>Ga0307440_1001772_pt1 | contig 10367 bp, 8 predicted proteins | sample SalMarWE160410MG_FD_202150 | JGI IMG/M metagenome (GOLD analysis project Ga0307440, IMG submission 202150) | Salt marsh sediment microbial communities from the Plum Island Ecosystem LTER, Massachusetts, United States - WE1604-10 | ecosystem: Environmental > Aquatic > Marine > Intertidal zone >... | reverse complement strand
AAGCTCAATGCTCTCCAACACAACGGTCGCTTTGATGCTGTTGCCCGTGGCTTTGAGTTTGAGCTCAAAGAAAGAGCTCAAAGCCGCTTTTTTGTTGGCGATTGCATATGGTGCAAGTATAGGCGGTACGCTGACTCCAATCGGCACACCGCCAAATCTGATTCTTTTTGGATTTTTAGAAGAGCAAGGAGAGTCCTTTTTTACTTTTGCCGAGTGGGTTTTTAGACTTTTACCGCTTGTTGTGGTCATGCTTACGGTTATGCCTTGGGTGATTGCGCGCGGGGTAGATAAAGAGCTGCATATCGGAGTTGATGATATCACTCCAATCGCATTCAATAAGACACACAAAAGATTGACACAAGTGCTTCTATCACTTATCATCATCTTAGCGCTTAACGCATTTACTAAACAGATGTTTGATGTCGCGCTTGATGAGAAGATGCTTTTGCTCGGTTTCGGTCTGCTTATGTTTGTGCCAAAAGTTGGATTTTTACAGTGGAGTGACACCAAAAAGATCCCCTATGAAATCATCTTTTTATTTGGCGCAGGATTTAGTATAGCCGCAGCATTTATGCAAACCGGACTTGCTGCCAAGTTTGCTACTATGCTTTTGGGATTTTCTTCGCTCAATTTTTTTATCCTCCTTGTCGTCGTGGCAACGCTTATCGTCTTTTTAACCGAAGTGACAAGCAATACTGCACTCATCTCTATGATGGTGCCTATACTTTTTGAGTTTACGCGGCTACTCGATCCGCAAGAAGCAATCATCGTACTTATGCTAGCAACCGTGAGCGGCAGTTTTGCCTTCATGCTCCCAATCGCCACGCCACCTAATGCTATCGTGGTCTCTTCAGGCGATGTTCAGATAAAGCAGATGATAAAAGCAGGATTTGCCTTGAACATTGTAGGTATAGTTGTTGTTGCAATTATCGGTTATCTTTTTTGGTAATATGAAGTGAGTATAGGTGCAAAAGAGCCCCCTCTTTTTTATCGAAATATGACAATATGAAATAATTTTCTTTCTCCTTTTTTGTGCATGTTATACTTTGAAAAAAGGATTTTTTGATGCGCGAATTGGAGCACTCCCAACTTAAGAAGTATCTCTCAGGTTTGAAAAAGATACCTAAAAATATGAGCTATAGAGGGGATCTCTCTTTGCTTGAGAGACCAAAAGTTGCCATAGTCGGCAGTAGAAATCCAACACTCTATACGCAAAAGTACACCTACTTACTTGCAAAAGCATTAGCGCAAAGAGGTGTTTGTGTCGTCAGTGGTGCAGCTATGGGGGTGGATGCTCTAGCACACGAAGGCGCAGGCGCTGCAAATACTATAGCAGTTCTTGGGTGTGGTATCGACCTTGTTTATCCTGCAATTAATGCAAAAATGATAATCGATATCGCACACAAAGGTTTAGTGCTGAGTCAATTTGAGGCCGATTTTAGAGCAACGAAGTGGAGCTTTTTGTTGCGCAACGAGGTTGTGGTCTCTTTGGGTGAAGTGCTTATAGTAACACAAGCCGATATTGATAGCGGTTCTATGCACTCGGTTAAGTATGCGAAAGAGCAAGGCAAAGAGATATATGTGTTGCCACACCCGATAGGCGAGAGTGAGGGAAGCAATGGGCTATTGGCCAGTAAAGAGGCGCAAGCCATTTATGATATAGAGCTTTTTGCCTCAAGATATGGAAATGCGATAGAGCGAAGTGAAGTTATCAAAGATGAGTTTTTCTACTTTTGCCAAAAAAATCCAACACTCGATGAGACTGTAGAGCGATTTGGCGATAGGGTATACACTGAAGAGCTTGAGGGCTCTTTAGTGATAAGAAATGGACGCGTTATGATGCTTTAGGTTCTTGCGGTTTTTTTAGCTCAGCGATAATTTCTTCAAAAGTTTTCTCATCTATCATACCGGTGTGCATGAGCTGCACAACCCCTTTATCGTCAATGATAAGCAAGAAAGGAATACTTCCTTCCCATTCAGCACGCACAGTGATATAGTTGAGGAAGTCGTAGGCTTCATCTTGGGAGACCAATCGATAGTTGATCTCTTTTGATTTGCCAAATTCTTGAAGCTCTTCACTAGTGAGCCCTTGTACCTCCACTCCCAATACAACGATATCATCTTTATATTTTTCTTGGATACTTTTGTATGTATCTATCGATGCAAGACAAGGGGGGCATTGGTGTCCAAAGAAATCCAAAAAGACGATTTTGCCTTTAAAGTCTGTAAAGTCTAGCCCCGCCTGCGTTCCCTTTATAGTATAGGTTGTACCCTTGATATCTTTAATAGTAAATGTCTCATCGTCTTCTTGGGAAAATGCAAATGAGGTAAAGATCAGCATGAGAGCAGTGATCATATTTATAGCTAACTTCATTACGCCCGCCTTTTTTTGATTTTCAAGATTATACAATTTTTATTTGAATTAATCGTGAAAATATTCTACTTCTTGTTAAGTTCTTTTGATTATACTTTGTTTATATCTCTCATTATAAGGTGCAAAGTTGAAAGTCAAAACTCTTTTTTTATCTGCGGTAGTTTTTTTTGGATCTATTGTTTATGCCGAGTCGGTTCAAGATCTCGAAAAAGAGATCGGATCTATGCTTATGGTTGGATTTTACGGAACAAGTGTGAGCGAAAAAAGTCAGATATGCCAAGATATCAAGAAGTATGATCTTGCAGGCGTAATCCTCTTTGATTATAACCCGATAGATAAAAATAAGCCTAAAAATATAGCTTCCAAAGAACAGCTCAAAACTTTGAGCGCACAGCTTCAGGCGTGTTCAAAAGATCAAAAATTGCTCATTGCAATCGATCAAGAAGGTGGGAAAGTACAACGGCTCAAAAGTCAATACGGGTTTTACGGTAACTTTCCAAGTGCAGCAGGTGTTTCAAAAATGAGCAGTGCCGATACGCTTGAGACCTATCGAAAAATGGGAAAAGAGCTTAAAGATGCCGGCATCAACTATGATCTTGCCCCCGTGGTTGATCTCGCTATAAATAGTAAAAATCATGTGATCTATGAGCTTGGAAGGTCTTATGGAGCCAATCCAAAAGATGTTGCTGCGAGCGCCTCTCTTTTTTTACAAGCCATGCATGAAGAGGGAGTGTTGACTTCGTTGAAGCATTTTCCCGGACATGGCTCATCATTGGGGGATACGCACAAAGGGTATGTTGATGTTACAAAGAGTTGGAGCAAGCAAGAGCTTGAGCCTTTTAAACTCCTCAAGAGTAAAGCCGATAGCGTCATGGTTGCGCATGTTTTCAATGCGAGTATCGATCCAAAATATCCGGCAACACTCTCAAAAGCGACTGTTCAAGGGTTACTGCGAGATGAGATAGGTTTTCAAGGAGTAGTCATCACCGATGATTTGCAAATGGGCGCGATAGCTAAAAGTTATTCACTGAGTCAGACGCTTAAACTCGCAATAGGTGCAGGTGATGATATCTTACTCTTTGGCAATCAGCTCGATCCAAAAAATGTAGTTTCAACAGAAAAATTGGTAAAAACTATCAAAGAACTCATCAAAAACGGTGAGGTTGATAGAGACGATATCCAAGATGCAAGTGCACGGGTACAAAGGCTTAAGAGTAGTTTGCCATAAACTTTTTTTAAGGTTCATAGCGTTACAATCTTTTAATTGACTGACGGTCGGTCAAAGGAGATGAATAGATATGGCAATTATTGTAGATAAAGAGAAAAAAAGAAGAGAGATAGCCCTTTCATCAAGAGAATTACTCTTAAAAGTAGGTATTAAAAATATCACTGTTGCAGAGATATCCAAAACCGCAGGGGTTGGTAAAGGAACTATCTACGAATATTTTTCAAACAAAGAGGATATAGTTTTTGAGATTATTGCTATCTATATGGATGAGCATGCAAAAGTGCTATCGGAGATATCAAGCAGTAATGAAGAGATTAAAGAGAAGCTCAAGTCATTTATGTTGTTACTTTTTAATTCAGAAAATTCTGAGCAAGAGCTTATGATATATAGAGAGTTTATCGCTATCGCACTTACATCGCATATAAAGGAGATGAGTGATTTTGCCAAAAGCTGCAAATCAAAAATCGCAAATATATTGCGAGATATGTTGCAATCCCATGTTCAAAGCGGTGATATATCTGCTCTCTCTTTAGAGTTTGTAGACCCTATTTTATATTTTTTGAAAGGCGTCGTCGTGGAGCAAGGTATGACGCAAATAGAGGCAAAACAAGAGGTGCTCAATTTTATAGAGAGTTGGTTTGCACTTATTAGGGTGGATAAGCAATGAGAATTCTATTTTTATTTGTCCTTATCACATTTGCAGGGTATGCGCAAGGCTTGCATCTTGGAGATCTTATCGTAAGTACAAAAGCCAACAATTATGAGATAAAAGCAAAAGAGCTAGAGGCAAAGTCGAAACAATCTCTTGTGCAATCTCAAAGAAGCGACTACTACCCTTATATCGATATGGGTGGCCAGTATACGATACAAAATAAGGTCACCGCATATGGAGCAGGTGAAGCAAGAAGCGGCTTCATAACAGCGGGTATCAAGATATTTGATGGTGGTGAGAGAAGTTCGCTTCTTAAGAAGAGTGATTATGAATATAAGGCATCTTTACTTGAGAGTAGCAACTTTAAAAACAATAAGATACTTGAACTTGCACAAAATTACTATGCACTTCTTAAACAAAAATCTTTTTTGCAAGCGGTTATGACAAAAAGAGATACGCTTCATTACCAATTGCAACGACTCAAGGATTTTTATAAAGCGGGATTGACACCAAGAGAAGAGGTGGATAGGATTCAGGCTTCTTATGATTCGAGTCTTTATAATATCGAGTCGATAAAACTCTCAATCGAGCAGATTAAAAATGCTTTAATACTCATTAGCGGCAGAACAATCGCTGATGTGAGCGAAGATCGCTTGATGGAGCCAAAAGGAGAGATACAAGTAGAGCCGCTTGATAGCATCAAAGCGCTTACAGCACAACAAAATGCGCTAGAACAAGGTGCAAAATCGATCGAAGCATCCAAATATCCGACCATTAAACTAGAAGACACCTACACAAGGTCTGAGTATTCAAAGCTCTCCTCTCCTGTGGCTGAAGAGTTTTTGCTTCCAAGCCAAAATACGGTTACCGTGAGTGCCAATATGCGACTTTTTGACGGCGGTAAAAGAGATAAAAACAAAGAATCTCTGCAGTATCAGAAACTCTCTTTGGAGAGCCAAAAGAACTATATGCTTGAGAGTCAACAGAGTGACTTTGATCTCTCAAAAAGAAGAATCGAAGCGGTAAGTGCGCAGTTAAAAAGTACCAAAAGTTCACTCAATGCTTCAAAGAGCACCTATGAGTCTATCAAAGAGCAGTATGAGGCAGGGGTGGTTGATTATCTCTCCTATCTTGATGCACTTGATCAAAAGATAGATTCACTCGCAAGATACAAAGAGGCACTCTATGAGTATGAGATGGCAAAGGCTCTGTATTACTACTATGCCGGGAAGAATATCGAGGAGTATATCCAATGAAAAAAATACTATTTATTCTGTTTTTTATAAATCTTTTAAGAGCCGAGGATGTCTATGCAACCTTTGATGTCCAAGCGGAACAGGAGGCTACAATTGCGTTTAGCAGTAGCGGTATCATAAAGAATATATATGTCAAAGAGGGCACAAAAGTTAAAAAGGATGATGTAGTAGCAACACTTGAAAATAGTGACACTAAAGCTATGGTAGAGCGAGCAAGGGTTGCTTTGAAGTATGCAAAAAAAGACCTCGATAGACAATACCAAGTCAAAAAATATCTTGATCAAGCGAGAATTGATAACTATCAAAAACTCTATGAGAGTGCAAAAGCGGAGTATGATTATCAAAATGCGCTTTATGAGAAAACTATACTTAAAGCTCCGTTTGACGGGACGATAACATCCAATCTCGTTGAAATAGGTGATGTTGTGAGCGGACAGATGATAACGAAGGCATTTGAGATAGCTTCGCTTAATGATATAAAATTGGTGCTTACTTTTGATTCGAGACATTATGATAAGGTAAAAGTAGGGAGCCTGTTTAAATACAAGATTGATGGCTCAGACAAAGAGTATGCAGATAAGATTGAGCGTATCTACCCTGCAGTTGATAGCACAACAAATAAGATAACAGCCGAAGTGAAGGTCAAAGATTTTCCTATAGGCCTGTTTGGTGCAGGGTACATCGTAGTCGATACGAACGGAACGAAGTAGTATGTATAAGTTTGCGATCAATAGACCCATTACGACACTCATGGGGGTGTTGGCATTTATAGTTTTCGGGCTGATCTCTTATAAGACGATGCCGGTAAATCTTTTCCCCAATGTTGACTTTCCCGTTGTTACCGTGCAGACAGAGTACAGAGGTGCAGATGCGGCAACCGTAGAGAGTAAAGTCACCGATGTTATAGAGGAGAGTGTGAGCGGGATTGACGGGATCGATAAGCTTTTCTCTTCGAGTTATAACGGGTTTAGTGTTGTCACTATCCAATTTGAGCTTTCAAAAGACCTTAATGAGGCAACGAATGATGTACGCGACAAGATAGGCTCTGCCGTCTTGCCTGCCGAGGTAGAGAAACCCGTGGTCAAAAAGTTAGGAGCCTCGGGCGTTGCTATCTCTTTATTTATCTCAACAAAAAAAGATGAATCTTCATCATTGATGCGATTTGCTGATGAGAAAGTGAAGCCAAAACTTCAGAGGATAGAAGGGGTCGGGGAGGTTGAGCTAATCGGTTTTAGAGATAGAGAGATACGCATTTTTGTCAATCCGTTTTTACTTGATAAATATGGACTCACTACTTATGATTTGAGCAACAAGATCAAAACATCCAATGTCAATTTGGGTGCAGGAGAGCTCATCGATCAAAAAAATAAAATTACCATCAAGACAAAGGGTGATGCCGATAGTATAGAGGAGCTCAAATCGATTATCATCAAGCCCGGCGTGCGGCTTAGAGATGTTGCAACCGTGATTGACGGGATGAGCGATGTAGAGAGTTACTCCTCTAGTAAAGGAGAGATAGGCGTCAAGCTTGATGTTAAAAAGATACCGGGAAAAAACACGCTCAATATCATCAGAGATGTCAAAAAAATATATCCTGATTTGGTGGAGATGGCAGGTAGCGAGTATGATTTGAAGCTTTTAAATGATCAATCCGAGAAGATTATGGTCAATATTGATAATGTAACCTTTGACCTTATCTTTGGTGCATTCTTAGCAATCCTAATCGTTTTTCTCTTTTTGCGTAATGTGCGTTCGACGATTATCTCAGCGATGGCTATCCCCACCTCCATTATAGGGACTTTTGCTATCATTGATTGGCTAGGCTATGACCTCAATAGGCTCACGCTCATAGGGCTTACGCTTGCGATTGGTATCTTTATTGATGATGCTATTATTGTTATAGAGAATATTAGTAAAAAGATGGAGGCAGGCATCAAACCTTTTGAAGCATCATATGAGGGGATTAAAGAGATTATCTTTTCTATCTTGGCGATATCCTCTGTGTTGCTTGCCGTTTTTATCCCTGTTGCATATATGGACGGTATCGTGGGGATGTTTTTTAACTCTTTTGCAATGACTGTTGCTTCGGGTGTTGCGATATCTTTTTTGGTTGCTACGATGCTTATTCCGTCACTCTCAGCAAGATTATTAGATCCAAAAGAGAGCAAGTTCTATCATATGACCGAGCCGATTTTACAAAAAGTTGATGCACTTTATGTTGCTACACTCAAACCTGTATTGAAGTTTAAATATATAACGGTTATTGTGACCGTCTTACTTTTGATCTTGTCTACAAGACTGAATGTCGGTATGAACTTTCTTCCTATGCAGGACTATAGCGAGTTTCAAGTGCAAATCAAGACACCTACAGGTGCAAATATTGAGACTACCAAAAAAATGGTGCAACCTCTCGTAGATGAAATCAATGCAAATAAATTGGTCGATTATTCTATCTTGAGCATAGGTTACAATACGGCAAGAGAGGCAAATAAGGCAAAGATATATGTGAAGCTTATCCCTGTTAAAGACAGAGATGTCAGCCAAGAGAATATCGTCAAAGAGTATTCGGATAAGTTTGCTAAATTTAAAGATATGAAGATCGTTGTTGAGGAAGTTTCCCCGTTTGAGACAGGAGGCAGTAATGCTGCTGTGCAGGTTATTATCACGGGCGATAGTTTGGATACGCTCAGTGAGATATCCAAAAAGGCTATGGATATACTCGCGCAGACTAAAGGAACGGTTGGGATAGATAGTGATTATGAAGCAGGCAATCCGGAGATACAGGTTCATATCCTTAGAGATAGGGCAGAGCGAATGGGTGTTGATGTTCAAGATATCGCCTCTGTGCTCAATAGCGCATACTCAAGTGATACTCCTATATCCTATTATGAAGAGAATGGAAAAGAGTATGATATAACCCTGAGACTTGATGATAAATATAGAGCAGGTATTTTTGATCTCTATAAACTCAAAGTAAGAAATGCCAATAATGAATTGGTGCCGATAGATTCATTGATTGAGATTGAAAGAGGGGTCAATGTCACATCGATAAATCGGTATGATAGAAGTAGGAAAGTACTTGTAACCTCCGGAATATTTGGAAATACACTTGATAAGATCATCGCTTCGATAGATCCAAAATTAAAAGAGATTATGCCAAAAGGGTATAGCTATACCTATAGCGGTGATGTTGAAAATATGGAAGACACCAATAAGGCTTTCGGTGCCGCGGTTCTTTTAGCAATCGTTTTGATCTATCTCATATTGGCGTCTTTGTATGAGTCTTTTGTGCAGCCTTTTATCATCATGGTGGCAATGCCACTCTCCATTACGGGCATAATGTTTGCACTTTTTTTGGGTGGCAAGAGTTTTAGTCTTTTTGTTATGATCGGTATCATTCTGCTTTTGGGAATGGTTGGTAAAAATGCCATTTTGGTTGTTGATTTTGCAAATAAAGCTATAGCAGAAGGTAAAGAGATTGATGCGGCACTTTTTGAAGCAGGGGAGAAAAGGCTTAGACCTATATTGATGACTACCTTTGCGATGATAGGAGCGATGATGCCTTTGGCGTTTGGAAGCGGTGCCGGTCATGAGAGTAACTCCCCTATGGCACTTGCGATTATAGGAGGATTGACAAGCTCAACACTGCTAACGCTCTTGGTTGTTCCGGCTATCTATAAGGTGATGTATCCGTTTGATAGATGGCTTAGAAAATGGTACGAAAAAGGGAAAGTTTCATAGTACGCCAAGGTAACGTTCTAGGATTATGGAAGCGGCTATGGAGTCTATCTTGCCGTCTCTTCTGTTTTTAAAGATGCCGACACTTCTCTCTTTTGCTTCTTGAGATGAGTTTTGTTCATCTTGGTAGACTACGGGAATATCCAGTTGTAAAAGAGAGACAAAATGCTCGATTCTTCTTTGCATCTCAGCAGATGATGAGCCATCAAGAGGTAATCCGACAACAAGTTTTTCTATATCCCACTCTTTTAAAGCATCTCTTACATCATGAGCTGCTTGCTCTCTGTTACGTCTGATAATGGCATCTTGCGGAAAGATATTTTTGCCATCAAGTGTGATGGCAAGTCCGATTCTTTTGAGTCCGATATCTATGCAGGCGAGTTTCATAAGACCTCTTATGAAGATAGTTTTGTAATAAATGCCTCTTTAACAATCTTCTCTTTGACTGATGTCAATGTTTTATCTGCCTCATTTCTATCTTTAAAAGGCCCAATGAGCAGTTTTTTACTATCTTTGTATTCATTTGAAGGCAGCAGTGTATAGGTGTGCCCTGATTTTTTTATCTTATTGATGAGGTTTTGCTTCGGTTCTTTTTTGAAAAGCCCAAGCTGCACATAATACCCTGCATTCGGGTTTTGATTTACCTCGATCTTATTTGCTGCCAAATGAACATCTTGCACAATAAACGCTTTAGCATTTGGTGTTTGATCATTTATAGCCAACATTACAGGATGTCTATCTTTGGATGCTATCTTGCTTTTTATCTCTCTAAGTGAGGCAAAATAGACACTATCTTTGGGCGCGTTGAGATATCTTTTTGCCCCTCTAAATCTTTTTTTGTAATACTCGTTGTCAAAAAGTTCGCTGACAGTGATCGTATAATCGGTTGTACTGGCATGGGTAAATTTTCCATCACCTAAATATATGCCGACATGAGTAATCTTGCCGGTTTTTCTCGGAGTAGTGTCAAAAAATATAAGATCACCAAACTGCAGATCGCTCATCTTGATAGATTTTCCCTGTTTGATCTGGTCTCTTGCAACGCGCGGGATCTCTATGCCCATTCTGCCAAATGCATAGTAGGTATAGCCTGAACAATCAAAACATTCGGGACCTTCT
>Ga0307440_1001770_pt1 | contig 10370 bp, 5 predicted proteins | sample SalMarWE160410MG_FD_202150 | JGI IMG/M metagenome (GOLD analysis project Ga0307440, IMG submission 202150) | Salt marsh sediment microbial communities from the Plum Island Ecosystem LTER, Massachusetts, United States - WE1604-10 | ecosystem: Environmental > Aquatic > Marine > Intertidal zone >... | reverse complement strand
CCATGGACGGTGCCGCGATGGATGCCGCACCCGGTGGCGCCGTCGACGCCCCGGCCTCGCCCGAGGCAGCGGGCGGCGGGGAGCGTTCGGGCGAGCCCGACGTGTGGAGTCAACCGGTCGACGCCGCCTCTCCCTCCGCAGGCGGGAACGAGGCGGTCGACGACTTCTCGCGTCGCGACGACTTCGAGCAGCAGGCGGACGTCGGTTGGGACAGCGGCTGGGGCGCCGGCGCGGCGGAGGACGGACCCGCCGGCGCGGGCGGCGGGAGAGTTGCGGGCGGGGCGGGGCTCGCCGACCGGGATGCCGTCGATGCGGCCGGCGATGGTGGCGCTGCCGCGGCAGTCGATGCGGGTGCCGTCGGGGCGGATGCCGTCGACGTCGACTTCGGGACGCCTCCGCGGGAGCGCGAGGCGCCCTACCCGGAATCCGAGGCGGATGGCGCTGGTTGGCCGGCAGGCGATGCTGGCGTTGCCGATGCTGGCGTTGCCGATGCCGAGGTCGCAGATGGTGCGGTTGCCGATGGTGCGGGCGGGGCCGTGGCGATGGAAGGCGCCGAGGCCGAGCCGGCCGCACCGCGCCGCCGCGGCCGACGCCAGCGCCCGGCGCAGGCCGCGGACGTGGCGGCCTGGCGGCCGGCCGGGGCCCGCGCGGCCGAGCGCGGTGTCGACGACACGCGCTTGAGGCGCGGTGGCGTCCGGCGCGGCATCGCCTGGGTGGGCGTGCTGCCTCCGCTGCTCTCGCTGCTGGCGATGGGCGCCGTCATGCTGGCGACGCTGGTGCCGTACGCTCGCGATCAGCGGGCGGCGCAGGCGGCGTCGGCGGCCGCCTCGCAGGCGGCGACCCTCGACGCGCTCACCGGCGGCCTGCCGCTCAACGCCCAGACGCTGCAGAGCGCCCTGGCGGACCTTTCCAGGCAGTCACAGGCGCTGCTGCGGCCCCAGGGCGTGCAGCTGATGGTGATCACCGACGCCAGCGGAGTTCCCCTGGCCGGGTGGTATCAGGCCGCCCGTACGCCGGTGGCCATGCCGCCAGCGACACGCCAGGCCGTGAGCGCCCGTGCGCAGGGCGCTGTGGCCGGACAGCCCGCGTCGCCACCTGCAACATTCGGGCAGCGCCTGCGGGACAGCTGGCACTCCGTCAGGGCGATGGTGGGGCTCGGGAGCGAGGCGACGGTGCTCAGGGCCACCCCGGTGACGAGCGGCGGCCAGGGCATCGGCGCCGTCGTAGTGGGCGTGCCGCCCGTGAGCGGCGACAGCGCCCTGGGCAGCGGCGTCGAGCTGGTGCTGCTGTTCGGGCTGATCCCGCTACTGATCGGCATCCTGATGGCGCTGGGCCTCACCGGCGGATTGCGCCGCAAGGTCCAGTACCTGCTCGAGGCCGCCGACCGGATCAGCCGCGGCGACCTCGACGAGCCGGTGTCGCTCGCCAGCCGCGACGAGCTGGGTCAGCTCGCACGCGCCATCGAGCGCATGCGGGTGAGCCTGGCCGCACTGCTGGAGCATCGCCGCCGCAACCGCTGACGGGGGCGCCGGCGGGCCGCCTCAGGGCATGGGGTGCGCCACGGACAGGCGCCTCACCTCGCCGGCCAGCGCGGCCGGGTCCTCGGCTCGAAGGGCGCGATCGATCAGATCGGCCACGGCCTCCATGTCGTCCGGGCCGAACCCGCGGGTCGCCAGCGCCGGCGTGCCGATGCGCACCCCCGACGTGACCCAGGGCTTCTCCGGGTCGAAGGGGATCATGCTCTTGGAGACGGTGATGCCTGCTGCTCCCAGGCGCTTGCTGGCGGTATTGCCCGTCATGCCCAGAGGCCTTAGGTCGATGACGAACATGTGGTTGTCCGTGCCGCCCGAGACCACCCGGTGCCCGCGGCTGGCCAGCGCCGCGGCGAGCGCCGCCGCGCTATCCACCACACGCTGGATGTAGTCGCGGAAGTGGGGCTGGGCCGCCTCGAAGAACGCCACGGCCTTCCCCGCGACGACGTGCTCCAGCGGCCCGCCCTGAGTGCCGGGGAAGACCATCCGGTCGATCTTCTTGCCGATCTCCTCGTCGTTGCCGAAGATGATGCCGCTGCGCGGCCCGCGCAGGGTCTTGTGGGTGGTGCTGGTGACCACGTGCGCGTGCGCAACCGGGCTGGGGTGGTGGCCGGTGGCGACCAGGCCGGCGATGTGCGCGATGTCGGCCATCAGGTAGGCGCCCACCTCGTCGGCGATGGCACGGAAACGCTCGAAATCGATCACCCTGCTGTAGGCGCTGGCGCCTGCGATGATCATTCGCGGCCGGTGCTCGCGAGCCAGCTCCAGCACGCGCTGGTAGTCGATGCGCTCGCGCTCCTCGTCCACCGGGTACCCCACCACCCGGTAGTTGCGCCCCGAGAAGTTGACAGGCGAGCCGTGGGTGAGGTGGCCGCCGTGAGCCAGATCCATGCCCAGCACGGTGTCCCCCGGCTCCAGCAGCGCGAAGTAGACGGCCAGGTTGGCCGAGGAGCCGCTGTGCGGCTGCACGTTCGCCCAGCTGCAGCCGAACAGCGCCTTGAGGCGTCGCAGGGCCAGCCTCTCGACCTCGTCGATCACCTCGCAGCCGCCGTAGTAGCGTTTGCCCGGGTACCCCTCCGCGTACTTGTTGGTGAGGACCGAGCCAACCGCCTCCATCACCTGCTGCGAGGTGAAGTTCTCCGAGGCGATGAGCTCGAGCCCGCCCTCTTGCCGCTCGAACTCGCGCTCGATGAGAGCGAAGAGCTCCTCATCGCGTGTCTGACTGCGTTCCGCGGCTTGCTTCGGGGTCATGGGCGGAGTATACCAACGACCGTCTCGGCGTCCTCGGCGGCGCCGGCCGGGCGGCTCGGGGCCCGGCTCCACACCAGCGGGCGCCACGCCGGACCGGGTGGCGGCGCTCCCGCGTGGCGCAGCGGCGCACCTGGGCGCGCCCTCAGCGAAGCGCCTGCTGGCGCCGCTGGTAGCGCGGTCTCGGCACCGCCTCGAGCAGCGCCGCGAAGGCCTCGGCGAAGCGCCGGACGTCGTTCCAGTCGGTGAACTCCCGGTCCGCGCCGAGCGGCCCGCCGAGCCCGCCCGGCACCAGGGTGCGGACCAGACGCGCCTTGATGAGGCCGTAGCGGCTGAACCGCGCCGCCCCGGCCACGGTGGCGGCGAGGTCCGGCTGCCAGCCGGTGCGCCCCAGGAAGTCGTGCAGGTAGCCGTCCGCTTGGGCGCGGTGGAGCGGGTCCGGGCAGGCCGCCGACAGGCAGACCGACAGGAAGGCGCTGGGAAGGTGCGCCAGAACGGTGCGGTGCGCGCGGATGGCGCGGGCGAGCGGCCGCGGGTGCCGGCCCAGGTGCACCGATGCGGCCACGATCACGCCGTCGTACCCTCCGACCCCCGGGAAGGGCTGGGACGGCGTCAGCCGGATCTCGTGGCCGTCGCCCCGGAGCGTGTCCGCCAGGTACTCGGCGATCCGCAACGTCTGCCCCTCACTGGAGGCGTGCACGATCAACACGCTGGCCATGGGCCCGCTCCTATTCGGTCGGTAGGTGCGCGGCGTGCGTTTCGGCGCCGACTGCTTCGTTAAGAGCGTGCGCTCGGGGGCCGGGCCGGGCCAGAGGCGCATGTCCCTCGGACGGCCGGCGGCGCCGGCGGAGGCGGCGGCGGGGTCGACGGCCACGCTGCGGGCAGCCCGTCGACCTTTCCCGCCGCCACCGTGGCCCGCGTCCGGACCCGTGGCGTGGCCCGGCGGGTGTCGCGTCGGATCGCCACGGGGGTGGCCGGAGGGCCCGACTCAGACCAGGATTCGCGCCAGGAACACGGCTGCCGCGGCGTCCCAGGCCTGCGGGCGGCAGGCGGTCGGGTAGGGCACCGGGGGGCCGTCGTCGCGCGGGTACCCCGCGATCAGCTCCGGTAGGCGTTCGTCCGGCTGGCTCTCGGCAAGGTCGAGGACGGCGCGCGCCACGCGACGTGCCTCGTCGTGGAAGCCGTAGCGCTGCAGGCCGGCGGCGATGAGGGCGGTATCGTGCGGCCACACCGAGCCGTTGTGGTAGCTCACGGGGTTGTAGCGCCGCTCGCCGGCGGCCAGGGTGCGGAACCCCCAGCCGCTGAAGCTGTCCTGCTCGAAGAGCGTCGCTACCAGTCGTGGCGCCGCGGCTTCCGGGACGATGCCCGTCCACAGCAGCTGACCCGCATCGGAGCTCTTGACCGCCAGCGGCCTCTTCTCCCCGTCGAGCGCCATGGCGTAGGTCCCCAAGGGCTCGAGCCAGAAGGCCGCGTGGAAGCGCTCCTTGAGCCGTGCCGCCCGCCGCTCCCAGCGGTCGGCCGCGGCCAGCTCGCCGGCGCGGCGTTCGAAGCCGGCCGCGGCGCGGAAGGCGGCGTAGGCGTAGCCCTGGACCTCGCACACGGCCAGCGGTCCGGAGGCCAGGCTGCCGTCGGCGTGCGCCATGGACTCGGCCGAGTCCTTCCACGACTGCACCTTGAGGCCGGCGCGGACGTCGCTCGCACCGGGGGCGAACTCCACGAAACCGTCACCGTCGGCATCGCCCGGGCCGGTCATCCACCCTAGCGCCGCTTGCCAGGCCCGCCGCAGCTCGCGGACCAGGTCGTCGGACCCCGTGGCCCGCGCGGTTGCGCCCAGGAGCATCACGAACAGCGCCGTGGCGTCGACGGTGCCGTAGTAGCGGGCGTGCGGCACCGCGCCGGTCCGGGCGAGCTCGCCGAACCGGACCTCGTGCGGGATCTTGCCGGGCTCCGCGGCACGGAAGGGATCGGTGTCGGTGGCCTGGAGGCCGGCCAGGTAGCGCAGCGTGCCTGCGGCGACGTCCGGCCGCTGCGGCAGGAGCAGGTGCGCGGCGATCAGCGCGTCGCGGCCGAAGGCGGCGGCGAACCAGGGGATGCCGGCGGCGGCGATGGGGCCGGCGTCGGTGAACAGCAGCAGGCCCCGGAGGTCGTCGATGGCCCGGCGCAGCGCCGGCCGCGAGCAGCGGCGGGTGAGGTCGCCGAAGGACGCGCGCCAGTCCTGATAGCCGGGGCCGGCGTGCAAGCTGACCAGGGGGTCGTGGAGCGCCACCGTCACCTGGAGCTGCCAGGTCTCGCCGGGAGCGAGGTCGAGGTCGAAGCAGGCGGCGCCGTCCCGGAAGGCCGCGAACGGCCGTGAGAAGCGCACCTCGACCCGTTGCTCGACACCGTCGGAGGCGCGGTAGCGGAAGCTCACGTCAGCGTCTCCGTGGTGGCGCGCGGCCGCCGGGCGGGGGCGGTCGACCCAGCCCCGCACCTCGAACAGGTCGACGAAGTCGGCGTCGAGCTCGAGGCGGAGGCCGACCTGACGAGGCGCCGCGCCGCTGTTCACGAGCGTGACGCGGTCGTCCAGCCCCGAGGCCGTGAGCCGCAGCTCGCGCCGAACGCCGAGTTGCTGGGCGTGCCCCTCGATCAGGCCATGGACCGAGGTGAGGAGATCCGGCCGAGGCGTGTCCGTCAGCAGCACCTGGAAGCCGTCCTCGAAGCGCCAGGCGTACCGCGACAGGAAGCGCGTGTCGCGGTTGTAGAGGCCCTTCTCGCCGCCGGCGACGGCGCCCTCGGCGTCGGCGACGAGGAAGGTGTAGTCCTCCTTGAGGGCGATGTTGTTCCGGAAGTCCATCGAGGCGCCTCCCTCCAGCGCGAGCGGCCCGCGCTCAGGCGCGCCGGCGCGGCAGAAGCTCGTCGAGCGCCGCCTCCAGGCTGCCGCGTTCGAAGACGAAGCCGCAGGCCTGAAGGTGCGCCGGCACCATGCGGGCGCTCTGCAGCAGCGCCCCGTCGGCCAGGCGGCCGAGTGCCAGCCGCAGCGCCCATGCGGGGACGTGAAGCCAGAAGGGGCGTCGCAGGCGCCGCGCGGCGGCCCGGCCCAGCTCTGCCTGCCGCACCTGCTCGGGCGTCACGGCGTTGAACGTCCCCTCGCAGTCGTCGTGCTCGATCAAGTACCGCACGGTCGCCACCAGATCGTCGATGTGGATCCAGGGAAACCATTGCCTGCCCGAGCCCAGCCGACCTCCGAGCCCCAGCCGCACGGGGAGGAGGAGCTTCTGCCAGGCCGCGGCGTCGCGCGCGAGCACGACGCCCATGCGCAGCACGCACAGGCGCGAGCGCGCCGCCGCCGGTGCCGCTGCCGCCTCCCAGGCCTCGGCGACCGGCGCCAGCACGAAGCTCCGGTCGCGGGCGGCGTCCTCCTCGAGCAGCGCCTCGCCACGCTGACCGTAGTAGCCGGAGGACGACGCTTGGATGAACGCCTCCGGCGGCAGCCGGCAGCGCTGGACGGCGGTCACCAGCGTGGTGGTGCCGTCCACCCTGCTCTCGAGCATGCGGTCGACGTGCGCGGGGCCGAGGCGTCCTTCGTCGAGCGGGCTGCCTGCCAGGTTCACCAGCGCGGCGGCGCCCTCCAGCGCCGAGGTGAGGCGCGAGAGGTCCTCCTGGCGGCCGGCTCGAGCCGCGTCCGGGTGCCAGGCGAGGCGCGCCACGCCCGCGGGGTGGCTGCCCTCGACATGGCGGGTGAGCACCGTCACCCGGTAGGCTCCACCGAGGCCGGAGACCAGATGGCGCCCGATGACGCCGGAGGCACCGGCGATGACGATGCTGCGCTCGGGCATGACCCACGCTAGCAGGCCGGACGCCGCCGCGGCGCCGCCACCTGCGCCGGTGCACCGGTCGCCGGCGTCTACTGGCCCAGCAGTACCGAGACAGTGGCGTCGAGATAGTTGGCGGTCACGAGGTCCAGCTTTCCGTCGCCGTCGACATCCCCCGCTGCCAACGCATCCGGGTAGCTGCCCACCGAGTAGCGGTGCGTGGGGCTCGCAGGGAACGTGCCATCGCCGTTGCCGAGCAGGACCGACACGTCGTTGGTGTGCTCGTTCGCCGTGGCCAGGTCGGGCACCCCGTCGCCGTTGAAGTCTCCCGCCGCAACGGCGGCCGGACCGGTTCCGCTACCCGTGCTGTAGGGCGAGCCGCTGGCGGGGGCGAAGGCGCCGGTGCCGTCGCCGAGGAGCACCGACACGGTGTCGTCGTCGCGGTTCCCAGTGGCGATATCCAGGTTCCCGTCGCCATTGAAGTCGGCGACCGCCACGGACTGCGAGCCGTTGCCGGTGCTGTAGGGCGAGCCGCTGGCGGGGGCGAAGGCGCCGGTGCCGTCGCCGAGGAGCACGGCCACGGTGCCGTACGTTGCCACGGCGAGGTCCGGGTTGCCGTCCCCGTTGAAGTCCGCCACCGCTATGGCGGCCGGGTTGCCGCCCACGCTATAGCTGTGGGAGGGGCTGCCGGGGAAGGAGCCGTCGCCGTTGCCCAGCAGGACCGACACGGCCCCCGGCGTCACATCGTCGGCGACGGCGAGGTCGAGCGTGCCGTTGCCGTCGAAGAGGAGCACCGACACCGTGCCGGAGCTGGCGTCGTTGGCGACGGCGAGGTCGGCGCTGCCATCGCCATTGAAATCGGCCAGCGCCAGGGACTCGGCGTCGGTCCCGGCGGCGTAGGGGGAGCCGCCGGCGGGGGCGAAGGCACCGGCACCGTCGCCGAGGAGCACCGACACGGTGTCGTCGCCGAAGTTGGCGGCCGCGACGTCCGGCTGGCCGTCGCCGTTGACGTCGCCTACGACCAGCGAGCCCGTGTAGCTGCCGGTGGTGACGGGCGAGCCGCTGGCGGGGGCGAAGGCGCCGGTGCCGTCGCCGAGGAGCACCGACACCGTGCCGGAGCTGGCGTCGTTGGCGGTGGCGAGGTCGGCGCTGCCATCGCCGTTGATGTCGGCCAGCGCCAGGGACTCGGCGTGGGTCCCGGCGGCGTAGGGAGAGCCGCCGGCGGGGGCGAAGGCACCGGTGCCCGTCCCCGTGAGGGTGAGGGTGAGGCCCTTGCCGTGCGTCACGCCGCCGCCCGAAGCGCGCAGGGTGAGGTGGTAGGTGCCCGCCGGGACGCTGCTCGCCGCGGCGATCCGCACCGGGGTGCTGGTTCCCGCCGGGAGCGCCACGCTGGTGGGCTGCATCGTCAAGCCGTAGGCGGGCTTGCCGGCGCTATCCAGGAGGCTCAGGGCCAGCGTGCCGTGGAAGCCGTCCACCGGCGCCAGCTGCAGGGTGGTGGTCGCAGATCCGCCCAGGCCCGCGTTGAGCGTTGCCGGTGACAGCGTGAGCGTGTAGTCCGGGCTCGTTGACGCGGCGCTGGACGTCCGCTGGCACCCGGCCAGCACGGTCGCGAGCGCGGTCAGGAGGCTGGCAACGACGGGCACCAGACGGTGTCGAGCACGGCGCGAGGGTGGGGCCGCACGCCGACGGTGGAGCCGCCGGCCAGATGAAGAAGGGCGAGCCACGCGGGTGGCGTTCGCTCCGTGTGCACGATCGGCGTCAGGTGTCATGGACGTCCTCTCACGGCATCGGTCTTTCCGAGCTGCGTCGGGCACATGCCTCGTCCCATCGCTTCCGACGCGCTCGGCGCGCCCTGGTGCGACCGCAGTCGGCGCCCGAGGACGGTCGTACCGCTGTCGGGCCATTAGACACGGGACGTGCGCGCCCGTGGTGGCCGATCACGTCACTGGAGGTGACACCTGGAGTGTCACCGCCGCCGTCGAGGCGGGCTGTGCGGCGGGGACCGGCGCCCTCCACACCTCCGAGACGGTCGAGGCGTTGGAATCGGAGGCCTCGGCGGAGGGCGCCGGACCCTGTTGCCAGGGCTGCCACCGCGGCTGGCACACGGGTGTAGACTCCACCGGTATCTGCCACCAGGTGAAACGGCTGTCGATGCTCAAAGGGGTGAGCATGGATGTGAGCACGTATTCACTGTTCGGCCTGTGGCTGCATAGACGCAGGCGGGTCATGGATCTGAGCCGGAAAGAGCTGGCGAGTCGCACCGGTTGCTCGGTGTCGATGCTGCGGAAGCTCGAGAGCGATCAGCGGCGCCCGTCGAAAGGTCTGGCGCGGGCGCTGGCGCGCGCTCTGGAGGTAGCTCCCGACGAACACGATGCATTCGTGGCCTTCGCGAGGTCGGGCTGGGCCGACGCGCCACCGGCGACGCCCGATCTCGATCTCGAGGCTCCCTGGCGCCGCATCCAGGGCCCGTCCGCGAACGGGAGACCCGGCGGCGGCAAGGTCCCGGGCTCGGCAGCCGCCGTCGCGCGCAACGGCGACGGGCAACCGCGCCTGCCGACCGCCCCACGGTTCCCCGAGGCTCTCCTGACGCCGCGTCTGGTGGGGCGCGGGCGCCTGCTCGAGCGCATGGAGCAGGCCTGGAGCGACGGCCTGACGATCATCTTGAAGGGTCCCGGAGGCATCGGGAAGTCGCGGCTGATGCAGGAGTTCGCGAGCGCGCACGGCCCCTGGATCGCCAACGAAGGTCATCCCGGCGACCGCATCCTGCCCTTGAGCACGGTCGCTCGCCTGTTCCGCAAGTTCGCCGCCGCCGAGCCCGAGGTCCTCGCGCGGCTGACACCATGGATCCGCCTGGAGCTGTCCCGGTTCCTGCCCGAGCTCGGTCCTGCGGCGGCGCCGCCCATCGAGAACGAGGCCGCGCGCATGCGGTTCTTCGAGGCCGCCTACCAAGCGACCGCGGCGCTGACCCGGCGATGCGCGACCGTAGTGATCGACGACCTGCAGTACTTCGACCCTCTGAGCTACGAGCTGGGAGCGTGGGGTACCGGCGAATCGGTCAGGCGCGGGGAGTCGCCTACTCGGACGATCGCGAGCTTCCGCCCGGCCGAGATCCCGGCTGCGTATGCGGCGGCCTTCGACCAGATGATCGACGGCGGCCTCGCGGTCATGTTCGATGTCGACCCGCTCGATGAGGCGGGTGTGGCCGAGCTCCTTCGCCAGCTTCGCGTACCCGCGGGGGCTCTCAGCCTCGACGAGGTACTGCGCGTGACGGGTGGCAGCCCGATCTACGTGATCGAAACGGTGAAGGGTTGGTGGGAGACGCGCGGCCTTCCGCCGGTGCAAGGCGAGCGCGGCAGCCTGTCGTCGCGTGCCGGCGCTGTCATCCACGAGAGGTTGATGCGACTGGAGGTCGGAGACCTGCGGGTCGCGCAGGCGATCGCGCTGCTCGATGACCACGCCAGCATCGACGTACTCTCGGCGATGACGCGCGAGGCCCCGGAGAGGGTGACCGAGCGCCTCTCGCGCCTGGAAGACGCGAAGCTGGTGCTCGATCTCAAGATCATCCATGACGTGGTCGCCGAGTGCATCGTGAGTACGCTGTCGCGGCCCGATCTGCGCTACCTGCACGCCCGTGCCGCCAATGCGCTCGCCGACGACAGCGGGGAACCCGCACGCGTGGCCCATCACTTCGAGCTGGCGGGGCAGCCACGGGAGGCCCTGGAGTGGCGGCTCGAAGCCGCGGCCCGTGCACTGGCGAACGGAAGCCGCACGGAAGCGCGCGCCTGGCTGGAAGACCTGA
>Ga0307440_1001769_pt1 | contig 10371 bp, 8 predicted proteins | sample SalMarWE160410MG_FD_202150 | JGI IMG/M metagenome (GOLD analysis project Ga0307440, IMG submission 202150) | Salt marsh sediment microbial communities from the Plum Island Ecosystem LTER, Massachusetts, United States - WE1604-10 | ecosystem: Environmental > Aquatic > Marine > Intertidal zone >... | reverse complement strand
CTGTCGGTCAGGCTGGCGACGCGGGTTTTGGCCTGTGCGGGATCGACGCCCAGCGCCTGCAGCTGTCGCTGCACATCCGCACGGTCCAGAAAGGCCGACAGCCGGGCCCGATCCGCCTGGGCGGCGGCGGCCTGCGCGAGTTCGGCGGTGCTGACCATGGCCGCGTTGGCGACGGGTATGCGGAATCCCAGTGCGAAAATGGCGATGATGAGCAGCGACGAACAGACCTTCTTCAATACGGTAAGCATGGGTTCCTCCCTCGCTGATGTGGCGCGGCGTCACACGTGCCGCGTCCGCATCCGCTTCAGGAGTTTAAAGATCAGTGCTCGGATGCTGTCAAGATGCCGATTTTCCCATGGCAACCCGATGGCTTGATCCTACGGCTGCGCGTTGATCCCCATGATCATTTTAAGGTTTTGCTTCAGTTTCGTTTCAGTTTGAGCGCATACGTTGTCTGCCATGAAGCAGGCAAGTCCGAATATCGTGGTCTGGGATCCGTCGCTGCGGCTGTTCCACTGGACGCTGGGGATCGCCTTCGCCACCGCCTTTGTCGTGGGCGATGGGCGCATGCACCTGCACGTGCTGGCCGGTGGGATTGTGGCAGGGCTGCTGCTGTATCGCCTGCTATGGGGATGGATCGGGCCGCGCCACGCATTGTTTTCCGATTTCGTGCGCAGCCCGGGCGAGGTGGGGCGCCATCTGCGCGAGCTGGTGCGTGGGCGCGCCGAGCGCCATGTCGGCCACACGCCGGCCGGTGGCGCCATGATCCTGCTGCTGATGGCCATGTTGTCGTTGCTGGTGATCACCGGCCTGCTGCTCGACGGTGCCGAACTGATGTCCGGTCCGTTGGCCGCATTGCCCCGGGTCGGGGACGGCGTGGCCCTCGCCTGGCTGGCCGATGTGCACGGCATGCTGGCCGATGCGGTGGTGGTGATGGTGATCCTGCACGTGGCCGGGGTGCTGCTGGAGAGCCTGTTGCATCGGGAGAATCTGGTGCTGTCCATGGTGACGGGCCGCAAGCGGCCTGCGCCGAAGGAGGAATCATGAACGTGAAGACGATGATGTTGGGCACGGCCCTGGTGGTTGCGGCGGGACAGCCGCTGCCGGCGCTGGCGGCCGCGGATACGGTGGCGGCGATGCTGAAGGGGTATGAGGCTGCCGGCGCCGGACCGTTCGACGCCGCCCGCGGCCAGCAGATGTGGACCCGTGAGCACGCGGATGCAAAGACGGGCGGGCGCATCAGCTGCGCGACCTGCCACCACGCCGACCTGAGCCGCGGCGGTTCCCATTACCGCACCGGCAAGCCGATCGAGCCGATGTCGCCGCGGGTGACGCCGTCGCGCCTGACCGATCCGGACAAGGTCGAGAAATGGTTCCTGCGCAACTGCAAGGCCACGTTGGGCCGGGTATGCACACCGCAGGAGAAGGGAGATTTCCTGGTGTTCATCCAGGGCCAGTGACGCGGGAAGAACATGATGATGCGCAAGGAGTACACGATGATTAACAAGGGTATGTCGGGATTGCTATTGTTGGTGGCCTGCATCGGCCTGACGGTGGCGGGGATCGGCCTGGGCTACAGCGAGGAGGAAGGTGGTGAAGGATATCGGGGCGGCATCTTTGCCAGCACGCCGGATATGGCGCCGGTGAGAAACCAGGCGTACGCCAGCGAATGCGGCGGCTGCCATTTCGCCTACCAGCCCGGCTGGCTGCCGGCCCGCTCCTGGGCGAAGATCATGGCCACGCTCGACGACCATTTCGGCGAGAATGCGGAGTTGTCGCCGGCCAAGCAGGCCGAGATCGGCGCGTATCTCGCGGCCAATGCCGCCGATGTGGCGCCGAGCCGCCTGTCGCACCGGATCATGCGTTCGCTGCGGGCCGGGGACGTGCCGTTGCGCATCTCCGAGATCAGCTACATCCGCCGCGAGCACCGCGGGATCCCGGACAGGATGATCGCCGGCAATGCGAAGGTGGGCTCGCGTTCCAACTGCCTGGCCTGCCATACTCAGGCCAAGGCGGGGTACTTCGACGAGGACGGCGTGTCGATCCCGGGTTTCGGGCGCTGGGATGATTGAGATCCCGTTGTCCGGCCGCATCACGCGGGCGCTGGCGTTACTGATGCTGGTCGCCGCCGTTCTGACCCCGGCGCTGGCCGTGGGCGGCGAGGACGATCAGGATGTGGTGCGGCAGTTGCGCCAGCAGGGTGATATCCTGCCGCTGTCCACCATCATCGAGCGACTGACGGCCAAACACCCGGGACGGATCCTGCAAGCCGAACTCGAGAACGAGAAAGGCAGGCGGGTCTACGAGATCCGGATGATCCTGAAGGGGGGCATCTTGCGTACCTACCATGTCGACGCCCATACCGGCGATGTCCTGTCGTCGACCCGGAAGGAGGACTGGTGAGGCTGCTGCTGGTCGAGGACGATGCCGCACTGTCGGAGTCCCTGGCCGAGCAGCTCAGGGCTGCCGCCTATGCCGTCGATGCGGTGCGTGACGGTGCCGAGGCGGAGTTCATGGGGGGCAGCGAACCGTACGACGTGGTCGTGCTCGACCTGGGCCTGCCCGGGAAACCGGGACTGGAGGTGTTGAAGGCCTGGCGTGCGGCCGGTATCACGACGCCGGTGCTGATCCTGACCGCCCGCGGTGCCTGGCATGAGAAGGTGGAGGGATTTCGCAGCGGTGCCGACGATTATCTGGCCAAGCCGTTTCATGTGGAGGAATTGCAGGCCCGCCTGCAGGCCCTGATCCGCCGCGCCCACGGCGCGCCCGCGGGCCAGACGCTCGAGGCCGGGCAACTGGTGCTGGACGAGGAACGGCAGACCGCCCACATGGGCGAGCATGAATGGAAGCTGACCGGCACCGAGTACCGGCTGCTGCGCTATTTCATGCTGCATCCGGGACGCGTGCTGTCGACCAGCCATCTGCTCGAACATGTCTACGATTACGATTCCGAGAAGGAAAGCAACGTGATCGAGGTCTATATCGCCCGCCTGCGCCGCAAGTTCGGCAAGGGCTGTATCCTGACGCGCCGCGGCCAGGGCTACGTGTTCGATCCCGAAGGTCTATGCACTCCCTGAGCCAGCGGCTGCTGCTCAGCCTCGGGCTGAGCCTGGTGCTGGTGTTCGCGGTCATGGCGTTCCTGGTCAGCGAACAGGTCGGCCACCTGATGGAACGCATGGTGGTGTCGCGCATCGAGCACGACAGCGAGGAGTTGCTCGCGGCGATGGATGTCGATGCCTCCGGGCATATCGACATGACCGACGCCCATATCCCGAGCATCTATCGGCGACCGTTTTCCGGTCACTACTTCGTCGTCCGCGATGCCGGGCAGACGATCCGCTCGCGCTCGCTGTGGGACGAGGTGCTGCCGGCACAGCCGCCGGGCGTGGCCCTGAACGTGGCCGGCCCCATGCAGCAGCGGCTGCTGGTCTGGTCGGCGGATTTCCATGTCCGCGGCCATACCGTGCGTCTGGAGATCGGTGAGAACGTCACGGAGCTGCACCGGATGGCGGACACCTTCAAGTGGTCGCTGCTGATGCTGTCCGGCCTGGCCCTGCTGATGCTGCTGGCGCTGCAGTTCGCCGTCGTGCGCTACAGCCTGAGGCCGTTGTCACGGCTGCGTGCGGATATCGATCGCCTGGAGCGCGGCGAGATCGAACACCTGGAGCAGCCGGGCCTGCAGGAGATCGCCCCCCTGGTCGACGGATTCAATCAGCTGCTGCTGGTACTGGGCCAACGGCTGGCCCGCTCGCGTCAGTCGCTCGGCAACCTGGCCCATGCCCTGAAGACGCCGCTGACGCGGATCATGCAGTTGATCGAGCGCCGTGCCGGTACGGCCGCCGACCGGCGCCGGGCGGTGCTGGAGCAGCTCGGACTGATCCAGCAGCGCATCGACCAGGAACTGGGGCGGGCGCGCATGGCCGGCCGGGGGCCGGGCGGTTCATGGGCCGACCCGCGCCACGACCTGGATGACCTGGTCGACGGGCTGCAGGCCATCCATGACGGACGCGTGCGCATCGATCTGGACATGCGGGTGTCCTGGGTGGCGGCCGACCGGGAGGACATGCTCGAACTGATCGGCAACCTGCTCGAAAACGCCTGCAAATGGGGCAGGACGGCGGTGCGCTGCACGCTGCGTCCCAAGGCCGATGAGGGGCTGGAACTGATCGTCGAGGATGACGGCCCCGGCATGTCGGACGAGGAGGCGGCCCAGGCCTTCGAGCGCGGCACGCGCCTGGACGAGCAGGTGCCGGGCCACGGCCTGGGACTGGCCATCGTGCACGACCTGGTCGAGAGCTATGGCGGGGACGTGGCGTTGGCGCGTTCCCCGGATCTGGGTGGCCTGAGCGTGCGCGTGACGCTGTCGGTGCGGGTGACGGCGGCGGACTGAGCGCCGCGGCGGCTGGCTAGTGGGCAGCGGCCTGCTGCGACTCCTTCCATTCCTCGATCGCCTCGTCACCGGCCGTTTCGATCGGGACGATGCGCCGGCGGAACTCCTCCAGCGAATCGGGCGTGGCGGCGATCAACAGCTCGTCGCCGACCTGCAGTACGGTGTCGGCGCCCGGCACGATCTCCTTCTCGCCGCGCAGCACACCGACGATGACCACGTCGGCGCAGGCCACCGCCCGCACCTCCTGGCCGGCGGCGGAGGTGCCGGGGTCGAGGGCGACGCGGTACAGCTGCTCATGGCCGCGTCCGAGCGGGATCCCCTTGCCGTCGGCCAGGGCCATCGTCAGGTGGCGGTTGATGGTGCTGCCGTCCAGCCGCATGCGGTTCTGGCGCAGGAAATCGGCGAGGATTTCGGAGAACATCTCGGTATTGGCCGGGCTCGACGCCGGGATCGGCTCCTGCGCCTCGTACAGCGTCGGGTACTTGGCGTTGCGGGTCAGCGCCATCTGCACCAGGTAGCTGACCGACACGGCCAGCATGGTCGGCATGATCAGGTGGTAGCCGCCGGTCATCTCGGCGACCATGACCAGCGAGGCGATGGGCACGCGCGCGGCCCCGGCGAACAGGGCGGCCATGCCGACCACGGCCAGCGCCGGCGTCGGAATGCCGGTGATGTGGAAGGTGTGCAGCGTGATGGCGAAGGCGGCGCCCAGCATGGCGCCCACGTACAGGCTGGGCGCGAACACGCCGCCGGAACCGCCGGAGGCGACGGTCAGCGACATGGCCAGAATCTTGCCGACCGACAACAGCAACAGCAGCCAGATCGCCATGCCGCCGCCGCCCTGCAGGGCGAACTGGATGTAGCCGTAGCCGCCACCGAGCAGCGGCGGCGCCAGCAGGCCCAGGATGCCGACGCCGAGTCCGCCCAAGGCGGGCTTGAGCATGTTGGGGATCTGGAGTTCGTGAAATTGGTCGCGGGTCCAGTAGAACACCTGGGGCAGCAATGCCCCCAGCCCTCCGGCCAGCGCCGCCAACACCACGAACCAGGCCAGATCGGCCGGCGCTCCGAAGCTGACGTCGTGCGGCAGCACGAACAGCGGCGACCAGCCGTTGAACAGCCCGGTGATGGCATAGGCGACGGCCGAGGCGACCAGCGTGAAGGTCAGGTAGCGGCCTTCGAAGGCCATCGTCGAATACAGGATCTCGACGGCGAACAGGGCGGTGCCGAGCGGGCTCTTGAAGATGGCGGACAGGCCCGCGGCCATGCCGACCAGCAGCAGCACGCGCCTTTCCTCGTCCGGAAGCTTCAGGATGCCGCCGATGAACGAGCCGACGCCGGCGGCGATCTGCGCCGTCGGCCCCTCGCGCCCGGCCGAGCCGCCCGAGCCGATGGTGATGGCGCTGGCCAGCGTCTTGATGACGGGAATGCGATAGCGGATGCGTCCGGCGGTGCGGTGATAGCCCTTGACGGCGGCGTCGGTGCCGTGGCCCTCGGCCTCCGGCGCCAGGCCGTAGACCAGGAAGCCGGAGATCAGCCCGCCCAGCGTGGTGGCGACCGGGATCAGCCAGTACCAGTGGTGGTGGCCGGTCGGAGCCGTGGCCATCACGTGCGCCTCGGGCACTTCGATGAAGGTGTAGCCGCTGATCGGCACCAGGATCCATAACTCGGCCAGGTGCAGCAGCCAGATGAACAGCTGGGCACCGAGCGCCCCGACCACGCCGAGCAAGGTGCTGAGGATGATCAGACGGGTGTTGCGCTGGAGGCGCATGAGCCAACGCATGTCTACCTAACCTTGGCTTTTGTTCGCATAACGGCAGACCATGCTACGCGTTTCGGCGGCTTTCGCCAGCTTATGGGTCGAACAGGCCCGTAAACGCCGGGCGGGGGCGGGATGCTAGTCGCGCAGGGAGGTGGCCGCCGAAGCGATGCGTTCCACCGCCTCGGCCAGGGTGTCCTGGCTGACGGCATAGGAAATGCGCATATGCCCCGGTGCCCCGAACTCGGTTCCCGGGACCAGGGCGACACCGGCATCCTCCAGAAGCCAGGCGCAGGCCGCGACATCGTCGTCGAGGCGCAGGCCGGCGGGGGTGCGCTTGCCGAGCCAGCCGGCGATGGATGGGAACACGTAGAAGGCGCCGTCCGGCACGAGGCAGGAAACACCCGGGATGGCGTTCAGGTGCTCCACCAGCCAGGTCCGGCGCTGCTCGTAGGTGCGCACCATGTGCTGCAGCTCGTCGGTCGGCCCGTTCAGGGCGGCCAGCGCCGCCTTCTGGGCGATCGAATTGGGATTCGACGTGCTCTGGCTCTGGATCTTGGTCATGGCGCTGATCAGGTGGCGCGGGCCGGCACAGTAGCCGATGCGCCAGCCGGTCATGCAATAGGCCTTGGACACGCCGTTGAGTGTGATCGTGCGCTCCTTCAGATCCGGATTGACCTCGGCGAAGGTGGCGAATGTCTTGCCGTCGAACAGGATTTTCTCGTACATGTCGTCGGTGGCGACGGCGAGCTCCGGATGCCGGCGCACGACCTCGCCCAGGGCCGCGAGCTCCCCGGCCGAGTAGGCCATGCCGGTCGGGTTGGACGGCGAGTTCAGGATCAGCAAGCGCGTCCTGTCCGTGACGGCGGATGCGAGTGCGGCGGCGGTCAGCTTGAAGCCGGTGTCGGCACCGGTGTCGACGATGACCGGTTGCCCGTCGGCCAGCAGCACCATGTCGGGATACGAGACCCAGTACGGGGCCGGGATGACGACCTCGTCGCCGGCGTCGAGCATCGCCTGCAGCAGGTTGTAGATGCACTGCTTGCCGCCGGTGGAGACCAGGATGTCCTCCGGCGCGTAATCGAGGTGGTTGTCGCGGCGGAACTTGTCGGCGATGGCCCGGCGCAGCTCCGGGATGCCGGCTACCGGCGTATAGCGCGTGAAGCCGTCGCGAATGGCCTCGATGGCCGCATCGCAGGCCGCTTTCGGGGTGTCGAAGTCCGGTTCGCCGACCGACAGCGAGATGATGCTGCGCCCCTCCGCCCTGAGCTCGGCGGCCTTGGCGGTGATGGTCAGCGTGGCCGAGGGCTTGATCTTCTGGATGCGCGCGGAGAGTCGGATCATGCCGGCATCCTGCCAGAGTGCGGGGGGCGACTCCAAGCGAAATCAAGCCTGAATACTTTAGGTATTTTTCATGTGCCGTAGCTATTATGCTGCGTTGCCTGAAGCGGCCCCCCCGCGGCAAGGAGCATGCGCATTGCAGGAAAACATCCGCGAGATCCCCTATAACTACACCTCCTATTCCGACCGGGAGATCGTGTTGCGCTTTCTGGGGGAGGAATGCTGGGATGACCTGAATGTGCTGCGCCACCAGCGGCGCACCGGCCGCAGCGCCCGCATGCTGTTCGAGATTCTCGGCGATCTGTGGGTGGTGTCGCGCAACCCCTTCCTGCGCAACGACCTGATGAACAACCGCAAACGCCTGGGCTCGATGCGGGCCCGCCATCGCGACCGCCTGGAGCGCATCCTCGCCAACGCCTCGGACAATCCCCGGGCGCAGCGGGTCACGGCCCGCACCGAACGCACGCTCGACCAGTTCTACGCCTGGTTCGAGGAGGAGCCCAGGCGCCGCCGCGAGGCCAAGAAGGCCTTTTCGCGGCACACGCATGCGAACAACGTGCATTTCGACGCCTACACGCTGGTGCACCATGCCACCGATGCCACCGACTGGCGCTCGTTCCTGCCGTTCTGCGTGCTGACGCCGGATACGCCGGAGGAGATTCCGGGCCTGGTCGGGGCGGCGCGCGAGCTCGGCCTGACCATCATCCCGCGCGGCGGCGGCACGGGCCTGTGCGGCGGCTCGGTGCCGCTGCAGGACGGCGCGGTGATGATCAACATCGAGAAGTTCGACCATATCGGTGAGGTCGAGATGCGCGATCTCGGCGACGGCCGCACGGTGCCGGTGATCACGGCCGGGGCCGGCGCGGTGACCGGCAAGGTCATGGAGAAGGCCAGGCCGCACATCTTCGCCACCGATCCGACCAGCCTGTGGGCCTGCACCATCGGCGGCAACGTGGCGAGCAACGCCGGCGGCAAGCATGCCGTGCTCTGGGGCACCTGCGTGGACAACCTGCTGTCCTGGAAGCTGGCGACACCGGACGGCAACTGGCTGCTGGTCGAACGCGTCAAGCACAACATGGGCATCATGCCGGCCGATGCCATGGTCGATTTCCGCCTGAGCCGCTTCGCCCCGGACGGCAGTGCGCTCGGCGAGCCGGAGATCCTGTCCATCGACGGCGCCACCTTCCGCCGTGCGGGACTGGGCAAGGACGTGACGCGCAAGGCCCTGGGCGGCCTGCCGGGGGTGCAGAAGGAGGGCACCGACGGCCTGATCACCGAGGCGAGTTTCGTGCTGCATCGGCCGTTCGCGCATACGCGCACCGTCTGCTGCGAGTTCTATGGCCAGGAGCTGTCGGCGGCCACCGCCGCCATGGTCGGCATCAAGGGCCATGTCGACGGCATCGACGGCGTATTCCTGGAAGGCCTGGAGCATTTCGACGAGAAGTACGTCAAGGCGATCAACTACGTGGCCAAGTCCACGCGGCGCGAGCGCCCGCGCGTGGTGCTCTTGATCGACGTGTCCGGCGACGACGAGAAGGCGGTGGCAGGGGCCTGCGCCGAGATCTGCCGCATCGCCTCCGTCGGCAACGGCGAAGGCTTCGTGGCCCTGTCCGAGGCCGACCGGCGCCGCTTCTGGGCCGACCGCGGGCGCATGGCGGCGATCGCCAGGCACACGCGCGCCTTCAAGCTCAACGAGGACGTGGTGATCCCGCTGCCGCGCCTGTCCGAATACAACGATTACGTCGAGCACCTGAACATCGAGCAGTCGCTCGGCAACAAGCTGGAGATGCTCGATGCGCTGGAGGCCTTCTTCCGCGATGCCCAGGTGCGCCTGTCCTCGGACGACGCGCTGGCGGTTTCCGACCTGGGCGTGGAGGACGACGGCTATCTGGCGGCCAAGCTTGCGGCCTGCCTCGAGATCATCGCCGAAACGCGCGGCTACTGGCAGGCCTACCTGAAGGGCCTGGACCAGCCGGCCGGCGAACTGGCCGGGCAGCTCGCCGGCATCGCGTTCGACGACAAGGAGCCGCTGTTCCGCGTCATCCAGCGCGGCGCCCTGCGCATCTCCTACCGCACACAGGTCGAGAAGCCCCTGCTGCTGCAGCTGCAGGGCCACGACCCGCTGGTGGAGCGGGTGCGCCGGATCCACAAGCAGGTGCTGTCCAGCCGCATCGTCATCGCCACGCACATGCATGCCGGCGACGGCAACGTGCACACCAACATCCCGGTGAACTCGAACGACTACACGATGATGCAGCGGGCGCACCATGTCGTGGAGAAGATCATGGCCAAGGCCGATGCGCTCGGCGGCGTGATCTCCGGCGAGCACGGCATCGGCATCACCAAATTGGCGTACATGCGCCGCGACTACCTGGACGAGATGGCGGCCTACCTGGCCAAGGTCGATCCGGACGACCTGTTCAACCGCGGCAAGCTGCAGCCGGGCACCGACCTGACCTTCACCTACACCCCGAGCTTCAATCTGCTGGAGCACGAGGCGGTGATCATGGAGGCGGCCGACCTGACGGAGCTGTCCGAGGCCATCTCGCCCTGCCTGCGCTGCGGCAAGTGCAAGCCGGTGTGCAACACGCATTTCCCGCGCTCGAACATGCTGTATTCGCCGCGCAACAAGATCCAGGCGGCGGGCTCCATCATCGAGTCCTTCCTGTACGAGTCGCAGACCCATGCCGGCATCAGCTTCGAGCAGTTCGCCGGCCTGCAGGACGTGGCGGACCATTGCACCATCTGCCACAAGTGCGAGTCGCCGTGCCCGGTCAACATCGATTTCGGCGACGTCACCGAGCGCATGCGCGCCTTGCTGAAGGACAAGGGCCAGGCGCGGACCAACCTCGGCTCGAAGCTGTCGCTGGCCTTCCTGGTGCTG
>Ga0307440_1001767_pt1 | contig 10382 bp, 12 predicted proteins | sample SalMarWE160410MG_FD_202150 | JGI IMG/M metagenome (GOLD analysis project Ga0307440, IMG submission 202150) | Salt marsh sediment microbial communities from the Plum Island Ecosystem LTER, Massachusetts, United States - WE1604-10 | ecosystem: Environmental > Aquatic > Marine > Intertidal zone >... | reverse complement strand
TATATAAAACCGTATGATGAGCATTGGTCAGAATGTAGACATAATAAATGTGGATATTCATAATTATTTAAGCAGCAAAGACAGTTCAATAGACATAAAATTAATGTATTATGATGATAATAAAAAATCAGGAAAAGGAATATAGAAAAACTGACGAAATTACCATACTGCTACCATCCCGGGGATCCTTCACTGCACTACGTTTCGTTCAGGATGACAGGGCAATAATGCGTGGGAGAGAATGAGGCGGGGCGTTTTGCATAACTATGTTAGTCAAAAAATAATGCGGGGGCAAAACGCCCCGCCTCATTCCCCAAAGAACCCTTAGCGACTTGTCATCCTGAACGAAGTGAAGGATCCCCACAATGGTGGCAGGATGTCAATATTTATTTACCCTGTAATTGGTTGCACTTCAGTCACAGAAGCCTGTGGAGAGAATGGCAAGTGAAGGATCCCCACAATGGTGGCAGGATGTCAATTGAAAACAAAAGCGCCGGTATGCAATCGGTATCAGATTAGTAACATGCGGATTATGTGATTATGGAGTAATGGTATTTTGCCTGTATGTCTTACGTTCAGGGTCTTACGTCTTACGTCTTACGCCTTACGCCTCAAAACTTTACACCTCTCGAACTGAGATTCTGAATGTAAAGCTGCTTTTCGGGCACACTGGATTTTACCAGCCTGCTATAATATTCTTTAGCCATGGCAGTATATCCCTTATTAACCAGGAGTGAGATCAGATCTGCATAAAGTGACCCGGATATGCCGTTTTCGGAAGGTTCAACTGACTCAATAAGTTTTTTATACAAGCCTATAGCAGTATCAACCTCACCTTTGTCCACTTTCGACACCGCTTCATTTATCCTGGCATTAAGCTCGTTGTCGAGAAGAACACCATAGAACGAGAAACAATTATCATTGCAATCCTCCTTAATATTTATCCACTTTGTACCCGGACGAAGTGGAGCAAATGTAAGCCTGAAATTAAGCTTCTCCCCTATCTTTTTAAATTTATAGGTTTCGGGGCAACGGGGAATACCCTCTGCTTTTTGTACTTCCGACCGTGTACCATCCGGATAGATCAGGTATATATTCCTCCCGGCACAAAATGCTCCCCCTGTTATCCTGTTCTCTATTGAAAAATATATTACCGTGTTTTGAAGTGTTGATTCTATCTTTAATATTTCAAGAGTTTTGTGGCTCTTCAATCCGACATTGGGCTGAACAAATATCTGGGGAAATAGTCTGTTCCCGGGTAGCAGCATTGTGAATAATACTAATATAACTTTCGTGAAATCCATCCTTATATTTTTAGTGCAATTTATTAATTATTTCTTCCATACAGAACCGGAATGTTCTTTTAATGCCGCTTAAACAGTTATATAACATAAAGACGGTACTTAACTGGCTGCAAGGTCAGCCTCTCTTTACTTCAATTTGTAACAATCATGTAACATTCGTTTAACATGCGTGTAACAATATCGTTACAATTTTGCATCGTAAAAACCAAATTACCATTATGTTAAAAAATACTCGATTATTCTTATTTATCATTATATTATTGCCGTATCAGGCAGGTAAGCTCAGGGCACAGAATGATGCCGGTTTTACTCCCAATGGAAAGCCGTTCGCACTGATCTTCAGTAATGTTAATTACAAGTTCAACAGCAGTGGCCATTCCAGCGCCTTTGAAATCACCAGGTCCTATCTTGGCTATGAATACAATTTTTCAAAGTACATTTCATCTAAAGTTACCCTGGATGTTGCTGATCCCGGTACAGGTAAACTTCAGATGACTGCCTTTCTAAAGAACGCCCTGGTTCAGTTTAAGAAAGACAATTTCTCGGCTCGATTTGGTATGATAGGAACAGACGCATTCAATCTCCAGGAAAAAATCTGGGGATACCGTTATATCTACAAATCGTTCCAGGATGCTTACGGACTGGAACCAAGTGCCGATATCGGAGCAGCATTGCAATATTCACCTGCAGATTTTCTTTCTTTCGATATTTCCGTTCTTAACGGGGAAGGATACAAGAAAGTTCAATCGGACAGCACATTTAAAACAACTTTTGGCTTAAGGATCACACCTGTGAAAGGATTTGTTGTGAGAGTCTACTATGATTTTATGAACCATAACTATAACCAGGCAACAATGGCCCTTTTTGCAGGATATACAGGGAAGGATTTCAAAGCCGGAATTGAATATAATAACCAGAAGAACCATGGTATGCTTAATGGTCACGATCTTTCAGGCATTTCAATATATTCATCTGTTGCACTGGCAAAAAAATTCACCGTTTTCGCTCGTTACGACAACCTCTGGTCAGCCACACTGACAGGTGAACCTGATCCATGGAATTACGGCAGTGACGGACAGCTCTTTATGGCAGGATTTGACTATTCTCCCGTAAAAGGAGTCAAGATTGCACCTAATTACCGGGGATGGTCTCCTGCGGATAAATCAAGCTCATTCACTTCCATGTTAGCACTTAATTTTGAAGTGAAATTCTGAAAAATAAATTTCAATTAATCAAATAAATCTGGTAAAAATGAAAAATCTATTAATCCTTATTATGATACTCTCTCTTACAGTATCATGCAACAACACAGGAAAAAAATCTGCTTCAAAAAGTGGCAGCAATGTTTCCCTGACAGCAGCCGGGGCTACATTCCCAATGCCTTTTTACAACCTGGCTTTTAAAAAATATTCTGAAAAGACAGGAATACAGATGACTTATGGAGGTATCGGCTCAGGAGGAGGTATCAGAAGCCTTAAGGATAAGGTTGTCGATTTCGGAGCATCCGATGCTTTCCTTTCCGACAGTGAATTATCAGAAATGCCGGCTCCTATTGTTCATATTCCCACCTGTATGGGTGCAGTTGTCATAGCATACAATATCCCGGGTGTGGATAGTCTGAAAATGACCCCTGATGTTCTTGCCGGAATATTCATGGGTAAGATCACAAAATGGAATGATCCGCAGATCAAAGCCATTAACGAGGGCCTGAACTTTCCTGATATGAATATTGCTGTTGTCCACCGTTCAGATGGCAGTGGAACAACAAATATATTCAGTGATTACATGTCGAAAGTAAGTAAGGATTGGAACGACAATATAGGTGCTGGCAAATCACTCAACTGGCCCACCGGTATAGGAGCAAAAGGTAATCCCGGTGTTGCAGGCACTATCAGCCAGACCCAGGGTACCATTGGATATATAGGATCGGAATATGCATTTGCACAGAAGATCCAGTATGCAAAACTGCAGAACAGTTCGGGTAATTTTATCAATCCTGATGTTAAGACAGTAAGTAATGCAGCAAAAGGTGATATACCTGCCGATGCCAGGATAATGGTGACCAATTCATCAGCCCCTGATGCTTATCCGATCAGCGGATTCACCTGGATAATACTTTATAAGGAACAGGATTATAACGGACGTTCGAAAGAACAGGCGGAAGATGTTGTTAAATTCCTTGAGTGGCTTGTCAGCCCGGAAGGACAGGCAATTGCTGAAAGTGTTAATTATGCACCATTGCCTGAAGATGCAGTAACAGTTGCGAAAAATATCCTGAAAACCGTAACTTTCGACGGAAAACCTTTATTAAGTGAATAACATCTGATATACAGATGAACAGTGACAGGTTAACACGAACGGTCCTTTTTATATCATCACTTGTATTACTGATGATCTCAGCCGGAATAGTGTTCTCCCTTGTAGGAGGCGCTATTCCTGCATTTAAGGCTTTCGGACCCGGCTTCATTATTTCAAACCACTGGAATCCTACATCAGGACATGAATCGTACGGTGCCCTGCCTTTCATAGCCGGGACACTGATCACTTCATTCCTGGCACTGTTAATCTGCCTGCCACTTGCCTTCTCGACTTCACTTTTCATGGCCGAGTATTACAGGGGGACAAGAGTTGCCGGTATACTGAGTTCCATGGTTGACCTCCTGGCCGGTATCCCTTCAATAGTATACGGCCTGTGGGGCTTTTATTCCCTTCGGCCGCTAATAATCAGTCTCGGGCTGAATGAACAGGGATTTGGTGTCTTTACATCTTCACTTATCCTGGCCATTATGATAGTGCCATATGCCACGTCCCTTAGTACCGAAATAATAGCTATGGTTCCCGATGAGCTCAAGGAAGCCGCCTATTCACTGGGCGCAACAAGAAGAGAGGTAATCTTCAATGTCATTCTTCCAAATGCCCGATCAGGTATCATAGCAAGCTACATCCTTGCACTGGGAAGGGCACTGGGTGAAACCATGGCTGTTACCATGCTCATCGGAAACGCCAACGTGATCCCTAAAGGCCTGTTTTCAACGGGGAACACCATGGCAAGCATTATTGCAAACCAGTTCGGCGAGGCTACTGGACTGAAACTAAGTTCACTGATCGCAATAGGCCTTTTGCTCTTTGCTATAACGGCTATTGTAAACAGTATAGGGAAACTGATCATCAGCAGATTTTCAAGATAACAGATATTGATATGGCGCAAATACCGGCTATAAGCGATAGTACCAACAGGAGACACCTTAAGAACGTCATTCTGAAGGTGTCGATAATTATTTTGTCTCTTATAACCATAGTACCTATCATATTCATTATCTACAAGATTGTTGTAAACGGGATAAGCCAGATCAACCTGGACTTTTTTGTTAAGCCATCCCCGGATTCTCTACAGGCTATGACCGCCCTTGCAAACCACGAGACCATACCCGGCGGTATAGCAAACGGGATAACCGGTACATTCCTGATAGTTATTGTTGCGTCATTGCTGGCAATTCCTGTGGGAATAATGATAGGTATATATCTTTATGAAAATCCCACCAGCCGTTATTCAGGTCTCATAAGAAATATCAGCGAGATCCTCCAGGGTGTTCCATCTATTGTCCTTGGTGTTATTGGCTATATGTGGATTGTCAAAAATGTCACCAACGGTTTTTCAGCCCTTGCCGGGAGTGTTGCTCTTGCCATAATGATGCTGCCCATGATAATAAAGTCGACGGAAGAGACTATGAAAATGATACCCAATGAGATAAGGGAAGCTGCCTTTGCTATGGGAGTACCCTATCATAAAGTGATCATTAAGGTACTGATACCCAGCAGCATCAGCGGATTATCAACAGGTGTGTTACTATCTGTCTCACGTATACTTGGAGAGACAGCACCCCTGATGCTGACAGCACTGGGCAGTTCTGTGATAAATCTCAACATTACGAAACCTACAAATGCAGTCCCCTTACTTATCTGGGAATTTTATAATGATCCCAATATGGTTAAACTTGTCTGGAGTTCGTCCCTGTTCCTTCTGATATTTGTACTTTCGTTAAATATTATCTCAGGCAGACTTGCTAAGAAACATAAGACCGGAAGAAAGAAATGACAGAAACACAATTAAATATCAATAATCCAATATTAAAAGTCAGAGACCTATCAATTTCTTACGAGATCGGCAAACAGGCTGTCAAAGGGATCAATGCCACAATTGAAAGTAAAGCTATTACAGCGATAATGGGTCCTTCCGGTTGTGGAAAGAGTACCCTTCTCCGGGCTTTCAACAGGATGCATGAGCTTTACCCCAATATCACAACAGAAGGTTCGATACTTCTCCACGACATGGATATACGCGAAATGTCAACAATTAATCTCAGGCGTAAGATAGGTATGGTTTTCCAGAGACCTAATCCTTTCCCGACAATGAACATATACGAAAATGTCCTTGCCGGTTACAAGCTTAATGGCATCAAGCTAAGACGCAGTGAACGTGATGAGATAGTAGAAAAGTCATTATCTGACGTAACACTATGGGATGAGGTGAAAGATTCCCTTTTCAAAAAAGGCACTTTTCTTTCTGGCGGACAGCAGCAACGACTGTGTATTGCAAGGGCTATCGCCTTCAATCCTGACGTCCTTCTCCTTGACGAACCCACTTCGGCACTCGACCCGGTGGCTACGGCCAAGGTTGAGGACCTGCTTGTCAAGCTGAAAGAAGAATATACAGTGCTTCTTGTGACACACAACATGTCTCAGGCTGCCCGAATCAGTGATAACTCCATGTTCATGTACCTCGGGGAACTGGTGGAATACGGTAAAACAGATATAATGTTCACGAATCCGAAAGACTCGAGAACAGAAGGATACCTGACAGGGAAATTCGGTTGATTCCCCTGTTATACTGATAATAGTTAAAAGGCAAATAAATTATAAAAAGATGTATACAAAGAAGGAACAATCAATACAGGAGATAATGAACAGTTTCAATGAGATGGCCAATACGGTACTCGCTCAGCTCAGTCTCATTGAAAGACTGATGTCCACTGAAGATAAAGCCACCCGGGAGGGTCTTGTTGAAAAAATTAAAAAGAACGAACAGGATCTGGATACATTCGAGATCACTATCAGTGACCAATTCATCAACTCAATTGTTCTCTACCAGCCTGTTGCCTCAGATATCAGGAAACTTGTTGCAGTATACAGGATGGTGCTTAACCTCGAAAGGATAGGTGATCTTGTTATGAACATAATGGGGACAATAAAATACGTGGAGTCATCTCCTGAATATAAATCAATGTCGGAACTTCTTCTTAATATGCTTGCTTCCGGTAAGATAATGGTTGAAAAATCATTATTGTCATTTGTCAACAGCGATCTCGATTTTGCTATCTGGACTATAAAGAATGATCCGATTGTTGATGAGATGAACCAGAAACTGCTTATTAACAGCATCTCCAAGGCCAGGATCAACGAAAAAACAAAGGAGATGCTGATGAGATATGCAGATCTTAAGAATATCATTACCAATATTGAAAGGATTGCCGATCATGCAACCAATATAGCTGAAGCAACAATTTATTCACTTCAGGGCACGGATATAAGACATACTGATATTGATAAGGAGACTGAAGACAAAAAAGGATAATATCATGCAAATTTTTGCAGATGATGGATACAAAAAAAAGTAAAATACTAATAGTTGATGATGAAGAGGACCTGTGTGAAATTCTGCAATATAACCTCAATAATGCAGGATTTGAGACAGAGACTGCTCACTCAGCCGAAGAAGCACTGAAAAAAGCCCTGTATAATTATGATCTCTTTATCCTGGATGTTATGATGGGCCCTATTTCGGGATTTAAGCTTGCAGAAAAATTGAAAAAGGAATTTAAAATAAATACACCTGTAATATTTCTTACCGCCAAAGATACTGAAAACGATGTGCTGACTGGTTTTAGCCTCGGCGCTGACGACTATATCGCAAAGCCGTTTTCAGTAAATGAGCTCACAGCAAGAGTCAAAGCTGTTTTGAAGAGGACTGAAACGGGAACAATGGAGGAATCGATACAAAAGTACGGAGAAATAGAACTTGATAACATCAGAAAACGTTTAATAATAGAAAATGATAAAATAGACCTGACAAGAAAAGAATTTGAAATCTTAAAACTTCTTCTTGAGAATAACGGCAAGGTATTTTCAAGGGAAGATATTCTTAAAAGGATCTGGGGAGGCGATGTTATTGTGACAGACAGAACAGTTGACGTCAATATTGCAAGGATTAGAAGTAAAATTGGGAAATACAGCTCTAACCTGAAAAATAAAACCGGGTATGGATATTTCTTTGAGTTCTGAAATATACTAAAAATGTAGATAATGATTGCTAAAAGCCGATTTCGGAATAACCTGTTCCTGTATTATTTCAGTGTGTTTCTTTTGTTCACACTGGTTATTATTTTATATCTCTATCATCGTGAAAAGAAGTACAGGATAGAAACACTGAATGATGAGTTGTATAATATAACAGTTACAACGAATAATTTTATAAATGATAATGATGTCTACCAAAAAGGCAACTACAGGATAATTGATTCACTGGTAAAGATCCTTCCCCAGGAGGAACTTCGGATTACTATTATTAATCCGTCGGGTAAAGTGCTTTACGACAGTTATGTTAAGGACTGGAGCACAATGGTTAACCATAAGAACCGTCCCGAAATAATGCAGTCTACCTATTCTGAATTCGGAACCAATATCAGGAAATCGGCCACAACAGGAGTATCATATTATTATTATGCAAAATTTTATAACAGGTATTATATAAGGGCTGCAGTAGTATACGATATCAACGTAGTTAATTTTCTGACAACCGAGAAAATGTTCCTGGTGGTCATCCTTACACTGTTTATACTTATCTGGTTCATATTGCTTAATATTACAAACAGGTTCGGTAAATCGGTTACACGCCTGAAGGATTTTGCTGTAACCATAGGCAGAAATGAAACATTCGATAATAATTTACCTTTTCCAAAAAATGAGCTTGGTGTAATCGGGGAAGAGATAATAAGTATCTATAACAATCTCCGAAAAGCAAAAGATGATCTTGCGGTTGAGAAAGAAAGATTATTTAATCACTTGAATGTCCTGAATGAAGGAGTAGCTTTCTTTACAAACAAGAATAAAAGAATCCTTACCAACAGTCATTTCATACAGTTCATGAATATGATCTCGGGTGAGCTGACCCTCGATCCTGATAACTTCTTCAGAATAGACGATTTTAAACCGGTACTTGAATTCGTTGAAAAACAAAGGGCCGGTACTTATAAGTCAACCGAACAGCCGAGAATGGAATACCAGATAAATAAAAGCGGAAAATACTTCAGGGTCCAGTGTGTGATGTTCCATGACGAAAGTTTTGAAATAATCCTGAGTGATATTACAACCATGGAGACAAACCGGATCATCAAGCAACAGGTAACCTCAAATATAGCACATGAACTTAAAACCCCGGTTTCATCAATCAGAGGCTATATTGAGACTATAATAAATGACCCGGATATAGAACCTGTAAGGCAGAAATACTTTCTGGAGCGTGCCCTGGCCCAGACTGACCGGCTTTCACAGCTTATTACCGATATTGGGGTACTGAATAAAATAGAGGAAGCAGGAAGAAATTTTGCCCTTGAGAAGATTAAAATCAATAATGTTATTTATGAGGTGCGCGATAATTTCAAATCCGCTGTCGATCAGAAGAAGATGAATATTGAGTGCAGGGTCGATGACAATATCATTGTAAAAGGTAATAGATCCCTGCTCCTTTCTGTCTTTCAAAACCTGCTGGAAAACTCCATTTCCTATGCCGGGGAAAACTGCACTGTAAAAATTAATATGTTCCATGAAGACGATAACTTTTATCATTTTTCATTCTCCGACAACGGGGTAGGTATTCCTGAGGAACACCTGGGACGTGTATTTGAAAGGTTTTACAGGGTTGATTCAGGAAGATCAAGAAAACAGGGAGGCACAGGTCTTGGATTATCAATTGTAAAGAATGCAATTCTCCTTCATAAAGGGGAGATCTCCGTTAAGCAGATGGAGACAGGAGGAATTGAATTTCTATTCAGTCTGCCCAAATTCAAGGATTAACAGGATATTGGCCTGCAGGGTTTATGCTCTTACAGTAAGAAGTCTTAACCTTACAGGTCTGATGTTCCTGAACTTAAAGCCTATCTTTTTAACAGCCAGCGAGATAATGGTATATTTAATTACCATACTGAAAAATGTAGTTAGTCCGAACAGGAGTATATTGATGTTGAAAACTCCTGATGAAATTGAAAAAATACCATAAGGGAGAGGAGTCATACTCGAGACAAAAAGTAATCCGGTACCATATCTTGAATACATCATTTGCATTTTATCATAGCTTTTTTCAGTGATACCCGGTACCTTATCCAGGATAAAATGCCCAAAGCCTGAGATACTACCATCTGCAGTCAGCCAGATAAAATGCCCTCCAAGGTATGCTATCAGTGCTCCTGTCAACATACCCAGGGAAATAATTCCTACCGACCTGACAACTGATGAATTCTTTAAAAGCAAAAGCATAATAAAAAAGGTTGTTATCGGCAGGGGGAAAAAAGATGCATCAGCAACCGCAAGAGTAAAAAGCACCAGATCTGCCCACTTAGTCCCTGCCAGGCTCATGCTCTTATTATGAAGTTTTTTAAATATTTTTATCATAAATTTTAGACCCTAATATTTCGTACCCTAAAACCTCCCAAAAATTTATAAGATGCAAAGATGGTGATTTTTATGTTATGATAGTTAAAATATGTGTTAAATGTTGTTAAGAAATTTTTACAGGGCTTCCAACAAGCCTTAGGCCCAGGTGTTCCGAACCCAGAACATCAAGGATCATCCGCCGATTAAAAAGCAGATCCGGTATAATTTCAGAAAATCAGGATTAAGATCAGAACCAGTAGCCAAAATTAGCTGAGAACGTAGGTGCCTTTACAGCATTTGAATAACCGACAAGAACATCTATCGGTCCAAGAATCGTTTTGATCGAATAATCGATGCCTCCCCCCCAGTACT
>Ga0307440_1001766_pt1 | contig 10382 bp, 5 predicted proteins | sample SalMarWE160410MG_FD_202150 | JGI IMG/M metagenome (GOLD analysis project Ga0307440, IMG submission 202150) | Salt marsh sediment microbial communities from the Plum Island Ecosystem LTER, Massachusetts, United States - WE1604-10 | ecosystem: Environmental > Aquatic > Marine > Intertidal zone >... | reverse complement strand
GCGATGCGCCGCACCGGCGTGAAACCGGTGCCGGTGAAATAATTGGCGGCGAGGACCATGCCCAGGCCGACGGCAAGGCCGGTCACTGCAGCGCCGAACAGGTGCAGTGGGTTATGCTGGGTCGAGGCGCCCATGACCCATTCGCTGGCGATATAATAACCGGCGGCGGCGAGGATGATGCTGGCGATGATGCCTCGGCTCAGGGCGCCTGCCGGACTGCCGCCCTTGCCCAGACGCACGGTCTGCATGCCGATCATGCTGGCCAGCATCGCCACGGCCCCCAACACGAGAGGGAACTGCTGGGCCGCCGCATCGTGGCCTGTCGACGAGGCGGCTACCAGCATGGATGCGACCACGGTCACCGCATAGCTTTCGAACACGTCTGCGGCCATGCCGGCGCAGTCGCCGACATTGTCCCCGACATTGTCGGCGATGACAGCGGGGTTGCGCGGATCGTCCTCCGGGATGCCTTGCTCGATCTTGCCGGACAGATCGGCGCCGACATCGGCGGCCTTGGTGAAGATGCCGCCGCCGAGGCGACTGAAAACGCTGACCAGAGAAGCGCCGAAGCCGAGCCCCGTCATCGGCTGCAAATTCATCGCCTGGCCGGGGGGGGTCAGTTTCCACAGCAGCAGGTAAAAGCCGCAGATGGCGGCCAGCGCCAGACCTCCGACCAGAAAGCCCGTGACCGAACCGGAGCGCTGGGAGACGCTTAGCGCCCGAGCCAAGCCGTGCTCGGCGGCGGCGGCGGTGCGTACATTGGCCCGCACCGAGATGGACATGCCGATGGTGCCGGAGGCGGCCGAGCAAAGGGCGCCGATGGCGAATCCGATGGCGGTGAGAAGGCCGAAGTGGGGAGTGAGCCACAGGATAAGGAAGATGACCAGGGCGACGCCCCCGATCACGCTGTACTGGATGCGCATGAAGGCGTGAGCGCCTTCGCGGATGGCGAGATAGGGCGCGCGCAATGCCTCCTCACCCTCCGGTTGCCTGAGTACCCAGACGGCGCACCATACCGCATAGGCGATGCCCGCGAATGCCGCTGCCATGCCCACCATGCTTTCCCAGATCATCGGCTTGCTCCCCCCTTTCTACATTGGATGACGAATGAAAGGCTCTCGGGTTGTCGGATCCCTTGATGCATCGCTTATAACTAGCCTAGTCGTCCCCGGTTGTGAATAGAAGGGGGACTGAACACGCCTCGTTCGGCCTTGTTACGTGTCCAACCGCCTTAAGTCGTGGTTAAGTCACCCCGGGTAGCATCCACCCCATGCTGCAGGAATCAGCGTTCCGCCATACCCGCCCAGCAAGACCTTTGCTCGGGCTGTTGCTCGCCGGCCTGTTGCTGCAGGCCGGTTGCGCACGCTATCAGGCCCTGCCCCTGAACGATCATCCCCAATGGCCGGCATCGGCGAACCATCTTGTCGTCGATCGTGCCAAAATCCCATTCCCGCACCTGGCCGCGCACCGTTTCGATGCGTCGGACGGCCTGGACATGACCGAGGTGGCCATGCTGGCCGTGGCCAACAACCCCGACCTGAAGTTGGCCCGCGACCGCGCCGGCATCGGCCAGGCCCAGGCGTTTGCCGCCGGGCTGTTGCCCGACCCGCAGTACTCCACCACCCGCGACATGCCCGCCTCCCACGTGAATGGCCTGGTACAGGGCTGGGAACATGCCATCGGTTACCCGTTGCGCAGCCTGCTCGTGCAAGGGTTACATCACGGGACCGCCCAGGCCGCCAGCCGCCAGATCGACCTGAACCTGCTGTGGCAGGAGTGGCAGGTGGTAGCCAAGGCGCGGCTGCTGTTCTCGCGCATCATCAGTCAGCAAAAGTTGCTGGGCTGGCTGCGGCGCAATCAGGGGCTGCTGCACGACGAGTACCTGCGCCTCAAGGCGGCGTCCGAAGCCGGCGATGTCACCGCGGCGGCGGCCAATACCAGCCTGGTCGCCTGGCTGAACATCAATCAGCAGGTAAACACGCTGCAGCGTCAATTGTTGCAGAGCCATCGGGCGCTGAACGCGCTGCTGGGATTGCCACCAGACAGCACGCTGGCGCTTGTCGATCGCGAGCCGCTGGCGATGCCGGACAAGGCCGGCGTCGCGCAGGCACTGGCCGAACTGGCAAAGCGCCGGCCCGACCTGCTGGCCCTGCGAGCCGGCTACCGTGCCCAGGATGAACGCTACCGGCAGGCCATCTGGGAGCAGTTCCCGCCGATCTTTCTGGCCTTCAACCTAGCGAGCGACACGGGCGGCATTTTCACGCACGGCGTGGATATCACGATGGCCATCCCGATGCTGAACGCCAACCGCGGCCAGATCGCCGTGAGCAAGGCCACGCGCCGGCGCCTCCATGACGAATACGAGAGCCGGGTGCTGGCCGCGCAGGCGATGGTCAAGCGCCTGCTGGCCGACAGCCGGTTGCTTTCAGCGCAGCTGTCCACGGTCCGCTCCGCCCTGCCTCAGTTGGATGCTGTAGCCAGAAGCGCCCGGCAAAGGCTGGATCACGGCGACATGGACGAGGCCGGCTTCGTGCCGGTTGAAAGCGCACGCATCAACAAGCACATCGAGGCCGTCAAGCTGCAGCAGAGCCTGCTGGAAGACCACATTGCCCTGCTGACCGTGCTCGGCCTCGACAGCGCAAAGGCACATTCATGAAAAATCTTATCCTGATCGTCCTTGTAGCGGTGTGCGCCGCCATCATCGGCCCGGGGGCCGCCCTTGCCGACGATGGCGGCGTCACGGTGACGGTGCATCTGATCCCGCTGCAGAAGGGGAGCCTCCCGACGTCCGTGACCACGTACGGCAGGGTGGTGCCGTCCCAGAAAGCGCGGGAGATACTCTCCGTACCGGTTGCCGTCCGGGTGAGCGACGTCGAAGTACGGGAAGGCCAGCGGATTGCCAAAGGTACACCGCTGGTGACGCTGGTTCCGAGCCCCGAGACGCGCTCAAGCTACAAGCAGGCCGAACAGGCGCTCAAAGTCGCCCGGCTCCTGTTGGCGCGGAGCCGGCGGCTGGCTGCGGCGCATCTGGAGACGACAGCCCAACTGGCGCAGGATGAAAAGAAGGAAGCGGGTGCAAGGACCACGCTGGAGGCGCTGCAGCAGGAGGGCGCCAACGGCCCGCATACACTGAAGGCGCCGTTCGATGCCGTCGTCACGAACATCGCCGCGAGTTCCGGTGCTTTCGTTGCACGGGGCGCACCGGTCATCGAACTTGCCCGCCCGACGGGACTGGTGTTCAAAACCGGTGTAGTGCCCGCGCAGGCCGCAGAGATCAAGAACGGCGACGAAGCGACGATTACTCCGTTCAGCGCAAGCGGGACGTTTCATGGCAAGGTGGTCCTGCGCGGATTCGTTGTCTCAACGCAGAATGGTCTTATCCCCATCGAGATATCTCTTCCTGACAGTACCTTGCTTACGGGGGAAATGGGCAAGGTGGTGATCAATACCGGTGTCAAACAGGGCTATGTCGTTCCTCACGAAGCGGTCTTGCTCAACACGAGCGGACAGACCTATATCGTGCAGTCGATTCACGATGTTGCCAGGCTGGTCCCGGTAACGGTCGTTACTTCGAAGGGCGACAAGGATCTGGTTCAGGGCGACCTGGTCGCCGGTGCGCCCGTGGTTGGCACGGGAAACTACCAGCTCGACAACGGCACGAAGCTGCACGCGGCCGGGAGCGGCAACACGCCGGGCGGGAACGGTAGTCGATGAACTTCATCAACTGGGTTGAGTGTCACCGGCGGAGTCTCCTGTTTATCGCCTTTGCGGCGACGCTGGCGGGAGTCATGGCGGGTATCACACTCCCGATCCAGCTTTTCCCGACCGTCAACTTCCCGCGGATCCGGGTCGAGGTCGACAGCGGTGAGATGCCGGCCAGCACCATGTTGATCAAGGTGACGGAGCCTCTGGAAAAGGTGGCGCGCGCCGTACCGGGCGCGCTCAACGTCGAATCGACAACGACCCGGGGTTCGGCGGAGATATTCGTCGATTTCCCGTGGGGCTACAACATGACCAATGCGCTGCTGCGCGTCGAGACGGCGCTGGCGCAGAAACTGCCGGATCTACCCCCGGGGACGGGCTACTCTGCGCTGCAGATGGCACCCAATGCGATCATGCCGTTCGTCTCCTTCGCGCTGATCTCCAACACGGTGTCGCCGGCACAGTTGCAGACCATGGCCAAATACCAGATCGCGCCGCTGCTGACCGGGATCCCCGGCATCAGGAAGGTCAGTACACTCGGCGGACAAACCAGCGAGGTCCAGATCTACATCAGTCCGGAGCAACTCCAGACCTACGGGCTGACGCCGACCGACGTTGCCAATGCCGTCTCCGGGGCCAACTCGCTGGAAGCGGTGGGGCGCATCCAGGACAACGACCTGCTTTATCTGACACTCACGAACAACCAGTTCAAATCCATCCAATCCGTCCGTAACGTCGCCCTGCACACGAAGGCCGGCGACATCGTACGCCTGGGCAACATCGCCAGGGTGAAGATGGGTTCGATCCCCCAATGGCTGCTGGTGGATGACGATGGGCAGCCGTCGGTCAATATCAATGTCTTTCAGCAGGATAACGCCGATTCGTTGAAGCTGAAGAAAGAGGTCGTCTCGAAGCTCGATGCCTTCATGAAGAAGGCGCCGAAGGGGATCGTCGTCCACAAGTGGTACGACCAGACCGATCTCGTCAAATCTTCGATCGGTGCCATGGAAGAGGCGATCGTCATCGGCCTGATCTTTGCCGCCTGCGTGGTGCTGGGATTCCTGCGCAACTGGAGGGCGGCGCTGGTGTCGATGATCACCGTGCCCATGTCCGTACTGGCCACCTGTGTGCTGCTGTCTGCATTCGGGATGACATTCAACATCATGACCCTCGGCGGTATCGCCGCCGCCATCGGTTTGCTGATCGACGACGCGATCGTCATGGTTGAGCATGTTGCGCGTCGTGCGGGAGTCCCTGAACTGGAACAGCCGCAGCGAATCGTTCTCGGCGCGGCGCGGGAGTTCCTGGCGCCCCTGACGGGGTCCAGCAGCGCCACCATCATCATGTTCATCCCGCTGGCGTTCCTATCCGGCGTGACCGGGGCGTTTTTCAAGTTCCTGTCGATCACGATGGCGTCGTCCCTGATCATCTCCTACGGCTTCACGGCGTTGCTGGTGCCGCTGATGGCGCGCGGGCTCATTGACTTCAACAAGTGGCACGATCCATCGCACGACCGGGAGGACTGGATGCGGCGCCTCCATGGGCGCCTGCTCGGCGGACTGTTCACGAGGCCATGGCTGGCTGTCATCATCCTCGCCGTCGTCGCCGCTGTCGGTTATCTTGGCCAGGCGCACGTGGGCTCCGGCTTCCTCCCAAAGATGGATGAAGGCGGTTTCGTGCTGGATTATCAAACGGCGCCCAGCACCTCATTCATCGAGACGAACCGGGAACTCGCGGTCGTCGAGGCCATCCTCAAGAAAAATCCGTACGTGGATACCTATTCACGCCGTACCGGCGCCGGCCTGGGCGGCGACCTTACCATGCCCTACGGCGGTGATTTCTTCGTCAAGCTGGTTCCGGCGTCCGGTCGGCCGCCTATCTGGACCGTGATGGCCCAGATCCGGAAGAAAATCGACGCCGCGGTCCCGGGCTTGAGCTATGACACCCATCAGCTCCTGAGCGATATGATCGGGGACATGATCGGCCGGCGGGAGCCGGTAGTGATCAATCTCAGCGCGAACAACCCGGACGTCCTTTCCGGCGTCGCCGGGAAGGTTGCGGATGCGATCTCCCACGCCGCCGGTATTCAGCCGTCTTCGGTCGATCCGGGCACGCTGCCAACCGGCGATGCCCTGAATATCCACGTCAATCAGGCACAGGCAGCCATGGACGGCCTGACGGTGGCCGAAATCAAGGATCAGGTCGCCCGCTATCTCAAGGGCGACGTCGTCACGGACTATATGGGCGTCTTGCAACCTGTCGGGGTGCGGATCTGGTCGCAGCCCCAGAATGCGCACTACCGGGAACACAGCCGGCTGTACCGCGACGACATCAAGAACCTTTTGATCCAGGCCCCGAACGGGCACACCTTCCCCCTCGGATCGATGGCGACGGTCAAGTTCGTTTACGGTCAACCCGCGCTGTTCCGGGAGAACCTGGCGCAGATCATTCCCGTGACGGCCGAAACCAGCGGCAAGCTGGCCTTGAGCACGACCATCGCTTCGGTAAAAAAGACCCTGAACAAGGTGCTGCCTCAGGGCGTCTATTACACGTTGGGCGGCGCCTACAAACAGGAGGCGAAGGCCGCACACGGAATGAAGATCGTGTTCGCCGCCGTGGCGCTGGCCGAGGTCATCCTGCTGCTGTTCCTCTACGAAAACTGGTGGTTCCCGGTGATCATCCTGGGCACCTCCATACTCTCTGCCGGCGCGGTTTTCTTCGGACTGTGGGTGACCGGTGTCGAGCTCAACATCACCGCGATGATGGGGATGGTGATGATTGTCGGAATCGCGGTGGAGATGTCGATCTTCCTCTTTTCCGAGTTCCAGAATCTCCGGCAAACGATACCCCCGCGGCAGGCAATCTACGAAGCCGCACTCAACCGGTTCCGTCCGATTATCATGAGCACCCTGGCCATGATCCTGGCGCTGCTGCCGTTGGGCGCTGCGATCAGCGGCTCCGGCGACCAGATGCTGCAGCCGCTCGCGATCGCGATCATTGCAGGTATCCTGGTGCAGCTGCCACTGGTCGTTCTGGTCCAGCCGGTCCTGGTCAGGTGGACCCTGCCGAAGGAGGAAACATCGCCGACGCCGACAGAATAAAACCGCGGAACAAGATCGGATCTATTCGGATTTTCCGGTGAAAAAAGAGGGGCGCTGACGATGCCGGACAGGCCGAGATATCGTTGCATCAAGCCTGTGCCATTGCGTTCAAGGCTTTTCCGGGAACAATCATGGATCAGGGGCGTGAAAGGGAGCATGGTGGCAGCAGTTCGCGCCATTCAGTTCGATATCCGAAGGGATGGATGGCGTGGTACATGACTTGGGTGTCGATGCCATCAGCGGCAAGGTGCTGGAGAACAGCCCTGAGGGACCGCATTCGGACTGGACGGCCAGGGGGCGGAGAGAGCGCAGATATGCGATTGCTTGTGGTGGAAGATGATCCGATGATCGGCGACAGCATCAGGCGTGGCCTGAAGCTGGCCGATTTTGCCGTTGACTGGGTGCAGGATGGCACGGCAGCGGAACTGGCTCTGCACAATGGCGTCTATGACATGATGATTCTTGATCTCGGCCTGCCCGGAAAAACCGGATTGCAGGTGCTGCAGGAAATGCGCCACCAGGGTAACGACCTGCCGGTATTGATTGTCACTGCGCGCGATCTGGTCGGGGATAGAGTCGCCGGTCTGAACCTTGGTGCGGACGACTATCTGGTCAAACCCTTCGACCTCGACGAGCTGAAGGCCCGCATCCACGCGGTGCTTCGTCGCCATGGTGGCCGGAGCTCTTCGGTCATCCGTTACGGCCCCATCAGCCTTGACCCGATCAGCCATCGGGTGACGCTCCGGGGTGAACCGGTGGCCCTGTCGTCCAGGGAGTTCGCCCTGCTGCATGCCCTGATGTCCCAGCCCGGTGCCGTGCTGTCCCTGATCCAGCTTGAGGATGCGCTGTATGGCTGGAACGAGGAGGTGGCCAGCAACGCCGTGGAGGTGCATATCCACCATCTGCGCCGCAAGCTGGGCAGCCATGCCATTTTGAACGTCAGGGGCGTGGGTTACCGCGTCGCCAAGCTCGATGATCTCGATCCATAAACGCCTGCTGCTGTGGCTGCTGACCGGTCTGCTTGCCATCAGCAGCATCGCCGGCATCGCCACCTATAGGAAGATGCTGGAAGAGGTCAACGAAATGCAGGACTTCGAGTTGCGCCAGGTCGCCTATGCCATCGAATACGCCAGCCGCGCGTTGCCAGCCAGCGTCAATGCCCTGAAGCCGAGCGAGGCCGCCAATCCGGCCTTCCTTGTGCAGCTGTGGCGGTCGGGATCGAGGTTGCAATATTCCTCGCAGCCTGCCGTTGCCCTGCCGCTGGCGACTGTACGTGGTTTTTCATTCGCCACATGGAATGACGACCGCTGGCGGGTATTCAGCCTTGCCGCCGGCGATCGCATCGTGCAAACGGCGCAGTCCGTCGAGGACCGGCAGGAAACGGCCGCCGATATGAGCTTGCGCATGCTCATGCCCTTCCTGGTGCTGGTGCCGGTGCTGGCCGTGCTGGTACTGCTGGCCGTGCGGCGGGGTCTGTCGCCGCTGGGGCAAATTGCTGACGATATCGCGCGCCGGGATTCGACCTCGATGCAGCCGCTGAACGAGGAAACACTGCCGGCGGAGATTCGGCCGCTGATCGTCGCCCTGAACGACCTGCTGAGGCGGCTGGCGGAAGCCATGAATGCGCAGCGCCGTTTTGTCGCCGATGCCGCGCACGAGCTGCGCACGCCCCTGACGGCACTGACGCTGCAGGCGCAACTGGTACAACAGTCCGGTGATGAAGACGAGCGTCGCCGGGCTGTTGGCGATTTGAGGCAGGGCATCGCCCGCGCCTCTCATATGGTGCAGCAACTGCTGGACATGGCCCATCAGGAACCGGATTCGCCGCACGCCTTCTCCCGGCTGGATCTGACCGAACTGGTCCGGGAAAAGGTTGGCGAACTGGCGCCACTGGCGGCGGCCAAGGATATGGACCTGGGCGTCAAGGCCGAGCATTCCCAGTGGATCAACGGGAATGCGGATTCCCTGCGAATCCTGGTCGGCAACCTGGTCGACAATGCCATCCGCTATACGCAGGCGGGGGGCAAGGTGGATGTATCGGTTGGCGCGGATGACGAAGGCCCGTGGCTGACCGTCGCCGATAACGGTCCGGGCATCCCCGAGGATGAGCATGAGCGGATTTTCGAGCGCTTCTACCGTCCGGCCGGACAGCATGCGCCGGGCAGCGGCCTGGGCCTGTCCATCGTCAGGCAGGTGGCGCAATTGCACCAGGCAAAGGTCCGCGTTGAGCGTCCGCCATCCGATGCGGGCATCCTGTTCAGGGTTGTTTTTTCCGGACAAAGGGCGCCCTGAGCTTCAGTGCTTCGATAAGCGGTCGGGGACCGGATTCCGGGCCCGGTCTCCACTGATGTGCCGAAAGCGCAGATGATCGGACGCTGCTAGGCACCGATCATCTGCGTGTTGGCAGCCCCCGGCGGCACCATCGGATACACCCTGGCCTGTCGGTCGATGCTGGCCCGGATCAGGCACGGCCCCGGTGCCTTCAGCAGCCGGCGCAGCAGCGCCCGCGGATCGTCCGCCGTATCCAGGTCCGCCGCCTTCAGGCCGAAGCCGCGGGCGATGGCCGCAAAGTCGGGCGGTGCGGCAACCAGCGAGGCATAGATGCGTTCGCCGTAGAACAGCTCCTGCTGCTGCTGCACCAGCCCCAGGGAGGCATTGTCCATCAGCACGATCTTCACGTTGGCGCCGGTCTCGGCCAGCGTCGCCAGCTCCTGCAGGTTCATCAGGATGCTGCCGTCGCCGGTGAAGCAGACCACGGCATTCTCCGGTTCGGCCATGGCGGCGCCGATGGCGGCAGGGATGCCGAAGCCCATCGTGCCCAGACCGCCGGAGCTCAGCCAGCGGCGCGGCCGTGCGAACGGGTAGGCCTGCGCCACCCACATCTGGTGCTGTCCGACATCGGTGGCGATGATGGCGTCCCCGTCCAGGCAATCCGCCACCGCCCGCACCAGGCCGTAATGGCTGTGCGCGTCATCAAGATCCGGCAGCAGCAATGGGAAACGGCGGCGCAGTGCCTCGACCTGTGCCAGCCAATCCTTTCGCGCTTGCCGTTGGACCAGCGGCAGTAGCGCTTGCAGCGCCGCAGCCGCATCGCCGCGGATGGCGACATGCGGGGTCTTCAGCTTGCCCAGTTCGGCGGCGTCGATGTCGATATGGATGACCTTGGCCCGCGGGCAGAAGGCCTCCAGCCGGCCGGTCGCCCGGTCGTCGAAGCGGGCGCCGACGGCGATCAACAGGTCGCTCTCGTCCAGCACCATATTGGTGTAGCGCGCGCCGTGCATGCCCAGCATGCCGATGGCCAGCGGGTGGCGGGCGGGCATCGCCCCCAGCGCCATCAGCGTCGTGGTCGTCGGCAGGTCCGCCTTCTCGGCCAGGGCCACGGCCTGCTCATCGGCCCCGGCATGGATGACGCCGCCGCCCAGGTAGAGCACCGGTGCTGACGCGGCATTGATCATGGACGCGGCGCGTGCGATGGCCTCCATATCGGGTGCAGCGTCGGGCTCGGGCCTGCCCGGCTGCGGCCAGGTCGACACGGTCAGCGTCTCGCACTGCACGTCCTTCGGGATGTCGATCAGCACC
>Ga0307440_1001765_pt1 | contig 10383 bp, 5 predicted proteins | sample SalMarWE160410MG_FD_202150 | JGI IMG/M metagenome (GOLD analysis project Ga0307440, IMG submission 202150) | Salt marsh sediment microbial communities from the Plum Island Ecosystem LTER, Massachusetts, United States - WE1604-10 | ecosystem: Environmental > Aquatic > Marine > Intertidal zone >... | reverse complement strand
GCACAATCATAATAATAACCAGATGCAGGATGAGTGCTGTTTGGATAAATTGCGTCTCTGCGTTTTGTTGGATTACCTTCGATTATATTAAGAGATGAATAACCTGCTACTGCAGATTTAGCTTCGTTCCGTGTTGTATCAATTAACGTGAAAACTGGCGCTTTGGGATCTTCTTCTTTAAGTAAAATTGATTTTTCCAACCACAGAGATTTTGGTACAGAAATAAATGAATCTATTACTTCTAGACACAAGTGTACTTTACCTCTTGATGGACGCATAGCAACACATCGTTCACAAAATCTTCCTCCATATCCGTGCTTACAAATACATCTCCCCTGTTCTACAATATATGAGCCTCTGAAATTTGTACAAGTGGAAGTCTCGCAAGCTGGTCCTATCCAATTCCAAGGTTCGAAACATCTACACACTGCTGTAAGTGGATCACAAGCGCCTCTGCCATTACAAAGCTCTTGATTCTGTTTTTGTTGTGCTTTATCGTTATTATCTATAGCATCAAAGTTGACTGTTTCAAGATACGCATCTTGATGCTCTACGCACAGATTTTGTTGAATGGAGCAAAATGGTCCTGTCCATCCCGCATCACATAAACAACAGTGGTGAGCATAAGAGCAGGTTCCGTGTCCGGAACACAATGCTGCGTTTCCACCATTGCCGTCGATTCCTGATATTTTTAGAGACGAGGCTCCACTGTTTGATGTTACTGGGAAATCCTTATTGTTGTTAATAGGGCTACAACAGGTTGTGCCATCACCTTCACATATACCACAAGGATCGAATCTAGCATCACCATTTGCTACACCATGACAATCTAGACATGTTGTTCCGTCTCCGTTACATATTCCGCAAACATCACGTCTGGCTGTTCCATTTACAACTCCTAAACAGTCCAAACAAGTTGTTCCATTGCCGTTGCAAACTCCACAGATATCATATTCCGCGTCACCATTCATTGTTCCAGCACAGTCCATACAACTAAAGTCATCTCCTTCACATAATCCAACACAATCTTGTTTCGCCGGTCCATAAGGCACACCTCGACAATCAGCGCAAGAAGAATTATCTCCACCACATACTCCACATGCGTCTTCTTTAGCCAATCCCCCAGGAACTCCAAAACAATCTTGAATTCCGCCTCGAATAGAACCTGGAGGTAGTTGAGGATAATTGTTTTGTTGATTGTTTTTTTCTTTCTGAAGTTTTTCCTTTTGTTTTTGAGCGTCTTTAAGCTTTTGTTGTCGTAAGAGTTCTGCTTCTGCTTTAGCTTTGGCTATAGCGGCAGCCCTGTCTTGTTCTTCCTTAATTCTCCTCTGCTTTTCTAAATATTGATCTCGCATTTTTCTACGTTGTTGCTTCCATAATTTTTGTTCAGCTTTCCATGCAGCAAGTTCTTCTGCGTTTTTTTCAGCTTCGTGTTTCTGTTCTATTTTAGCTTCTAAAATGGCTTCTTCTTTCAATTCATGTTCGTGGTGTTTTTGTGTGCGAGATTTAGGCAAGTGTCCAATTCCTACAGCTGGTTCTGGCAACAACAACATCAACAATGACAATGTCGAAAAGCAAAAGAATATTGTAAAAGTTTTGGGTAGATGTTCCCAACGGAGGTCCATGATTTATTTATTTTTTCTTTGTTTCTTTCTTTCTTCTTCTTCTTCTTCTTCTTCTTCTTCTTCTTCTTCTTTTTTTTTTTGTTTATTTTTCTTATTCTTCACAAAAAACAAGAAGGGTTGAAAAGCACATCAACAGTTGTATAGAGAGTCGAAAAACAAAAAAAAAAATCTATATCTATATCTCTCTCTCTCTATATATATACGTATATGTATTTTTTTTTTAAATATTTTTTCCTTTTCTGTATTTTAAACAACAAACAACAATATTCCCTATCTTCGTTGATGTACGAGCTCAAGACTAAACTTCATTTTTTTTTTTTGGAAAAAAAAACTATCATTATTTCTGCCGTTGCTTCTTACGAGGTCTTTCTTTCTTTTTGTTTTTTTTTCCCTTAACAGAAGACTCTTGCTCCTTTGTTTCATCCTCAGCTTTGCGTTTCTTATTAACATCTTCTTCTACAGCTCCTTCCTGTTGTTTCTCCTTTCGCTCTTTTTGTCTTTGTTTTTCCTTTTCTTTCAATTCCTTTTGTCTTTGAGCTTCTTTCTCTTTACGTTCTTTCTGTCTGATTTTTTCTTTTTCGACTCTGTCTTGTTCTCTCTGTTTTTCTTTAGCTTTATTTGCATCATCTTTGAGTGATCGAACAGCCATCAGCCTGGGGCTGTTTATACCGAACGGATCTGTGTCAGCAATTACTCCTGTCATTTTCGAAGGATCAAATCCCATATGCAACAAGTACATATACTGAAAAAATTTAGCATTCATAATACCATCTAATGTGGCCTGACCGAAACTTGTCCAATTCGGTTTCGGAGGTATTCGCCATATCAGTTTCACTTTTCCATCACCTTTATCACCAGACACAGGATGTAACATCTTTTTTTTGCGTTCTAATCGCTTCATGGCTTTGATGCGTTCAGATACAATTTTTTCGGCTTTTGATAACGCATCTGTAAAACTAGGTAATTCTTCAGTGAGAGCCCTACGTTGATAGGTTTTATCAACACTTTGAGGATTAACCAACATAGTTGTGTATCCGGAAACATGTCTTCCTTCTTGTCTGGTCCTTCTGACTTTGTCAGAAATTTGTTCTGCATATCTATTTGGATCCATCTTACTCCATTGAATTCTTTCTTGTTCAATCCGAGCTTCATCTTCTAATTCGTGTGTCAAAGGAGCCCTAGGCGTTGGATTCAACTTACGCTGCTTTCTCTCTCTTTCTCGTTCTTCTCTGGGTAAATCGGTAATATCTCCATCATCATCTGGAGCTCTCAATACCTCTGTACTCATTGAAGTAAACCCTTCACCCTGTTTCTCCATAAGATGTAGACTTTGAGCTGGAAGGTAGCCTCCCTCTGAACTGTCTTCACGTAAGCCGGAAACTATTCCCTTCAACGCATCAATCTCCCTCTCTAATATCTGATCTTTCCAATGTTTAGAGGCCAACTTTGCCACCATTGAAGCTCTAAGAAGAGCATTTGTTTCTCTTATCTTCTTCCTTTCGTTAGCATACCATGCAACTCTTAGACTTTTACCCATCAATTCTAGTTGCCTTTTCATAGCCAATGTTGATTCTGAATCATTTTCAAGATTGTGTTCGCCCCAAGCAACATCTCTACTCAACGCAAAAGCTTCACTGTTCCATATAAGGCGATAATGTGCAAAGGCATAAAAATCAGAAAGTTCCTTTCTTGTTTTAGCTATAGTTTTTCTCATTTTATCACATGCATCATCTTCTAGTCCAACTCCCATGTGTGAGCTTGCTGATCCTCCAGAAACATGAGTCGACAACCCTCTGGCTTTTTTTGCAAATCTAGATCCCACAGTGTCCCCAAACGCAATACTACTAGGTACACCATAAGCGTTGGCCACTTTTTGATTCAAATCTTCTCTGTGGGCCAACAAGTCTGTTCTTAACGTCGGTTTAACAAATGCAGACGTAGCCATCCAACCGGAAGGGGTAAGATAAGCAGCCCTTTGCCAGTTCTGTGTTCTTTGCACTTCAACTAAATCTCCTGTGTGATCATCAATCTCCCAACGGAACCCATGTCTAGCAAATTCTTGGTCAGCCGCCAGTCTGTTTCTATATTCACGTACAAGCCCACCAGAATCAAATCGTCTGAATGCTTTTTGAGACGGTGTCAATGAACTGGTACCTCCTGGTCCATTTCCTGCCCCTTGCCCAAGTGGGTCATTAAGTGTTTCATCAATCACATGATTGATAATCATTTGACTATCTTGTGAACGATCGGATCTTGGATTTTCTTGTAAAATAAGAGGTGGTACATTTAGTTCAAAGGTTGCTTGGGTATCTCCAGCAACAAGTTCCCGCTCTCTGTAGATATCGGTAAGCAAAGACTGAAGTGGTGTGTTGAATGGGAATTTGTCTCCAATACTTGGTACAGCATTGGCCCAAATGAATACGTGAACATCTTCATTAGGATCTACTGTTTCTATGCCTATTCCATGACTCCTACGTTGCCACCCAACTTCAAGTGAGCCATCGCTGTCCAAACGTGCGATGAATCTCCCCTCCTTAACTTGTGGAACAAGAATAGATGACGGATAATTTGGGTCTAACATAACAGGAACCAATCCAAACAAACAACCATACTTTATTGCTTCTTTCAATGCGTTTATTAAGCGCGTTTGCTCTCTTTCTGACATGTCATCTTTTTGCGTCCAAGGCCATGGATGACCAATGTGTTGTTGTTGTTGTTGTTGTTGTTCTCGTTCTCGTTTTCTTTTCTTGGATTTTTTAGCTTTCTTATTCTTATTATTTGTTCTATTTTTCCCATCTTTTAATGAAGAAGAAGAAGAAGAAGAAGATTTTTGTGATTTGTCTGTAGACTTTTTAGTATTCTTACTATTATTGTCATCATCGTTGTCAGCTGCAGCAGCAGCAACAGTTGATGTTATTGTTGATCGAATCTTTTCTAGTTTAGGTTTATTCTTATCTCCTTTTTCCACCTTAATATTACGTATATCTATTATTTGTTGCTTCAATTCAGCACGGGTGATTTCTTCGCCTTTTTCTCCAATATACCGAACAGAAACCCCTCCTTCCACAGTTTCGTCTTGTAATTTTGTAATAACAGTACGGACCGGATAGCTTTTGTCATAAAGGTCTGATAAACGGTCCATTAGTTTCACATTCAGAGGAACCCAATTGTCTAAAGAAGTGGGTCCAAAAATCTGCTCTAAAGCTCCCATAGAACCGTTATAGACATTCATGATTTTTTATTATTCTTCTTGTTGTTGTTGTTTGTTGACACTGTTTTTTTTTAAAAAATTCATATACACTAGTTGGTAATTATTGTTTTGTTATATTTTTTTATTTTTATTTTCAGAATCATACTACAAAAAAGCGCGATACGAAAATACGTTGTTTCAGGGTAAAGAAATTTTTTTTTTTTTACAAAGATTCATCTTATGAAATAACATCCTTGTCTTGTGATGAAGACGATACATTTTCCCAACTTGTTTGAGAAGTAGAATCAGATAAATGTTGATATTCGGAAAGAGAAGGTGGTATCCACATCACGTCTTTAGCTCTTTGTTGCTGTAAATTTTCAATAATGCGTTCCGGTTCTGTATCGTGTGTATCTTGCCCAGGCAATTTTGTTTTGTCTAGTTTTGATAAAAGTTCTTGAGAAAGTTTGAAATATGTTCTACACTTTGATATCCCCACGGTTTTTGCTGGAGACATCGAGTTTCTTATTTTAGATGTAATCGTATCTATAAGAATATAGCGATGCCATAACCAAAGAAGGAAAATTAGAGGAACAGACAAAGTTGTCACATCTATTATATGAGGAGCTAGCCATGGACGCAAATATTCTGCACATGGAACAATTCTATAAACGCGAGATTCATCTTCGTCCCATATCCTAGACGGAATCATTTCTTCTTCTTCTTCTTCTTCTTCTTCTTCTTCTTCTTCTTCTTCTTCTTCTTCTTCTTCTTCTTCGGACATACGAATGTCGTCATCTGATTCTTCTTCTTCTTCTTCTTCTTCTTCTTCTTCTTCTTCAGGAGTAACTACATGTGGCATAACCCAATCATATGGAACAGGTTTTGCAAACGGATTCCAAATCAGCATTCTTCCGTTCATTGCTAAAATTTGAGGAAAGGGCGGAAAATCTGTACCTCCACCATCGACCATTTGTGTCATAATGTCCTCTGACGTAGTAGTAGTAGTAGTAGTAGTAGTAGTAGTAGTAGTAGTATTATTGTTACAGCCTCCATCACCTTGTTTCCTACCCTCTCTTGATTTACACACAGCTTTCGCCACTCTTATCATGGTTTTTTTCCACAATCTTTGTTTTTCAAATTCCATGTTTTTTTCATCATCCTCTTCATAACCAGAGTCGTTGATATTATTATTATTATTATTATTATTTGCTCGAAGATTAGATAGCTGGTTTTCTAAGACAAACATTTGTTTTGGAATGAGACTTGTCCATTTATAAAAACGATCCCAATAAAAAGAGGTTTGTGAATACTCAGAAAGCTCAGAGCCATTTGTATGATACATGTTAAATTCCAACAGAATAGTTTGCAACTGATGAGATTCTAACAAGAAGTCTGGAAAGGCTTCAATTCCGTCACCGTGCATATACATACGTATCATATTTCTAAACGTTTCCCAACACAACTCATCCATCATATTCATAAGACACGGAGGAAGATTTTTCCCTCGATTCAAAGTGATTTTCGATGCCTACTCATGTGTGTTTTAGTAAAAAAAAAAAGCAACAAGGCAGTATACCTGTTTCCCTTGTATTAAATCTTGATACAGTTTTATATCCCCAGGCCTCAAAGCATTTATAACATTCAAAGCTGTGACACCCAATTTCTCCCAAGCAGATCTGAAACGCCAAATATCTCCAGGATTCAACATTTTATACAAACCCGATTTGCGAAAGGAGCGTTCTGCTTCCACTCCTATTTCAGAAGCCAAGAATTTTGTCATGGAATCAAAACACGAATCTGCCATTTCTTGTGCAAACATAAAATTCGATAAAGTCCAATCAATCAATCGTACGTCCAACAAATTGCTGCTTATACAATTGTTCAACAAACAACAATTGCACCTATTCACATTTTTTTTTTGTTGTTTTACAAAAAAAAAAAAAAGTTAATTTACTCCTTCAATCTATGAAAAAAAAAAACAACGACAACAAAAAAACAAACAGGCACCTGTTTTCCACAGTATCTTCGTCTAATCCTGGATTTCTAATTTCTTCTTCTTCTTCTTCTTCTTCTTCTGTTCTCTCACCTTCACGGTTTTTTGTAGAATTTTCTGCTAAGGATAAATACAATCCATGAAACAACCGTTCGGCTAAGCTTCTATGTTTCCACGATTCCTGTTGTTGATTATAACCAACTCCAGTAGATAACAAAGCTACCCAGTTGTCAGTGTGAGAAACGACACACAAGCTTTTTAATATGTCTCGAAGGGTGCTGCCCCCATGCCCGTGATATGTTACATGATTTACACCAAGCCATCCTGCTTTTTCACCAACTGATTCCACAGAATATTCTGGAAGGTCATGTACACAACACATACCATATTCCTCTGCAAATTCACGCATCTCTGGTGAAGTTCTTATATAATCGATCATGCTATACCTCAACAAACACCTAGCAACAAATGCCACTATTGTAGGTGTATAAACAGTACGATTCCATTCGTCTGATAAAACGGCCAGTGCTTCGAAAAGCACAGACATCGGCCAAGATTCTACATCTGCATCATCAAATTCGTCATTGGATGACGAACCGAATCCCATATCAGAAAGAGTGCGTACAGGCCTTCTGTCGCTTTGCAAATCGAACGGCACCTTGTCTTTGGTTACTCTATGAGTTGATTTTGTGTTATGATCGCTGTTTCCAGTAGTAGTAGTAGTAGAGTTTCCATGCTGTAGTTTCTCCATTTCGTCTAAAAACACTTCTCTAGCTTTTCGAAGCTTGCGCTGAATCTGGAAGCCTGTTAACAGAAACAGTCTTGTATAACATTCCCATAATTGTCTCCCAACACTTTGCAATGCTCCTTTTTTCCCATGTGGTGTAGCTGGAGAAACAAAGGCTCTGTGTGCTGAGTCGTCATCATCATCATTATTGCCACCACCACGGCTTGCAAAAGAATCCCAAAATGGTCGTGGATCAAGAAACAAGGAAGGTTCTATGGCTCCCATTATGCTCCACAAAACCAATTGCATACTCTGAAACCATTCCTGGTATGTAATTCCGTGATGTTGCCGTTGATACAACTCATCCACAGATTTAGACACGTTCCAGATACATATGTCCATAGACACAGCACAGAGTTGTGTTGCAGAACGCAAAAATGAAACTACAGAAAGTTTTTGATACAGAATAAGATGTGACCCCACTGTTTTGCCTTGTTCCAAAGTGAGAACGTCCTTGGTAGTTGTGATTCCACTAGGGATTTCTGTACAATGAAATACTTTGGGTCCCCAACGCGACAAGGCTCTAAACAGAGTTAGGGTTTCACTCATTTTTGTATTCCATCCTAGAAACCAAGAACCGTCGTCTTTGTCTGTCTCCTCTTGTTCTAACAAATATTCGTATTCATTATATTCTTCCCTAAATTTAACAAATTCTACATAAAAATGAAAAACAGCTTGAAACAGCGCGTTCAGTTCGTCCATTTATATATCTATCTATCTATCTATGAATCACAAGGTTGGTTTTTTTTTCTTCCTTTTTTTTTTAAAAAATTTTAGGTTTTAAAAAAAAAAAATTCATATATACAATATACGACTCCTTTTTTCGATTTATATATATTTTTGTTTTTTGTTTTTTGTTGTTGTTGTTGGTGGTGGTAGTGTGGGATAGCATTTTTGTTACTGATTAAAAAATAACACACACGCACAGACACACAAAAAAAAAACCTGGCAAAAAACAGAATTATTTTTTTTTAGAAAAAAAAAAGGCGACAGAGAGGGTCGTGAAATCTCAACATGAATATTTACAGTAAGGTTGCTAGAGTTCCTCCATCTCGTATTCCAGTTATACCTAGATTACCAAATGTAAGGCCATCTTCTAACACAACAGTTTCAAACGTTTTAGATATAAGAGAAGCTTTGAGAGATGGAATGGGAAACACACCTCCTATTTCTGTTGTCGTGAACCTGGCTCAGGGAAATGAAGCGTCTCTAGTTTGTTCACCACCTCCTTCTCCTCGTATATTTCCATTGGATGATGATGATGATGATGATGATGATGATGACTCTGAAGAAGAAGAAGAAGAAGAAGAAGAAGTACAAAGCGACGGTTATTCATCATCATCATCATCATCAGGTTCTATAGTTAAACCAAATCGATTTCGAAGAAGCGACTCTATTTCATTTGGCGTCTGTGACGATTTTGTTTTAGAACCTACATATCTAGAAAATCCAAATAAAACGTCGACAATTTCTTCTGCTGCTGCTGCTCATGAACCAGATGGATCTATTCACGGTGTGGAAACAATAGATGATGACGAAAATGGTGATATTGAAAGTGAAAATATATCTGAAGAAACTTCATTAATCAACCGTTTGTTGTTAAGTCAACCAGAAATTTCAAATCAAGACCCAGAAACGAATGGGACACCCATCATACGGTCCCCATATTTTACAAATGAAAATATAGCGAAAAAAAGAAAACGTTCTACCCCCTCCAGTAGTAAGATAGAGGATATTATGTTTGATGATTCTGAAACAGAACGCGAGTCAGATAGTGACAGAGGTCAAGGAAAAAGAAAAAAACAACGCGGATCGTCAGTGCCTAACCTGGGTGTCATCGGAAAAGAGAATGAATCATGGTTCGACTACGATTATAGAGACGATGTAGATGATGACGATGAAAATATACACGATTTTGCTGGGTTGGATGAAGTGTCACAAGACTGTTGTGCTGGAATACCTGATGCGTATCACGCGAAAATTTTTCAAAGGCAACGAAAGAGATTTAATCAAAGTCGTCACCGTCATAGAAATTCAAGGTTTTTGTTGGGAAATGGTGATTATGATGATGATGATGGTGATGACGTTTGGATAGAACGTCCTGAAGATGCCAAAGTTTGGTGTTTTGGTTGTCAATGGGGAGCCAGAGGACATCGTCCTGTGGATAATGAAAAAATAAAAAATCTTGTATCAACTATGATGACTTTGATTTTAAATGGAAATACTAGCATACACAATATTGCCAGACACACCACATACATGTATAGGGTTACCATCCAACAACCTGCTTTGAAGATGGGACAATGGTTGCCTGACTGGTCTCCCCTGATTGTTAAACGACACATAGAGAACATGACTGAACCAAGGATCGTACAAGTTTTAACATTACGTCAAAATTTAACCATATACCGAAGACTTTGTAAATATGCATTTCTCACGAATCCTGAAACAGGGCAAGAAGTTCCTGCTATTAGCATAATACGAGAAATAAGACAACTGTCAAAACACATTAGGGATTCATATCATCCATTATCAAAAGAGAGCTTTTTGTACAATGAGGATATGGCTGCTGAGTCGTGGGCAGGAGGTGCGTTGATTCATCCCGCCCGTATAGCTCCACTTTCTAGAAATATTAGATTTCCAGGAGCTCCTGTGGCAGCAGAGATGAATCAGGCTGGAGTGCGCAAGCCACCTGTTTCTGAAACGGGTGAAGATACTGGCACACTCAGAGGTCCTGCCAATGACGAACAATTGATTCGTGGCGTGTAAACATAACATAGATGGT
>Ga0307440_1001764_pt1 | contig 10387 bp, 7 predicted proteins | sample SalMarWE160410MG_FD_202150 | JGI IMG/M metagenome (GOLD analysis project Ga0307440, IMG submission 202150) | Salt marsh sediment microbial communities from the Plum Island Ecosystem LTER, Massachusetts, United States - WE1604-10 | ecosystem: Environmental > Aquatic > Marine > Intertidal zone >... | reverse complement strand
GTCCGTTTCCTCCGACAGGCCTATGGCAGCCCTGTGCCGGGTCCCAAAGCGTTTATTAATATAGGGGTTTTGGGTAAGCGGTAGGATACATCCAGCAGTTTGAATTCTTCCCTTGTGGATGATCACCCCACCGTCATGGAGCGGCGATACCGGCATAAATATTGAAATAAGCAGCTCCTTGGTCAAATGGGCATCGAGTTCAAAGCCGGATTCGACAAAATCCCTGAGCCCGGTTTCTCTTTCTACGATAATCAATGCCCCTATTCGTCGCTTGGCAAGATAGAAAATTGTTCGAATAATCTCTTCCAATTCTTTCTCCTCGACATCAGAGCTTTTCTGGAATGGAGATTTACCGACCTGGGTCAGAGCACGACGGATATCCTGTTGAAAAACGATTATAATAATAAGAAGAATTGAGCTGAGAAACGTCTTCATCATCCACATCAAAACAGTGAGATCCAAAATGCTGGCCATGAAATAGACAATGGTCAACACGACGATTCCCAGCAGCATCTGGACAGAACGTGTTCCTCTGATTATCGACAGAAGTTGGTAAATGACGAAGGCAACAACCAGGATATCGAGGATATCCTGCCAGCGTATGACGTTGAAGATCTCTAACATTCAGGAAGATTCAGATAATGTTAACGTTGGTAAAGTTCAGAGCTGTGATTTTCGAGTAAACCTGACAAGTCAACCGCTCTTTTTTAAAACCCTCTACAGTGTACAAAATTTTTTACTTTTTTTCCAACGAAAAACTTTTGAAATTTAAGCTTTTTTCTCCAATGCCCAAAAAAGTGCAGGACTTTCTTATCACAATCATATTTTCGATCTCATTTTTTGTACTTTTCAGCCGCAACCACCAGTTGAAACCGAATGTTCTAAGGACGGTAGAGTACATAGATATTTTTGGTATGCATGAATCTTTTCTTTTTATTATGATCTCAGGAAATGACGGCAACATTCAAAAATATTGAATATCATACTCCATTATCCAGTCTGACGGATATTCTCTCTTGAAAAAATTAGCAGTTAAAGGCAATACTGCATCACAAGCAACAGTTTAAAAATCTCTATGATCTCTTCATTTCCCGACGACAATGCCAGACCGCTACAGTTCGATATCAATTGACACCTCATCGAGGCCGCAACCTCCCAAGCGTTCAAAACCCCATCGGAGACGAGACCCTTTTGTCAAAAAGATTTCCGATAAAATTCCCCGCAACCCATACGTGATCATCGCATCCATTGCAGGCATCTTTTTCGGCCTTTATTGCCTGGGAGGATTTTTGCTGATTCCCTATTTGATCAAAAATATTCTGCCCGGGTATGTGGCTAAACACACCAGGTTGGAACTCAATATAGGATCTGCACGATTCAATCCGTTTTCTTTTCGTTTGCAGATAAAAGATGCCACCGTCCTTTCAAATACTGTTTCCACTAAGGAGTCCCCACTTCTTAAGACAGACGAATTGGTAGTGGATCTCGTTCCCAGCGCCCTCATTCACGGGAATATTGTTACCCGGTCATTGCAAATCGAACGACCGGCCCTCACGTTGATCAGATATCAGGATAACGTCTATAACGTTTCGCTAATCTCCAAGGCCTCTTTTAACAGCGTTTCAAACAGGTCCTCAAGATTTCCTGATATCCCCTTTCTGTTCTCCTTTAACAATATCTCCGTCACAGACGGATCACTCATTTTTAACGATAGGCTGTTGAAGAAGGTTCATAAAGCGGAAAAAATTGAATTGACACTTCCAACCCTGGCCAATTTTTCCTACAAGTCGAAAACATCCGTCTTACCAAGTTTTTCAGCAGTAATAAACGGAAGCCCGATCCAACTGACCGGCGAAGCGGCAATTCCGAACAATTCCGAGGGAAACCGGACACAATTATCCTTTAATTTAAAATCCTTGGACCTGCCTCTGTATTTCAACTATCTCCCTTCTTCCTTTCCGGTTCAACTCATAAAGGGCACTGCCGACGGCCAAATCCAAATCTCCTTCATCCCGAAAAAAGATCATTCGCAGAGCCTGACCGTCCTTTTCCAGCTCGACACCAAATATATAGATGTGTCGACCAAGGACAACGCACTTGAAATGAGCATCCCCACGGCAAAACTCGAAGGGGAATTCCAACCCTTCACAGGGGATCTCCATTTTCGAAACATCCTCTTTAATGAACCTGAGATCCTGCTTAACCACAACTTTTCCGAACAGACACTGGACGGGCTCCTGCCCTATGATGGAAAAGCATCGCCGGCCCCCTTCCCCCAGAAATCTGCACCAAAGCTGGCCTTGGATCTTTTCGTGATGGACGACGGTATCCTGCACATAGAGGAAGGACAAGGCACAAAACTGCATAAAAAGACATACCGTTCAATCCAACTCAGTATCAAGAATTTTGCCGATCACCAAACGACCAAAGACGATACAGATGCCAAGAAATGCACGTTCAAACTCAGCGGCGAACAGCTCTCTCCACAGGCTTCGTTTTCATGGGAGGGGGATATCGACCAAAGCCACTCTGCTCATGGAACCTTGCATCTCAATCATTTTCCGGCCTCTCTGCTTGGAACAATTTTTACCCGGGAGCAAGGAACATCCATGTCCGGAATATCGGACATGACGGGAGACCTCTCAGTTCAAAGGAAATCCGGGGCTTCAAAACCCTTTTCATACAGTATTTCCGAAGGGTCGATAAAAATCTCCGATTTCCATCTTTTAGAAGCAGGAAAAGAATGGTTGAGCGCAGTCTCCTTTACTTTAGGACCATTGGATTCTAAAAACAAAATTCTGGATATTGGCAATATGTATTTTAAGGATGCCGTGGTGAAAATACAGGAGGACCATCTCCCGCATTTCCTTAAATCATTTGCCGAAAATCAAAGCCCTTACCGGGTTCACGGTATAGACTTTTCAGGAGATATTTCCCTGAACCCCGCAAAGAAAAACAGACCCTCCCTGGTGTTCACTGGTCTCAGCATACAGGCCAATCACCTGGATGGTGATCCAAAAGATACCGACAATTTTTCCCTGACCGGAAAAATTGTCCCGTCAGGCGAGCTGAAGACAAAGGGGAGGATACTTCTCAATCCTTTCAAAGCCTCATTGACGGTTCAATTCTCACGAATGCCGTCCGAGAGGCTTTTTCCATGGTATACCGACTCGTCATATCTTTTGGACGGGAAGGGTCTCATTGATGGTTTGGGCCAACTTTCCTATCCGAGTGGAAGGTTTTCAGGTTCACTTACATTCTCCGAAGCCCTTTTTGACAACATTTCAGCAAAATCCAGACTGACATGGAAAACAGCCGAGTTCAAAGATTTTGACTTCAGTACAAGGCCTTTTAGGCTCAAGATCGCTTCTATCCTGATTAATCAACCCGAGCTGACCTATTCGCAACAAGCCCCAAGCCCGTCTGTCCCTCTGCAGGTGGCTTCATTTCTTCAAAGCCTTTTGCCGCATCCTAAAACCGGAAAAGGCGGGACAAAACCACCGGTATCGGATTTTAAAATCCCTATAATTTCCATAACAAACGGAAGGTTAATCTATAAAGATCCACGGCTGACTCCTCCCTGGCAGCAGGAGGTCACGTCCATTGCCGGTGATATCCAAAACCTCTCTCGCCCTGTTGATTCCTCCCCCTGCAAATACATATTCACCGGGACAATTGCCAGTCGTCCACTGACCGCTGAAGGGACGATTGATCCCTTTGCCCGGAAAATATCTTCAAACTCGACCTTGACCCTTACCGGAATGCCCCTTTCGATCTATAAGAATCAACTCTTACCTCTCCTCTCCCTCGATACAGATACAGGAACATTCGATCTTACCTTGCAGGAGGCCTTTCAGGACGGTCATGCAACCGGCCAGGCCCAGTATGTTTTTCATGGTCTGTCTCCTGCATCCGAGTCGGCGGATACTGCTCTTATGCTTTCACTGCTGGCCGACACCCAAGATACCATCAAGGCCAGGATTTCTCTTAACGATCAAGAAAGCAATGAACAGCAACCCGTATTCACCAGTACGGTTAATTATTTTAAACGTCTCATCGTCAAATCCGTTATCGCCCCGCTTCTTCTCACCAACGACAATTTCGCAAGACTCACTTTTGACGACACCCCGGATTTTGTCAGCGGAGAGAAAAGCCTTTCCGAAAAAGGTAAGGCAAAGTTAACTCTTTTCAGGGACCTTCTGGCTTCCCATCCACGTTTGACCCTCGATATTACCGGCATGGCCGACACAACCGCCGACAGGAATACTCTTCTTGAAAAACGCATGAAAGCAGAACAGAGACGCGTGGAAGAGGAAAACAGAAAAAAATTCCAGGAGTGGGAGAAACTTCACAATTCGCAACAGCCTTCTAAACCCAACAAGACGACTGCGGCTTCTGACAAGACCATAGTGGAAAAGGACATCCCGAACGACCTGTTGACCAAATTCACACCGACCTTTCCTGAAAAAGTCACAGTGAGTGATCAGGACATACAAAAACTCGCTGAACAACGCACTGAAACCGCCTACAACTTCTTCATCGACAAGCTGGGTGTTTCCCCCGCCAGGATAAAAAAACATGCCCTTGAACCATCGACGGATTCCGACCGGTTCAATAAGGTACTCATTACCCTCCATGCCCTGAAAGCGCCTTATAAAATATCGGGGAAAGCGAAAGACCTGCCAAAATAATGGATCTTTCATCCCTTTATAAATACGGATTTTTTCTAAAGTGGCTCGGGTTAATCTCAGCCATCACCTTTGTGGTCAGTATTTTGTTAATCCCATGGCTTATAAAACATCTTCCCCCGGATTATTTTACAAGACCGAAAGTCGATTCCAGGATCAAAAAATCAGGTCATCCGATTCTTACTTTTTTCCTGACCCTGGCGCGTAACATTTTCGGTGTTTTTTTCCTCTTGGCTGGCATTGCAATGCTCTTTCTTCCCGGACAGGGAATTCTTACCATACTTCTGGGTATTTCAATGATTGATTTTCCCGGGAAAGACCGACTTGTTCGTTCCCTTATCATTCGTCCTTCAATCCGGCAGGCTTTAAATTGGATCAGGGACAAGACCGACAGTCCGCCTTTTCGATGGCAAAACGACACATACGACGATTAACATATAGAGAATACAGTTAATAAATCCGACACTTCCGAATTAAAAAATATCATCCCGGATTTTGACCCTCTGCAGACTGTCGAAAAAAACATGTTTTTCGAAAAACCGGAAAATTTATCTACATCCTTTCAGCTTTTTTGAGTATACTTAGAAACGAATTTCAAATTTAAGTTCATAATATAGGTTATATCTCCACTCCAACATTCTATAAAAAAACGGAAATGGACCAGCTCAACACCTCAAAAGAACTCGACAGGCACATCAGTAATCAACAGACCCTTCTCGACGTAATGCCGGAAATGGTCTTGCTTGTAAGTAGTGACAATACCGTTGAATATCAAAATCCAAGCGCGCTCCGTTTTTTTGGAAACCTCAAGGATTCTTCAGGGAATTCCACGATCGAGGATACTCGGACAAACCTTCTTAATGAGGTTAAAAACCAACTCAAGTCCTCCAAAAAAAATGGGATAATGACTACGGTCATTAACAATTTTCATTTAGAGTACAGCGTGGCGCCATTCGTCGGTTACCGTGGCGATAACCTTCACTGGCTGATCATGCGTGATGTTACTGAGCGCAAAAACCATGAGCAGGAAATTGCACTCTTCCATAGCAATATAGAAATGATCCTTTCTCAAAAAATCAACGAACTCAAAGAAAGCGAAATCATCCGCAACAAGTTACTGAAACAACTCAATTCCCTGAAAAACCATTTGGAGCATCAACCTTCTGAGAGCACCATGGTCGGTTCAAGCAAATCTCTGAGCGAATTGCGCGACATGGTGCATCAGGTTGCAAAATCCGATGCTACGATCCTCATTACCGGCGAGTCCGGAACAGGAAAAGAGCTCGTGGCCAATCTCATACGGGAAACAAGCAACAGAAACGAAAAGCCGTTTCTGAAAATCAACTGCAACACGATCAATGATTCCCTGCTCGAAAGCGATCTTTTCGGCTATGAAAAAGGTTCTTTTACCGGTGCCCATGCTAGAAAAAAAGGAAAATTCGAAGTTGTTGACGGTGGAACAATTTTCCTGGACGAGATTGGAGATATCAGCCCCCGGATGCAGGCCGCTTTGCTAAGAGTTCTGCAAGACGGAGAAATTATCCGAGTTGGCGGAAATTCACCAATCCGGATCAACGTAAGAATTATTGCCGCCACCAATTGCGACCTAGCAAAAGCTGTAAAAGAAGGTTCGTTCCGCTTGGATCTTTACTACCGGCTGAATATTATCAATATCTCAATCCCCCCACTTCGAGAACGTAAGGAAGATATCATTGATCTCGTCACTTTTTTTGTGAGACGCTATCGTCTTGCCTTTAAAAAGGATGTTAATTTTGTCCCCAAATCAATCATAAACAAGCTCTGCAATCACCATTGGCCGGGAAATGTCAGAGAGCTGGAAAATGTTATTCAACGTGCCGTTTTAATGTCTAAAAGTAATGTAATCACCGAGCAGGAGCTTATCTTTGACGACGACCCGAACGATGAAAAAGACAAATCATATGTATCATTATTGCAAAAATACGAGGGACTTCCCTTGAAACAATTTACCACCGAAATGGAGCGCAGCATCATTCTCCACATCTTGTCAAAACACAACGGCAACGTTGCCAAGACGGCCAGTATTCTTAAGATCGGCAAGACCGCTTTCTATGACAAGTTAAAAAAATACGACATTGCGGCAAAGGAATATAAATAGCACCTGCATTGGCGCACAATTTGCATACTTTAATCTGGGAGGTTGTGAATATCGGGATATCCAATGCATCGAAGCACTCCGATGCGAAGAGACGGCTATGAAGAAGAAAGAAAAAACAAAAAGGATTTGCCCATACTGGTCTCAACAAGAGCATGTCTGCGAAATCCAAGAAGAAGGGCTGTTTATCCCGATGGACGATCATCTCCGAATCTACTGCACTGGAACGGAGTTTAATCTCTGCCGACAATACCTTTTAAGCAAGAAATCAAATGTCTTAGAAACGGAAAATCAAAAAAAGGATGGACAAGAGCGACGCCAATCGCCTCGGATAGAAACAACGAGGCGGCTCAATTTTATCCGCCTGAGCGACTCCGGAAATCCGGTCAGCGTGCACCCGTCAATCGCCAGTACCCTCGACCTCAGCTCGGGAGGAATGCGCCTGAGTACTCGCGAGTTGTTGATGTACGAGAGTATGATCCAGTTCCAATTCAACACTCCTTTATCGACCTCCCTCCTGACCGGCCTTGCCATGGTCAAATGGTGTACACCGACAGAAAACGATCTGCAATACCAAGCCGGCGTCTCCTTCCAAAGTGACAACATCATCGAGGCCGTAGATCAGTACCTTTGCTCGCAGGCATAATCGTTATTCAACACAGACTGGGAGCCGATTCGAAAAGCCGGTTTTCCCCTTACATACAAGCAACAAGAAAAGCCCCCATAAAACAGGTAGTCGCTGTCCAGCACCCGTTTATCCGGGTAAATCCATATGCCGGATATTCAGCCTACCGTTCATAAAAACCACCGGGGAACATCTAATTATGTATTTAATAGAGCATAGTTATGCAATTTTTTCCAATTGGCACAGGAGAACATTTTATGCCCGTAGAGAGTTGGTTATTCCCTGTGTTTTTCACCCTTCGGGCAGGTCGATATTCCCCGTTATCCCACGTCGCTTTCGGGAAAGACATACACAAACATGGCCTTTCCCGAGTCTTGTCGACTAGCGGGCCATCTCAATCCGTGAAATTTACGGGCTGATGTTTTTTGTTTTAAAGACTGCTCATTCTTGTCTTTTCCTGCCATTGCGATTATTCTGTTCTATCTAAACGGCAAGACAATCTCATTAATATTTCCGGTCTGAGAATGGAAAAGTAAAGGAACAATGTCGATAAAAATCTACAACACACTCACCCGAAAAAAAGAACTGTTTACCCCCTCTGAGAACAAGCATGTCAAACTCTATGTTTGCGGTATAACCTCCTACGATTACTGCCACATCGGACATGCCCGCTCTGCACTTGCCTTCGACATGATTGTCCGTTATCTGCGTTATCGGGGCTATAAGGTCACCTATGTTCGTAATTTCACGGACATTGACGACAAGATAATTAAAAGAGCAGTAGAACAAAATACGACGACCGAAGAATTGGCAAATCGTTTTATTGGAGAATTCTACATTGACATGGACGCCTTGGGCATAGATCGGCCGACCATTGAGCCTAAGGCTACTGAACACATTGGCGAGATGATCACTCTCATCTCGGAGCTTATTGACTCCGGAAAAGCCTACCCTGCAGGAGGAGATGTTTATTTTTCGGTTACCAGTTTTCAGGAATACGGCAAACTGTCGGGACGCAATCTGGAAGATATGCAGGCAGGCGCCCGCATATCAGTCAATGAACAAAAGAACAATCCCATGGATTTCGTCCTCTGGAAGGGATCCAAACCCGGCGAACCGACCTGGGAGAGCCCCTGGGGGCCCGGACGCCCTGGCTGGCATATCGAGTGCTCGGCGATGAGCCGGAAATACCTCGGCAACACCTTCGATATCCATGGCGGTGGTCAGGATCTGATCTTTCCCCATCATGAAAATGAAGTTGCCCAAAGCGAAGGGGCTAATAACGCACCTTTTGTCACCACCTGGATCCACCATGGTTTTGTCACTATCCGTGACGAGAAGATGTCAAAATCGCTTGGTAATTTCCTCACCATCCGCGATATCCGCAAACAATACCATCCAGAGGTCATACGATTCTTTATATTTTCCACACACTACAGAAATCCGCTGGACTTCTCCGAATCGGCAATGCAGGATGCCATGGCTGGTCTGGATCGCCTCTATAACTGCGTTGCCGCAATCGAAGGAATTAAAACTGATGGGGATTCCTCTGTAGCCTCTATTATATCTTCCAAAGACAGGGGCAAACTCGCCTCCATGGAAACCCGCTACCAACAGGCCATGGACAACGATTTTAACACCGCCCAAGCCCAGGCGATTCTCTTTGATACGGCAAAAGTCATGAACAAGATAGAACGTCTTCTTCCCCCGGAACCTTGCCCGGACGATCTGCACATTCTCCGGGAGACTCTTGTGAAATTCAAAGAACTTGCGACAATAATGGGCCTGCTCAAGGAAGATGCCGTCGACTACCTGCAACAGAAAAAGGCAGCTCTACTCGAAGGACTGGATATCGACGAAAACACAATTATCGCCTTGATCGACGAACGCAACCAGGCCCGAAATTCACGTAATTGGACCCGAAGTGATGAAATTCGTGACAAACTCCTTGAAAACAATATCGAGCTTAAGGACAGCCCCGCAGGAACCACCTGGGAAGTGAGACGAACACAGACATAACAGAGGGAATGCCATGGCCAGATTACCAGCAGTTGCAGACCGTTTTTATCCCGGAAGCTCCTCCGCCCTTGTCAAGGAAGTACAACATCTCATGGGAAAATCCCGGCCTGACAAGCTGGATGCCATTGCTGTCGTCTGCCCTCATGCTGGCTATATGTACTCGGGAGGCGTCGCCGCCGAAACCCTGGGCCAGGTTACCATTCCGGAGACGGTTGTAATTCTGGGCCCCAACCATCACGGAAGAGGGGCGGACATCGCTCTGTCGACCGACACCTGGCAGATGCCCATGGGGGACGTCCCCATCGACATCGATCTTGCGGAATTACTCCAGCGCAAATCAAAGTCTGTTAAAAATGACGAATCAGCTCATCAATTTGAACACTCCCTTGAGGTTCAGGTACCATTTCTTCAGGAAATGCAAAGGAACCTCAAAATAGTCCCCCTGGTGTTAGCCCGACTTTCCTATCAAGACTGCGAACAACTCGCCACCTGCATTGCAGAAAGCATCATTGAATCGGACAAGAAGATCCTGATCGTTGCCTCAAGCGATATGACCCACTACGAACCGCGTCGGATCGCAGTCAAGAAAGATTCCCTTGCTCTTGACAGACTTCTGGGTCTGGACCCGGCTGGTCTGTATCAGGTTGTGACGGAACAGCAGATCTCAATGTGCGGCTTTATCCCTGCAACAGTAGCGGTTTTGGCTTCTCTTAAAATGGGAGCAAAGCAGGCGAAACTTGTCCGCTATACAGACTCGGGAGAGATCTCAGGTGACACTGATCAGGTTGTTGGATATGCCGGAGTGATCATTTCTTAACTTGCATTTCTCAAAATTTTTTCGTTCATTTTTATTTATCGATACAACCAGCTGCTAATATTGATAAATGAGCCTGCTTCCCATCTTTACAAAAAATTTCACCC
>Ga0307440_1001763_pt1 | contig 10391 bp, 8 predicted proteins | sample SalMarWE160410MG_FD_202150 | JGI IMG/M metagenome (GOLD analysis project Ga0307440, IMG submission 202150) | Salt marsh sediment microbial communities from the Plum Island Ecosystem LTER, Massachusetts, United States - WE1604-10 | ecosystem: Environmental > Aquatic > Marine > Intertidal zone >... | reverse complement strand
CCTCCGGCTTTCCCGAAGGGCAAAGAACATGGCATCAAATTGACCCCATCCTTTGAATTCACCATGGGTTGGAAATCAAAAATGGGGGTTTTCGATGATTTTCGTTTGAAACTCGTATAGATCCCCCCCTTTTGCCATGTTGTTTATGCAACGTTAGGGCTTACACAAAGGGAGAGCATATGCGGTAGTATTGAACCCCATTTCTCAAACAAAGAGATGGGGTTTTATATTTTCATTGATACCGATTAGATACTCCAACCATGATTTTATACCATATATTAATATGATATCTGATAAAGACAGACGGCATGAAAATCGCGGGTTTTCCTAATAGGCTGTGGTTGTCCAACTTATAGAATGGCCGATGCTCAGGTAAAGCATTAAATGAAAAATTGAATCCTAAAAGCAAAAGTAAGAATAATCTATGATATCAAAGTTTTCTCTATACGACTTTATTGCTGCGTTAATTCCAGGGATATTATTCCTTTGGTTTATTTCCATTTTTATTGATCCAATAGACATCCCTTTAACAGGCGGGCTGGCTGAGACCTCCGTTCTGGTGGCTTTGGGTTATGTGACCGGTCTGATTTTACAGGGGATTAGCCAGGGACTGACAGAAAAGATTTTGCTGAAAGTTTGGGATGGTTTCCCTTCCGCAAGGTGGCTTCTGCCAGATGACAAAAAGTTCAGCGATGAATACAAAAGCAAAATCAAACAAATAGTTGAGGATAAATACTCCGTCAAAGCTGACAGAGATCAGTCCAAAGAGGCGCAACTCAAAAGAAACCAAGAGATATTCTATCTTTGTTACAACGCTGTGGATAAGGAAAAACTCAGTGACAGACCTCAAATATTCAATGCACATTATGGCCTATTCAGATGCCTTTTAACGACTTTCACTTTACTCTTTCTATTTGAACTGGGTATTCTTTTATTCGGTGAACCGCAGGGGAAGTCCGTTATCTGCGGTGTTCTGATTTTCACCATTATTGGTGCGGTGGTTAGCTATTTTCGCACAAAGAAGAGGGGCGAGGATTTCGCCAAATCAATCTATGACCTGTTTTTGATACGATTTTCAGAACAGGGGCAATAAGGGAGACAATAGATGTCAAACACAGCTAAAGACGTGGTTATTCCAACCGAACTCAATATTTTCCGAACAATATTCCTTTACGTTGGGCAAGGTGACTCCACACTGCTGGCAGTCCCCGACGGTGATAACTATAAGTATGTATTGATAGATTCAAATTACGATGAAGACGCTGGTGGTATAGATATTATCAGGCTCCTTGAGGATCTTTTTGATGGGCAGGATGAAGGCTTAGATGTTTATATCAACACTCATCCTCATAAAGACCATCTTGGAAAGATCAGGGAAATCTATGAAAAAATTGGCATTGGCCAATTGTGGCATTCAGGACACAAGCCTGGCGGCGAACACAAGGAGACCTATGAGGGCCTTGAGTTTGTAATCAAAAAACTTGGAGATGAAAAGGTTTTTCGGCTCCGAGGCAGCAGAGAAGAAAACAAATTAGATGAAGGAGAAATAGTGCTGGGGGATATAAATTACAACATATTGGCTCCCGCTGACTATGTATCTGATGAAATAAAAGGAGAAAAGCCAGAGGACAGATATGCCAGGATTCATGAACAATGTGGGGTCATCCGACTCAAGTATGGACAAGATGAGAAACAGATACTCATTACCGGAGATGCGGATTACAAGGCATGGAAGGACCATATCACTGACTACCATAAAGACAGGCTTCCTTCTACGGTCTTGAGCGCTGCCCACCATGGTTCAAGGTCCTATTTCTGGAAAGACGCCGATACTGAAAAGGACCCTTACAAAGAGCACTTAGATAACATTGAACCAACCTATGTCGTAGTCAGTGCTCCGAAAGAGAAAGAGAGCAAGCACGATCACCCTCATAAGGAAGCCATGGATTTATATAAGGAAACGGTGGACGACGATAATGTTTTCCATTTAGGCGAAAAAAGAGAATGCATAATCGTTGATATATACTCTGATGGAGATATTGACCTGTATCCAGACGATGACTTGGTCAGGGAATATGGGAAAAAGAACGGTGGTAAGGGCGGTAGCGGAAAAAGAATAGTAATTCCGCCTCCGGTAAGCAAAATCGATAAAAAACCTATGGGTACTTGATGGAGTGGTTCGCTCGACATACTGCATGGTTGTATAGGGAGACCAAAGAGCTTTCAGGGAATTCCATTTACAAGGAACAGTTCCAAGTCATAGGCGAAACACTCATATCCAGCGGGAATATCGTTGTTCATAAGAGTAAAACAGAATATTTCCCTATATTAATCGTATATCCTGAAGCCACGCCTTATACTCCCCCGATAATTTATATCCTATCCAATGAAATCAACGAGGAAACAGCATCAGTATATTCTGAGCTATCACCTGAAAAGATAAGGAAGCTTGTAAGAGATAACATCCGGTTTTTCAACAGGCGACATCAGAATGAGGACGGAAGTGTCTGCTTTGTTGAAATGGGGGATTTGCATGGTGAAACGCCAGAAATATATCCCATTGGAGATATTATTAAGAGGCTCAGGATTTGGCTGTCAGGAAAAATCCCCAAGGACAGTCTGGAAGTCGAGCTGTTTCATCATTTTCCAAACAGAACATATGAAATCCAGTATCTTCTCCCGGATTTGTTCTTCGATAGAGAGATTGTAAAGGGCAGGTTTTATGCTGGACTATGCAGTTTTATCCAAGCCAATATTCTACCGGACAAAATTGCAAAGAAAACGTATATGGGAGTCACAATCTTTGGAGAGACCGAGCAAGGTTTGTCTCTTTTACCCAAGATGCATGTAAATGAGCAGCATATTCTTTTTACCCAAATCCCGGATATCCGTCGGTTGGTTCTGGAGGAGAGTCAGAAGGAAAAGACCACAGAAATAAAAAAGGGAAATTTAATAGAAGGGTTTTGGTGGGATATTTCAGGGGAGCCCACACCGTTTACAGACCTAAACAGCATAGCTGGTTACATTGGCGGCGGCAATGAGGATAAAGGATTTGATGAGTTAATAAATGTCTTGGAAGAACCCCTAAAGTCTCCAGAGGACAACATCCATATAGGTATTAGGTTTCCCGGCAGATGGAAGGAGTCGGATTGGCAAATGTTTAGGCTCAAAAGAGGCAGCCGACCAGCCATTGTTCCAGCAAGCAAGGAGGAACTGAAGGAAAGGCTGCTTGATTATTCACTGCAAGCGGCATACCAGGAGTATTTGACAGACGATTATTTCCATATGCGAAACACAGGAAGAGCCGAAAGAGGTGTCTTAAGGGATATGGTGATATCCATTATTGGTTGCGGGGCTCTTGGTTCTGAGACCGCCGATGCCCTTAGCAAAGCAGGGGTTGGAAGAATACTTTTAGTAGATAAGGAAGAAATGAGAGCCCATAACGCTGTAAGGCATTGCCTTGGCATAACAAAGACAAGTATACCCAAGTCACTGGGAATGGCCGAACACTTGTTTCTTCATAACCCCTTTTTAAATATTACATATGTAACGGTAGAAAATCAGCTACCAAACGTCCTTCTTCATAAACTTGATGAATATTTACCTGATGGCACAATCGGGGTTTCTACGATAGCGGACGATAATGTAGAAGCCTACCTCAACGAACAGGCTGTAGAGCAAGGGAGGACGATTTTCTACTGCAGGGCTTTGCGTGGCGGTAAGGCTGGCCGAATATTCAGAGTTATTCCCCAAACAGATGCATGTAAGGCTTGTCTAGGGTTGTATCTTAAAGATAAAGATCCTATCTTCCTCAATATCCAAGAAGATGAGAGCCTTCCGGCTATAACAAACGAATGCAACAACCCAGTGAGACCAGCGAGCGCAGCTGACATGAAGATTATCGCCGGCATCTTTTCTCGTGTCATAATTGATTTTCTGCAAGGCAAGAGCACCGAAAGCAACCACTGGATATGGAGCTCTGAGACAATAGAAGGGTTACAACTTAAGAATTCAACGTATGGATTGATTCGGTTTGATGAAATCCCCCCTCATCCCAAATGTTTCGTATGTCAAAAGCTTGAGGACAAGAAAATTTATATCATTAAGCGAGTACTCGACTTCATGAAACAGGAGTCGGCTGAGTCTGGGGATGTTGAAACAGGGGGTGTCTTGGTTGGATATAGAAATGATGGTGATGAGTATGTAATTGTGAAAGCGAGCAAGCCCGGCCCGGATGCTGTAAGAACGAAAACCCGATTCGAGAAGGATGAGGAATACTGCCAAAAACAGCTTTTGGATGCTATCAACGAACTCGGTGAAAAAGGGCTTTATCTTGGCGAATGGCATTACCACCCCTCGGGCGGCAACGAACCCAGCGGACTTGACATCAAGAGTCTAACAGAAATTGCGGCCCAGGACAATTACCGAATAGACAAACCTATAATGGTAATCCTATCCCAAGACATGGAATATGCAATAACAATTCATGACAAAAATGGGAAATGTGTTCAGATTCCTTTAAATATTATTGAAGATAATAAAGATCATTTAACATCTATATGGCCTTCGGTTGTCAAGGAAAAAACTACCCCATAGATCGGGAAATATAAAATAATGAATAAATCTTCCGTCTTCGATTCAGATTTCTTGACAAACGACTCGTTTGTTCCAGCTTTTGTCTTCGGTCATGAGAGTCAGACTTTAAAGCATCCCGCAATAAACGGGATCTATGATCTGCACCAAACATCTATCGGGATTGACTGAATTGCTAAAATGATCTTTGACAATCAGCGTGCCACCATTGGGTAGCTTCAGAATATATTTCGGTACCCTTATCCTGGCGCAATCAAAGTAAAGCGGTTCAGGTGCCGTTGGCCCTGTCCAGTTAGGGTGTCACTCAGGCAAGGGGCAGAACACGATCATCATTTGACAAGGCATCCGTATAGTGAGTTGGAACTGGAAGCTGTCGCTAATCAAACGCAATGAGCTTTCGGGTATTTGGTCCACTCTTTTTAGCAGTCGTGCTGCATGTAATAAATAAAGAGATTCAGATCCACCCATGAGATCTCAGTTATGTGGCGAGCTGACAGCTTCCAGCTCCGAACTTATTTTGCAAAGAATCGTTTCATATCGAAGGCCTCTTTGTTTTTGAGCATAAAGTATATGGCCCGGCCCAGCTTATGAGTAAAAATGCCAAGTGCTTTTCCTTTGTTGTATTTTCGTTCGAGTTTGTTCACATAGTATTTAGCCTCAGCAGAGTCTCTGAGCATGAGGATTGCGGCTTCTTTGATCGCCCATTTGAGATGGTGATTGCCGATTTTCTTATTGGAATGACCGGCCCATTTGCCGTCTGATTCTTTTACCGGTCTGATCAGACGTGCATATGAAGAGAAATCCTGAACTCTGGGAAAGCGTTTGATGTCATAAATCTCATAAAGGATTACAAGCGCCAGGATCTGTCCGACACCGGGAATTGATCTTAGCAGATAGAGGGTGTGGTAATTGTGTTGCCGAGCGGTCTTTTCGATATGCCATTCGAGTTTTTTAAGAACCTGGTTGAGGGAGTTGATCATTTCCAGATCGACTTCAACGCTTTTTCTCACTTGCGGATCTTCAAAGCGTTCGGCCACGCCCTCATGATTATATTTTCGTGACAGTTTTTTATTAAAACCGGGCAGATTATATTGTGTGTTGGTATTCAGGATATGGGCGACCAGTTCCGAGCAGCGCCTTGAGAGATACATTCGTCGGCGTAACAGGTCCCGGGTGGCTCGCCATTTGGCCGGATATGTGTATGCAGTGGGGAAATTGCCGCCTTTGAGCAAGAGCGCGATTTTATAGGAATCGATCTTATCGTTTTTTGTTTTGCCGCCGTGGATGGCTCTCATGTATAATGCATGTCCAAGGACAAAGGGTATTTTGTGTTCGGCACAAAGGTCTGATACCCAGTACCAGCAAAAGACACATTCGACACCGATAACAATGTCATCAATATATGGAAAAACCAGTTCAAAGAGCATTTCCGGATCCGTTTTGATATTTTGGTGAACATAGGTTTTACCTTTTTGATCTAGGATGCAGACATACATTTTTCTGGCGTGCAAATCGATACCGCAATAGTATTTGTGTTGTTGATTGTAAAATCTCATAACATGGCCTCCTTTGGGTGAAGAGTTATTAGAATTGGGGAATTCTTTTATAACACCTTCATCTGAGGGAAGGCCATAACTAGTATCAAACCGCTCCGTCTGACCGCTTCTACGCTAGCGCTCTATAGCGGTAGGTAAGCTAATATTTATTCACACTTCTGATATCTTTTTTCGATCACAAGTTTTTGAAAGTAATAAAATTGTGAGATAACTCCAAGATATAAATTGCTTATCAATGTGTGCGCCTGTGGCAAGATGTACGAAAAAAAATATCTAATTGGAATCAAGAACACATATCCAACGGGCGAATTCGCAGATTAGATTTTTCGAAGATTAGTCAACTTTAATTTCAACCTCTTGGTTGATATGTTAATAATTGGATTATGATGGAGTTTTAAATGGAAGCTAAGACTGAAAACAAAGATGGTATTCACACTGCAGAGTTAAAAACTTGGAGGCATTTCGGTGAATTTATTTCTCAGAATATAAATAGCCTGTCAGACTATATTTGGAGAGGTCAAGCATGCGATGCTTTAGCACCTGATGCATGGAAATTAGAATCAAGTCTGGATCGGAGATATAATAAGGGAATGTGGGATCCTTTGCACAAGAAAACCGTTGGCCCAGGCTATGATCCCGGAATGCATTTAGAAGCTTTTAAAAAAGCAGTTAGGGGGCGACGCGGACCAAATCCACCACAATTAGATGATGATGGATATCTTGCATTGGGACAGCATTATGGACTCGCAACTCCACTTTTGGATTGGACACGATCACCATTTGTTGCTCTTTTCTTCGCTTTCACTGATGAGAAGAAACATTGGGAAAAAAATACTGTCTACGCTTTGCACGAACCATCAATTGAAATGAAATCAGATGAAATTGAAAAAAGATTGATGGAAATAAAATCAAAAGGACCCCCTGCTTTTTATTTTGATAAAGTAGTTCGTATCATTTATCCTATGATGGACGAAAACCAACGTTTGATCAATCAAGCAGGACTTTTTACAAAAATACCGTATAAAACAGATTTAGAGTCATGGATAAAAGAAAACTTTAAAAACGAGCAAAAAGGAATACTAATCAGGGTTGTGATACCGGATATTGAACGCGACGAGTGCCTTACTTATTTAAATCGAATGAATATAAATCATCTTACGCTATTTCCTGATATAAATGGCGCTGCAAAATATGTAAATACTCTATTTGAAGTAAGAGGCTATGATTCAATATGGCCCTATAAAAGCGATTCCGAGGATCTGCCAGGAGTTTTGAGGTAATCACAGCAATAGCGACCAAATTAAAATTGAGAATAAGCCATTTTCTATATGCCTATCGTGCAAAGAGCAATTAGGTCTAAAAAAATTATTATCATGGAATCTTTCAAAAATAACAATTAGATTTTTATTATGGAAGAGATTCTTCATCTAAGTTACAATCCAGCCCAAGCAGGCTGGGTTTTAAGGTTACAGACACAACTTCAGAAGAGTGCGTCGATTACTTTAAAAGAACGCTATTCGAGGTGGAAAGATTTAGGAATGGCGGAACTCGGAATGGCGTTCGCAACACGTCTATCGCTGCGTCATCGCGCCACATATTTATTGGCGAAACTCCTAAATGACCTTAGAGATGAAATTAATGATTCTGGGAAGCTTGATGAACTCTTAGACGGCGGATATGCATACTATCCTAAAGACGACAGAATATTTTATGATATTTGTGTCGCACTAGATGCATTATATTTCGAAACAAGATCTGCATATGAAATAGTAGGGAAATTTGTTCGAACATTCGGAAAGAAAATTCTTGATCGTAACTTTTCTGAAGAGGATATCAAAAGGGTTCTAGTTGATGAAGGACAAACAACTGATTGGATAGATGAGATTAGAGAGCATCGAAAACTTTTCTTTCATGAGACCGCGCCTTGGATAGCTTTATTTGTTTCGAAAAGGGAGCCGCTTGAGTTTAGCCTCGTTATAATGAAAGAAAATTTGAAGGAATTTGATGATCCAGAAAAATATATTACCCAACAGCAGTTAGTTGATTCTTGGCAAGGATTCGACCGAGCGATTTCGACAGTATTTGCGTGGCTGAAAGAACAGATTGTTGTCTTTGAAAAAAATGAACAACGACAGAATAGATAATTGACAAGAAGCTAACCCGCGCGTCTACTCGGACGCGCGATAAACCGCGCTCCGGTAACGTATATTGTTATTAGGATGATATGGCATACTTTGTAATGGAAGATGCACGAGAATATGTGTTCGGTCTTTTTAGTAGTACGGAAGACGACAAGAATGTTGTGCAAGCCGAGTCATTAAAATTTCTTGGTTCCGCTTTTTTTGTCACTAAAAGGGGTGATGCAATAACAGCCGCTCACGTCTTGCCACCGTCTTCCTCACTTTCAAAAAATGAACATTTGTATGCAATAGCAAAAAGGAAAGGAAGCACGAAAATATATAAAGTCTTACAAGCTGCGGTTTTTAACCAAAGTGATCTATCTATCTGCCGTGTTAATGTGGATGGCAATCCATATATAGAAACCTCATTTGAAAGGCACTATGCGGGTACTGATGTGTCGACTTTAGGTATTACAGATCATGACTTATATCAACATGGAAAAGAGCTACGTGTGTTTAAAGGCCATATAACATTTGCTGCTAAGGAAAGTTTTTGTGAATTAAATTTTGCAATTCCAAGAGGTATGAGCGGCGGTCCTGTACTAGTGGGAACTAAGTGTATAGGTTTTCTTTCAGCCAATATCCGCAGTGAATACTTAGAAGAGCAAATTGAAGAAATTGAAGAGATTGAAGATGGGAAAGAAAAAATAACGTTTATCGAATCAAAAAACATTATAAACTTTGGGATATTTGTGCCATTTTCATATTTTTATGGACATAAATCTGAAATTTTTAATGGCAAATCTCTTAATGAACTTATAGATGAGATAAATTCATCCTAACCTGTCGATTCAGTAGGTATCCAGGGTGGGGCGGCCTTAGCAGATTGTTATTTCGTGTTGGCCTGGCTGCTACTGATCTAGTCGTCAGGTGCTTTCGAGGTGATTTTGATTAATTCCTACTTAGAAATTTGTATTTATCCAGAAAATATATTTGATAATAAATATAATAAATTACCAGCAGTTGAGTTATATGACGCAATTGAAGATTATTTTGAAGTATCTGATGAAGTTTATTCCATCATAAAATCAAAAATCGAACAAAGTTGCAGAAAACTTTGCATGATGTGGCACGCAGGCATTGAAGCATTAAAGGCTGAAGGAGATTTTTATTGCGCAACATTAAAGGATTCGCCTGCATTATTTGGCACAGATGCAATCAAAGTACATTACCATCTGGAATCCATGATTTTATTAGCAAGGTCTGCCATGGATATTGCCTCAACAATTTTTGGATGGACTCTTCCAGACCCTTTTCCTAAAAGACGATATGATAGTTTTAATAAAATTATTAAGGAAATCATAAAAAACCCTTCAGGGCAATTGACAGAATACATAAGTAGTTTAAGAGAAGAAGATAGTAGTTGGCTATCAATAATCGCGGGGAAGGAACGTGGCAGAAGTCTCCGAGACAAATTAGCTCATCAAACTGAATTTCCAATCGAATATGAAGAATTATATCCTCCATCTGAAAAAGAATATGCTGTAGTCCGAATTAACGATAAATTAATACCTCTAAAGGAATTTGTTGATAATTTTTGTCGTGGAATTATCGATGGATATTTAACAATTGAAGGCTATTGTTTAGAGCATATAAAAAACACTGTTTCATACACTATTAATGAAGATGAAGACACCTAACAAAACTAATTCAACCGACAATAAAACCGCGCGGCTGATTAGTAGTGTTATCCATATTTTGTTACTGCAATGGGGCAGAAATCCGACCATTAGAAGATATTTTGTGTTTCAATGACATATCTGAAAAAAGAGCGAAATGCAGATCTCTAATGGTGAGCGCAGGGATTTTGAATTTTTTAAAACCTGCAATATCTCCAAGATATGCTGGCACTAATTTAAGTAGTTAAGTGGCAGGCTATATGACATAAATTAAATTCTCACTGATCAATAATTACTTTTGCTGGATTAATAATGCCCAAAATATTAGTTTTATATTTCTATATCGGCCTGATTTACGAGTGCAAAAAGGGAAATATATATGAGCGAGCGCAAAGTCAAGATGGGAAAGAATAGACTTGAGGCATTCTCCGACGGAGTCCTCG
>Ga0307440_1001761_pt1 | contig 10399 bp, 9 predicted proteins | sample SalMarWE160410MG_FD_202150 | JGI IMG/M metagenome (GOLD analysis project Ga0307440, IMG submission 202150) | Salt marsh sediment microbial communities from the Plum Island Ecosystem LTER, Massachusetts, United States - WE1604-10 | ecosystem: Environmental > Aquatic > Marine > Intertidal zone >... | reverse complement strand
TCGTGTCAAATAGACAGTATAACCGACCTTTTTGAGCTTTGCTTTAAGTCTTTTAGCGATAGCCAAAACAATATCTTTCTCTCTTTTACCTTGACTCATGGCGCCGGGGTCTTTTCCGCCGTGACCGGGATCGATAACGATTACTTCGCCTCTTATCATATCAGATATCGTTGCTTTTGGAGCAGGCTTATTTTTAACAGGAGCCACGCCACCATTAAATATTCCGAGTGCTTTTGGAATCGGGATGATGTACTGTTTTGGAGAGAGTGGTGAGATATACCCCACTATCCTTTCGGACTTAGGATTGGAAAGTACGACCCTTACAACATCTTTTTTAAACTGGGCAAATCTTATTTTGGAATTATTTTTCAAAGAAGCACCCGATTTACTATCTCTAAGCATGGTATTTTTTATATCATAGACAGAGCGCACAGGACTTGTGAGTGCAAAAGATTTGATATCTTCACTGTTTACCTTATCTCTAAAGTCCAATATAACGGCATCTCTATCTACTCTAATATCATTGAGGATATTTTTAGCACATCCAAAAGAGAAAAAGAGAACAAATATAAAAAATATCTTTAAAAGGTATTTCACTTACTTGTCTTCTCCAAATATAAGTTTTTTAAGCAGTTCTTTCACGCTAATAATCTCTTTGAGTTTATATCCATTTGTACCTGAGAAGAAGAGCCCCTTTTGAAGATCCCCATCATAGGCATCACAAAGTCTATCGGCGATACAATATCCAACAATCTTTGCCTCCTCTCCTCTATGGCAAGGAGCAACACAATTTGAGATACAGGCTACCTTTGGTGCTGTTCCCTCTTGGATTGTTTTGTGTAAATTCGTCTTAACACCCCTTGCAGGATAACCGACCGGTGATTTGAAAAGTTGTATATCTTCTTCTTTCGCATCAAGAATCGTCTGCTTAAAATTATCACTCGCATCACACTCATGTGTTCCGATAAACCTTGTTCCCATCTGCACACCACTTGCGCCGAGATCAAACATTCTCTTGATATCCTCATGATCCCAGATACCCCCGGCAGCAATTACCGGGAAATCACCCCACTCTTTTGCCTCTTCTACTATGGGCTGGATAAGATTTTCAAGCTGGTTCTCTTCAAGCAGGCACTCTTCATATTTGAAACCTTGATGCCCGCCACTGAGTGGCCCCTCCACGATAACGGCATCGGGGAGTCTGTTGTGATTTTTTTGCCATCTTTTACACAATATCTTTAGAGCTTTAGCTGTTGAGACGATAGGCACGATCGCAACATCGGGAAAATCTTTCACGCACTCAGGCAAACTCAAAGGAAGCCCTGCTCCTGTTATAACAATATTTGCTCCTGCTTTGCATGAATCGATAACAACTCTTTTATAATCATTGATAGCATACAACACATTCACGGCTAAAGGCTTCTCGCCACATATTTTTCTAGCATTTTTAAAAATCGCCTCAAGCGCCTTTGCAGAGTAGAAGTTAATCGCATCAACCGGTCTTTTATCTGCTGCTAAATCTTTGGCATATTTTCTATCCTCATATATGCCTGTTCCAACCGTACTGATAACTCCGAGTGCGCCCTCTTTTGAAACTGCTCCTGCTAGTCTATCCCAACTGATTCCGACACCCATTCCTCCTTGGATAATGGGTATATCAATTATATATTTTCCTATTTTCAATGGTGCGAATGTCACTATTTTACCTCTATCTTTGCGAATTTTCTTTTTCCAACTTGAATGACATATTCACCAACTTCTAGCTGAAGTTGAACATCATCAACCTTGTTTTGGTTCAGCTTAACAGCTCCTTGGATTATATCTCGTCTTGCTTGAGAAGTAGATGATTCGAGCTTTACATCTACAAGCGCTTTACATATCCAAACAGGTCCTTCTATCACAAATTCCTCTATATCACTCGGGATTTGATTTGACTTGAAGACATTGTCAAACTCCTCTTTAGCTTTGAGTGCTGCTGCTTCATCATAAAATCTCTGCGTCAGCTCAAGAGCAAGTGTCTCTTTTGCGCTCTTTGGATGCAAGCTTCCATCGGCAACCTCTTTTTGCATAGAAGCAATCTCAGCTAAACTCTTTGTACTTAAAAGCTCATAATAACGCCACATAAGCTCATCAGAGATAGAGAGCACTTTGGCGTAAATAATGTTAGCATCTTCAGTGATGCCGATATAGTTACCCAAAGATTTACTCATCTTGGCAACCCCATCTAACCCTTCTAGGATAGGCATCGTTATCACCGCTTGCTCTTTACCCACCTCATAAGTTCTTTGGAGATGTCTTCCCATAAGGAGATTAAATTTTTGATCTGTTCCACCAAGCTCTATATCACTTTTAAGCTCAACACTATCATAGCCCTGTAAGAGTGGATATAAAAATTCGGATATCGATATACTTTGATTGCTTTTATAACGCTTTTCAAAATCATCACGCTCAAGCATTCTTGCAACACTAAAGAGTGTGCTGAGTCCCACTATACCTGCTGCACCGAGTTTATCAAACCATTTTGAGTTGTAGTATATCTCTGTTTTTGAACGATCTAGAATCAAAAATGCCTGCTCTTGATATGTTTTTGCATTCGCAGCGATGACATCGGAACTCATTACCTTTCTTGTTTCACTCTTGCCTGTCGGATCACCGATGGTTGCGGTAAAATCCCCTATGATAAGTTGCACTATTGCACCATGCTCTTGAAATGTTTTGAGCTTTTGCAGTAAGACGGTATGACCAAGATGCAAATCGGCACCCGTAGGATCAAATCCTACTTTTACCGTATATGACTTCCCCTCTTCATAGTACCCCTTAAGAAGCTTTTTTATATATTCAAGATCGATGATCTCTGCTGCTCCTCTTTGGATCTCCTTTATTGCATTTTCAATCAAACCACATCTCCTTTTTGTAATTTTATATTATCCATTATAAGCATCATCTAGGCTTATAATTTCAATCAAATTAAACACTTTTTTTATTTTTGTTTCTAGATTTTTCTTTTTTGACTCTTTACTTTCTACTTCTATCTGACAATACTCTGCTTGATCGATTTGATAGATACTTAGCTCTATACTATTTATATTGAGCTCCATTTTAGAGAGCTTCGTAAGGAGTCTTGCAAGGGCTCCTTGTTGATTTTGTAATCCTATGATAAGCCTATAGCGATAATGCTTACGCGCTTTCCATGTAACAAAAAGCATCGCATCGCCGTTGTGCATCTTCTCATATGCTTTCTTACAAAGTTTATGATGGATAGTTGCGGTATCTTTTTCGATAAATGCAACTATCTGATCATTTACTTTTGGATGACAGCAGTAATCAAACTCAACACTACTCACGCTTTTGTTCGTAAAGAAACTGAAGTTATCTATCTTTTTTATCGTGGGTTTTTTATACCCTTTTTTTAGTATCTCCCAAAAACTTACCTCACGCGCGCCTATATGTGAAGCAATCTTTGGCAATATCTCTTTAAGGGAATCAAGCTGTGTTGCCGCCCTATAGACAGTATCGTTATATCCTAGCAAGGAGACAATCTCGATGATATCTTTGAGCGATACATCAAAGATAGTTGCCAAGATAAGATATGCAGATGCTTGATCACTCTCTTTGATCCTTGCCTTACAAATACTTTTTATCCCCTCTTTAGCACGAGAAGTCTTCACGGCATTGATCCACGAGCAGTGCAGACTCACCTCTTGACCTCTAATGATGTTGATGATGTCACCGTTTTTCAGTGGTGTTAAAAGTGAGGATTTCTCTTTATTGATAAGTGCATCTGTTGCTGTTGCGCCGAGATGGGAATGCACCATATAAGCAAAGTCTAATGCCACAGAATCTTTTGGTAAGGTATAGTAATCACCTTTTGGAGAAAAAACGGAGATATCTTCACTAAAGAGGTCACCCTTTGCAAGCTCATAAAACTCTTCGACTGATTCGCTTTGATATTTTAGCGCCTCAAGCCATTCAAGTTTTACGAGATTGATATCCCCTTTATATTTCCAGTGCGCCGCCACACCATACTCGGCAAATTGGTGCATCTTTTCTGTTCGTATCTGAACCTCAACGATACCCTCTTCATCAAAAAGCATCGTATGGATCGTCTGGTATCCATTCTCTTTTGGTAGAGCTATATAGTCTTTAAATCTTGATATAAGCGGCGTAAAATTGAGATGGATAGAACCAAGTGCTTTATAGCAATCAAGCGGCTTCTTCAAGATAAGTCTTACAGCCAATAGATCTAAAACTTCATCTATGCTAATCCCTTTTCTCTGCATCTTTTGATAGATAGAATAGTAATGTTTTACACGACCCAATATCTCATATCTCTCTGCTTTGATACCATCTTTTGCAAGCACGGTTTTAATCTTTGAGATGATGCTATTGAGTTTGAGCTGTAAGCCCTGTCTATTTGTTTCGATGTATTTATCTATCTCTTTATAATCATCAGGATAGATATAGAAAAAACTCAAATCCTCAAGTACATTTTTGACTCTAGAAATACCTAGCCTATGAGCGATAGGAGCATAAACGACGAGTGTCTCCTCGGCTATCCTTTTTTGTTTCTGAATAGGCAAAGCATCAAGCGTGAGCATATTGTGGAGTCTGTCACAAAGCTTGATGACAAGAACCCTCACATCACTAATCGAAGCGATAAGCATCTTTCTAAATGAGAGTGCAGATTTTATCAATCTCTCATCAGAATTTGAGGGAGCAAGCTCCTCGCCTCTTATCTCTACAATTTTTGTAAGTCCTTCAACAAGTCTTGCTATATCTTTACCGAAAGCTTCCTCTATATCTTTGAGTTCGCAAAGAGTATCTTCTACAACATCATGCAAAAGTGCTGCTTGAACCATAATCTCATCACTACTGATATGCGCTGTTATAGAGGCTGCTAAGATTGGATGGATGACATAAGGCAGACCACTGACTCTTGTTTGTCCTGCATGAGCCTTTTTAGCGAGCTCCAATGCCTTCTTTGTTGCATCGGATATCGAGGGGAGGCAAGATAATAAAAAATTCTCCGCCTCTTCGATAGTAGTTATATCTTTAACTTTATCTAGAAAATCCTTCAAAGGTTTTACCCTTCGTATTCGATCTCTATCTTTCCTTCAGCTATCTCTCTAAGTGCTATATCGGCATACTTTAATTTACTTATATCGATATCCAAAAGTGGCTTTGCACCGTTAGCTAACTCTTCTGCTCTTTTCCCTACCGCACTTGCTAAAAGATATCTATCTTGATCTGTCTTCTCTAAAGCTTTTGCTGTTATTTGTTCGATTCTTATTTGCATTGTATTCCTTTTTATTTTACTCGACTACAGAGCATACATCTCTGTCACCATTTATAATTTTCAGAAGATTTCCCTCATGAAACATATCACAAACCACGATAGGCAAACCATTCTCCTTGGCAAGTGCTATAGCGGTATCGTCCATCACTTTTATGTGATCATTGAGTGCTTGATCATATGTGAGTGATTTCAATTTTTTTGCATCCTTATATTTATTTGGATCTTTATCGTAAACGCCGTCTACCTTTGTCGCCTTGATAAGTATCTCAGCTTCTATCTCGCTCGCTCTCAATGTTGCGGCTGTATCGGTAGTAAAGTATGGATTCCCTGTTCCGCCGGCAAATACGACAACTCTTTTTTTCTCCAAGTGTCTTCGGGCGCGTCTAACGATAAAGGATTCGCCAATCTCATGCATATCAATTGCTGATTGGAGTCTTGCCTCTAAACCTATATGTTCAAGTGCCTCCTGGATAGCAACACCGTTAATAACAGTCGCAAGCATTCCCATATAATCACCGCTTGTTCTCTTGATGATACCATCAGCTGCAGCACTGACACCTCTAATGATATTGCCGCCGCCAACAACGATGCCAACCTCTACGCCATGATCAACCAAACCTTTGATCTCGTTTGCAATGAAATTTAAAATTCGGGTATCAATACCAAAACCATTCTCGCCGGCTAATGCTTCACCGGAAAATTTGACTAATACTCTTTTTATCACGATACAACCTCATTGATATTTATCGCGATTATACCAAAATATCATTTAGTGAGTGTTGAAAATGTTTAAACTCGGATCAATTTTGCCGGATCGATATGAAAAGAGTCTTTTGTTGCCTCAAAAATAAGTTTGCTCGCAACCTTACCGACGATATAGCCTTTTTTGATACGAACTCCGGTCTTAATAGTCGGTGCGATCTTTGAGAGACCGGCATAAATCGTGTGCATATTATTATCGTGCGCAATAACAACGACATTGCCTAACATACTACTCTCACCCGCAAAGACTACCTTGCCGTGTAGTACATTTTTGACATTAACATCTCTTGAAGGGGCTTTGAGTGTGATTGATTCGTTAAAAACTTTTATCTTATAGATAGGATCAACATATGTACCAAATTTTTTGACAATCCTTGCATTATCAATAGGTGAGATTGTCTTGGAGCCACTATAATTATATATCTTATGGGGCTTATAAGAGGAGTTGACTTGTCTTACTTTTTTGCTCGGTTGTGAATCTTCTATAGAACTAAGATCAACATTCCCTCCTTTTTCTCTCGCACTGCTTAGCTGTTCTCTGAGTCTCTTTTTTCTCTCTTCTTCTGATCTGATAGCTGCCAATCGCATCTCTTCTCGGCGTTTTGCCTCTGCTACCTCTTTATTGCGTATGATGTTAAGTTTTGAGAGTGTCGCACGAAGTGAATTTTGCTCTTTTTCGGCATCTTCTAACTGTTTCTTATATGCACGCTCATCCCTCTCTAGCAGTGCTAAAGCGTTATTTTTTTTATCTTTTTTTGCGATAAGAGTCTCTTTCATTTTCAATATCTTTGCCAATGACTCTTTGTTGCGTTCTAAGTTTTTAAGCTGATTTTTCTTTTGTGCTTCTAAGCGGCGTATATCGGAGTTAAGCTTGGCTAAAACCTTTTGATTGTGTATTTTGTATCCCTTGTATATCTCTGTAAGCATCACGGAATCCACACTCGATTCACCGATCCTCTCAATAGCAAATGAGATAGAAAACTGTTCAGCCAAAAGTGCGATAAAATCAGCACGCTTCTTCTCGATACTCTTTTGAGTCTCTGCCATTTTCACTTTACTCTGCTCAATCTCACTTTTAAGTCTTGCGGACTCTTGTGATGTTTTTTGATACTCTCGAGAGAGCTTTGAGATCTCTTGATCTAGTAAATCAATCTCTTTTTCAGCCTTGGCAATATCTCTAGCAATATCTTCTAAATGATCGTTTAATCTTTCGTTTTTGAGTGAGCTTTTTTGTAACTCTTGTTTTGATTGCTCAATCTTTTGAGTAGTGGAGGCACCAAAAAGAAGTACCCCTGAGATAAAGAGACTAAAAATTACAACTCTCACTCCTCGTTCTCCTTAATCCCCAAGACAACACTAAAAACGGAAATAATAACAATGAAAACAGAACTCGTTAAGAGGATGGCAATGTCTTTGAGTTGAAAAAGCATCTCTTTTTGCTCGATCATGATGTTGACCCCACTCGAGCCTGCCCACAGAAATCGCAGATAAGAGAAAAAGAGGACAATTAAAAATGTTGCTATGAAGGCATCGCTCAGAGCTACCCTAAAAAGCACACCGCTTCTCAGCATCAGCGGCGCACCGAATATCTCCATGACCCGTATCCTCTGTCTATGTTTATAGCCCCATATCTCCATCTGTTTTATCACTAAAAAGAGACTCACAAGTACCATAAAAAATATGAATACTTTGAGTGTAAATTTGATAAAGCTAAAGAGCCTGTATTTGGAATAATAGCTATCTCCAAATGTCTCAACCCTTTTAATATCAGTACTTTTTAAAAGAGATTTTTTTATCTTCTCTATCGAATCCATATCTACATATTTCCCGAGTTTAAGCGTGTAAAAATAAGGGAGTGCCTTGAGGATATCTTCTACATCCGCTTTACTTTGATTTGAAGATATTTGCTTGATTATCTCACTTTTATCTATCCTGCTACTTTCAGATATCTCCGCATTGAGTTTTTTAAACTCCTGGGTATTCATCTCTTTTTTTGTGATTGCAAGCATCGAATATCCATCTCTTAATGCAGCTTCATAATTGCTTGTCATACGATCAAATACCAGATAAAAATCAATCCCGAGAAGTATCGCCATCATAGGCAATATAAACATAAGGTGCTCTTTAATGTATTTCATACACACCTCCGTCTTCTATCGTAAAATGTCTATACGGTAGTGAAAAAACTGTTGGTATCTTGTGGGTCACTACAAGTACTGTCGTCTCAAGTTGCGAGCATGCATTTTCCAAAAGATCCCATATAACACCCGATGAGTAATCATCCAAGTTTCCTGTCGGCTCATCTGCTAAAATTATGAGCGGAGTTTTAGCTAAAGCCCTAGCAACACCGACACGTTGTTGCTCTCCACCACTTAACTCAAGAGGAAATCTGTTGGCATGTTCTGAAAGCTTCACATGCTTCAACAGTCTTTGCGCTTGTGTCTTTTGTACATCAAGAGAGAAGCCTGCTATCATAAGCGGTAAGACAACATTTTTTGCCACATTCCACTCATTGATAAGCTTATAGTCTTGAAAAATAATGCCTATATGCGTTCTAAGCTCTTGGAGTTTTCTTCTCGGGATTGCTTTCATCTCCAATCCACCCACCATCAAACTTCCATCTGTTGGTTGAAGATTGCCGTAAAAAGATTTTAAAAGGGTTGACTTGCCGCTACCGCTTCTTCCCGTGATAAATACAAACTCTCCTCTTTTGACGGAAAATTTTGCATTTTGGATTATCTTCTTTTTTCCTTCATCATAGGAGAGACTTAAATTCTCAGCATGAATGACATTCGCCATCTAAAAACTCCTTCATAGCATTGTGGGCTGACATATTTGCACTTGAGCCTATGGGTTCATAAGGATAATAAGTGCTCTCTTTTTCCGATATCAAAATATATTTCTGTTCCGGTTTGGCAAAATCTCCAAAAGCACATCTCACTAAAAATGTATCTTCTGCTATCGTATAATATCGCTCAAAATGAAAAAAATAACCATCTCTAACTTGGGGCTTTTTTGGTAGATTTTGCATCATATTTTTATTATATCTTAAATCACAAAAAGAAAAACTGTATACGCTCTTTTTTTCCTCTGAATCTTCATCGCAAAAAAGTGTAAGATCATAGATATTTTTCTCTTGAAGGAGCCATCTCGCTTCATATTTACTCACGATTGGCAAAGTGTGATTTTTTTTAACTTCAAATCTACATCGGCTTGGCATACTAAAGACCTCAAAGGCATACTCATAATATTTCTGACTATCGGTTCGAAGCTCTAAGGCACCCTCTTTTTTGAGCACACGCAAGCTCTCGTTTATAAAATCCTCACCGATCACTCTTCTATGTGGTTTCTTATCCCAAGGTACCGGAAAATGGACATAAATATTTGCACAAATATTCGAAGGGAGTATCTCCAAAAAAAGTCGAGCATCATAGTTAACAACAAAGATATTTTTTAACCCTTGTATCTCTATCTGCTTTAAAAGCTGACTTGCGGAAGGAGTATGTATCTCCAACCCTATAAAAAGTTTTTGAGGATTGTTTTTTGCTTGATAGAGGATATGCCGCCCGCTTCCAAAGCCAACTTCAACTGCCACCTCACTAAAAGATGTTTCAAAGTCGATAAAATCCTCGATTTTTTTATAGTACGCCGAGGCAAAAAGCGGTGAGCGTTTCTCTTTTTTATTTTCAATGTTTGATTCGACAACATCTAGCTCTAAAGCCTTAGCACAAAGCTCTATGGACTCCTTGAGTATTGTGAGATTGAGTGGTCTTGTCGTTTTATCGTACTTTAATAGTGCCCCGTTTTTCACTTTTTTATAGAGGAGAAAAAAACGCTCATCCTTATGCTCAATTGCCAAAAGTGCCTCATCTCTCTCTAAAGCAGTTGCAACAAATTTTATGATCCCGCCACCCTTTTCTGCTCTTTTTTTTAGTACATCAATACCTATATCTTCTGCTCTAATATGTGGCATTAAAAACCTCTTTAATCGCCTCTTTATCAATCATCTTAAATGCATCCTCGCCAAACTCTTTTTGGATGTATCTCTGCATATCCTCAAAAAGCGGTGCCTCAAACTCCATCATCTCTCCACTTGCGGGGTGCCTAAAATAGAGCGCTCTTGCATGTAAAAAAACTCTTGGCATCTCTGCACCTCTATATCCATAGAGCGTATCGCCTAAGATGTGCCTACCAAGATGGGCAAGATGTACCCTAATCTGATGCGTTCTTCCCGTAAATAGTTTTGCTGCTATTAGCTCTTGCTGATTGCTACTCTGCTTAATCTTCACAAAAGAGCTCTTTGCGCTCTTGCCATCCTCTACGACACCCATTTTGAGTCTA
>Ga0307440_1001759_pt1 | contig 10403 bp, 8 predicted proteins | sample SalMarWE160410MG_FD_202150 | JGI IMG/M metagenome (GOLD analysis project Ga0307440, IMG submission 202150) | Salt marsh sediment microbial communities from the Plum Island Ecosystem LTER, Massachusetts, United States - WE1604-10 | ecosystem: Environmental > Aquatic > Marine > Intertidal zone >... | reverse complement strand
CGGCTGGGCCGCAGGTGGCCGGGCCCGATGTCGGCGCGGCGCCGGATGGGGTGCCCAACGCGCGTTCGACTGCCGGGCCGCCCGCTTGAGCGCGCTCAGGTCGTGACGACGCAACGAAGGTAGCTCGTCCCGCCCGCTGTATCGGGTCCTCAGCGGCCGCGCAGCTCCTTGAAGGCGCCGATCAACCCGTTGGTCGAGCTGTCGTGGCTCGTCACGGGGCGGTCGCCGTCGAGCTCCGGCAGCACCGCCTTGGCGAGCTGCTTGCCGAGCTCGACCCCCATCTGGTCGAAGCTGTCGATGTCCCAGACGACGCCCTGCGTGAAGATCTTGTGTTCGTACAGCGCGATCAGCTTGCCTAGCGTCGCCGGCGTGAGCTTCTCGAACAGCAGCGAGTTGGTCGGGCGGTTGCCCTCGAAGGTCTTGGCCGCGGCCAGGATGTCGAGCCGCTCCGCAGGGGTGCCGTCTGCCTCCAACTCGGCGCGCGTCTCCTCACGGGTGCGGCCGCGCATCAGCGCCTCGGTCTGCGCGAAGAAGTTGGCGAGCAGGATGGCGTGGTGCCGCCCCACCGGGTGGTGGCTCCTGGCGGGAGCCAGGAAGTCGGCGGGCACGAGCTTGGTGCCCTGGTGGAGGAGCTGGTAGAAGGCGTGCTGCCCGTTGGTGCCGGGCTGCCCCCACACCACGGGGCCGGTGGAGTAGTCGACGCGCTCCCCGGACCTCGTGACGCTCTTGCCGTTGGACTCCATGTCCCCCTGCTGGAAGTAGGTGGGGAAGAACTCCAGCGTCTCGTCGTATGGCAGGATGGCGTGGGTCTGGGCGCCGAAGAAGTTGTTGTACCAGACGCCCAGCATCCCCATGGTGGCGGGGATGTTGCGCTCCAGCGGGGTGGTGCGGAAGTGCTCGTCCACCGCGTGCGCGCCCTCGAGCAGTTCCTCGAAGGTCTCGAAGCCGACCGCCAGCGCGATCGACAGGCCGATCGCCGACCACAACGAGTAGCGGCCGCCGACCCAGTCCCAGAACTCGAACATGTTCTCCGGATCGATGCCGAAGTCCTCGACGCCCTCACGGTTGGTCGACAGCGCCACGAAGTGCTTCGCCACCGCGCTCGCATCGGGCGCGCTGTCGAGGAGCCAGTCGCGCGCGGTGTGGGCGTTGGTCATCGTCTCCTGCGTGGTGAAGGTCTTGGAGGCCACCAGGAACAGCGTCGACTCGGGGCGCACGCGCTGAAGCACCTCGCTCATGTTGGTGCCGTCGATGTTGGAGACGAAGTGCACGTGGATCCCGTCGACGTGATACGGCGTCAGCGCGCGCGTGACCATCTGTGGGCCCAGGTGCGAGCCGCCGATGCCGATGTTGACCACGTCGCGGATGCGCCCCCCGGAGTAGCCGCGCCAGTCGCCTCCGTGCACGGCGTGGCAGAAGCGCTTCATCTTGTCCAGCACGCGGTTGACCTCGGGCATCACGTCCACGCCGTCGACGTGGATGGGCCGGTTCGAGCGGTTGCGCAGGGCCACGTGGAGCACCGCGCGGTCCTCGCTGGTGTTGATCTTCTCGCCCTCGAACATCGCCCGGATGCGGTCCTCGAGCCCGGTGTCACGCGCCAGCGCGTACAGGAGCCGCATCGTCTCTTCGGTGACGCGGTTCTTCGAGAAATCGAAGAGGATGTCGTCGAGTCGCAGGTGGAAGCGCCGGAAGCGTTGCGGGTCGCGCGCGAAGAGGTCGCGCATGCGGAGGTCCTCGACCTCGGAATGGTGCTGCTCGAGCCGCGTCCAGGCGGCGGAATCGGTGAGGGATGGCATCGTGTGGAGCCTCCTTCCGGTCGGACGGGCGCCGGCCGTGCATCGCACGCGGTGCCGGCCACCGGCCGGCCTCCGTGCCGAGCGCCGCCGAACGGGGCCCGCCCGTGGGGCCCGGTGGGTGGCGTCGGCGGCGCCTCTCGCTGGCCCGAGCCTATCGGCAAGGGCGCGGGGGTGGGGTCACGCAGCGGACCCTTGGCCGGCCCCGTCACCACACACCGTCACCACACACCGTCACTACACGACGCCGCCGCGCCGGGGCGATACCCTGCGGGGTCGCGCGTGGCGACGCCCCCGGCGCGAGGCCGGCAGCCGGCGCGCCGCACGCCCAGGGGAGGCCTTCCGTGCCCAATAGCATCCGCGCCCTCTTCACCGACATCGGCGGGGTCCTGCTGACCAACGGCTGGGACCGCAGCGCCCGCGCCCGAGCGGCCGAGGTCTTCGGCCTCGACCTCGATGAGCTCAACGAGCGTCACCACCTCACCTTCGATACCTACGAGTCCGGCAAGCTGTCGCTCGAGGAGTACCTGCACAGGGTGGTGTTCTACGAGACGCGCGCCTTCACGCCCGGCGATTTCCGCGGCTTCATGCGGGCGCAGTCGCGCCCCTTCGACGACATGATCGTCTTCCAGCGGCGGCTCAAGCAGCGCCATGGGTTGCAGGTGCTGGCCGTCAGCAACGAGGGGCGCGAGCTCAGCGAGTACCGGGCGCGCGCCTTCGATCTGCAGGGGCTGATCGACGCGTTCGTGTGCTCCGGCTTCGTGCACGTACGCAAACCCGACGCCGACATGTTCCGGATCGCTCTCGACCTGGCGCAGGTGGAGCCCGCCGAGGTGGTGTACCTCGACGACCGCGCCATGTTCGTGGAGGTGGCGCAGGGGCTCGGCATCCACGGCGTGGTGCATCGCGACCTGCCGACGACGCGCAAGGAGCTGACGGCGCTGGGGCTCGATCTGCCGGCCTAGGGTCCCCGGCGGACCGCCGACACGGACCCGTGGTCGGCGCGCGCGGTCGATGCGGCGTACCGGGACGCGGGCGACGCGGCCTTCGTGGAGCCTTCACACACCCTTCCCCCAACCTTCCATGGCGTCCTCCTAGGCTGACGGTGTCCCTGGGATCTCCCCAGGCAGATACCGAACGGAGAAGACCATGAAACGGACCCTCGCCATCACAGCCGCCGCCGTCCTCGCTCTCTCACTCGCCTTCGCCTACGGACCTCGCTTCCAGAACTCCGCCGGCTCCGCTGGGGCCGCCAGAACCGGTGCCGGCCCGGTCCAGGCCGGTACGGTCTTCGCAGGCACGGTGCACGACGAGGCGGCAGCCCTGCTCGGCATCACCCCCGAGGAGCTGATCGCGCTTCACCAGAGCGGCAAGACGCTGCAGGACATCGCCGTCGAGCTCGGTCAGAACGCCGACGCCTTCCGTACCGCGCTGATCGACAGCCGCAACCAGGCGATCGACGAGGCCGTCGCGAACGGCGAGCTCACCGACGCGCAGGGCGCGCTCATGAAGACACGCAGCGAGGCCGCCGTGACCGCCCAGCTCCAGCGCGAGGTCGGCCCCAACGCGGGCTTCGCCTACGGGCCGGCTCGCGGCGCGCAGGCCTACGGCCGCCAGTCCGGTCGCGCCGTCGGCCCCGCCGGCAGCCCCGGTGGATACGGTGCGGGCGGCTACGGTGCGGGCGGTTACGGCCCGATGTGGCAGAACGACGACGGCGCGATGCCTAACGGTCGCATGGGTCGCCGCTGAACCCGACGAACTCCACGAAGTACGAGCCCCGCCTTCCATGGGCGGGGCTCGTACTTCGTGGACCGGGCCGGCAACGGCGGGTGCCGCACCGGGGAAGCTAGGCCGTCGCCTCCAGCCGGTAGGTACGGAGCACCTGCTCGTACGCCAGCGCTCGCGCCAGCGCGTGGGCGTCCTCCTCGTCCATCAGGCCGCGCACGCTTTGCCCGGCCAACCAGTTGCTGACCACCCGCCGCCACACCTCGTGGCGCGCGGGGATGCTGGCGAAGGCGCGGGTGTCGTCGTTGAAGCCGGCCAGGTTGTACGCGCCTGCGGTCTCCATCACCGCGTCGAGGTAGCGCTCCATGCCCTTGACGCTGTCGAAGAACCACCAGGGTGCGCCCAGCGTGAGCGCCGGGTAGTGCCCCGCCATGGGCGCGAGCTCGCGGCTGTAACTGCTCTCGTCCAGCGTGTAGACCACCAGGCGGTAGCGGGGGTCGTTGCCGTAGGCGTTCATGAGGGGCTGCAGGGCGCGGGTCCACTCGGTGGCGAGCGGCATGTCGGCGCCCTTGTCTAGGCCGAAGCGGCGGAACACGCGGCTGTTGTGGTTGCGCAGGCTGCCCACGTGGAGCTGCATCACCAGCCCGTCCTCGGCGCTCATGCGGGCCATCTCGAAGAGCATGTGGGCGGTGAAGCGCGGCGCGTCGTCGCCGCGCGTCGTGCCGGCCAGGGCGCGCTCGAACAGGGCGCTCGCCTCCGCCTCGGGCAGGGGCGCCACGTCGGCGGTGAGCGCGGCGTGATCGGTGGCCGCGGCGCCGAGCTGCTTGAAGAACGAGCGGCGCTGCTCGAGCGCCCGCAGGAAGCCCGGGTAGTCGCTCACCTCGAGGCCCGAGACCTCGGCCAGGCGGTCGACGTTGGCGCGCCAGCCCTCGGCGTCGAGGTTGAGCACCGCATCGGGGCGGAAGGTGGGGCGCACCCGGTCGAAGCCTTGATCGAGCATCGCCCGGTGGTGCTCGAGCGTGTCGGTGGCCGCGTCGGTGGTGGCCAGGATGTGGATGTTGAAGCGCTCGAACAGCGCCCGCGGGCGGTAGGCGGGCTGCTGGAGCTTGTCCTGGATGGCGTCGTAGATACGCTGGGCGTTGTCGGCGTTCAGCTTCTCGTCGATCCCGAAGAGCTGCTCGAACTCCAGCGTCAGCCACAGCCCGGTGGGGGTGCCGCGGAACAGGTGGAAGTGCTCGGCGAAGCGCTGCCAGACGGTCCGCGGGTCGCGCTCGACCTCGCTGCCGTCGCGGCTGGGGACCCCCAGGTCCGCCATCGGCACGCCCTGGCTGTAGAGCATGCGGAAGACGTAGTGGTCGGGGACGATGAAGAGCTGCGCCGGGTCGGGCAGCGCCCGGTCCTCGGCCAGCATGCGGGGGTCGACGTGGCCGTGAGGCCCCACGATGGGCAGGTCCTTGATGCCGGCGAACAGCTCGCGGGCGAGCGAGCGTTGCGCGGGCTCGGGGCTGAAGCAGCGGTCGGCGGCCGCCGACCGTGCCGGGGATGCGGTGCTCATGGTTTCCCCTCCTTGCGGTGTGTCTCGCGTTCCTTCGCGTCGTGCGGGGCCTCGCTCGTTGCTGCGGCGCCGCCGGCCCGTACCCCGCGTTGGGCGAGCCCGGCCAGCGCCTGCCGCACGGAGGCCGGTACGCTGCTGCGCACATCGACGCTCACCGCGTCCTCGGGTTCCTCCAGGTCGCGGAACTGGCTCCGCAGCATCGAGGCCTTCATGTAGTGGCCCTTGCGCCGGCGCATGCGCCTCAGCAGGGTGTCGAAGTCGCCATGCAGGTAGACGAAGCTCACGCGGGCTTCCGGCTCGGCTCCCCTCAGCAGCTGCCGATAGCGCTCCTTCAGGGCCGAGCACGACAGCACCAGCGAGCGTCCCTCGGCGGCGTGCTCCTCGATGAGCTGCCGCAGCCGCTCGAGCCAGGGCTGCCGGTCCTCGTCGGTCAGCGGTACCCCGGCCGCCATCTTGGCGATGTTGGCGTCCGGGTGATAGGCGTCGGCGTCGGCGTAGGCGAACCCCAGGCGGGAGGCGATGCGCTTGCCGATGGTGGTCTTGCCCGATCCGGAGACGCCCATCACCACGATCGCCTCGGCCACCGCTCAGCCCTCCCGAAGCCGGAACAGATGCTCGCCGGCGTTCTCCACCAGCAGCAGCCCCTCGTCCTCGCGGTCGCGCCACGCCTCGGGATCGATGCCGGCGGGGTCGCGGTAGCCGAGGTCGATGGCGCGGCACACCTCCTCCGGGATGCCGGTGGCGAGCGTGACCCGGATGCGCGGCCGCTCGATGCCGTCCTCGAAGGTGCCGCCCCCCTTGACGTGGGTCGAGTGCGCCAGGATGGCCCACGGCACGTCCTCGAAGCGCTCCCATTGGCGGGTGAAGTAGTCGCGCACGTGGTAGCCGACCTGCCGGATCAGGTGGCCGTGGACGGTGCTGATCTCGTCGAGTTCGGGTGCGTAGATGATGACCTCGCCGCCGTCGGCCACCACCGGCTCGGTCTTGTACATGGCCTTGGCGGCGGTCCACAACTCGTCGTACATGGGCGACGGCATCGACAGCACGGAACGGTAGGGCCGCGGCTTCCACAGGATGTTCAGCTCGCCCGACAGGTCGGCGGCCGCCTCCCAGGCGGCGACGAGGTCCCCCAGGTAGAGGCCGTGGAGGGTCTTGCCCTCCATCACCAGCGCGGCCAGCGTGACCGGCCGGGCGTCGGTCACGAAGGCGGCGGCGCGGTGCAGCACCCGCCGCACGGCGGTGTCCTTGACGCCGATGGTGGCGTGGCTGGTGGCGAGGGCGCCCAGCCAGTGGGTGTTGTCGATGATGTCGGGCCCGGCGATGCCGGGGAAGAGGTACTTGGCGCCTCCCGAGAAGCCGGCCACCTCGTGCGGGAACACCGGCCCTACGATCAACAGGTGGTCGTAGTCGAGGATCCTGCGGTTGAGCCGCACCGGTGTGGGCCGCGTCACGAGGCCGCCGGTCAGGTCCTCCATGGTGCTCTGGGAGATGGTGCCGAGCTCCGTCATGGCGTCGTCGTCCTGCCAGGCGTGGTTGAACACCCGGCTCTTGGGCGTACGGCGCGCGCGCTCGCCTTCGTCCATGCCCACCAGCCGGGCGATGGCGTCGCCGGACATGGGCGGGTGGGTGCCGAGCGCGATCAGGTAGTCGAGCTGCACCACGCGCTCCCCCAGCGTCTCGTAGAGCCTGCGGTAGAGCATGGGCAGCGGCGCGCTGCGGGTGCCGTCCGGGATGATGACGAGCACCCGCTTGCCGTCGAGCGGGACATCGTCCAGTCCGGTACGGAGCAGGCGGGCGACGGCGCTCTCGTCGAGGGCGCGGTCGACGTGCCCTTCACCGTGGACGGAGGCGGCGGGTCCGGGCGCGGTCACGGCCGGCCCCTTGCGGAGGGGCGTGGGCGAGGCATCGCCGGCTCAGACCCCGCTGAAGGCGGAGAAGCCGCCGTCGACCGGAACGATGGCGCCGGTCACGAAGGCGCTGTCGGGGTCGACCAGCCACAGCAAGGTGCTGGCGAGATCGCTCGCCGCGCCGAGCCGTGCCATCGGAGTGTGCCCGACCACGCTGGCGCCGCGTGGCGTCAGCTCGCCAGAATCGGCGTCGACCATGAGGTACTGGTTCTGCTGGGTCAGGAAGAACCCTGGCGCGAGCGCGTTGACGCGGATGCCGGGTCCGTAGGTCTGGGCGAGGTGCACGGCCAGCCAGCGCGTCAGGTTGTTGACCGCCGCCTTGGCCGCGGCGTAGCCCACCACCCGGGTGAGCGGCCGCTCGGCCGCCATCGACGACACGTTGACGATGACGCCGCGGCCGCGGTCAGCCATGTCGCGCCCGAACACCTGACACGCCTGCAGCGTCCCCAGCAGGTTGAGCTCGACCACCCTGCGCAGGGCGTCGGGATCGAGGTCGAAGAAGGTCCGGTCGTCCGTGGCGGTGGCGCGCGGGTCGTTGCCGCCGGCGCCGTTGACCAGGATGTCGACGGGCCCGTAGAGCTCGTGCACGCGCTCGCGGGCGCGCTGCAGGGAGGCCGCGTCCACCACGTCGGCCACGACCGCCTGGGCGTCGCCGCCGTGCTCGCGGATGCGCGCGGCCACCGGCTCGGCCGACTCCAGATGGCGGCTCACCACCGCGACCCGGGCGCCGGCGCCGGCCAGCGTCTCGGACAGGCCCGAGCCCAGCCCGCCGCTGCCGCCGGTGACCACGGCTACCGAGCCCGCCAGGCGGCCCTGCGCGCCGGCCATGGGGACGGCGCTCATCGCGCGGCCTCCGCGAACGGCCGCACGTGCTTGACGAAGTGGCGCTCGAGCGCCGCGTAGTGCTCCTCCTCGTGCGCGCGCAGCTCGCGCTGCAGGGCGTCTCCGTAGGCCTCCAGGGCGGAGCCGTAGGTGACGTGCAACACCTGCCTGGCATCGAACTGGTCGAGCAGCCCCGACAGGTCGCCGTCGCGCAGAGCGCCCTCCTCGGGCACCTTCGCCAGCTCCGCGGAGATGTGGTAGCTGGCGCGGTCGGTGGGGTAGCGCACGCGCGCGAACGCCAGGATCTCGCGGAACAGCGCGGGCGCCACCCCGGCGACGACGCGCAGCGCCTCCAGGTAGGAGGTGCCCGCCGTCTTGAGGTGGGCCAGACCGCCGGTGGCCTGCGTGAACGGCCCGTAGACGGAGAACTTGTCCGAGCCGGAGTGCAGGCTCAGCTTGTACGGTCCGAGCGCCCGGGCGATGGCGGCGTGGCGTTTCAGCTCGACGGTGAGCGCGGCCACGTCGCCGATGTAGTCCACGCCCTTCTCGAAGCGGCCGGGGAAGCGCGGGGCGAGGCTCACCCAGACAACGCCCAGGCGCTTCAACTCGAGTGCGATGAAGGCGTGCTCGGCCGGGGAGGTAGGGGTGCCGGTCTCGTCGACGGACACCTCGAAATCGAACGCATCCAAGCGCGAGGCGAGGTGCCGGTACATGCGCGCGACGTGGGCCAGCGCGGCGCCATACTTGGCTGCGGCGCGCAGCACGGCCTCGCGCTCCAGGGTGAGGCGCTCGTCCTCCAGCTCGACGACGCGGCCGACGTACGCCTTCTCCAGCGCCGCGCGGGTGGTCTCGAGCCCGTCCCAGGGGAGCGCCGCCAGACGCCGCTCCAGATCGGCGGCGTCCGCGCCGTCGGCATCGTCGTCGACGTGGTCGCCGGGATCCACGGTGAAGAAGGAGAAGCCGGCGTCGACGCAGGCGTCGATGTGCTCGGGGAGCTTGAGGTGGTCGGCGTCGGCACCGAGCGGCCCGCGCCAGCCCGCCTCGAAGGCGCCGAAGGTGGCGTCGCGCAGCACCTCGGTGGGGGAGCGCCGGGTGCGCGTCATCTCACGGATCGACTGCTGCGCGAAGATCGGCGCTACCAGCCCGCCGGCCGCGCCGGCGCGGCCGAGCGCGCGCGCGTGGCCGGGCGTGGCGATGCCGAGGCGGTCGCCGAAGCCGGCCGAGGTGGCGAGTCCGAGCGGGCGCGGCGCCAGGTCGGGCAGGGCCACGCGGAGCGCGGCCGCGTTGGCGTCGTTCAGTGGGCAGCGCAGCAGCGCCAGCCCGTCGACGGTGCCGGCAGGAGCGCCTTCGAAGCGCTCCAGCACCGGCGACCCCGGCAGCGCGGCGACCAGCAGGCGCTTGCCGTAGGGCCCGAGCTCGAGCGCCAGCACGGCGTCCTCGAGGTCGGTGCGGGAGCCGGGGTAGAGCTGCGCGCCGGGGCGCGCCAGGCGCTCGCTGGACAGGGCGGCGGGTCGGGTCATGGGCGAACCTCCTCAACTCGCGGCGTCAAGGGACGAACGGGGGCCGCGACGGTGCTGCCGCGCACCACCAGGGTGGGACGGAGCACCACCTCGGCGCGCACGTTGCGGCCGGCGATGCGGTCGAACAGGATACGCATCGCGTTCACGCCGAGATCGTACTTGGGAACATGGAGGGTGGTCAGCGGAGGTGTGAACATGCGGGCGAAGGCGATGTCGTCGAAGCCGATGACGGCGATGTCCTGCGGCACCTGCAGACCCGCCGTGGCGCACGCCTGCAGGGCGCCGGCCGCGACGAGGTCGTTGTAGCACAGCAGCGCGTCGAGCGGCCCGGCCATCTCGAACAGGCGCGCGGCGGCCTCGGCCCCGTCGTCGATGTAGGGAGCGGTCTTGACCAGCCGGTCGGGCGAGAGCGGCAGGCCACGCGTTTCGAGGCCGATCCGGATGCCTTCCAGCCGCTCGCGGGCGGCGAACGAGCTGTCGGGGCCGGCGAGCACGCCGATGTGCCGGCGGCCCAGCGACATCAGGTGGTCGATGGCCTGCATGACGCCGCTGACGTGGTCGAGGCGCACCGCACCGGCCACCTCGGGTGGCGCCGAGCGGTTCACGACCACGGCCGCCTTGTGGCTGCGCAGCAGAGCGTGGAGCTGCCGCTCGGGCAGCCTCGGGCTCACCACGATGACGCCGTCCACCCGCCGCTCCTCCATCAGCCTCAGGCTGGTGGCCTCGCGCCGCTGGTCCTCGACGGCGTTGCTGAGGAACACCCCGTAACCCGCCTCCAGCGCCACGTCCTCGGCGCCGCGGACGATCTCGGGGAAGTAGGGATTGGTGATGTCGGGGACGATCAGCCCGAGCGTGTGGGAGCGGCTGGCCTTGAGCCCGCGGGCGAGGCTGTTGCGGCGGTAGCCGAGTTCGTGGATGGCCGCCCGCACCTGCGCGCGCCGCCGGTCGCTCACGCCCGGTTGCTCGTTGAGCACGCGCGACACGGTCATGGCGGACACGCCGGCGGCGCGCGCAACGTCCTGGATGGTGACTCGTGGCATGTCCGTGGGTCCGCTCCGTTCCTGGTTGACGTTAACGATAC
>Ga0307440_1001757_pt1 | contig 10404 bp, 14 predicted proteins | sample SalMarWE160410MG_FD_202150 | JGI IMG/M metagenome (GOLD analysis project Ga0307440, IMG submission 202150) | Salt marsh sediment microbial communities from the Plum Island Ecosystem LTER, Massachusetts, United States - WE1604-10 | ecosystem: Environmental > Aquatic > Marine > Intertidal zone >... | reverse complement strand
AAAAGAGGACAAATGCTAAACTGTACTTTGCCATTTTGATGTTGCTCTTCAGTGGTTTCATCAAAAACACATCTTTTGTTTCCTTCAATTAGAAGAATACACTTAGCATTATTATCGAAGTTACAGCTTATTTTACGACCAAATTTACCCAAGGTTCCACCTTCATAGTTCTGAATGATATAGAGCCTTGGAGTAAAAATATTATGCGCTAATCTTTCGAGTCGCTCCCTCTCCGCTTTTTGCCTTGCGCTTTTAAATACAGGCTAAACGGCTAGGCGCCTCGGTTGTCGTTGCGGATGACCCTCCCAAAACGATACTTCCCCGCGGGCAAAGGGATCTGTCTTGTAACAATTATTCCATGCTAAAGGCTTCTTTTTTATGTTGCCAAAAGTAAATTTGGGTTGAGAAAACTTTAGAAGCTTCAACCCAATTTCTTTGTTCAGGAATGTAAGTTGAGTAGCCTAGTGGATTCTTTCAAGAAATTATCTATTTCCTGCAGCTATCGTGATTTTGGGTTTTAGCACCATCTACATTTATGATCTATTCGTCGCTGCTACCGTAAACTTGCCTACATTTCTAATACAGTTTTTTAGAATTATCCTTATCATAGGTTTTTGGTTAGCAATAGTAATGCTTCTGCGGAAATCAAAACAATTCATGACCAAGCGCATAGGAAACCAAGCTGATACAATTCTGCAGTTTTCATTAGGAGCAATATCAGTGGTGGTAATGACTTTGGGCGTACTGCATACTCTTGGTGTTTCTCCTGAAATATTGCTCACTGGTGCGGGAATTGCTTCAATCACAACAGGCTTAATAATATCAACTTTCGTTGGAAGTATATTGGCTGGAGCGCTCGTCTTCACCACACATCGATTCAAAGCAGGCGACGATGTAATTGTTAACAAAATTCCAGGAAAAGTGATAGACATAACTGCGATGTTACAGTAATAAGGACTGATGTAGGTCAAATGTCGATTCCAAACAGTGCAATAACCTCCGGTTCTGTGATCATTACTACTATACATACGTATAAAGAAAAATATCCCAGCAGACTTCCGTACTCAATAGGAGACAGAGTAGTCACTACGTACGTGAACGCAGAGGGCACGATTAAGGAAGTGACTCCTCTTCACACAACCATTGAGCTAGATTCTGGAAGAGAATTAACCTTCCTAAATAACAGCATTCTATCCGGAACAGTAGCAATAGCAAAAATAACTCTGCCAAAAGAATTACATGCTTAATAAAAAGAAAAAAGGGAAAAGGGTCGATACTGCGAACGTCGTTCTTTTGAGATAATTCGATCAAATTAGATTGTTAACTGCAGCAGTCAAAACTCAATTTTCTTATTTGTGCCATATGAAACACAGGTTAAAGGAATTTTTATGACTGAATCTTAATTAGACGTTTTAACTATTATGTATTTGAGGGATTTTTTTGGCGACACCTCAAAAGGAAACAAAAAGAATGTTGCCTGGCGTTGTCGATATTGCTTATGAGCAGTATAAACGTGATTTACAGAGTTATCAGATGGCAAAAGAAATTATGAGTCAGAATGTTGCTACTACAGTTCCAGAAGCTTCTCTGAAAGTCGTTTCTCGAATTATGGGTGAGAAACATATTGGAAGCTTAATCGTAATGAAATACAAAACGCCAGTCGGAATAGTCACTGAACGCGACTTACTGAGCAAGGTCTTAGCGTATGGTGAGTTTATAGGAGACGAAAAAGCCGAAGATGTGATGTCATATCCGCTATTCTCAGTTTCTTCCACAACTAAAATAAAAGAAGCCGCTCAACTTATGATCAATAGGAAAGGCAGACTTGCAGTATTTGACGCCGGAACTCTAGTGGGTATTGTAGCCGCTTCAGACCTAATCAAAAGTCTGCCTGACGTTGCAGAAACTGAAGTCAAAGTTGATGACTTCATGACCAAAAACGTCATTACTGCCGATGAAGAAGCATTCGTCATCAACATAGCTAAAATCATGGGCAAACACCGGGTAGGCAGCATCATTATTACCCGCGACGATGAGCCATTTGGGATTTTTACTGAACGGGACCTGTTAACGAATTTTTTGGCCACAGGCAAGTCGATGTATACAGAGCTAGGACCAGTATGTTCTCATCCTTTAATCGTTATTCCTGCTGGCGAAAGCGTTCATAGAGCCGCTGCCGCAATGGCACTCAAACACATAAGACGATTACCTGTGGTTAAAGATGGCAAGTTGATAGGTATTATAACTGCGCGCGACCTCGTCGAGGCTTATGCAAAATAATTTTCCTTCTTTTTTGCTTTTAAACTGAATTTTCATTTGAGACATCAAAATTAAATCTAAAGGAGAAATCTATTTTAGATTATGTTCAAGCCATGAAGAATGTGAACGATTATAATTATGTAAAACGTAAACGCTAAACCAGCATGAACAAAACGGTTTGTTGCAGGACTTAAACGTCGAATTAAGCTAAATCTAAGACACAGCCCAGTCCCAACTAGCGAAACCATTCCAATATACAACGCTAAACCTGTGCCGAAAGTAGGGTAAAAATCTGCTGGTCTCCCCACCTGACCCGCAAAATGCATTGAAACCAACATGAAAGCAATTAGATTACCAAACCCATGGACTCTTAAAAGAAGTTTATACTTTTTTGGGCTCCTTCTTTTTAAGAATGAGAACAGAATCACCCCAAAAGCAATGTAGAGAGTTCCTGCGAATGCAATGTAGTGAATTTCGCGAAAAGGCCCCGTTGTGACGGCGAGACTAAACCAGCGATTATAGTAGGCAACCATCAAGAAAACGGTCAAAACAATGGCTATTGCTGCAAGCCAGAGTTCCCAGTTTCTATTTCTTTTAGTCTCCAAACCTCTCCCAGGTATATATGAATTAATCTTCATAATTCCCTTTTAAAATTATTCATTTCAGAAGGAAACATTCCTTTTTTGAATCTTGAGCAGAAGTCCCATTTCTTATCGTTTGACATAACAGCTTCGCTTCAACGTCCATGCCCTCTTAGTTTGCTCTATCTAACAAAATAAATATTAACGAAAGAAAAGATGATTTCTATGAGATTTAAAGAGATGACTACTGGCAAATTTGAAGAAAAAATTGTTGGGCCTTATCTGCCAAACAAAATTGTTCCACCAGAATACATCAGAGACGTTTTAAAAGAGGCTGATAATGACTTTCCAACAATAGATTTTGAGTTTGAACTCCCTCACAAGTGGCAAAATGAAGAATACAAAAACAAATATGAGGAATTAGAACGTCAGATGATTGAAATTCTTTCTTGGCGTGCAAGATGGTTCGGAAATAAAGAAACGGATAAAAAATAACGAGCATTATATAGATTTCCTTAAGCAATAACACCTACTTTCTTTCGGTCTAAAAATCAAATAATAAAAAGATAAATAGATTAAGAGATAGAAAGCTTTAGATTACGGATGAAAATAGGACTTTTTGGATTTGGAAGAGCAGGAAAAGCAGTTGCGACAGTATTGCTGCAAAGTGAAGAAGTGTATCTTTGCTGGGTTATTAGAAAATCAACAGGTCTGCAGCATAGATCAGTTTCAGAGTTTCTAGGAATTAACAAAAATGACCAAGGCTTAATATTCTCAAAAGATGAATGGACACCCGAGGAACTTTTCGACAAACACCCTGTGGATGTCATAATCGACTTTTCTTCCTCTAACGCTGTTTTATCTTACGGAAAGGAGGCGGCTAAAAGAGGTATAGCCATTGTTACTGCAATATCCATTTACCCTAATGAAACAATTGAATTGCTAAAAAACTTGGCTAAGAAAACAAGAGTACTATGGTCTCCCAACATAACCATAGGTATCAATTTCTTAATGCTGGCAGCTAAAACTCTAAAAAACATTGCTCCTTATACGGATATTGAAGTAATAGAAGAGCATTTCAAAAACAAAAAAGAAGTTTCTGGGACAGCTATAAAAATTTCAGAGTCATTATCGCTGCTTCATACAGATATTAAATCTGTTAGAGTAGGCGGTATTGTTGGTCGTCATGAGATTATTTTCGGTTTTCCTTATCAAACAGTACGTTTAATTCATGAATCTATACAAAGAGAGGCTTTTGGAAATGGGGCATTGTTTGCTGCTAAGAATCTTGTTAGCAGAAAAAAAGGATTTTATACCATGGAGAATCTGTTAATACCATTTTTTAATTTGAAATGACTTCGCTAATACCTTACCTCTTTTGATATGACGCCGACAACCCAGTAGTAGACGTCTATCCAATTCGAATTAAAAAAGAAAAAGAAAAAAGGGCAATTTGTAGATTTAGTCAGGTGATTCTAAAGCCATGGTGACAGTATGCCAATTCCGATAATTGCCAATATGATTGCTAGTATTGCGATCACTATTGCAAATATAACTACAGCAACGACGGCGATTACGAACGCTTTTAGCCATCCACAATCAAAGAAATGTTTGATCAATGCCAGCCAGATTATCAGCAATATTATGGTTGCAATCAAGTTACCGATGAATGCACCGACAACTGTGTTTATTATAGTTCCAAGAAATACGATCCAGAGTGCATCGGTGAATTTTGCTTTGTCTTTTCCCGCAATTAGTCTTCCAGAAATCCAAAGGGCTGGAGATAGCAATATTGTTCCTATTGCGATCTGAATTAGTGTGCCTATTAAATCCATAATTTAGCCTCTACTTAGAATTTGTTTGATTTGGTTAATAAATTTAAGTGCCTGCTAAAAACTTGGAAGAAACAGACCATCCAACAAATGCACATTGTTTTTCGAGGATATTGCCCTTTTCTTCTAAAATCATAGTTTATTTCGAATATATCTACTGCGTCTCTCTTTTCGTAATTATTGCTCTCTCGTCCATAACAAAGCAGCAAGACCTGGAAGAAAATAAATTAGCTTGCGTAGATCTCTAAACTTTTAGATAATGAGGGATTTATGAGCTATATGCAAACCGCAGCAATAGTTTTAAAAATAGAACTTCACCATATTAGAGTTTGGTAATTCTAATGGATAAAGAAGACCAGATATTAGAAGAGTTAAAGAAAATTCGTGCCGCTTTAGAGAAACCCCCAGCACCAGCACCCCCAAAAGGTTTATGGAACGAATTCAAAGACTTCCTATCAAAATACAAAATATTCGGCCTTGCCGTGGCATTTATCATAGCATTGTACCTAGGAACACTAATTCAATCACTAGTCAAAGATTTACTGCTTCCAGCAATCGGCTTAGCAATCCCAGGCATGGATAACTTGGCAACGTTAACTGCAGGACCATTTGGAGTCGGCGCGTTCTTGGTTGCTTTGATAACATTCATTATAGTTGCGTTGCTAGCCTTTGTTGCAGTTAAAATTGTTAAAAAATGGGGCATCGATTAATCCATAGCTAAATTATTTTTTAGCTATAACTCTTTTTTTCTTTAAAAGAAATTAAATTTAAATTTCTTATCTTTATTTCCAAAGTAATTTAAGGCGCCAATCAGTGCATTTCTTTTTCTATTTTGTCTTTTTGGTTGACTCGTCTTCTTTATTTTTGGAAGCTGGAGGTTTACAAACGTCGCATAGCATTTTTTTGAGTATGGGCATGGCAATGAAGGTTGTTAAGATAACAGCTATTACAGCAACCGAGTATGATTGGGTTGAAATTAACCCACTTGTCAAGCCAAGACTTGCGATTATTAGACCCATTTCCCCTCTGGGCGTCATACTAACACCAATTTTCAATGCATCCAAGTTAGAAAACTTGTTCATGCGAGCAGCTATAAAACTGCCGATTATCTTTCCTGCAAACGCTACTGCAGTGATAATCAAACCTAACACTGCATAATCTCCAAGCACGCTGAGGTTAACTAGAGTCCCGATAGATATGAAGAAAATAGGTACGAAGAACATGTAAAGACTATGAGTATTCTCGAGAACAACCCTAACTTTAGGATGTCTTCGTGTCAACGGTAGTCCGGCAGCAAATGCTCCAACAATTAAGGACAACCCAATTGAGGCTGCGAAATAGGCTGAGACAAAACCGTAAGCTAGCATGAAGAGAATTAAATATTCGTCGTCGAGTCTGACCGTGTTGATTACTCTAACAATGATTTTAGAGCCGATTAAAAGAATAACAACCCAAAACAAGATTGCTTTGACGACAACGAGTACAATGTCTAATGCATTAACGCCTCCAGATAACACGCTCAACACAACAGACAACAAGACAACAGCGATAACGTCATCCACAACACCCGCACCTAGAATCGTCAATCCAACAGGATTGTACAATTTCCCAAAATCCTTCAACAAACGTATCGTTATTCCAATGCTGGTAGCTGTAAACACCACACCCAGAAAAAGAGATTCATCATTTGAAATTCCAAAGGATAATGCAGTATAATAGCACAAAACCAAAGGAATAATTGCGCCAAGCACACCTACAGTAAGTGATGGCACAAGCTGTTTTCTCAAATCTCCTATTTCAGTTTCCAAACCAATATAAAACAAGAGAATAATAGCGCCCAATTCAGCAAATACGCTAACTGTTGCTTGATCTGAAATTAGATTAAATATTGAAGGTCCAACTATGATTCCAACTAAAAGCTCACCCAACGCAACTGGATAGCCAAACCTTTTGATAAGCAAACCACCGACGATTGCTGCTACCAATAGTATGGATAATTCAAGCACGAAAGAGGTGGGATCAGCCATAATTTTTCACATTAAACTACTTATTATTTAAATCTAAGCTTCAATTATTTCACATGATTGATTAATAAGGACATCTCCAATTTTTATAGAAGTGTTCAAGGGAAATTAATTTAAGGTTTTATGCGAGCATTTTATAAACGGATAGCCGCTAAAATCAAGTGGGGAAACACCCTTGGAAAACTGGGTATTTGTCTCTCTCTTAACGTTGGCTGGTTTCCTAGTGATTGCATGTGGCTTAAAGCAAGAGGTAAATTTCACTTTTATTGCAGTTGGTTTGGTGACCTTAAGTCTGAGTTCTTTAATTCTTGTAGAAAGATTCAAGAAATGGATCGAAAAATTATAGCAACTTTGCATCTGTTTCTCCGAATAATTCTTCTTTGTAACTTGTCAGCAACCTCTTGAAACAACTTATTTTATCTTAAAGTTTTATAGCGAGACAAATCCGATAGAAATTAACCAAGAAAATAACTGTTTTCATTATTTCATACGATGTATTTGCCGCTCTTCTCAAAATCATGGACAATCTGAATGACACGTCTTGGCGTATACATAGGTCCAAGCGGTAAGTCTTTTAGAAGAATCCAAGGGGATTTTTTTGCAACGATAGTTGCCATGTGTGTTTTTCCAAAGCTCTTTTCTGCCACAGCAGCAACTTCCTTTCTTACATTTGTTTCGGACATCTCTCCCAATGCATGCAGATACTCATGCAGAAGTAGGTTGTAGGTTAGAGCATTAACAGTGGGTTTGCTAGTCATATTTGCTTCAACAATTTCAACTAGTGCACGATTTAACACAATGTTGTTTGTTCCAATTGGGTAGTAAGCGCCAAGTTGCAGAGGTAAATCATCCAAGAAAAGCATCATGCCATCTCGACGTTTCCCCAAAGCATAAACTGCGGTTTCTTTAACAATTTTCCAAACTTCTGCGTAGCTTTTTGCTTTATCTAAACTGGAGCCAAAACGCTCTTCATCTTTAATGGGGTGATTGCTCAAAACAAAGTCGCCTATCAATAAATCAAAACATTTTCATTCCTTTAAATGTTGCACTTACTTAGAGCAGAAATTAATCGTAAAATTGATAAACAACAACTGCTTCTCTGATAGCGTTATAGGTGAAAAATAAATGGCAAGCAATGTCACAGTAAAAGACATCATGACAAAAGATGTTAAAGTGGTAAACAACAACACCGTAATGCAAGAAGTAGTTGCAATAATGAACAAATATGATAAAGACGCAATTCTTGTTGTCCAAAGCGGTAAACCAACAGGCATAATTACAGTAAAAGACGTTCTGATTCGTGCAGTTGAAGCCGGCACACCACTCAAAACAATCATCGCAAGAATGGTCTACACAAACCCACTAGTTGTTATTGACGAAAACGCAACTGTTGAAGAAGCTGCAAAACTAATGAAACACTGGAACATCAAACACTTACCAGTCGTAGACAAAGCAGGCGCACTCGTAGGCATGGTTGATGACAGGCAAATTGTTTATGCCGTTCCAAAACTCATGTCTGTGATGGAAGAATTCTGTCGCCGAAAATAATTTTCCTCCAACTTTAATTTTATTTTTCTAAACCTTAGTTTTACAATGAGATCAAACTAGAATCTAATAAATTCGACGATAACTAATACAAATAAAAAGAATAGAAAGAGATTACTGTTTGCTCTCTTTAGCCCATTCTTCTTTAGCTAACTTAGCAATGTTTTCAGTGTTTGTCTGAGCATTCAAATCGGCTAGAACGTTGTTGATTTCGTTTCTTACGAGCAACGCAATCTCGTTGGTGCGTAGGGGCTCCGGTCTTGTTGATTGATAGATACGCAAAGCTCGTAAAACAAATTTAACAAATAAGTTGTTTAGCTCATCTTGCAATTCAGTGAGTTCATTTTTGCTTTCAGCCATTTTCTTGCTATAGGCGTCTGAATCCCTTTTTCCTTCGTTTGCCATTTTATATCGGTCCTTTAAGCTCAAGTATAACTTATGCATAATAGGCTTTTCGATAAAACCTAAGAAAGAGAACGCTTAGCATTATCCAGCTTCTTGTCAATGCATGCCCGTATGAAACCCTCATATTCAGGTGAGGGTCTTCCAGGTCGACTCCTGAATTCTCCATGAAATTGCGATGCAAAAAAGAAGTGTTTGTTGGGTAACTCCAAGGTTTCCATTCTTCTACCATCACTACTTTTTCCTGTGAAACATAATCCGTTGCTTTTTAAGGGGTCTATGTAATCGAGGTTAACTTCGAAACGATGCCGGTGACGTTCATGAATTTCTTCGCCGCCAAACAAACTATATGCTAGACTACCTTTTTGCAGCATCACTTTATGTGCACCTAATCGCATGGTTGCTCCTTTAATTTCTATTCCTCTCTGTTCAGGCATTAAGTCAATTACTGGATGAGGTGTATCTGGGTTAATTTCGGAACTGTTTGCGTCTTTCAGTCCAGCGACGTTGCGGGCAAATTCAATAACCGCTATCTGGAATCCATAACAGATTCCTAAGAATGGAATGTCATTTTCTCTTGCATATTTTACTGCCGCTATTTTCCCTTCAGTGCCTCTGGGACCAAACCCGTAAGGAACAAAAATTCCGTCATAGTCTGAAAGAGTTTGGATACAGTCTGGTTCTCGCTCAAACTTTTCTGCTTCTAAGTAAGAAATACAAACTTTGGTGTTGCATGCAGCACCACCATGACGAAGAGCTTCGGTCATGCTTACATAACTATCTGATAATCCAGCATATTTACCCACCAAAGCAATTTTGACTTCATACGTGGGGTTAATCATACCATTCACGAACACTTGCCATTCGCTAAAGTCCTTGCTTTCACAGCTAAGCCCTAAACGTTGGCAAACAAAGTCCCCCATGCCCTGTTTATCGAGGATAAGTGGGACCTGATAAACTGTTTCGGCGTTATAAGAGCAAAACACAGCACTCTCGGGTATGGTGCCGAACAACGCGATTTTTCTTAACGCTTCCGCATCAATCATTTTAGGGCTTCTCGCAACAATGGTATCGGGTTGGATACCAATGCGTCGCAGTTCATTGACGCTGTGCTGAAGAGGTTTCGTTTTCATTTCTCCCGTAACATCTAAAATGGGAACTAAAGCAACATGAACATACAAAGTGTTCTCGTAACCTTCTTCCACGCGCATTTGTCGAATTGCTTCCAGAAACGGTAAACCTTCGATGTCACCAACTGTTCCACCGACTTCAGTAAGGACAATTTCAGCTTTAACCATTTTAGCTGCTTTTTTTATGCGGTTCTTTATTTCGTTAGTTACATGTGGTACGATTTGAACGCATCTACCCAAAAAATCGCCATGACGCTCTTTTTCAATAACGCTTCGGAAGATGGTTCCAGTGGTTAAGTTATTTTCTTGCTTCAGACTCAAATCCAAAAAACGTTCGTACCAACCCAGGTCAAGATCTGTTTCACCGCCGTCATCCGTTACGAAGACTTCACCATGCATATATGGATTCATGGTTCCAGCGTCGATGTTCACGTAGGGGTCAATCTTTACAACTGTAGGTTTTAAACCTCGAGCTTGAAGCATTTTTCCAATTGAAGAAGTCAAGATGCCTTTGCCAACTGAACTAAGCACTCCACCCGTAACAAAAATGTACTTAACCATTATTTTCCCCGCAATAACACCTACTTTTCAGGCTGATTTAATATAACTCTTTTGTGTAACTAACTGAATA
>Ga0307440_1001756_pt1 | contig 10405 bp, 11 predicted proteins | sample SalMarWE160410MG_FD_202150 | JGI IMG/M metagenome (GOLD analysis project Ga0307440, IMG submission 202150) | Salt marsh sediment microbial communities from the Plum Island Ecosystem LTER, Massachusetts, United States - WE1604-10 | ecosystem: Environmental > Aquatic > Marine > Intertidal zone >... | reverse complement strand
GAGTTCCTGCGTCCTGCGGGCTTGAGCCAGAGCGCCCTCGCGCGAGCGATGAGGGTGCCGCCACGGCGTGTGAACGAGATCGTACTTGGTAAGCGGACCATTACGGCCGACACGGCGCTGCGCCTAGCGCGTGCCTTGGGGACAAGCGAGCGTTTCTGGCTCGGCTTGCAGGCTGACTACGATCTTGAGGAAGCCGAACGCCGCCTGGGCCCGAGACTTAAAGAGATCGAACACGTCGCAGCCTAACGGAACATCGACTCGACGGCTCCTGGTCGCAGAGTCGAGTTCTGTGCCCTAACCATGGATGGAACGTCCGGTTTCGGAGAGGTTATTGAGTGGCTGAAGTTGGGCGTTTAAAGTCATCGAAAAATCTATAATTGAAGATCGCCATAACCACCAGAGTGACGGGGGGGGTAATGCAAGTCGTAGTCATCGGGCATCGCGACGTTACGGAGTTGCTGCCGATGGCCGAGTGCATCGAGGTCATGGCGGAGATGTTTCGGGCGCTTGGCGAAGGTGAGGCGGTGTTCCCGCAGCGCAGCGTGATGTGGCAGCCGGACAAGAAGGGCGCGCTCGGGTTGATGCCGTCATGGCTCGGCGAGCCGTCCGCGCTGGGCGCCAAGGTGGTTAGTGTCTTTCCCGGAAACGTCGAGACGCCCTATGAATCACACCAGGGCGCGGTGCTGTTGTTCGAAACGGAGAACGGGCGGCTGCAGGCGATCGTCGATGCCGGCGCCATCACGGCTATTCGCACGGCTGCAGTGAGCGCGCTTGCCACGCGCCTGTTGGCGCGTGAGGATGCGGGGGACTTGGCGATTCTCGGCTCGGGTATGCAGGCCGAAATGCATCTCGCTGCTATGCAAGCCGTTCGGCCTATCAGACGCGTGCGAGTCTGGAGCCGTAATGCCGAGCATGCTCGTCGCTTTGCGGAATCGGCAACCGAATGCTACGAAGTAAATGTTACGCCGACCAGCAGCCCTAAAGCCGCTGCCGAGGATGCCGACTTGGTCTGCACGGTAACCGGCGCCAAGGCACCGGTGCTGCAAGGAGCATGGCTGGCGTCGGGTAGCCACGTCAATGCCGTAGGTGCTTCCGTACCGCCATTCCGTGAATTGGACACGGAAGCCGTCGTGCGCAGCCGCCTGTTCGTGGATTGGAAAGAGTCCGCGCTCGCCGAAGCCGACGACGTGCGCATTCCGTTGCAGGAGAGGGCAATCACCGAAAGCCATATCCTGGGCGATCTGTCCGATTTGGTGTCAGGCCTCGTCGTCGGGAGAAATTTCCCGGAGGACAAAACATTGTTCAAATCCGTGGGTCTGGCGGTCGAAGACCTCGCGGCCGCCCGATATGTTTACGGGCAAGCCGAAAAGTCGCGCGCTGGGTGCTCTATCGAATTAGGCGCCGAACGCCGTTCGACCTGAATTACCGGGCATGGGGCTGGTTTGCGATGGCGCACGCGTGATCCTGCAGTTCCTCGACGCTGCCGTAGTTGCCTGTGCTTGTGTCAGCTTTCGTGGCTAGCAGGATAAAGCCGGGTTTGCCGCTCGAGGAATAGGCACCGGCCACGGCCAGTCCGTACTCGCTCATGTCTGCTCCGGCGGGCAGTGCCGAGGCCAGGGAGCGGAAGGGATTGATCGCAAGCGTGTTTCCGTCAATCCATTTCGCCTCGTAGTGGTGTCTGCGCAATAGAACAGGCAGGAGCTTCCATTTCCCGCTTATGTCCGGCAGCAGCTTGCGCAGAGTGTCGAGAACGTCGCTTCGAATGCAATCCACGTGGATGTGCAGCTGGTTCTGTGTGCGGCCGTATTTCGAATTGACTGCGAGGGCGATATCGTCGCGGGGCATGATCCGGTGCAGGGCGGCGTCTACGTAAAGCCTTGCCGTCCAGGCATCGGCGAAGTAATTCGGGGTATTGGGCTCCAGGAGCGTGGCGCTTCCAATGCCGCTGATCCGTGCCACGGGTAAAACGAGATACTGGGAGCGCCCGCGAATGTCCTTGAGCACGGCATAGCCGTGTTGGAAGTGCCCCGGTGGGAACAATACTTCTACGCAGGGCTTGGGCGGATATTCGTGTTTCCGGGCACTGGGTGTACAGTCGTCGTGCACGAGATGCCAAAGTATGTTTGGGTTCGTGTGCCCGTGGATCCTGGCTGCTGCCTGTGGGGCCGGCAGCGTACCGACAGCCAGGACAAACCCTGTCAGCAGCAGGAGCCCTATTCGCCATGGGTTTATGCGACGTCCACTATACATAGCTTCATTTTTCTCCATTCGATAGCCGGGCGAGGATTTCTTATGTCCGGTCGGTTGCGTTTTGTGTATTTCAGCGTGTCAGCCAGGCCTTGGCCCGAACCGTGATTACTGCCCAAGGGAAAATCCAGGACAGCATAATTATCGAGTAATACGCATAAATGATGCCATAAACGGCATCCCACGAACGTTCGTTACGTAGGTAGAACAGGGAATAGAATCCCGCAGCCAGGCCGACAACGAGTGCGAAGCGGAACAGGGCCATGGGATGATCCGGGGCGAGAAATACCAGCAGAACGATCAGGGCGTAAGCGATTGGATAACGCAGGTTGGTGATCAGCTTGTCGGCGACGATGATGGGGATGACGCGCAGCGGCCGCTGCCAGACGATGCGCGCCAGGCGCAGGTCCTCGCGCACGTAGCTCCGGTCCCAACGCAGGTACATGCGTGAAAGTTTCTTGAAGGTGACGGGCACCAGCGTCCGCACGACGGCGTTGCGCTGGTAGATGGCGTCATACCCTTCGGACAAGATCCAGTTGGTCATGGCGCGGTCCTCGCCGAAGGTACAGGCACTGCCGAGGAAGCGCTGGTTCACCCAGGCCGGCAGTACCTTGCGCACGACGCTCATGCGGTAGGCGGCCAGGGCGCCGGGGCAGGTGTAGACCGTGCGGTAGACGGACTGGTAGGCGCGCAGGAAGTCGAACGCCAGGATGTAGCGGATCTTGAGCATGCGGGGTATCAGCCCGTCCTTCACATTGAGCACCGTCACCTTGCCGGCGACGGCGCCGACCTTCGGGTCGCGGAAGGGGCCGGCGAGCGCGAGCAACGTACCCGGCGTGATCTCCGAATCGGAATCGATAGTCACGGCGATCTCGCCGCGAGCCCTGGAGAAGCCTTCCGCGAGTGCGGCCCGCTTGCCGCGGTTCTGCGGGAAGCGCACGGTGGTGACGAGGTTCGGGTGGCGCTTCGCCGCGTGCTGGATATGCGTCCACGTGTCGTCCTTGCTGCCGTCGTCGACGACGAAGATCTCCAGCCGATCGCGCGGGTAGTCGGCGGTCGCCACGGCATCGATGGCACGGGTGACCATGGCCCCTTCGTTGTAAGCGGGTATTACCACCGTCAGGACTGGAGCTCGCGTGAAAGCTGCTGCCGGCGCCGGGCGGTAGCGCAGCCAAAGCAGCGTGCGCAACAGGAGCATTGTCGCTCCCATGATGGCCCAGACCAAGCTGGGCTCGATGATCAATCGAGTCCAATCCCCCAGTTCGACATAGTCCACGAGTGGAGTAAAGGCGTTTGCTTCGATGGCGAACCAGATGCCTGCAACACCCCCGCATACGGCACTGAGCACGATGATGATGTCGATGTAGTCGCGGGCATAGTGACCCCGAACGGCGCGTAGCCAGACGCGCAATGGACGTTTTGCGGCGCCCGAAGTCGCTTGTCCGGACGTCTTTCTGCGTCTGTCGGGGAGAAAACTCATGGCTGTTTACGCCAAGCAGCCGAGGCACCGATGGTACAGCAGATCAGCGTATGGGCTTGGCGAGTTCGGGCAGTTCGCCGGCGAGGCCGAGGGCGATGCGGATCGCGAGGCGCTTGGCGGGGCCGATCTGGTTGAACAGTTGCATGCCCAGCCCGCGCATGGATTTTGCGCCCGGCCCTTCCAGGCCGAAGAGCTGGTTGAAGCCCCCGAAGGCGCTTTGCATGGCGAGGTTCTCGGCATGGCGCCAGCGTTCGTAGCGGCGCAGCACCAGATAGTCGTCGACGTCGCTGTTGCCGCGGCGGGCATCGAGAATGACTTCGCTGAGCGCGGCGGCGTCGAGTAGTCCGAGGTTCATGCCCTGACCCGCAAGCGGGTGCACGACGTGTGCCGCATCGCCGGCCAGCGCAACGCGCGGCGCCACGTAGTTCTCTGCATGCAAGCGACGCAGCGGGAAGCTTGCGCGTTCGCTGGCGAGCGCGAGTGTGCCGAGTACGCGTTCACTGGCCTCGCTCACGGCTGTGCCGAAATCCTGCGCGTCCATGGCCAATAGCTTTTCTGCATGGTCGGGCCGCGTCGACCAGACGATGGAGATGCGGCCATCGGCAAGCGGCAACAGGGCAAGCGGACCCGTGGCATGGAACAGCTGTCGCGCGATATGGCCATGATCCCGTTCCGGCTGCAAATGGGCGACGACGGCATTCTGTTCGTAGGAGCTTTCGCGGACCGGGATGCCGGCGATTTCACGCACGCGAGAACGTGCGCCGTCGGCGCCCACGACGAGCTTGGCGTCGATGCGGGTCCCGCCTTCCAAAGTCAGCTCGGCGGCATCGTCCTTGATCTCCAGTTTTTGCAAGGACGCGGGGCAATGCCAAGTGATATCCGGCGTTGTGTTGACCCGTTCGACCAGCGCATCGACCACGAGCGCGCCTTCGACGATATGGCCCAGATTGAGTTCATCGACTTCGTCCGCACGAAATTCCACCCGTGATTTGCCGCCCGCTTCCCACACCTGCATGGCGGTGTAGGCGCACGCGCGCGTGCTTTCTATGCGGTTCCAGGCGCCCAGCCGATGCAGTGTGTTTTGTGAAGCCCGGGACAAGGCGAAGACGCGCAAGTCCATCTGGTTCTCAGACCAGGGCCGCGGTGTACGCGCCTCGATCAGCGCGGTGCGGATTCCACCGCGCGCGAGGGCCAAGGCCAGTACGCAACCGACGGGGCCGGCGCCTACGATGGCGACATCGACGTCACTTCTTTTCACAAAGGTTTACCCCGAATGAGTTCCGGCAATGGCCGCGGCGAAAGTCCCATGCCCTGGCGAGCGAGGGCGCGTGCCAGTGGACGGTTGAATTCGGTGGCCAGCAATCCAAGAGCCCGCGCGGATGCCGCCCACGGTGTTTCAAGGTCGCCGAGTATGCGGGCAAGGCCCGTGTACGCCCGCGTGCGCGACTGGTCGCGCCGGCGGCGTGCGGCATAGTCTTTGAGCGCGTCCGCATCGCCCGGATCCTTGCGATCCTTGAGGCAATCGGCCAATACGGCGATGTCGCGCACGCTTAAATTGAAGCCCTGCGCTGCGATCGGATGCAGGCTGTGCGCGGCGTTACCGAGGATCACGGCGCGTTCGGCCGTTTGTGCCTGCGCCAGATCGCCGCTCAGAGGGAAATGGCGCACGGGCGCGACCGGTTGCATCGCGCCGAGGCGCCCGCCCAGGGCCGCGGCTACGCGGGCCAGGAAGGCTTCGGGTGACATGGTCTTGAAAGTGTCGGCGCGTCCGTCCTTGACGGTCCACACGACCCCGACGCGATCACCCGCGCGTGGCAGGATGGCCAAGGTGCCTTCACGCGTAAAGCGTTCGAAGGCCATGCCGGGATGCGGCGTGGAAACGCGCGCCGTGGTGACCAGGGCCGTGTTGTGATACGGCTGCGTTTGGTGACGAATGCCGAGGGCGTCGCGCAAGGCGGAACCGGCGCCGTCCGCAACGGCCAGCAGGCGTGCATCTACGGTGACGGTTCCGTCGGCGCTGGCGAGCGTGACGGTGCGATAAGTCCCGTCGTCGGACAGTATGGCGGTGTCCACGGTTGCCGGGCAAATGCGCTTGGCGCCGGCGGCCTTCGCGGCTTCCATGATGGTTGCCAGCAGCGGATCGGCGGGCACCACGCGGCCGAGTGCCGGCACACCCATTTCCTCGGAGGTGAAGCGCAAGTGTCCGCAGTGTCCGGCTTCGGAAACATGGACGGTCGTAATCGGTTGCGAGACACTCGCAAGCGATTCGGTAATGCCGAGGGCGTCGAGCACGCGCAGGCTGGCGAGAGACAGGGAGATGCTGCGGCCGTCGCGGTTCTCGGCGGTGTCCTTGGGTGGCGGCGGTTCGCGCGCTTCGGCGAGTGTGACGGCAAAGCCCAGGCGTGCCAATGCCAAGGCTGCCAGTCCACCGGCCAGTCCGCCGCCCGCAATCAGGGCATCGCAGCGCACGTCTTCGCTCATGCCGCCTTCGAATTTTTAGTCATCCAGGCCTCGATCTCGTCGACTTCCTTGATCAGCTTGCCGGTAAGCACGTCCGGCTCGCCCTTGGTGACGAGGATGTCGTCCTCGATGCGCACGCCGATGTTCCACCATTTCTTGGCGACGCCGCGCGTACCCGGCGGAATATAGATGCCCGGCTCGACGGTGAGCACCATGCCCGGCTCCAGCTCACGCCATTCGCTCGCGACCTTGTAATCTCCTACGTCGTGCACGTCGAGGCCGAGCCAGTGTCCGGCGCGGTGCATGTAGAACTTTTTGTAAGCGCCTTCTTTGATCAGCTTCGCCGGCGTGCCCTTGAGCAGCCCGAGCTTGATCAAGCCGCGGGTGATTACTTGCACGGTCGTGTCATGCGGTTCGTTGAAGAGATGGCCCGGCCGGCACTTGTCGATGGCCGCCTTCTGCGCGGCGAGCACGATGTTGTAGATTGCGCGCTGTTCGGGCGTGAAACGTCCGTTTACCGGGAACGTGCGGGTGATGTCCGAAGCGTAGTAGCCGTACTCGCAGCCGGCGTCGATCAGCAGCAGGTCGCCGTCTTTCATCTCCTGGTTGTTGGACACGTAATGCAGCGTGCAGCTGTTGGCGCCCGAGCCCACGATCGATCCGTAGGCCTCGCGCGTACCGTGGGCGCGGAACTCGGAGAGCAGTTCGGCTTCCACTTCGTATTCATAGGCACCGGGCCGCGCACGACGCATGGCCTTGCGGTGAGCCTCCATGGATATCTTTGCCGCCTGTTTCATGGCACTGATCTCGCTGCGGCTCTTGAACAGCCGGAGGTCGTGCAACAGGTGTTCAAGGGCCACGAATTCTTCCGGCGTACGCGCGCCCGTCCGTCCCTTGGCGCGCAGTTCGTTCAGCCAGTTGGTCATGCGCAGGTCGAAGGCGGGGTTGACGCCCATGGTGTAGAAAACACTTTCGCAGCCCTCGATCAGGCCCGGCAGGATATCGTCCAGGTCAGTGATCGGAAACGCGTCTGCCGCGCCGTACTCCTCAATGGCGCCATCGGTGCCGGCACGATGTCCGTCCCAGGTTTCACGCTCCGGGTCGCGTTCGCGGCAGAACAGGATGTAGTCGCCCGCCTTGCGGCCCGGAATCAATACGGCTACGGCGTCGGGTTCGTCGAATCCGGTGAGGTACCAGAAGTCGCTGTCCTGGCGGAACGGGTAGACCACGTCCCGGTTGCGGATCTTTTCGTGTGTGGAGGGGATGATTGCAATCGAGCCTTTGCCCATCATGCGCATCAAGGCTGTGCGCCGGCGTTTGAATTCCTGCGGATTCATTAGGAATCGTCCTGGTTCGGAGTCGTTGTTTATTGTGCCACGTGCGCCGCAGGCGGGTTGAGTGCCTGATACAGGAACAATGCGCTGAGACGAACATGTTCGCTCAGTTCGGCAAACATCAACTCCTCAGTTTCCTCGTCGTCTTCACCGACGCTTGCGCCTTCACCGATTGCCATGAGTTCGCGTAAGGTGTCCTGCGCATCGTCTCCGAGTTTGCCGAGTTTTTCGCCGGCCTCACCGAACGCTGAAAGAAACTCCCTGGCCCAGGCCGCAAGCGCTTCCATGCGTCGTGGCAGAGGATCGTCGTCACCGGGCAGGTGAAGGCGAAACGACAAGTCCGTGGCTTGCAGTTCGTCGCGTATGGATTTTGCCCATTGTTCAAGCACATAGGTGTCGGTGCCGGGGACCGCTGATGCAGCCCGCGAGGCTGTTTGTTGCAGGTGGTCGGGTTCCACGCATAGGAATCCCGTCAACACGCCGTGACAGCGCGCACGTTCGATGCCGTCCATCGTGTCGGGGAGCCGGCTGGTGTCGAATATATTCATGGGTCTCATCGTATCGCGAGACCTCGGGTTTGCTCCGGCTTTATTCAGGCAGATGGAAGCACTTGGAAACAAGGGAATGCCGATGAACCCGGCGGGAATCCGCACCGCGGGATTGATTTGTTCGAAATTTACGCCTATAGTTCAAGGTCATGGACGCACAATTGCCGAAAAAACTCGAAGAAGAGCTCCAGGGTTTGGAGAAGGAAGTGTTGCGCCTCGCAAAGCGAGTCGATGGGCTGCGTGAGGAAAACCGGCTGCTCACCGAGCGACTCAATACTCTGAGTGCGGAGCGCGCCCAGCTCGCCAACAAGAACATGATGGTGCAAAGCCGCGTTGAAGCCATGATCACTCGTCTCAAGGGGCTCGAGGTTTCGTGACCTCCAATACCCAGGTTACGGTTCGCATACTCGATCGCGACTATCATGTGGCCTGCCCGCCTGAAGAGCGCGAATCGCTGCTGAAGGCGGCGGACCTGCTGAGCCAGCAGATGGGCGAAGTGCGCGATTCCGGGCGCGTGGTCGGCATGGATCGCATTGCGGTCATGGTGGCGCTCAATCTGGCCCATCAGTACCTGGAAGCCGAGAACGGCGGCACGCAGGCCGTGGACGGGGCATTGGCACGCATCAAGCGCCTGAGAATCCGCCTGGCAGAGGCGGATGCCGAGCAGCCTGCCTCGGATTGAGTTTCCGTTGGCAACCCTGGTGCCCTGGTTGCCGCTTTCAATGTTTAAAGTCAAGCCCCATGGGGGCTTGCAACTGACCGGGTGGCGCGCGATCATGACCCTGCATCCTCTGTTGCGTTCGATGCCGTGCAAACCCTTCGAGCCTGATTACGAGCTTAGGAGCCGGCCAGGGGCGCGCAGTGAGCATGTCCGCGAAGCAGCGGGAAGCCTTAGCGGCCTCGGCCCGTTCCCCCTTGAACTGTTGGTTCAAGGGCGACCACCGGCAACGGCGTAGACGGAGGATGCCATTTCACTCTCCTGGCCTGCAGTCCTCACGCAATCGGTTGCGTGAGCAATTGCGTGCCCGCAGATCCGCGCTGACGCAGTCCGAGGCCAGAACTGCTGCACTTGCTTGCGCGCAACATCTTTCTTCCAGCCGTGAATTCGAATCCGCCGGACATGTGGCCGGGTATTTAAGCGTGGATCGTGAGCTCGATCCGCAGCCTTTGTTGCAGATGGCTCTGGAGGCGGACAAGTCTGTCTACCTTCCCCGCATCAAACAAACGAATGCCATGGAGTTCGTCGCCTGGCAGGCTGGTGATCCGCTCTGCGATAACCGTTTCGGCATACCCGAACCGTCTTTACGGGAGGCTGTGGTGTTGTCGGCCGAGGCATTGGATCTGGTGCTGGTGCCGTTGCTCGGGTTCGATATGCGGGGCAACCGTTTGGGTTTCGGTGGCGGTTTTTACGATCGGGCATTTGACTTTCGGCAATTAAGAGATGCACCTCCCGTCCTGTGTGGATACGCTTATGACGAGCAACGCTGTGATGCACTCGAAACCGCTGAATGGGACGTCGCGTTGGACGCGATCGTCACACCGTCGGGGCTCCGTTTTTTTCCCGGGTAGAGGCGACAGACATGAACTATTGGCTGATGAAGTCCGAACCTGCCGTGTTCGGCATCGACGATCTGGCGCACGCGCCGGGTAAAAAGACTCTGTGGGACGGGGTCAGGAACTACCAGGCGCGGAATTTCATGCGCGACATGCGCGTCGGCGACGAAGTGTTTTTCTATCATTCGAACTGCGCGGAGCCGGGCATTGTCGGGATTATGCGCGTAGTGCGTGAAGCGTATCCCGACCCGACGCAGTTCGATGAAAAGGATCCGCATTATGACCCTAAAAGCAAGCCGGAATCACCGCGTTGGTCGGTTGTCGACGTTGAGTTTGTCAAACGTTTCAAAGCAACGGCTGCATTGTCGAAGCTGCGTGAAGACAGAGCGTTGGAGGGAATGAGGATTCTGCAACGCGGAAATCGCCTTTCAGTCACACCCGTTTCAGCGAAACATTGGAAGCGAATTTGCGCGTTTGCAAATTAAAAAACTTTTCAAAAAAACACACAAAATTAAGTAAATGCAACTATACTTCATGACGAGTTGTTCACACATGGAGACCCGACTCATGGCAACACGCAAGACAGGTGCTCGCAAAAAGACTGCGACGCGCCGAAAGAAAACGGCAGCGAAGAAGAAAACTGTCGCTCGTCGTTCCCAGGCCGCACGCCGTAAGGCGATTGCGAAAAAGAAGGCTGGTGCTCGCAAGAAGACCGCTTCACGCAAGACTACGGCGCGTAAGAAAAAGACCACGGCTCGCAAGAAGAAGGCCGGGGCGCGTAA
>Ga0307440_1001754_pt1 | contig 10415 bp, 8 predicted proteins | sample SalMarWE160410MG_FD_202150 | JGI IMG/M metagenome (GOLD analysis project Ga0307440, IMG submission 202150) | Salt marsh sediment microbial communities from the Plum Island Ecosystem LTER, Massachusetts, United States - WE1604-10 | ecosystem: Environmental > Aquatic > Marine > Intertidal zone >... | reverse complement strand
AGACATTCGCAGCGAGGGCGGAATGGTTGATTTGGGTGTTGCGGGCGAGGAGGGTCTCGACCACCGAGATGCCGATGCTGCTTCCCATGTTGCGCATCAGGCTGAACATCCCCGCCGCCTCGGTGCGCAGGTGCACCGGCAGGGTGGCGAAGGTAAGGGTGGAGAGGGGGACGAAGATAAAGCCCAGCCCCAGTCCCTGCGTGATGCCGGTGCCGACGATGGTCCAGATGTCAACCTCGGTGGTGAAGCCGGCCATGGCCCAGAGGGACTGGGCGGCCAGCAACAGCCCGAGGACGATAAAGGCGCGCGGGTCCATGCGGTCGATGAGCCGCCCCACCAGCAGCATCGCGATCATGGTACCCACGCCCCGAGGCGCGAGGACCAATCCCGTCGTAAGCACCGGGTACCCCATCAGGTCCTGGAGAAAGGGTGGCAGCAGGGCGAGGGTGGCCAGCAGGACGATGCCGACCACGAAGATGAAGACGAGTCCGGTGCAGAGGTTGCGGTCGCGAAACAGCTCCGGGTCGAGGAAGGGCCGCTCGGAGGTGGCCATGTGGACCAGGAACATATACAGGCCGAGACCGGCGAGGGCGGCGTAGGTCATTATCTCGGCGGAGCCGAACCAGTCCTTGAGCTCGCCCCGGTCGAGCATGATCTGCAGCGCCCCGATGGCGAGGCCGAGCAGGGCAAATCCGAAGAAATCGAAGGGCCGGGTCCGGTCCCGCTCCGTCTCGGGCACGAACGCGAGGATACCGAGCAGGGCGAGCAGGCCGAAGGGTACATTGATGTAGAACACCCAGCGCCAGCTGTAGTACTCCGTCAGCCAACCGCCCAGCGTGGGCCCCAGGATGGGCCCCACCATGACCCCGACGCCCCACATCGCCATGGCTGACCCGTGGCGCTCCCGCGGGTAAGTGTCCAGCAGCACCGCCTGGGACAGGGGCACGAGTCCGGCGCCGAACACCCCTTGCAGCAGGCGGAACAGGACCAGCTCATTCAGGGAGGTGGCCGCACCGCACAGCATGGACGACACCGTGAAGCCCCCCACCGCCCACAGGAAAAGCCGTTTACGGCCCAGGCGGGCCGCCAGGACCCCGGTCGGCGGCGTCATGATGGCGGCCGCCACGATATACGAAGTGAGCACCCAGGCGATCTGGTCTTGCGATGCGGAGAAGGAGCCCTGCATGTGGGGCAGGGCTACGTTGGCGATAGTCATGTCGAGCGCCTGCATCACGGTCGCCAGCATGATGGAGACGGTGATGAGTCCCCGGTTGGGGGCTGCCGTACCGCGAGCAGGCACCGGCGCTACCTTGCGGCCAGGGTCTGGGCGCGCGGCTCGTGCGCAACGCCCAGCCAGGCGAGGGCGGCGCGCACGAATCCGGGCAGCGGGCGGCGCCAGCCTGTGTCAACCTCGACGCTGGTGCTCATTCCGGCTCGCAGGGGCGGCGCCCCGGGCTGGGGCGCGACGGCCACTCGCACGGGGAGCCGCTGTACTACCTTGACCCAGTTACCGGTGGCGTTTTGGGCCGGAAGGATCGAGGTCTCGGCGCCGGTCGCCTGACTGAGGCTTTGCACGCGCCCCGTCCAGGTGTAATCCGGATAGGCGTCAACGGAGATCTTGACCTGTTGCCCGGGACGCATATGGGCGAGAGCGGTCTCCTTGAAGTTCGCCTCAATCCAGATGTCTCGGTCGGACACCAGGTTGACCAGGGGGACGCCGGTCTTTGCGTAGTCACCCACTCGGGGCATCCGCCCAACCACGCCCGCCATGGGCGCACGAACGACCGTATGCCCGAGATCCAGGGCGGCCTGGTCGCGGGCGGCCTTTGCTGCCAGATACTGGGGATGCTGCTCTACGGCGATATCGGGGTTCCCGGCGAGCCGGGCGCGGATCTGGGCCAGCGCATTGCCAAGCGCGGCGATCTGCTCCCGGGCGACCTCGTACTGATGACCGGCGGTGTCCAGCGCCTGCGCCGAGGTCATATGCTTGGCCGACAGGTCTTGCTGGCGCTGATACTCCCGCTGTTGGAATGCCTCCGTGCTTTGGGCGAGCTTCAGCTCGTCCTGCTTCTGGCGGTACTCGGCCTTGAGACCCTCGATGGAGGCGCGGGCATCCGCGAGCTCCGCCTCTCGCCGCGCGAGGGCGATGCGCAATGGCTCGGGATCCAGCCGGAGCAGCACATCACCCTGTCGCACCTCGGCGTTGTCCGCGACCTCCACCGCCACGATGCGTCCGTCCACCTCCGGGGCGATCTGGACGGTCTCGGCCTTGACGTAGGCGTCTTCGGTCTCGGCGTAGCGCCCGCCCGTCACGTAGAGATAGGCTGTGCCGACTGCGACCACCAAGGGGCCGAGGAGCATGAAGCGCCTTAGCCCCCGACGGCGCCCTCGGGGCCGTGGCGCTGACGGCACTGTGGTTGTCGGGGCTTGGCTGTGTCTGTCAGCGGTACGAGGAATGCGTTCCTCCTCGAGAGCGGTTAGCCGAGAAGGCTGCGGCTCTTGCTGCTCCAGCAGCTCGTTGCGGGTTGAGGCATGGTCACCCATGGGCGGCCTGCTTCACTTTCCTGGCAGCGAGGGCTTCCGCCGCGCCCGTCTCCGCTCGTATGAGATTCTCTTTGATGCGGTGCAAGGTATCGTAGAAGGCATCCAGGGCGTCGGGCGTGAGGCCCGTAAAGGCATCTCCTCGGGTTTCCGCCGCAAGCGCCCGAATCTGGTCGATCATGGGCTCGGCCTTTGGTGTGAGGTACAGCTGGACCGCCCGCCGATCCCCCGGATCCGGCCGTCTCTGCACCCATCCGGCTGCCTCCATGCGGTCGATGAGGCGGGCCACCGTCATGGGTTGCAGCTCCAGGGACTCGGCGAGGTCCACCTGGCGCATGCCTTCATTGCGGGCGAGGCGCGCCAGCGCTCGCCACTGCACCTGGGTCAGGCCCAGCGGCTGGGCGCGGCGGTTGAAATTCCGACGCAGCAGCCGTGCCACGTCGTTGGTCACGGTGGGTATGTCCTGAATGGGCCGCATGCGCGTGGATTTCCCGACTAATAAATAAAAGCATGTATATAATAAGCAGGCTTAGTATATGCCCGAGCTGGCAAGATTCAAGAGGCCGTCGCGAAAGGCGACACCCCCAGCACAGGAGGTGTCGAGCCTCCGTTGCCGGCAAGTCCTTTGGTCCGGGCGACCTGAGTTTCAGTCGCTTACCTAGGGGGGCCTGCTGTCGGAGCGGACGCAGCGGGGGCGAGAGACCCCGCATGAGCGGGGTAAGGATTGAGGCCCCTGGGGCAGGGGCCGCGTGCTCTGAGCTTACAGGGCGAAGAGCGGGTGTTTGGCCTCGGAGGGCATGCGTTCGGCATGGGCGGCGTGCTGGGATTCCTCGACCCAGCTTGCCAGCTGCTCATGGATCACGTTCAAGCCGCAGGCGGCCTCTTCACTTACCTGATTGGTCGTCAAGTCAAGGTACGCGAGGAGGCGCAGGACATAGGCGACATCCGTCAGTCGGTCACGCGTACCGTTGGGCTCAATCATGCCGAGGCTACCTCTATGTAGTTGCAGATTCGCAGGTCGGACAGCAACCCCGGCGGTCGGATCGTAAGGTTGTGAGTCAGTCAGGCCGCATGCCTCGTCTCGATCTGGCCGCATCCGGTTAATGCCTTTGCCTGCACACCATAGGTTTCAGGATACTCAGGTCACCACTTGGTAACCGCGCAGGGCCTCGCAAAACACAACGGGATCCTAGGATCCGTTCTCAATGAAGGAGTGCATGAGGGATGGAGCAAGCCGTGCAAATGCAGCAGATTTCCATCGACGTGCTTCAAGAGAAGTACGCGAAAGGGGGAGAGACGGGCCGTGAGGATGTGCAGCGGCGAGTGGCCCGCGCGCTGGCGGCGGTGGAGGTCGATCCTGGGCTTTGGGAAGCCAAGTTCTTTCAGGCGCTGGAGCTTGGGTTCGTGCCCGGCGGGCGGATCCTCTCCGCGGCCGGGACGGCGATCGAGGCGACCCTCATCAACTGCTTCGTCCAACCGGTGGGGGACGCGATGCGGGGGATGGAGGACGGAAAGCCCGGCATCATGGACGCCCTCGCCCAGGCCGCGGAGACCATGCGCCGGGGCGGCGGCGTGGGCTACGACTTCTCCCGCATCCGACCCCAGGGCGCGCGCGTGAAGGGCACCGCGAGCAAGGCATCGGGGCCGGTCTCCTACATGCGGGTCTTTGACCGCATGTGCGAGACGGTGGAGAGCGCAGGCGCCCGACGGGGTGCCCAGATGGGGGTGCTGCGGTGCGATCACCCGGACGTGGAAGCCTTCATCCACGCGAAGGACGTCGCCGGCGAGCTGACCAACTTCAACCTGAGCGTGGCCGTGACCGATGCCCTCATGGGGGCGGTGGAGGCCGACGCCGAGTGGCCCCTGGTGCACCCGGCGGAGCCTTCCGAAGCGATGAAGGCCGCTGGGGCACACAGGCGGGAGGACGGCCTTTGCGTCTACCGGACGCTCCCGGCCCGTGAGCTGTGGGATCAGATCATGCGATCCACCTACGACCACGCGGAGCCCGGCGTGCTCTTCGTCGACCGGGCAAACGCGGACAACAACCTGGGCTATTGCGAGCACCTCACGGCGACCAACCCCTGCGCCGAGCAATGGCTGCCGGATTACGGCTGCTGTTGCCTCGGCAGTATCGATCTCACTCGGTTCGTCCGTGCGCCTTTCACCGGAGACGCACGCTTCGACGAGACGGGGTTCGCGGACCTGGTGCCCCTCGCGGTGCGCATGCTGGACAACGTGCTCGAGGCGACCCATTGGCCCCTTCCCGAGCAGCGCGCGGAGGCGGCGGCCAAGCGCCGCATCGGCCTCGGGTTTCTCGGTCTCGGCGATACCCAGGTAATGCTCGGCCTGCGTTACGACAGCGAGGAGGGCAGGGCCTTCGCCGCCCGGGTGGGCCGGGTGCTGCGGGACGCGGCCTATGCCGCCTCCGTGTTGCTGGCCCGGGAGAAGGGGGCCTTCCCTTGCTTCGATGCCGATGCCTATCTCTCGGGCGGCTTCGCCCGGCGCCTGCCGGAGTCCCTACGGGAGGAGATCCGGCAGCACGGACTACGCAACAGCCATCTCCTTTCGGTGGCCCCGACGGGCACCATCAGCCTCGCCTTCGCGGACAACGCCAGCAACGGGATCGAGCCCGCCTTCTCCTGGACCTATACGCGGCGCAAACGAACGGGGGATGGCGGGCACCAGGAATACCAGGTCGAGGATCACGCCTTCCGGCGCTTCAGGGATGGCGGCGGCGACACCGAGCACCTGCCCCCCCAATGGGTGACGGCGCTCCAGATCTCCGCCACCGATCACATGCGGATGCTGGAGGCGGTGCAACCCTTCATCGACAGCGCCATCAGCAAGACGGTGAACGTGCCGGCGAATTACCCCATCGACGACTTCAAGGGACTCTATGCGGCGGCCTGGCGGGCCGGGCTCAAGGGGTTGGCCACCTACCGGCCCAACGCCGTCACGGGCGCGGTTCTCGCCGTTGCGCCGCCGACCGTGGCCGTCGCGGAGGCGCGGCAGGACCTGGTGCCCGACCCCGACCGGAGGGTGCGCCTGGAGGAGGTGCCAAAGCCCCCATTGGCAAGCCTGCGCTGGCAGCACCGCCCGCGCCCGGCAGGGGGGAATTCCGCCTGGTGCTATATGGTGGACCATCCCCTGGGGAGCTTCGCGGTGTTCGTCGGCCATATCTCCGACGGGGAGAGCCATCCCTTCGAGGTCTGGGTGAACGGCGCCGAGCAGCCTCGCGGGCTCGGGGCACTGGCCAAGAGCCTTTCCATGGACATGCGCTCCAACGATCGCGGCTGGCTCGCCCGTAAGCTGGAGAGCCTGATGCGGGCGGTGGGGGATGACGCCTTCGAGCTCAAGATGCCGCCGGAGGGGGACCCGGTTCGGGTGCCTTCCCTGGTCGCGGGCTTCGCCCGTCTCGTGTATTACCGGTGCGAGGCCCTGGGCGCCTTTGCCCATGCCGGTCCGACCCCGATACTCGATGCCCTGATGAGTCCCAAGGAGCCAAAGACGGGGCCCGACGGGACCATGTCCTGGACGGTGGACGTCCTTAACTCGGCGACCGGCGATGACTTCGTGCTGGGGGTCAAGGAGCTGGTCCTCCCCGATGGCAGCCGGCGGCCTTACTCCCTGTGGCTCTCCGGCGTCTATCCGCGGGTGCTGGATGGGCTTTGCAAGAGTCTCTCCTTCGACATGCGGGTGATCGACCCCGCCTGGGTGGGGGCAAAGCTGCGCCAGATCGCGGACTACTCCGAGCCGCGGGGGGACTTCTTCGCCTGGGAGCCCGGCCGGCACCGCCAGCGGGTCTATCCCTCCACCGTCGCCTACATTGCCACGCTTCTTCTGCACCGCTACACCATGCTCGGGATCCTGAACGCGGAAGGCGAGCCGGTCTCCCCCATGGGTCTGGTGCAGGTGAGCGGCGACAAGGTCGTGCCGATCGCCCGCGCTGCCGGTGCTCAGAAGGTCATGGCGGGCCGGCGCTGTCCTGACTGCGGGACCTATGCCGTCATCCGCAAGGACGGCTGTGATTTCTGCACCGCCTGCGGAGCCACCGGCACCTGCGGTTGACCACCGCGGGCGGTATGGGAGCGCAGAGACGCGAAGTCCGCAGAGTGCAGCGGCATTCGCGATGAACGATCAAACGCGCTGTCCGTTCGGGACCTCCCCCTCGATCAGGTCCTTGATGCTGCGGACGATCCGCTCCGCCGCGTCCTGCACCCCGCCGCGGATCAGTCTCTCGAGCGGCCGCATATAGAGCGCGAGCCGGGACAGCTCGACCTCAAACGTCAGTCGGGTGCCGTCTCCGACACCTTCAAGCCGATAGCTGATGGCGAACGGGTCCGATATGCCTTCGAAGGTGATCCGCTTTTCGGGCTCGAAGGCGGAAACCCGGAAGGTCGCATCCGTCCGCCGCCCGTGATCGATGCGCACCTGGCGGCCGGTGGTGTTCAGCTCCACTGGTCCCCGCGACAACTGCTGCACGGAAACGACCTCCGGGGACCAGCGCTGGTAGTTCTCGAAGAAATCCGTTGCCACGAACTGGAAGACTCGTGGTGGTGGCCTGGCGATCAGCGCGGTGGCGCTTGCCCGGATCATGCACACTCCCGACGGCGTCGCCCGCAGGCCTGCGATGCGCGTGGGGCGGGCCGGGCCGGCAGGGACGTGCCGAGCCGGAGGTGCGCGGCCGCGGGAACCGGTGCAGGGTGGGGGTGAATTGTCATTGTCGGGCCTTGATCTTGGAACGTGGGGGATTGAACGGAGCGCTGAAGCAAGTTGGCGGACGGCTAGGCCGCGGGATTAATCGTCGCGCCGGCCCGACAAGCTCGGTACGGAAGCCGCCCGGAGCCTCCTCCCGTCTGTCCGGAAGAGGTCCCATAGGATGATAAAGGTTGTCGTCAGGCGCGGCCTGGCGCAATCCGCCCGGGCATTGGCGCCTCCCTCGGGCGCTTAAATGAGGGCGTTGGTACAATTTTGGTATCGGCGATCGTTGGCAATGGCGCGTGATCGACCGGTAGGGGAAGACCTTGTTCAAGGGCTGGAATGCTGTCGGGGATATGGATCGACGCCGCAGTCGTTTCTGGTGGGCGGTTCTTTTCTGCGTCTGCGTCGGGGGGCAGGCGCAGCTCGCGGAGGCTGTAGCTGACCGGGCCGGCTCGGGGGGGGCGTTTGACGGCGGGGACTTTGTTCGGCTGGCGGCCCTGTCCCCGCAAGGACACACGAATCGGAACCGCGTCCTGGATGCACTATGGGAGGCGGACCGGGCGATCGGCCTCAAGGCCCTGGAGAACGGTGACTACGCAAAGGCGCAGGACATCTTTAGGCGCCTCGCCGAGCAGGGTGACCCGGCCGCCCAGTTTCAACTGGCCGATATGTACGCAAAGGGGGAGGGCGTCTCCCAGGACGATATCGAGGCCCTCCACTGGTACCAGCTGGCCGCCGAGCAGGGGGATTTCCGTGCCGAGGATGCCCTTTGCCTGTACTTTGTCCAAGGCACCTTTCGCGAAACGATCGTCAGCCTGCTGCAGAACGCCGACTCGGCGGCCCTGTGGTGCCGCAAGGCCGCCGAGCATGGCTCGACCTATGGCCAGGAGTGGCTCGGGACCATGTACGACCTCGGCTCAGGAGTATCCCAAGATTACGCCGAGGCAGCCCGATGGTGGCACCAGGCTGCGGACCAGGGCAGCCCCATTGCCCAGGCAAATTTGGGGCAACTGTACCTGGAGGGTAAGGGAGTGCGGCGGGACGACGCGGAAGCCGCCAAATGGTATCGCAAGGCGGCTGAGCAAGGTTTCGCGGGCGCCCAGTATGGCCTGGGACTCCTGTACGACAGCGGGCGGGGTGTCCCCAGGGATACGGCGGAGGCCGCCCGCTGGTACCGCAAGGCTGCCGAGCAGGGAGACGCCGGGGCGCAGTTCAACCTGGGGGTCATGTACGGTACCGGCGACGGTGTGCCGCGGGACGATGCGGCGGCCGCGCGCTGGTTTCAGAAGGCCGCTGAGCAGGGTGACCCAGCTGCCCAGAACAACCTGGGAGGTATGTACCTTAACGGGGAGGGCGTAAAGCAGGATGTGGCGGCGGCCGCCCGTTGGTTCCGCAAGTCCGCGGAGCAGGGATTTCCGGATGCCCAGTACAACTTGGGGCTCATGTTTGAACGTGGCCAGGGGGTTCCCCGCGACGCCACTGCGGCCGCTCAGTGGTACCGAAACGCGGCAGAGCAGGGGTTCGCCGCGGCCCAGTATAACCTGGGCGTGGCCTACGCGAAGGGCAGGGGCGTGCGGCCCGACCTCGCCGAGGCCGCCCGCTGGTATCGCAAGGCCGCCGAGCAGGGCCTTGCGGTGGCCCAGAATGCCCTGGGTGTCGCCTACACGGCCGGGCAGGGGGTCAGGAAGAGCGAGTCGAAGGCGGTGCACTGGTTTCGCAAGGCCGCCGAGCAAGGGGATCCGGACGGCCAATACAACCTCGGCCTCGCCTACGCCAATGGCGACGGAGTGAGGCGAAGCTACGTCCATGCCTACCTTTGGTGGAGTCTGGCTGCCGTCCAGGGGATTCGGGATGCGCGCAAGGGCTTGGCCGTGCTCGCCCGACACATGAGCCGCGCGCAGATCGCCCGGGCTCGACGGCTGGCGGATGCCTTTCGACCGCGTCCCGAGAGCGTCCCGGCGCCTGCAGAATAGCCGGCAAGCGCGCCTCGCCGACGGCGTCAGCGGTTAAAAGGCCCATACGAGAGGCGCGATGGCGATGGTCAGGGCAGCCAACAGCAGGTTCAACGGGATTCCGACCTTGAAGTAATCCGTGAAGCGGTAACCACCTGGCCCGTACACCATGAGGTTGGTCTGATAGCCGATCGGCGTGGAGAAGCTGGCAGAGGCGGCCATCATGATCGCGATGGCAAAGGGCATGAAGCTGACGCCCAGCCCCTGACTCGTCGAGAGGGCTATCGGAAACACCAAAACCGCCGCGGCGTTGTTCGTAATCAGCTCCGTGAACACCATGGTCACCAGATAGACGACGCCCAGTGTGACCCAGGGGTCCCCTTGGGCAAGCCGAATCATGCTCTCGGCAATGAAATGGGCGGCGCCTGTCTTTTCCAGGGCGTGCCCGAGACCCAATGAAGCGGCGATGGCGACGAGGATCTTCCAGTCCACCGCGGTGCGGGCGAGGCCGCCGGTGACACAGCCGGTCAGGAGCATGAGGCCCGCAGCGAGCATCGCCGCCTGCAGCATCGGGAGCCATCCAGGGCGACCGCCACCACCATGCCGGCCAGGATGGTGATTGCGATCAGCCCCCGCTCGTGCCGCAATGGGCGAGAGTCCGGAAGCCGGTTGACCAGGAAGAAATCCCGCGAGTTGTGCTGACGGTCGGCGAAACCGGGATCGGCCTCGAGCAGCAGGGTGTCTCCCGGGCGCAGGACGATGTCCCCGATCTTGCCGTGAATGCGCTCCCCGTTGCGGGCGACGGCAATCACGGCGGCATTGTAGACATTGCGGAAGCGGCCCTACCGGACGCTCTTGCCGACCAGCGGGCAGCTGTCGGACACCACCGCCTCTGTCAGGATCCGTTCCGGCCGTGGGACGCCCAGCTTGAACACCTGATCGCTGGCGGGAACCAGCCCCCGGAATCGCTGCAGGTCAACCACGGAATCCACCACGCCCACGAAGACCAGACGGTCGTTGACCTGGAGTCGCTGATGGGGGGCAATGGCGGGCAGTATCTGCCCGTCTCGCTCCACCTCCATCAGATACATTCCAGGCAGGTGACGCAGCCCGGCACCCTCGACTGTCTTGCCAACCAGGGGGCTGCCGGGCTGAACCAGCATCTCTACCGTGTACCTGCGGGGATCGTCCAACTCGTCCATGACCGGTCGGCGGTCCGGG
>Ga0307440_1001753_pt1 | contig 10418 bp, 6 predicted proteins | sample SalMarWE160410MG_FD_202150 | JGI IMG/M metagenome (GOLD analysis project Ga0307440, IMG submission 202150) | Salt marsh sediment microbial communities from the Plum Island Ecosystem LTER, Massachusetts, United States - WE1604-10 | ecosystem: Environmental > Aquatic > Marine > Intertidal zone >... | reverse complement strand
TGCTGGGCGCTGGCGGAGATCGGGAAGGAGGATGGATGAGCGATTTTGATGCCATTCGGGCCCTGACCTGCCCCTCGTGTGGGGCGCAGATCCACGCGGCAGAGGGGCAGTATCGCACCACCTGTGAGTACTGTGGCGCGCTTCTTGAGCTTCCTCACCCATCCAAGCCGGAAGCCGCGCCGACGATCGTTGCACGACCCATGGATCCTGCGCCGCAGGCGGGTGGCTGGGGCAGGGCCGTACTGGCCGTGGCTGTGGTGATCCTGGCGGCCGGGGGCTTGGTCTCCTATCTTATCGTTCGGGGTCTGGATCACGCCGATCTGTCAAACATCACCTCCGCTCTGACTACGTTTCGCGTGTCTTCGCCAGCCATAACTCTCTCCGGGGTTGATAGCAGCCATCCCGATGCGTTTGTCTACACCTATGACTATGCAAAGGACACGCGCTTCCTGAGCTACTTCGATGGCACCACTCGCAGTCTGCGCTGGCAGACAGACCCTCTCGGTGACGACAGCTACCGCGTCGCCATGGCTCAGAACGATGATCGCATCTTCGTGGCGCTCAAGACCGGAGTCATGGCCATGGATCGGCTGACCGGAGAGATAGCATGGCAGGCCTCCATTTCCGATGAGGTGCCATACAGCTGTGCGTCAGATTGCATCGTTGTATTAGGCCAGCGCGTGGTCGTCCTGGCCAGCGATGGGGGTCTGTATGGCTTCGATGCTCCGTCCGGGAGGACGGTCTGGAGCAGCCGCCTGAACAGCAGCCCCGATCGGCTCTACGCGATCGGCAATCGGGTCGCGGTGTTCGACAACCGCGATGGAGATGCTGTCTTGGTGATGGTTGACCCCGTCGATGGCTCTGAGGCGCAGATCGTGAGGCCGCAATGCACCGACCCCGAGTCCGGGTTCACCGACGACCCCGTTCTCAACGCTCCGATCTTGGTGCCACCTGATCAGAAATCAATGGTCATCCTGTTCGGCTTCTTCAGCTCCTGCGTGCAGCGTTGGGATGTCGCCACAGGCAGTATGTTGTGGAACGCATCCATGGGAGACATCTCGTTCTCGAGCGGGTTTGGCCCTCGCCCGATGCTGACCAGTGGATCCATCTATGTGGCAAGCGATCAACAGCTGCTGGATGTCAATCTGGCCGACGGCAAGTGGCGAACCCTGATCGCCGACCCGGACTATGAATTCGTGCCTCTGGCTGAAACAGATGGCGTCCTGATCACTCGCGCCAAACGGACACGCGGCACGACCCGCTTCGAACTCTGGGGCGTGGATACGGAGACTGGCCGACGAGTGTGGCAACATCCATTTACGGCCAGCGAGCCCCTTGACGAACCGGACCGCATGGCCGGTTTGATCGATGATGGCGATTCCGCTTGGACTGCCCATCTGACACCAGCCGGCCTGGCCGTGGTGCGGGCCATGGCTCAGCCGCATCAGTTAACCGTCGAGATGCTCAACCCAAGAACGGGCGCCAGCGGGGGGCCAGTGGCGATTCCGCTGTCCGGGATCAATGGGGACTTTTATAGCGTGCCGGAGGTCTTGGGCTGGAATCGCGATCAACTCTGGCTGATTCTCGATGGCCGCATGTATGTCGTGAACCCGGAAAAAGGGAACCTGGAGTTCACGTGGCCCTGATTTGGATTCAGCCTCACTGCGCGTGATCAACAGACTCCCTAAGGAGCGGATGGGATGGCTTGGTCCCTCGCCTGCCGCCCTTCAGGGGAAAGCAGTGTCCTCTCCAGTTTGCCGTGTTCGCAAGGTCTCGCTTGCCAGACAAGGCACTTGTGACACCAGGATCACAGAGCTGGATCCCGTACAGCATGCCCATTCATCTTGGCGCTGTTGCTATAATCCCTATGTCTCTCTGCTTTGCCTCAGCAACCCATTGTGAAAGGTCCGCGTCTTGCCAGAAGCGGTTTCAGGTTTCCAGGACTTAGAGCCCGAATTTCGAGATTTGATCCGGCTGGCGGAGGAGCGGTACCGCGTCTCCATCTCACCTCTCCAAGAATTGGCAGGGGGGTGGTCCGGAGCGGCGGTCTATCTTGTGCGCGTGGCTTCGGCGGAAACCGGCAGCGTTGAGCACGTGATCCTCAAGCTCGACCGGAAGCGGCCCAAGGCCTCTTCGGACGAGATCTCCCGGCACCAAGCCGTGCTCAAGACGTCCCCGCCTGACTTCGCCAAAGAACACATTCCCGAAATGGCTTTTGATCGTATTGAATCGGATGAGGTGATGGCCATCTTCTACGCCATCGCCGGACAGTCCCTGCTTAGCTTCCGAACGCTGTCAAGCTATGCGCGGCAGAGTCGCCTGGAAGTCTTGTTTTCAGCGACCAGTCACTACATCCTGGGAGAGTGGAACGCGGGGCACACGTTCAGAGCTTTCGACCACCCTGCCGACCTGGTGCAGAAGTGGCTTGGATTCCGGCTGGAGCCTGGCCAAAAGATCGAACGTTTCCTGGCAGACGATTGTCACTTATCGCCGGATACAGCAGGTTTCATCGTTGATGGCGGTGTGCTGCCGAATCCCTTGAGATACGCACGCCGCCCCGAAGACTGGGGCTCGGTGCGAGGCTGCGATGCGGCCATCGGATTGCAGCATGGGGATCTGAACACCAACAACATTCTGGCGCGATTCTCGCGAGCGGGTGATGCGCTGGAAGGTTACTACCTGATCGACTTCTCGCTTTTCAAAGAGGACATGCCCCTGTTGTACGACCTGCGCTACTTGGAAATGTCCTACCTCGCGCATGTGATGGGTCGGGGCGTCCCCGAGAGCGTGATTGAGCTGATCAGCCGGTTCGGCCAGCATGACATGCTGGGGGCAGATGACGTTCCCATCGATATGGCCGGAGTGAATGCTGTCGTTCGATCGAGCAGGGGTGCATTTGACGCTTGGGTGCAAGCCAATCATCCGAGTCTTCAGGACGATCTTTGGGCTCAGTATTGGCTGGCCGGGACAGCTGCCGGCCTGAACTTCTGCCACAAGGCGGGCCAGCCTTTCGAGATACGGCTGGCTGGTCTGATCTTCGCCGCCGCCAGCCTGAAGCGATACTTTGAGCTGTTCGAAATCCCGATGCCGAGCGAAGCCAGCCAGCTCTTTGCCTCTGGCCAGACAGCTTCCCCGCTGGAATCAGAAAGCGGCCGGACCGTCGCTGAATCGGGGCCCGCCAACAACTTGCCCGTCCCGTTGACCAGTCTCGTCGGCCGGATGCAAGAACTGGCAGACCTAAAGGATCTTCTGTCGCGCCCTGAAACGAGGCTGGTCTCGCTCACTGGACCCGGCGGAACCGGAAAGACCACGCTGGCCATCGGAACAGGCAGGAGCCTTCTCGACCAATTCAAGGACGGTGTCTACTTCGTCGATCTCGCGCAGACCACCGATCCAAACTTGGTGAAGGTGGCGATCGCGCATGCCATGGGAATCCGAGAAGGCGGCGGGCGGCTCCTGTTGGAAACACTCCAGGACGTCCTCTCAACCAAGAATGTGCTGCTGATCCTTGACAACCTCGAACAGGTCGTCGGGGCTGCTCGAGACATTTCCGCGTTGATTGCTGAGGCGCCTGGCGCCAAGGTCTTGATCACCAGCCGCGTCCCGATGCATCTGAGGGGAGAACATGAATACCCCGTATCACCCCTTCAGATACCGCCCTTGTCAGGCGTGCCTTTGGGGGAGGCTTTGGACTACGACGCCGTTGCCCTCTTTCGCCAACAAGCCAGGGTTGTCAGGCCCAGTTTCGAAATCGACCAGGAGAATCAAGGGACGGTGACGGAGATTTGCCGCCGCTTGGATGGGCTTCCATTGGCCATTGAGATAGCCGCGGCCAGGATCAATATGCTGACGCCTCAGGCCCTGCTGAGTCGCCTTGACCATAGCCTGGACGTGTTGGTCGGCAAAGCGCAAGATGTGCCCGACCGCCAGCAGACGATGCGTGGTGCGATTGATTGGAGCTATGAACTGCTTGAACCTTCGTCGAAAACCGCCTTTATGCGTCTGGGCGTCTTCTCAGGAGGTTTCTCGCTCGAGGCGGCCGAAAGCATCTGCAGTCCAATGGACAGCGAAGAAGTCTTCACGGCGATGGAACTTCTCCTTGACAACAGCATGCTTCGCCGAGCCCAATCGATCGACGACGAGCCTCGATTCGAGATGCTTCAGACTCTCCGAGAATATGCACTGGAAAAGGCATCCGAAGAAGCCATCATGGACGAGCTCCAAGCCGGGCACTGTGGCTACTTCGCCCAATTGGCGGCATCGGTACATGGGGGAGGCGTGTTTGGGGCCGAATCTGGATTCTGGCTCATGCGTTACGAAGAGGAGCACGACAATTTTCGCCAAGCTCTGGCTTGGGCTTTGGATCATCCTGATCAGGGGGTTGCCCTGATGATCGCCATGATGTCTCAACTCACCTGGTTCTGGTACCGGAACGGCTATCTCCAAGAAGGCACCGAATGGACCGAACGGTCGCTGAGGGCCACCGATGGCATGGGCGAGTCGTTTGAGCGCGCCTACGCCCTCACCGGGCGTGCCATGCTCGCCTTGTGGTCGGGGGACCTGCTGGTGGCTGAATCCATCGGCCGGGAGGCGGTTGACATGGCCGAGCGCTTGAGGCTGGATCAGATCATCCCGACCGCCAAACTCGCCTACGGCACCGCACTGATCAATCAAGGCCGGCACAAAGAGGCCTATCCGCAGCTGGTGGACGCGGTCGAGCTGTTTGACGAACAGGACAACGCTTGGTTCAAGGGTACTGTCCTGGTTCATCTGGCGAACGTGTCGCTCGGGATGGGGAACCCGGCGGAAGCTCTGCAATGGCTGGATACGGCGCTGCCTTTGCTGAAGCAGACCGGGGACATTTGGAACATGGCCTTTGGGATGAACAACTACGGAGAGGTTGCCCGGGTCCAGGGGGATTACGAGAAGGCGGAAGCCTACTACAAGAAGACGCAGGCGCTCTACGAGCAGGCCGACGCGAAGGGGGATCAGGCCCGCCTGGTTCACAGTTTTGGATACATCGCTTTGCAAAAGGGGGAGTTCGACGAAGCACGGTCTTTGTTCCAAAAGAGTCTCGAAGACTTCAGAAAGCTCGGCAATCATCGGGGGATCGCTGAATGCCTGGCGGGCCTGGCCGGGCTGGCGGCCGAACAGGGAAACGCCGCGTGGGCCATCCCGCTGCTTGGTGCGGCGGAAAGCCAGCTGACCGACATCGGCGGGGCATGGTGGCCAGCCGACAGGGTGGAGATCGAGCGTGCCAGGGAGCTCATGCACTCGGCCGTTCCCGAGAGATATGAGGACCTCTGGCGGCAGGGTCAAAGCATGACCATCGAGGAATCGCTCGCGTACGCAATCCCGGCAGGCTAGCGGTGGTCAGAGCGGAAGACATCGGCGTTGGTCCATCCGATGAATTGAGCCTACGCGTGAGTGCGGCTGCGCTTGCCCGTGTTGTTTATACCCATCCCGATGATGGCGTCCGGATGCTGGCCTTGGAACACAAGGCGACGGTCGCTCGAGCACCTGCTGACCCCCAAGTGACGCTGCGAGCCCAACCATTCGGCGGGGCTGTGCGCATCCGGAATGTGGACAGCTTTTCTTCGTATCTTGGGGGATTCGCTTTCGACAGCAAACGTTCTCGATCGGAGGCCGACTTCCGAGTCTTTGTGCGGCCATCGAGCCTTGACGCAGTCCATGAGTATTGTCTGCGCTGGATGGGGGGCGGCGCCGAGACCGAACTTGAAACCGATCCTTCCCGCGAGTTATGGGAGGAGTTTCAGGATGCGTTGCGGCTTGAGCTTGATGCGGAAATGTATGCGATTGAGCCCGTCGGCATCGTGCTGGAGGACCGACCCACGCCCACTCGCAATGTGCGCGCGCCGGGCGTGCTCACGGCTCGGATCTACTGGGTCTACGAGGTTGAGATCCGGGATGAGGCCGTGCGCCGTTCCCTCTTGACGAACAGCATCACCCATCCGGCCCAAGACCTCCGACGCGCGGCTCTGTCGGCCCATGAACGAGGGGAACCTGGTTGGGCGAACGCGGCTCTGGTGCTTCGGTTGGATGACGTCCGGGAGACATTCGCCGGCCTGCCGCCGGAGGCACGCGATAAGCCGGTGCCGTTTCAAGGTACGGTGCTGGCGGGGAATGTGGTGGCGCTGTTCGAGGATGTGGCTGTTCCGAAGTACGAGCGTATCGACGTCAACCGCGTCTAACCCCGGACATCGGGCGGGGGCTCAGTGTCCACCCCTATCTGTTTGTGAGAGAATTCACAATCAGGTCCGGGGGCATTCGTCCGACTGGTTGAAGGGTCGGCTCGCGTCGGCCAGTAACAATGGCGGGCGAGCTAGTTCACCAACTGGACTTCCACACCCTGCTCACGGAGCCCATCGACAAGCTCGCCCGGCGCCCCGCTGTCCGTGATGAGCACATCGATCTGGTCCATCGGGGCGATGGGGACGAAGCCGGCTTGCCCCAACTTGCTGCTGTCGGCCAACACAATAACCTGATCGGCCCGTTGCGCCATGACCCGTCCGACTTCGGCGACCAGCGGATGCGCGGACGTGATGCCACCCTCAAGGGTCAACCCGTCGCAGCCCAGGAAAGCGCACGTCGCATTGAACTGCTGCAGGCCTCGCAGCGTTTCCGGGCCAACCGTGGCCTGATGCTCGGGGAGAAAGATGCCGCCGAGCATGAGCAGGTTGTGAGGTGCCCAACCCCCGATTTCCTCGAGCACCGGGATGGAATTCGTGACGAATCGCAGCCGACCCGAGCGCCCACCCCGGACCGGAATCTGGCGGGCAAGGTACTGAACGGACGTGCCGGAGTCCAGTAGGGCGATGTCGGCCGAATGAAGTCGATCGGCAGCGGCGGCAGCAATGTGAACCTTCTGTTCCCGGTGGAGGCCGAGCCGCGTGTCGTAGGCCGCCAACTGGATGGACCGATTGGTGGACACGGCGCCGCCGTGGATGCGCTGCAGCAGCCCCCGCGCCTCCAGGATGGTGAGGTCGTTGCGGATCGACGTGTCAGTCATCCCGAATTCCTGGACCAGGTCGGAGACCTGGACCCGGCCCTGCTCGAGCACCTTCTGGGCTATGAGGTCGCGCCTTTGGTGGGTGTTCATCCCCAGCCACCCCTTGAGAGTCCGAACTTGTGTTGATCATACTCCAAATCAGATAAATTGCAAAACCAAAGTGAGGTGAAACAGAAGCTAAACATTTGACTAACCGAAGAAATGAGGTTATGCTTTGGTCAGGTGATCGCCGACGAACCCCCTTTCGCCGCCGAAGCTGTCCGGTTGATCCCCCAGGAGAATAAGCCATGGCTATGGTTGGAGAAGAGATCCGCCTGGGTCGTCTCTTTTCTGGCTCGTCGAATGCCGTGATCGTCGCCATAGATCATGGCCTCTATTTTGGGCCTCTGCCGGGTCTGATCGATCTACCCAAAGTGATCCAGAAATTGTCCGCCGCCGATGGCGTGCTCTTGGGCGCAGGCATGATTCCCCATTGCGCCCAATTCTTCGCCCGGCGAGACGCGCCGGCCATGATCACCCGCCTTAACTGGGCGACCAATTACATGGCGCAGTGGGACTACGGGCACTCGCATTCTGTCCCCCTGATGTCGGTTGATGACGCGCTGCACCTGGGGGCTGACATTGCCGTAGCCAGTCTCACGCTCCAGGCTCCGGATGAGCGTGAGGATGCGAACAACGTCGAGGTCTTCTCCCGCTATGTGCAGCAGAAGCGGGTGGCCGGCATGCCCCTCATCTGCGAGGTCTATCCGATCGGGGGTGACTTTGCCCAGCCCGAGGAGCTTCATGAACAGGTGTTGATCGGCTGCCGCATGGCGGCCGAATTGGGCGCCGACATGGTCAAGACCTTCTACACCGGGAAGAAATTCCACAAGGTTACAGAAGCGACAGCCATCCCCATTTTCGCCCTGGGTGCGCTCAAGAAGCCCACCGAGCTGGATGCGCTTAAATTGGCGTCGCAAGCGGTCCAGTCGGGCGCGAGGGGTGTGGTGTTTGGGCGAAACGTCGTCCAGGCCCGCCGCCCACAGGCCCTTCTGGAGGCGCTCAAAGAGGTGGTCAAAGGGGGCGTTTCGCCGCAGAAGGCCGCCAAAGCGCACAAGTTGTCCTGAGGATAGATGAGCTTCTTTCTTGGGCTCGACATCGGCACGACGTCTGTCAAGGCCGCCGTCTTTGACCTGTCTGGCGCGTGTCTCGGCGTGGGCAGCCAGGACTACCGGCTGGACACACCGGCACCTGACCGGGTGGAGCTCGATCCCGAGCGCTACTGGACGTCTGCCTGTGGGGTGGTTCGCCAGGCCGTGTCGGCTGCCGGAACGCCTCCGGACGCTATCCGTGCCATGGGCGTCTCGAGCCAGGGTGAAACCACGATCTGTGTTGATCAGGCTGGCAAGCCGCTCTATCCGGCCCTGGTGTGGCTGGATCACCGGGCCCAATCAGAGGCCCAGGCCCTTGATCAAGCCTTGGGCAACGACGTCTACGCTCGCACCGGTATTCCCACCATCGACCCGACATGGACAGCCTGCAAGATCGCCTGGATTCGGGATCACGAACCGGATGTCTTTGCACGCGCTCATCGCTTCCTTCTTGCGCAGAACTTCGTCGTGCACCGCCTGACAGGAGAATTCGTCACCGATGCAGGCATCGCCTGCACCTCCTTGCTGCTCGATATCACGACTCACGCCTGGTGGAAAGAAGCCCTGGATGCCGTGGGCCTATCGCCGGAACGACTGCCGGAACTTCGCAGCGTGGGAGATGTCGCCGGACCCTTGACAAGCGAGGCGGCTGAGGCGATGGGGCTTCGGCCCGGCCTGCCTGTTGTCCTGGGCGGAATGGATCAGATCGCCGGGGCTGTTGGAGCAGGCAATCTCAGCCCGGAGATCATTTCTGAGAGCACGGGTGGCGCCCTGACGATTCATGTGACCGTCGATCGGCCCGATTTGGACCCGCTTGGGCGCATCCCGGTCTACATTCACGCGTTGCCGGGAAAGTACCTGTTCGATCCCGTGTGCGAAATCGGCGGAATGGCCCTCACCTGGTTCCGTGACGTGTTCTGCCAGGACGAGGTGATCCGCGCTGGGGACAACGATCAGGATGCCTTCGATCTGATTACGGCTCTGGCGGCAGAGATCGCTCCCGGATCTGAAGGCCTGGTGATGCTGCCCCACCTGACCGGAGCTTTCAGCCCGGAATACGAACCGGCGGCGCGCGGCGTCTTTGCCGGTTTCACGCTCGCCCACGGGAAGGGCCACTTCGCCAGGGCGGTCTTGGAAGCGGTGGCCTTCATGCTGCGTCGCAACCTCGACCTAGTGCGCGAGGCAGGGATTGAGGTTCGTCAGATACGGGCGACAGGCGGCGGCGCCCGCAGCCCCCTCTGGCGCCAGATCAAGGCCGATGTCTGTCAACTTCCTGTCGTCACACTGCAGGCCGAAGACACAGCGCTCTTGGGCGATGCCATGCTGGCGGCCGTGGCGGTGGGCCGGTACGAGACGCTGCCTGAGGCGGGTGCTGCGATGGTGTCTTTGGGCGACCAAACCCACCCGGATCCCTCCAAACAGGCCGACTACGACGCCGCCTTTGACCGCTACGTTCGGACCTTCGACGCTATGGTTCCCGTATTTCGAGTACCGCCTGACTAGCGCACTTGTGAACATGACACCGTTTCTTCCCAGGCAAGGAGGCAAGTGATGACCATGCAGCCGAAGATTGGCTTGTTCGTAACCGCTCTGCTCGAAGATGACTACAACAAGACCGGCCACATGCGACCCAAGATGGCGCAGGCCACCGACCGTATCGCCGAGATATTGAAGCCTTATGGTGAGATCGTCAATCCCGGCTTCGTTGAGTATGAGCCGGACGCTGATCGGGCGACCCAAATGTTCAACGCCGAGGGCGTGGACCTGATTGTCGCCATCGAACTTGCCTATCAAAAGGGCATTATCCCCATGCGCACCCTGCTCAGGGTGCATGCTCCGATTCTGGTCTGGAACACGCAGCAAATCCGCCGGCTGCCCGAAGAAGCCGATTTCGACGTCATCATGGAAAACTCAGGAATGGCGGGGCTGCCTGAGCTCACCAGCGCTCTCATACGATCCGGCCGCCCGTTCCAGCTTCTGACGAGTCACATCCAGGACCCGGCCGGGTTGGAACAAATCGGGCAGTATGCTGCTGCCGCTGGCGCCATCCGCCGGCTCGACAAGATGCGCATCGGCGTGATCGGCCACCCGTTCGAAGGTATGACCGATCTGATGGTCGATGGCCTAAGTTTGCGCGATATCGTCGGCCCCGTGTGCTGGCCGATCGAGCCGGAGAAAGTCGCCGTCGCAGCGGAGGCGATGGATGCGGCGCGCGTCAAGGAGTTTATGGCGGAGCAGGCCTCGACCTACGACGCCAG
>Ga0307440_1001750_pt1 | contig 10436 bp, 8 predicted proteins | sample SalMarWE160410MG_FD_202150 | JGI IMG/M metagenome (GOLD analysis project Ga0307440, IMG submission 202150) | Salt marsh sediment microbial communities from the Plum Island Ecosystem LTER, Massachusetts, United States - WE1604-10 | ecosystem: Environmental > Aquatic > Marine > Intertidal zone >... | reverse complement strand
TGCCGCTGTGGGAGCTCCAAGCCCGGATGGAATATTCGTTAGCCTTGTTTCCGCGGGTATCCTGCTCCGGTGGCGGAATTAAGTATACTGTCCGCGGAACTGCGCGGAACTGTCTCCGGCCGGCCTTTCCGGCAAGAAGCCGGCGGGACGCCGGCGGTCCCAGCCATCCGGATTCGCCGGCTTCACCGGAGTCACTCCCACCTCTCAAGCGCAAAGGTCGCTCCGGTCCTTAGCAGTCGCCGGGGATCGCCGAGGTCCTTCTCGCGCTGGCGGACCCGCGGCTCATAGCTCGCCTGGTTCTGGGTACAGATCAGGGTGTACGGGCGGCCTCGCTTGTCCGTGGTGCCGTCGAGATCCCAATGATTGCTCCCGATGCTCTGCTCGACGTGGTCGCGGACCTGTTGGACCGTCTTCAGGTGCCAGACCGACTCCGTCGGCGAGTCAAGGTATCCGCGACGAGCCTGGGCGACTGTGGCTCCCGCCGTCGCCTCAGCGAGGGCGGCAGATCCGCGGACTGATAACGTGCACCAAGCATCGCCGCCAGCAGCGCCAGCGCGGCCGGGCGAAGGGGCTCGGCATCCGCTAGCTAGGCAATGTCCCGCCTTCCGCTTGGTCGCCTAGCAGCCAAAGCAGCCGGCGGAGCTGGTCGGGATTGATCAGCCGGGCGGTGGCCAGGGTGGGGCGGAGCGTCTCCGCGACCAGGATGCCGAGACCTTGCCCGCGCAGCGTGCGAAAGGCGTCCTCGTCGGTGTCGTCGTCTCCGACATAGACGGGGACCACATCCGACCGGTCGAGCCCGAGCCGCCCGATGAGCCAGTGGACCGCACGGCCCTTGTCCCAGTCAATGGCGGGCCGAAGCTCAAAGACCTGCTTGCCCCCGGTCTTGCGCAGCTGCGGGTGGCGGGTAAGGACCTGATCGACAGCCGCTTCCACCCCTGCAAGAGCTTCCGCAGGAGCCTGCCGGAGATGCACGGCAACGGCGAACCGCTTGCGCTCCAGGTACCCCCTCGACCTGCCCGGCGAGCTCATCCGATGCCTCCGCGAGCGGGCGGAGGGCATCCGTGCCACCCGGCGCCTCGAAGCATAGCCCGGGTCCGGCGATCTCGAAACCGTGGCTTCCGGCGTAGATCAGATGGGGAAGGCCGACGAGGCGGCGCAGATCCTCCAGGTCCCGCCCGCTGATGACGGCCAGAGGGAAGTGGCGCGCGGCGCGCGCCAACGTTGCCCGCATCTCGACCGTGAGTCTGGCGTCCTCCGGACGCGCTGCGATCGGGGTCAAGGTGCCGTCGTAGTCGAGGAAACAGGCGGGGGACCTGCCCGCGATCAGCTGGAGGATGCCTGCGGCTGGGTCCTTAGGCACGGGTAGGGCCTTCTGCCAGGAGCAGACCCGTCGGGAAGCGCTGCAGCACCGCCGTGGCGGAGAGCAGGTAGCCTCCGGATTCGGCGGGGGCGGTCAGGCGCTCCCCCGTGAGCAGGTTGCGAAGCTCCGGGACCGGCACCTCGATCATCGTGTCCTGCCACAGAGGGGCATCGAAGGGGGACCCATCCTCGCAGAGGTCCGCGAGCAGACGCGGGGCGACGGCGATGAGAGTCTGCCTCTCCGTGCGGCGGGCGAAGGCGCAGAGCCGCTGCTCTCCCTCCCCCCGTACCGCGAGCGGCAGGTACTCCCCGGCCTTGAACAGGTCGGGGTGCTCCCGGCGCAGGCCGAGGCAGCGCCAGATCAGATAGAGCTTGGCACGTCCGTCGGGCAAGGTCTCCAGCAGCTCGCCCACCCGTTCTCCAAGTCCCTCGCCCAGGCTGAATCGCCGCTCGAGGTCCTCCAGGAGGGATGCGCGAAGGGCGAAGTCCACCGGTCGGCGATTATCGGGGTCCACCAGGCTGAGGTCCCAGAGCTCTGTGCCCTGGTAGGTGTCCGGGACTCCGGGCACGGTGAATCGCAGGAGCGTGAGGGACAGGCTGTTGAACAACCCGACGCGGGCGACACGACGCTGGAACGGGAGAAAATCCGCCATGAAGTAGCCGTTGCGGGCGGGGTCGAGCAGGGCGTCTACGAACCAGGCAACGGCGGCCTCATACTCCTCATTTGGGTTGATCCAGGAGGTATGTACCTTCGCCTCTTTGATGGCCTTTGCCATATAGGCCCGGATGCGCTCCGGAAAACGGCCCAGGGTTTCGCCCTCCGCGTCTTCCAGGGGCCAGGCCCCCAGCAGGGTCTGGTAGAGCAGGTACTCCGTGTTCGGGTCCGGCAGAATCCGGCCGTCGAGGTCGCGCTTGAACCGGCGGTTGATGACGGTCCAGCGCTGGACCCGCGCCTGCCACTCCTCTGGCAGCTCGGAGAGGGCGTGCAGCCGGGCGCGCACGTCTTCCGAGCGTTTGCTGTCGTGGGTGGAGGTGGCCAGCAGGGTATGGGGCCAGGCCAGGGCGCGGCGTTGGTTCGCCCGGTGAAAGGCATCGATGGAGAGGCCGAAGCGCTCGGGTGCGCCACCCACCTCGTTGAGGGACACCAGACGGTGATACCGGTAATAGGCGGTGTCCTCCAGGCCTTTCGCCATCACCGGGCTGGTGTATTGCTGGAACTTCATGGCGAAGCGCAGGACCCGGTCCCGATAGGCCTGGCTCTTGCCTTGGCTCGCCCGCTCGATGAGCACCTCGCGCACGAAGTCGAACACGGTCAGGTCCACCGCGTTGCTGCGCCGCTTGGCCTCTGCAACAGCCCTGTTGATGTTGGCCTGATCGCGCGACGAGACCCCTTCCGGGTCGGCATAGCTGCGGTAGACAGGGAAGCAGGCCACGATCTCGGTCAAGGCATTGCGCAGCCCCTCCAGGGTGTAATCACGGGTGTGCGGGTCGGTCTCGGCGATGCGTGAGAGCTCTGTGGCGAGCACATGGAGCTCGCTCGAGAGGAGGTTGCGCATCACCTGTTTCTTGGACCGGTAGACCTGCTCGGCCAGGGGAGGAATGCCGGGCGCGAAGGACTCGTAAACCTCCGTCATGGCCTCCGCGTTCCCGCTGTCCACCAGAAGGCCGTCCGCGAGGGCCGCAAAGTCGTATCCGGTGGTGCCGTGCACCGGCCATTGGCGGGGCAGCTGCTCGTCGCCCACGAGGATCTTCTCCGCCACCAGGTACAGCGGCCGCCGCACTGGGGGCTCGTCCGCCGCGCCGTTACCGGCTGTTACGTGGGCCTGGATTCGGTAGAAGTACTCGGCCGGGTTATAGAGCCCGTCGGGGTGGTCGATCCGAAGACCCTGCACCTTGCCCGCACCGACCAGCTCGAAGGGGAGGCGGTGCACCGCGTCGAAGGCCTCCGGATCCTCCATCCGGAGTGCGGCGAGGTCGTTGATGTCGAAGAAACGCCGAAAGTTGATCTCGTCGGCCGCTACCCGCCAGTAGGCGAGACGATAGGCCTGGGCCTCGAGCAGGTCGTGCAGCCGGCCGGTGTCCGCCGGGTATTGGTCGTTGCCGTTGTACTCCCGCAGGCACTCGTGGACGTACCAGTCGAGGTCCGGACTCTCCACGCGCAGGGCCTCGAGGCGCTGCTTGTGGAGCTCCTTGTCGCGCCGCCGCTCGGTGACAGCCTTGTCTGAGGTCTCGCTGCCCGGCGGCAGATTCCCGAACGCGCTCACCAGGCTTTCGAAGCGGGCAACCAGGGGGGTGTCGGCGATCCGCTCCTCGAGTCGCTCCAGGCCCGGGCCCAGAATGCGGGGGTACTCCCGCGGATCCACCGGGAATTGGTGCTCGTAGTAGGCGACAAAGAAGGACCCGTTGTCGTAGGCGAGTCTTAGCTCACCCCGATCGAGCAGGTTCCCGTAGTGGTCGCCGAGCACCGGCAGCAGGACCTTGCCTTGCAGCTCCCGCTTGAGGGGCGACCAGTCGATATCGAAGAAGGCACTGAAGCGGGAGGCGGGGCCGTTCTCCAACACGTCGAGCCACTTCTCGTTCTCCCGCCCCATCACACCCACATGATTGGGGACCAGGTCCATCATCTGCCCCATTCCGTGGGCCGCGAGGGTCTCGCACAAGTCCTCGAAATCCTCCCACGTTCCGAGCTCCGGATTCAGCTGGTCGTGGGCGACCACGTCGTAGCCGTGGGTGCTTCCCGGGCGGGCCTTGAGATACGGGGAGAGATAACAGTGGCTGATCCCCAGGCGGGACAGATAGGGGACGACGGCGGCCGCGTCCGCGAAGGTGAAGCCCGCGTGCAGCTGCAGCCGGTAGGTTGCCCGGGGAATCTCGGCCCGCGCGGGGGCAAAGGATTCATCCCCGGAGGGCGGGACCGGCGGCGCATGCACGGCCGGTCCGCGCTCCTGGCAAACGGCGGCCAGGAGCTCGCCGAGCGGCGCCTGGTCTCCCCACTCCTCCAGATCCAGGGGTAGGCGCCGCTGCCAATTCGGGTAGGCATCCCGGCTGCCCGGGAGATTGACCTGCTCGCTCTGACCGAAGGCGTCCTCGAGCTGCACGAGCATGAGCTGGGAGGGGCTGCGGGCCAGGTACAGGTGGACCGCGCGGACCAGCGCCGGGGGCAGCTCCGCGAGGGCGACCGGATCGGCGCCTGTATCCCCCGGCAATAGACCCTCACGCTGGAGGGCGAGCAGCAAATGGCTGCGGTCGGTGGCCCGTCTTATCACCGCCTCCTGGTATTGCGCCTCATTCGCGTAGAGTCCGAGAGTCCGGCGGGTCTCCAGGTCCGTCCCCTCCCAGAAGGCCTCGAGGGGTGGCAGATCATGGGTGCCGATGGACGCGACGGCCAGGGGCTCGTAGCTGGCGGGAGGGGCGAAACCGCCGCTCTCCTCCCGCTCGAAGTAAAGCACCCGGGAGCAGAGAATGCCGCGGCCCTCGAGTGCCTCCCGCAACCCGGGCGGGACCGTGCCCAGGTCTTCGCCGACCACAAGGCATCGGTTACGCTGGCTCTCCAGGGCCAGGATGCCGAGCATCTCCTCCAAGGGGTAGGCGACATAGCCTCCCTCCGAGGCGTCCATCCCCTCGGGTATCCAGTAGAGACGCTGCAGACCTATGACGTGGTCGATACGAAGGGCACCCGCGTTCCGCATGTTCTGGCGCAGGCAGGCGATGAACGGGGCATAGGCGGCCTCGCGCAGGCGGACCGGGTTCAAAGGCAACAGCCCCCAGGACTGGCCGGTCGGACTGAAGTCGTCCGGCGGGGCGCCGACCTGGACGTTGCGGGCGTAGACCGCGCCGTCGGCCCAGGCGTCCGCCCCGTCCGGTGTCACCCCGGCTGCGAGGTCCTGGTAGAGGCCCACGGTCAGTCCCAGCTCCCAGGACCGCTTGCCGACCCCTTGGAGCTGTTGGCTGCCCTGCCACTGGAAATAGCCGAAGAAATCGATCCGCTCCTCGTGGTCTGCGGCGAACCGGGCGACCGAGGGAGATTCGGGATCCCGGAATTCGCTCGGCCAGTCGGTCGAGGGGATGGGACGACCGCCTTCGCCGACCAGATGCTCCCGCAGGGCATGGAAGAGGCAGAACCGCCGCAGTGACTCGCCCTGCCACGCCTGAAAGGACCGGAATGCCCGGCCGCGCTCGGTCCCTTTCCGGAGGTGCTCGCTTCGAAAATGGCGGTACAGTCGCTCCAAGACGTCCCCCTTGGTCTGTGCCACCGCCGGATAGTCCACCAGCTCGGCTGCGCGCAGGGCCCGCAGGCGGGCCTGGAACATCTCCCCTTCGACGAGGCGCCGCGCCTCCTCGCACTCTCCGTACTCTGGGATCGCTGCGACATCCAGATGCAGCAGGTTCAGGAAGAGTCGACTGGAGGGGGCGTAGGGATCGCAGCGCTGGGGCTCGTCTGGGAACAGGCTGTGCAGCGGCGTGAGGCCGAGGGTGCCGGCGCCAGCCTCCGCCGCACGCTCGATGAGGCGGGTGAGGTCCGTGAAATCGCCGATGCCCCAATTGCGGCGGGAGCGGACCGCATGCAGCTGGGTGATGACCCCCCAGGACCGGGCGTCTGCCTGAAGGGCATCCGGCAGGTAGCAGCAACGGGGGGTGACGATCAGGGACGCGACGGCCGGAGGGCCTTCGGCGGCGGGGAGCTCGGGGATCTCGAGGCGATGGTATCCGGAGACAGCGGGGTTCGGTAGAACCATCTCATACCGCAAGTAGGTCACGCCGTCGACCTGCCGTCGCTCCTGTGCGGGGAGGTCCGAGAGACGACACTGACCTTCTCGGTGCTCGCCACCTTCGGCGATGATGGCCCAACGCAGCGCGGGACTGCCCCCATCCTCGCGCATTACCAGAGGAAACCGCACGTGCTCTGCTCTCTCCGCCACGACGATCACCGGTGGCAGCGCCTCGCGCCAGGGCCGGTCCTCCGCCGCTGTCAGGCTCAGGCTGGTCGCAGCCGGATCACGGGCCTCCACGCCCATCGCAGCGAGGAAGGCCCGCCGCGTCCTGTCCGTGACCCGGTGTCTTTCCCCCCGGATGTCGACGTATTCATCGGGAATCCCGTAAAGGTGACACAATCGATCGAGGTCCTTTTCACTGCTCATGTGGATGTCCTGCGCTTCAGTCCAACTCCCTCGTCCGCGGAAGCCATGCGTCCTGTCTCGGACGCGCTGTGCGGTCCGGTCCTTCTACGCCGGTCCCTTCGCGACGCTTTGATTTCTCGGCATACGCTCGGACAGCGTCCGAACAAAACGGCATGTCGAACCTCCTTATTGACCGCCATGTGTGCTCTCCCTGCAATAGCCCGATTCTATACACACTCGCGCTCGGCCGGCCGCTGAGTTCACCAGCGTTCTTCTCGGTAGTTTCCCTTAGCTATTCAGCGCATAAACCCGCATTGGAATGTCGTTTCGATGTCTGCATACTGGCGGACAACGACTGTGAACAATGAGAAGGGCCTTGCTGTGAGTTCTTCCGACGGACGCAGTAGAGGGCTTGGCTGGTTCTGCCGTCTTGTCATGCTGCTTGTGCGGCAAGACAGTGGCATCCGCAGGCAGTCCTTGCGGCAATTCGCCGCGACCATTTCCCAGCGCATGCGGATGCTCTGGACCTCCGGGCGACCGGTGCTCTTTCTGACGGCGTTGTGCATGGCCGTAGGCGTCGTCTTCTCCTGGGTCTCGCTCGAGCTTGGCACAGGATTCTTCCTCGCAGGATTTGGCGCCCTGCTGGTTGCCTTGCGCATCCTTGCGCCGGTATCGGACTCCTGGGCCGATTGAGAAACCACCGGGGCATTGCCCCATCGGCCTGCCATGACCGTTAGCGCTTGAGCTCGTTGCGCGCCCGCTCAAAGGCCTCGCCCAGCTCGTGCATTGCCGACTGCACCCCGGTCTTCATCTGGTCGAACGCAGACTCCCCGCTGGCACGAAGCGCTTCGAGCTGCTTGGCAGTCTCGTCACCCTTTGCGCGCAGGTCATCCGCCCAACGCTTGGCGCTTGCACGTGCCTGTTCTGACTTGCCCTGCGCCTCGGATTCGAGCTGATCCAGCTTCGCACTCATCGCAGCGAGCTCCGACTTGGCTTTCTGAATGTATTCGTCCCGTTTCGACATGGGGATACCTCCATCAGTGAGTGTCCGTCCCAAGATCGCTTCAAGCGCCATGCCATCGGCGGTGCGTTATGGTCGAGCTACCTTGCGTGTCGCGCGGGCGCTCGCCCGGCATTGGCGTTGCGGGTCCGCGGGGCCGTACAATCCGGGCCGGTGCTGCTGAGCTGGCCATGCCACTGTCAGCCTGAACCTTCCAAGAACACTGACCGCTCGCTCCAGTCAGCGGGCCGGGGCTGGAATCGCAAATCCGGAGAGGGACCTGATCTATGCGCAACGTCGCTGTCGCTTTCATGCTCGCCGTCCTACTGACCGCACCGGCGGCATGGGCAGGGGAGGAGCAGACCACCAGCCCCCAGAAGCAGACAACCAGCCACCAGCAGAGTTACAGTCAGAAGGAGATATTGTCCGCGGTCGAAAAATTCTTCGGTCAGGGGGCCGAGGGCCTCGGCAAGGTCGTCCAGAAGGTATTTGCCGAGAAAGGAGAGCCGAATGCCTATATCGCCGGGGAGGAGGCGGGCGGGGCTATCGTCGTGGGGCTGCGCTACGGACGCGGTACCTTGCGGATGAAGACCGGGTTCGAGCGCAAGGTGTATTGGCAAGGCCCGTCGATCGGTTTCGACTTCGGTGCGGCCGCCTCCAAGGTCTTCATCCTCGTCTATCATCTGGCAGAGTCCGAAGAGCTCTTTCAACGTTATCCCGGCGTCGAGGGTAGCCTTTACTTTGTCGGCGGCGTTGGGGTCAACTACCTGCAGTCCGGAAAGGTGATCATCGCGCCCATCCGGTTTGGAGCCGGCTGGAGGCAGGGGATCAGCGTCGGGTACATGGACTTCACGCGCGAGCCGAGTGCCAACCCGTTCTAAGCTGCGGTGCACCTGGCCAGACGAACAAGGGAAGGTTGATCTGGTCCCGGCGCCAAGCAGCGGAGGTCGAGGGAAAGTTGGTGAGTCACGTAAACGTCGAGGGGGTTCCCGACTTTGTCGCCAGCTGGAGCGCGGCAAAGATTCCGGGCTTTGTGGCGGCGGTGATCAAGCGGTGGCGGCGCGAGCATGGGTCGCTGCTTCCTCGCTCGTTCGTGATGGTAATGTGCCCTCATGTGGAGGTGAACGCCATCGGGGGGCTTCCAGCGGGCGTGGTCGACCTGACGGACCCGCGCCTCAGGTGTCGCCACTTTACGGGCTGTAATAAGCCTTACCTTGTGCTCTTCTTCACCGGAGACGACGCGGACGAGCGGCGGGCGAAGGTTCAATCGCTGCTGCCATGGTCTGAGGGCTACTCCGTCCAGCTCCGGGACCATGCGGCGATTCTGCGGTTTGTCGACGCCACTGAAGAAGTGGAAGCCGACCCCGGCCAGGTGACACGCATTCGCACACTCCGGGATCTCATGGCGACAGGAGATCTCGTGAGGGTCATGGGGTAACACCGGGGTTGCGGTCGGGGACTTTTCACGTCGTCTCTGACGCGCTGCCTCCGTCGCGGCGTAGCCCAGCCTAGACGATGAGCTCAATGCCTTCGGGGGCAATGCGCACCCGAAAGGGGGATTGTGGCGAGGGGTGCCTTGCGCCTGATGGTCCGGGTGGCAGGGCGCATTGGTGTCCAACAGCCGCCGGTTTTCGCGCAGACGGACGAAGCCAACGGTGCGTAGCACCCGGCCGGTGGGCCCTCAGGCTTTCGGCGTTCCACTTCCCCGAAAGAAGACGATCAAGGCCAGGGCCACGCCGATTCCAAAGAAGATCCACGCGACGTCTGTGGCCAGGCCTGCGATCCCAGACAGGGAAAACAGGCCGGCCACTATGGCCGCGATAACGGAGGCCGTCCCCAGGAGGAGGCAGAGAACGATCCACTTGTCCACACTGATACCTCTCGGAAGTGCTAGGCAGGTTGCGTGGCTGCATTTGGGGACGTCCGCTCCACCGCGTGTGTTCGACCCCTTCGTTGGAGCGGGCGAAGCCCGCAATCACTCGCTCCGATGGACAGCGCTCTGGCGGCTGTGGGGATAGGAGTCAGAGGCAGCTCGCCAAACGCACCGCGGAGTCCCTCTTCGGGGTGCGCGGCGTCAGGGACAATCTCAGGGTCTCGAGGCACTGATTCGGCGCCGCCCTGTTCCTTGGGGCAACCACGGGCCGGCACCGGCGCCACACGCCCGCCTTGGAAACAGAGTGGGCTCCGCACGAGCTACCGGCCAACTTCCCGCCGCAAACGAGGTGCAAGGGTCTCGGGCGAGCAGGGAAAAGGAAGGATGGTCTCCCTGGGTTCTGGCTGGAGGGTCACGTGGTCGATGCCGTATTGCTCCGCCAAGAGCCGTCGCAGGCGGGCCAGCAATGGCTCCCACTCGTCGATGCGGCGCATGACTATGTGGGCCGAAAGGGCGGTACTCTCGGCGGAGAGCGACCAGATATGAAGGTCATGCACCGAGAGGACACCGCTCACACCCGCCATCTGCCGGCCGACCTCCTCGAGGTCCAGATGGAGGGGGACCCCCTCCAACAGGGCGTGCAATACCTCCCGTAGGAGCCGTAGGCTGGAAAGGAGGATGAGCAGGACGATGAAGAAGGATAGCAATGGGTCGATCGGCGTCCAGCCCGTGAGCAGGATGACGATACCGGAGGCGAGGGCAGCAACGGATCCGAGCAGATCCCCGACGACATGCAGGAGGGCGGCGCGCACATTTATGTTGGCTCGGCCCTTCATCAGGAGAGAGGCCGCGCCCAGGTTCACCCCGAGGCCGACGAGGGCGATCCAAATCACCAGTGACCCGCGCACCTCCGGAGGATGCAGAAGCCGCTGCATCGCCTCCGCGGTGATGGCTGCCACAATCACTACCATGAACAAGGAGTTGAAGAGTGCGGCCAGGGTCTCCAGCCGGCCCAACCCGTAGGAGTGCCGCTTGGAGGGTGGCCGCCGGGCGAGGATGGCGGCCATTGCCGCCAGGGTCAGGGCGA
>Ga0307440_1001749_pt1 | contig 10439 bp, 10 predicted proteins | sample SalMarWE160410MG_FD_202150 | JGI IMG/M metagenome (GOLD analysis project Ga0307440, IMG submission 202150) | Salt marsh sediment microbial communities from the Plum Island Ecosystem LTER, Massachusetts, United States - WE1604-10 | ecosystem: Environmental > Aquatic > Marine > Intertidal zone >... | reverse complement strand
CGGTGGTCCTTAAGAAATAGGACAGCCTTTCTCATCGGCGGATACTATGTAGGGCGCCATTAAAGCAGCCGAACCGGATCGAAGGCATTATAATGAGCATCTTCGGGAAACAGCGGCGGGGGAGGGGACAATGCAAGAAAAAAGACCTGGCAGCGACATTCAGAAAAAAAGTCTGACAGGACTTCTCACGAATGTTCCTCAGCCAGCGAAGATTACCTCGCTGTCCCCCTTCATATTTTCAGAAACCGCAGCCTAATGGTATAGTTGCTCTGAATAGGAGGGTTGTGAATGGGGCGGTTTAGTGTTTTTCAAAAAGTCTCTAAGGCACCTACCAATCCACACCCCTCAAGGCCACCGGTAACTTTTGATGTGGCTGAGCTTTATGAGGGCCCCGTCTCGTATTCGACTGAGGCTGATCTCGATGGTCAGACGATACTGGATGAAAAGCTGCGCCAAGCTTATTTCTGGATCCTAAATACCGCCATAATCAGTCCCCATTACGATATTGAATACAATCAAGAAGCTCCGGTCGAATTTACTATAGGAGATAACCACAGCCGTCTGACCTTACCATCGGCTCAGAGCTATTCAAGTTTCGTACTCCTGCCATTGCTAACATTTGCCACGCGCAAAAAATGCTTGTTTATCGGAGGTCCCGGACGCGGCAAAACCGCCAGTGCAATCCTGATGGGGATTCTAGCTGGATATCCTCTGAAGGAGGTCAGGAGGGCCATGCAGCATGGCCACCCGCAGATGACCATTGCCGATCTGCTTGGTAATCCCTTGCCATCCGATCTCGTCAAGGCTGACACCTTCGATAAGATTCGTATCGCATGGCGTAAATGGCTTGGTATGCGTGTTAAGATTATCGACGAGTATAATAGAATTCCCACACGAACCCAAAGCGCCCTGCTAACGGTAATGGGGGATAACTATGCTGAAATTCTTAACCAGATTTATGAGTGTCCTGAATCGGCCTGGTTCTTGACCGCCAATGATGATCAGGGGGGAGGGACCTACCAGGTAATTGAAGCGCTGCGTGACCGCATCGACGTTATCGTTCAAGCACTAGCGTTTAGTCCTCGCTTTTTGAGTGACTTACTTATTCGTATCGAAGGCAACATACACCCAGAGGAAGTCGTTCCCTCCCAGGTAATTTTTACCGAATCACAGATAGATCAGATGGAGGAGGAGATCAGATCGGTGGAAGTGCCGAGCGATGTGCGCAGGCGCATCGAGTTCTTTTCCAGCCAATTCGAATTTAGCGACGTTTCAGCTGAACAGTTTGAATATAAGAGCAAGGATACTGCAAGGTTGTCGGGGATTGAATGGAGTTCTCTGGTTTCACTCGATAATGGAAGAGACAGGCTCAAAGACCTAGGATGCCAGACCAAGAACGGGTTGTCAGTGCGTATGCTGATGACACTACTCGTTTATGCTAAAGCATTAGCCTATTTCAGGGGCAACCGTATCGTGGATCTGGAGGATGTGCGGCAGGTTCTACCTTTTGTCCTTCACGATAAATTGGTGCCCGACTTGGATGCGCCTTTCTTTGATGCCGCCTCTAATGGTACCTATCGCATTGATCGAGTGGGCTGGCTTAGAAAACTTTTTGATGAGGCTTGCGCCGAATATGTCAGACTTAATCTTGACCGAGAGGATCTAGTGGCTGAGTTGCAATCACAATTTCATATGGGTCTTAACGGCTTGAAAGAAAGAGATGTTCGGAGCCGCTTGGTCAAAATAGAACGTCTGATAACTGAATGGTCCAAAGGCAATAAGCTTTATGGCCATCTATATGATGACTTGGTTCAACTAAAGTATTTGCACCAACGCTACACCAACTATATACGCTGGTTAAAGGCGCAATAAATAAATTATGATCACAAAAGCGTTTGCAGCGGTACTGAAGGCCAACCGGGAAGAGTTCAACCAGCGTTATCTTTATGCCCGCAAGAGATTCCCTAACATAGATAAGAAAACTTTTCTTGAATTTTTGGAAAATAGCGTTGTTCCAATTGTAGAATCAGTGGACAACTTTCAATCGGAGCGCGTTAGTGATGTGGTGTCTGCCGCCTATGATATTGGACTTGAGTTGGTTGGTCAGCACCTAATCGACTACAGTGGGAAAAGTGAGGGTATAAACAGACTGTGGCAAAATCTGTTTCCATCTGTAGCTCATTTAGTGGTGCAAAATCCCAGGAAGATATTTACAGCGTTTTCGAACGCTTTTTACCATCTCTTGCATACAGCTGAGGCAAGGCCCGTATTCTGGATTAACGAGATGTTGCGGTTAAGCTCTAAGTGTTCTGATGTGGACACTTTCCTCGAGGTGGGTCAGATAGTGGCCTGGCGATCAGGGCTGGCTCATCTGAGAGAAGGTGCACTTACGCTTGCCGCAAATCTTCCTCAAGGTCTAGCCATCGCTGCGGTAGGGGGACCTGTAACGGCAGACTGGCAGAAGTTGCTTTCACAAATACGAGCCGATCCATGGTTCGACCCATCAGAACCTGAGAAAGGGCCAGTGTTTGGTGTCGTGGCCCGTGTAGGAGGTTTCCGGGGCTTCGGTGGACCTTTTGTGTCTCCGCCGCAGGTTTCCAGCGATGGGAAGAATTTCTGGGTGCGCAGTTCCGATGAATACTGGCAACTAACGGCAGACTGCTTTGGTACCACTGTCCACCACGCTGATGCAAAAGAGTTTGATAACGCAGCTAAAAGAAACGTGCTTCCCACAGCGATTCAGATCAGCGGGACCACCGTCCAATACAAGGATCACATCGCTAAGCTAGAGAATATTGGCGATATTAGCAGTGCTGCATGCAATGGGCGTACCTTAGCGCTTACATTTTCTCAAACACATATGATCGTGCTACTTCCACTGAGGTCATAATGCGAACTGAAAAGGAAACTTTATCCTCTCTCACTGACTTGAATCGCCTGTGGATGAATGCCTGGGCGGAGGCGCTTGCGGTCTGGAGCAGGTTTACCCGGTTAAGAAATCCAACACTATGTTTAAGCACGGCGCGGGCGCGGGAAGAAGGATTAAATGACAGCTTTGCAATGATTCGCCTCCAAGATCAGTCGGTTATTATTAGCTTACCGGCAATTGAGGCGTATGGTTTGCAGGATTTTGCAGTTGAGGTACTGGCACACGAGATCGGTCACCACGTCCTGGCGCCGGCAAATCTGACAGATCATGCCCGCATGATCGCGCGCATGCGATGGTCATTGCCTACGGTGGAACATTATGCTTCCATGCTCTCCAACCTCTACACGGATCTTCTGATCAACGACAGATTGCAGCGTAGCGCTGAATTGCGCCTGGTCGATGTTTATCGGCGGCTGGTTGATAAACGGCTGGTAGGAGTTGTCTGGGCTTTGTACATGCGCATCTATGAGATACTCTGGGGACTGAGAAGAGACTCGCTCGGCAGTGGTCCGGCTAATGACCGCATTGACGGAGATGCTCTTCTTGGTGCTCGATTGATCCGAAGCTATGCGCGCGAGTGGCTTGACGGTTCCGGGCGCTTCGCAGCCCTCTTTTTGCCGCACCTTTTGGAAGATGAAGAATCCAGTGCGGTGATCGAAAGTTGGCACGATACAAGAAATGCTGGCGCCGGGGGAAGCATTGATGGCTTGACAGAACTGGATGAAAATGAACAACAGGGCGCCATACATCCGGCACAGGACCCGAATTTGAATGATGCATTGGGGGATGAGAGTACAGCCAATGAAGAAACAGCTCATAAGCCTATGGAGGTTTCAGAAGACAGACCTGCCGGCGGTCAAGCAAGAGAACCCTTTCAGTATGGCGAAATTCTAAGGGCGGCAGGATTGGAACTCACCGATCACGAGATAGCGGTTCGCTATTACAGGGAACGTGCACGTCCCCACCTTATTCCGTTCCCACGACAGGAGCGGCTGATTTCAGCTGATCCGTTGCCGGAGGGACTGGAGCCTTGGGATGTTGGGCATCCGATGGACGATATTGATTGGATGCAGAGCCTGATTCAAAGCCCGGAAGTGATACCTGGAATGACCACCGTTCAACGTGTATGGGGTACTACAGAAGGCAGCCAATCACAACCTCAACCCATCGATCTCGATCTTTACGTTGATAGTTCCGGGTCCATGGAGAATCCTCAGAACCTGGTTTCATATCCTGCCTTGGCCGGAGCGATCATCTGCCTTTCTGCCCTTCGTGCAGGCGCCCGGGCACAAGTTACACTCTGGAGCGGAAAGAATCAGTTTGAGACTACGAAAGGGTTTGTGCGCGATGAAGACAAGATTCTACGGGTATTGACCGGCTATTTCGGTGGAGGCACGGCGTTTCCTATCCACTTATTGCGCGATACGTTCGTTCCTCGACGTCCCGGAGATAGACCGGTGCACATCCTCAATATTTCAGACGACGGAATCTCCACTATGTTCGATAAGGACGAGCGTGGACAAATCGGCTGGAAAGTTACAGCCATGGCCTTGGAAAGAGCCAAGGCCGGCGGCAGCTTGGTTCTCAATATAAGTGCAGATTGGGAGAAGTTAAGCATAACGGATCCAGCCTATGCAGCCATCCGTAGAGCTCGTGATGAACAGGGTTGGAAGGTTTACTGTGTTTCATCATGGGTGGACTTAGTAGAATTTGCCAAAGCCTTCAGCCGGAAGCGTTATTTAGAAGCCAATAATTCGCATACATCTTCCGAGTAACGGAACCTTTTATTATGATCATAGTATGGCGCGTTACGACATCATGTAATATGGGCTGTGGTTTTTGCGCCTTTGACAGCCGTCTAATCCGTGAGCGGACTGAAGCGGATCCTGCTCATATAAGGGCGTTTGCCGAACTTCTCGGCGCGTGGGGAGATACGCAAAATAGACCGCCGTTGATTTCGTGGATGGGAGGGGAACCGCTTCTCTGGCCGCCGCTGAAGGAATTGACTTTACTTCTCCATCGCGATTTCGGTTTGCGGATTAGCGCTACGACCAACGGCACGCCACTGGCAGATGCGTCGATGCGTCGACACATTCTTGAACATTATGAAGAGCTGACTATCAGCGTTGATGGCACAGATTTCATCCATAACAATATCAGGCATTGGCCCGATGGATACCGGTGGCTTGCAAAGCATATAGGCATGATGGTTGAGGAGAAAACGAGAGTAAAGGCAGCAGTCAAACTGCGGGTCAACGTCGTTGTTATGAGAGATAACATCAAATGCTTGGAAGACTTATGCGATGACCTGGTTGGATGGGGTGTTGAAGAAATTACGTTTAACCAGCTTGGTGGAAGGGACCGTCCCGAATTTTATGCAGAGCACCGTTTGTTACCCGAACATGTAAAAGAGATTGCCGAACTGTTTCCACGCTTGAGGCGTACCTGTGAGCGACAAGGGCTCAATATCTGTGGAAGCGAATCATATCTCAATCGGATTCGGGCTACGGCAATTGGGCGCCGTTGTGCTGTCGATGATTGCCGGCCCGGAAGAAATTTTATGTTTATCAATGAAGAAGGTAGAGCGGCACCTTGCGAATCTACGGTAGCTGAATGCGGTATCCCAATTGGTACAATCGCTTCTGTGGAGGATCTGGCAGGCCTGCCACAATTATTTTTAACCACCATTTCAGAAGGTCGCCCGTCTTCATGCGCAGATTGTATGAGTACTCAGGTGTTTGGTAAATTTAGAGGGTTGTGAGATGAAGGAAATGGGTCCTCCTATAGAACAACTAACACATCGGTTGAGTGAAACTCCGCCTGATTTCCTGGACGAACCAAAGATCGGACAAACAGGTCGGATTCATGTCGATGCCGTGGTAAACGATCTTCTGCAGAATTTGGGCATGGCTCCGGATGCTGAGCATCTGGATCGCTTTCGAGGAAGTTCGGCATTTGAAGACCGAAATCGTCTGTCGATAGTTCTCTTATTGTGCTGGCTTTTGCATGATGAGTGGTTTCAAAAAGCGAGCCTGGATATTAACGATATCTGGTCGCTACTTTATATTGAAGCAGATGCGCTTGCCGATCAGGTCGCAGCCGGTAAATTTGTAAGCGATCCGGATAGAAGAGAGGAGTTGGCACGCCTTTCGTTGGCTCGAGTCGGCTTGTGCCCGGAAGGAGAAAGCGAAACTCAAGCGCAGGATCGCTTAACCAGTCTGAGTTCCCGTGAACGTGCCAGGGTACTGGCCGCAGCAAGGGCAGCAGAGGAACGCGCACGTGAGATACGTGAGAAACTGGCAAGAAAGGCCGCTGAGGAATCAGCCGATAAATGGACCCGGGAGTAACAATGGAGCAGATTACCGATAATGAGCGCTATCCGACATTGAGTGATGATGGGCGACGGATGCTGCGTTTCTTGCGGGAACACCCCAATGCACCAATTTACCGCAATCAAAGCGGAAATCGACTGACTGCTCAGGACTTGGAACGGGTGCGTGCCTTTGAAAAGTCTGAAGGTAACATTCCCGTAAAGTGGTCGCCCAGTGCCTTGCCTACGTGGGTGAGAACCTTTGTTGAAAAATGTATGAACGATGTCCCCTTTTATCGTCGTTACGGCTCCATTCCCGATCACTTTGAAGATTTGCCGACCATCAGCCGTGCAGACTTGGGGCGTGATATTGCTGTTTTTGTGCCCGATTCTCTTTCCATTGAGCGGCTCATCAATTTTCGAACCAGCGGAACCACCGGTCATCCGTTGCTCATAGCTTCCCATCCGGAAGTAGCCGCGAAATATCTTGTCTTTCACAAACGGGCTTTAAAACGGTTTGGTATTGAGTTGCTAAATGGACGGGGCAAAGTAGGGGTGGTGCTTATCGGGTATCAACGGAAGTGCTTTACTTATGTTTCCGTTACACCCTCGATGGACGAATCGGGTCTTGCGAAGATAAACCTGTACCCGACAGACTGGCGAAATACAGATGACCGGGCAAAGTATCTCGATGCGCTTGATCCGGAGGTTTATACCGGGGATCCTATTTCTTTCGAGATTTTGGCTGATTTGCCTCTGAAAAAATATCCACGCGCCATTATATCTACATCCATGAGTATGAGCGAAGCGCTGTCTCGGCGATTGAGAAATCGGTTTGGCTGTCCCGTGCTGGATATCTATTCGATGAATGAAGCCGGACCAATTGCCGTAGCCGATTCGTCAGTCGGCGGGCATGTGTTATTGCAGCCGCATATGTATGTGGAAATTCTTGACCCAGACGGGCGGAAAGTGCCGATGGGGCAGCGCGGAGAAGTAACATTGACGGGTGGTTTTAACTTTTGCCTGCCCCTATTGCGCTACCGTACAGGTGACTTTGCCGCACTTCGCCATTCAGCCCGAGAGCCGGTACTCGTGGGTCTAGAGGGACGCCCTCCGGTTCGATTTCGGACTATGAACGGTGAATGGATCAATAATATTGAAGTCACACATGCGTTGCACAAGTTTCCAATTCCTCGTTTTGCCTTGCACCAGAAAAGTGACGGATCTTTGCAACTGAAAATGCACGGTGCGCGACGGTATCAAAGGGCGGTGATTGGGGCTCTAAAAGAGCTATTTGGTGACGGTCAGCCGCTGAAGCTCGAAACCTTTAGAGATAATGATGAAAAGGTCATTCAATACACGTCGGAAATGCCGGGGGATTGATGATTGGTTTCTACAGGGAGAGTTACGGATTGCATTAAGTTGGAAAACAAAGGGTAACAATGAATTCAGAGACACCGTCATACGAGCGGATTGATTTTGGCTGGCTTGTGCTCCTTACGTTGGGAGGATGCGCACTCAGTGCAGTTCTGGCGACTGGTATTTTCGACTTTAGTGTGCTGCTTTCGGGGCTACTCTGCGTGGGGCTGATCGCCATTGGGCGTCGGGAGGGATACCTGATCGGCCTTTACAACAGCCTGTCCTACTCGATCCTGGCTTACGGGAATGGCCTATACGGGGAAGTGTATCTAAACCTCCTCTTCTTTATCCCAACGGGTATCGCAGGGTATATAATGTGGCAGCGCAGTACCACAACGGGAAAGACCGTGGTAATGAGGCAGTTGACCTGGCTTCAGCGGGTGTTCATCGGAGTGGTCTGTATTGTCTGCGCGGCGGGATTAGGGCTGCTATTGGGACTGAATCCGACCCAACAAACGCCTTTTATCGATGCAACCACCAACGTATTATCCGTTGCGGCCACATTCCTGATGATGTGGCGATACAAGGAACAATGGCTGTTATACATCTTGCTCAACATTATCACTATCATCATGTGGTTTCTGCGCATCCTGGCGGGGGGCGAGTCGAGCGGCCTAATGGTCTTGATGTGGTCCTTATTCCTACTGAATGCCGTCTTCGGATTCTGGCGCTGGCACATGGGTGCGAAGAAAGAAGAGGCGCACAACGCGTGTCAGAAAGCAGGAGAAGCAATATGCGACGCGGCCTGACGGTCGGTAAGTTCTCTCCTTTTCATCGCGGACACCAGATGCTGGTTGAGACCGCTTTAAACGAAGTGGACGAGTTGGTAGTGATGGTTTACGCCACGAACATAACCGACGTGCCGCTCCAAGTCCGGGCAGGGTGGATTCGAGAACTGTATCCCACGGTTAGGATCATCGAGGCCTGGGACGGCCCGGATAGTTACGGCGACACTCCGGAAATTCGCAGGGAACAGGAAACCTACATACTAAAAAAGCTGGATGGGCTCCGAATCACGCACTTCTACTCCAGCGAGTTCTATGGAGAGCATGTAAGCCGAGTTCTGAACGCCGTAGACCGACGGGTTGACGAGCCCCGTGCGTCCGTGCCAATAACGGGCACTGCACTTCGGGCGGACTATTTCGCGGGACGGGAATATATTGACCCCCGGGTCTATGCCGACCTGATCACCAGGGTATGTTTTATGGGGGCGCCTTCAACAGGCAAAACGACACTCGCTCGAGCCATGGCGGAACTGCACCAGACAATGTGGATGCCCGAGTATGGAGCAGAGTATTGGCTCGAGCATCAAGTCGACCGGCGGATTACGCTGGGTGAGTTCGAGGAGATTGCACCAGAGCACAATCGCAGGGAGGACGCGTTAACGCTGCAAAGTCGCAAGTACATCTTCTGCGACACAAACCCAATCACAACCTATATCTTCGCAAAAGACTACCATGGTTGTGCCGGTCCGGTGTTGACACAACTGGCACAGGAAGCGGAAAGGCGATATGACCTATTCTTTCTCTGCGATACGGACATTCCTTACGCGGACACTTGGGATCGCAGCGGGGACCAGAAGCGCAAATGGTTTCAGAACCAGATAGTCGGTGATCTTGTCGAGCGGAGGGTACCGTTCTTTAAAGTGAGTGGTCCACTTGAGAATCGAATCACGCAAGTCAACGCAGTCCTCCACCGGTACCACAAGTACGGCCTGGCACAAGGATTCTACAGGTAATCAGACCGTGTTGAACGAAGAAGCGCTGGAGCATTTCAAGGCGGTATGCGAAAGAGAGTTTAAATTCCTGGTTGAAGAGTACGCCTTTGTGCCAGAGCCTTCGCCGCCTAAGGAATTCAAGAACAGGTTTAAGTACCGGCTAGGGAATGGCGCCATCTCCCTCGTGGTGGAGGGGATCGGATATGGCAGGGATGCCATTGTAATCCTGCAAGATAAGAACGGCCGCTTCGTGAGCATTGGATGTTTGCTGCCCGGCTGGGAACCGTTTGCGAAGAAGAAGCGATCAAAGAAGTTGGATGCACTCAACCAGGACGAGCAAGTCGCCCTTGCAGCCCGTCAGCTCAAGAAGTATGGCCAGGATATCCTCCGTGGTGAACTCGGAAGACTTAACGAAATAGGGGACCGCCTTAACAGGATCAGGTACAGGTTATGGGGGCATCAGGGCAGCTAGGCCCCGAACTCTGCGCTGGCCGCAGCGCTGGCCGCAGTGTCAGGAACGGAGTTGAGAATAGAGTGAAGGACAAAGAAGCCTTACGCGCAAAAATTATCCATGCGATGCAGAATCCGTTGCCGGACTATGGCGGCAATGTTCTGCCGGCGATGGAAATCTACAAAGGACTTAAAACGCACGAAGAAAGAACTGCCTACGAGGCCGCCATTGAGGACATGCTGAAATCCGAAGACGCCGCCATCAGGAAATACGCCGTAAAATTGTGCCTGGGATTCTTTGTTTTCGGAGACGCACTTAGGGATGGTTCCTGATATTCATTCTGAGATCGGTCAAGGGTGATCTACAACTCCAGTTGGAGGCGGAACCGGATCCAGGGTATTATATTGAGCATCTTCAGGAGGAAGCGGCAGAGCAGCACTGATTATTGTGGTGGGGGAGGTCCGGCATGAATGCGAAATCTATGTTAGTCGGTGCTGAATTAAGCATAACAGCCATAATAATACGTGCTATATACGCTTAAGTGTGTTATAATATTTGCATGAAAAAGAACCCAAACCCCCGATTTTCTTGCGAATATGTGCGATGAAACCGA
>Ga0307440_1001747_pt1 | contig 10454 bp, 7 predicted proteins | sample SalMarWE160410MG_FD_202150 | JGI IMG/M metagenome (GOLD analysis project Ga0307440, IMG submission 202150) | Salt marsh sediment microbial communities from the Plum Island Ecosystem LTER, Massachusetts, United States - WE1604-10 | ecosystem: Environmental > Aquatic > Marine > Intertidal zone >... | reverse complement strand
CCGATGTCGGCGACGGCTACGTTGTGCTCCGGGTTCTCGCCGTGGCTGCGCAGGAGGAGGGCGCATGCGTTCTCCATTGCGTACGCCTCCACGTCAACCACCGTCGGGGTCAAGCCCGCGATCTCCAGGGCGGCGACGCGGTCGTCTACATTCTCTCGCCGCGAGGCTGCAAGGAGGACGTCCACCATCTCCCCACCTCCGGCGGAGGGTCCCAGAACGTCAAAGTCGATGTTGACCTCTTCAAGCGGGTAGGGGATGTACTGGTCGGCCTCGAGCTGGATCTGGGTCTCCATCTCCGCGTCGCTGAGGCTTGACGACATGGAGATAACCTTGGTAATGACGGCCGAGCCGGACACAGCGACGGCCGCGTCCTTGGCCCTGGTGCCCGATCGGTTGACCGCCTTGCGTATGGTCTCGCCCACCGCCTGGACTTCTGCGATCTTCTTCTCGACAACCGCATTAGGCGGCAAGGGCTCCACCGCGTAGTTTTCCACCCGAAACAGCGACGCGGAGCCGCCGTTTGTCTTGGCCAACTCAATCAGCTTGATCGCGGTGGAGCTGATGTCGACACCCAGCAAGGCAGGTTTTTTCCGCGTGAAACTAAACATGATGTGTGCGAGATGCCCCTTGCGCGCCCGATCGTTAGATTATTTCCTCAAAAGGACTGCTAACAGGCTAAACTTGAAGCGTTTTATGGTGCAAATCGTGAGTCTTGATTGCATTGAGTCGGGAGTATATTCCCCGTTCCCAGAGGGTCGTTGTGCGACCTGTCACAGAAAGACGCCCGTGGGACCATGCCTTACCTCGAGTTGCGTGAACCCACGCAGATAGGGAGATTTGCGGCAGCTTTCCGAAAGGTGATTAGCACTACTATGGCTCAGCTGGGAGATCTATTGACGGGTCGGGTGCGGGTCGGCAGGACCGTCGGCGCCACGGACGGCGCCGTCGAGCCTACACGGAGGTATTGACGGCGTGTCCTGACAGCGCGCACCCGACCCTGGCCCTGCAGCTGAGTTATCGCCTCAATCACCTTCCGACATGGTTCATCTGGGATAAAATGCTGAAAGGAAGACTCCACGATACGCAGCCGCGAGGCCCGCGCGGCGATGGCCGCTTCCGGTTTGCGCGAGACCTCTCATGTGCCTTGCTGAGACCAGTCCAAGGTCCTCCCAATGGGCGATCGCAGTCGTTTTAGCGTACAGCGGCAACGCTTGGCGTATGAGGCGGCACGCATCATGATCGAGCAGAACCTCGACGAGCTCGATCGCGCGCGTCACAAGGCTGCTGAAAGGGCGGGTGTCGTCGACCGGAGGTGCTGGCCCAAGAATCATGAAATTCACGAGGCATTGCTGCAGCAGCTCCGACTCTTCCGGGGAGAGACGCAGCTTGCTGCGCTGCGGCAGCTGCGGGAGCAGGCGCTGGCCGCGATGCGCAACTTCAAGACCTTCATGCCGAGACTTGTTGGCCCGGTGCTCCACGGAACCGCGGACTCGAGGCAAGGCATTCGGCTTCATCTGTTTGCCGATAGTCCCGAGGAGCTGGTCATGACGTTGCTGGACCAGGGTATCCCCTGGAGGCAGCACGACGAGAATTTCCGCTTCGGCAGCGGCGTGCAGCGCGCACACCCCGTTTTTACCTTCATTGCCGGCGAGACGCCGTTCGAGCTGGTCGTGCTCCCCCGTGGCGTAATCCGCAATCCGCCGCTCGACCCCGTCAGCGAGCGCCCCGAGAAGGGCGCCGGACTCGCGGAGGTGGCGCGCCTCGTGGCTGACAACAGAGCAGACCTGGCGCCTCGTTAATCGGCGCTGCCGGACCCTAAGTACGCTTGGAGATCGGCACGTAATCCCGTTGGGTCGGCCCGTGGTAAATCTGCCGCGGGCGACCGATGCGGTTGTTGGGGTCGCTCATCATCTCCATCCAGTGCGACATCCAGCCTACCGTGCGTGCAATCGCGAACATCACTGTGAACATGTTCCGCGGGATGCCGAGTGCCTGGTAGATGATACCGGAGTAGAAGTCTACGTTCGGATACAGCTTACGTTCGACGAAGTACTCGTCGTTCAGAGCGATCTCCTCGAGCTTGAGCGCGAGCTCGAACAGAGGGCTGTCCGTGTGAGGGAGCTCTTCAAGGACTTGGTGGCAGACCTCACGGATGATCTTGGCCCGAGGGTCATAATTCTTATAGACCCTGTGCCCGAATCCCATCAATCGGAACGGATCATCCTTATTCTTGGCCTTGTCCATGTATGTCGGCGCGCTGCTTGCGTCTCCGATCTCTTGCAGCATATCCAGTACGGCCTCATTTGCGCCCCCGTGGGCGGGCCCCCAGAGTGAGGCAATTCCGGCGGCAACACAGGCAAAGGGGTTCGCCCCCGAGCTTCCGGCGAGACGGACCGTGGAGGTGCTGGCGTTTTGCTCATGGTCGGCGTGCAGGATGAAAAGCAGGTTCAGGGCCTTCTCCGCAATCAAGCCCGGCTCGTAGTCCTCGCACGGTGTCGCGAACATCATGTGCATGAAGTTTGCGCAATAGCGCAGCTCGTTGCGCGGGTACATGATGGGTTCGCCCACGTTGTGCTTGTGGGCGGCGGCGGCGATAGTGGGCACTTTGGCGATGAGCCGGTGCGTCGAGATCTCCCGATGGCGCTGGTCATGCACGTCGAGCGAGTCGTGATAGAAGCCGGAGAGCGAGCCGACCACCCCGCACAGGATAGCCATGGGGTGGGCGTCGTAATGGAACCCGTCGAGAAAGTTCTTCAGGTTCTCGTTGAGCATCGTGTGGTAGGTGATGATCTCCTCGAAGTCGCCCAGCTGCGGTTCGTTTGGAAGCTCCCCGTAAAGGAGCAGATAGGCCACCTCCAGGAAGCTGGCCTTGGTGGCGAGCTGCTCGATCGGGTAGCCCCGGTAGAGCAAGATCCCCTGCTCGCCGTCGATATAGGTGATCGCACTGTGGCAGCTCGCGGTGGCCATAAAGCCGGGATCGTATGTGAAGATTCCGGCATCCCTGTAAAGAGACGAGATGTCCGCTGCCGACGGTCCAATCGTGCCATTCTTGAGTGGTAGCTCGAAGCTCTCACCGCTGGTGTTGTTGGTGATGGTTACGGAGTCTGTCGCCATGTCATCACTCCTGGCAGGGATTCAAGATTCAGGAGGCGGACGAGCTGCGGGCAGCATTGCTTGGTTCCCCCCGGCAGCACTGGGTCGACGTAGGGCGGTACGTTGGTCCTCCAACGGGGAAGCGCATGCGACAGTCCCGCACGGGGGTCATGTCCTTGTGCCTTGGAAGTCGCTGGTCTCCCCTCCCTCCCGTTGCGATGTCGGACCGAGAAAGGAGTTTCACAGCGCTCCGACCCCCGTCCGCGGGAGGGAAGGCCCAAGGAACGTCAGCTCAGGCCTTTGAGGCGGCCGATGTCTTGCCGCACACCCGCCACCGAGGCGGAGAAGGCCGTCCGCTCCTCGTCGTTTAACTCGAGCTCTACCACGGCTTCGACCCCGCGTTCGCCCAAGATGCATGGAACCCCCATCGCCACATCCGCCTCCCCATACTCACCCTCCAGCACGGCGACGCACGGAAGCAGCCGTCGGCGGTTGTTGGTGATGGCATCTGTCATGGTCGCTACGGCTGCCCCAGGGGCGTCATAAGCGCTCGAGCTCTTGCGCAGGGCGAGAATTTCGGCGCCACCCTGGCGGGTGCGCGAGATGATTGCCGCCATCCTTTCCGGTGGCAAAAAGTGGGAGACGGGGATACCGTTTACGGTGCAGAAACGGGGGAGCGGGACCATGGTATCCCCGTGTCCCCCGAGGACGATGGTCGTGATGTCAAGCACGGAAAAACCCGTCTCCATGGCGATGAAGCTTGCCATGCGCGATGCGTCCAGAACGCCCGCCTGACCGAACACGCGCCCCCTGGCCCAGCCGCTACGCTGTGCGGCGCGATAGGTCAGCGTATCCACAGGATTGGTGACCATCAACATCATGGCGTCCGGCGCGTAGCGCACCGCGTTGTCCACGACCTCGTCGATGATGCGGACGTTTGCCTCGAGCACATCCGAGCGCGACATCCCGGGCTTGCGCGGGAACCCGGCCGTGACCACGATCAGGCCCGATCCCTTCAGAATTTGGGGGTCGTTGCTGCCGGTAACCCGCGAGTCGAACTCGAAGAAGGGAGCGGTCTGGCAGACATCGAGGGCCACGCCTTCGGGGACGTCCTCGCGTATGTCGAGGAGGGCGACTTCGCGACACAACTCCTCCGCTGCCAGGATCTGCGCCGTGGTTTCGCCGACTCTTCCCGCGCCGACAATCGTAACCTTGTGCATGACCTTATCCTCCGGTTGGTGGGGCTCGACGGTAGTGGAGGCCCTCAGAGCTGGGGAAGCACTAACAGATCCCGTGTTCCCTCCCTGAGCGACCGGCAATGCTTTGATTTGGCTGCAGGCGCGCGCCTGCAGCCAAATCAGTCCTTCCCTGGCGGCAAAGCGGCAGTTCAGCTGATTGCGACCGCGCCTCGTTGTCCGTTCGAAAGGGGTGGGAGCTCCCGCCTTCGGACGCTTGCTGGATCGCGGTAAGCGAGTCCCTGTTGCACCGGACGCGGTCCGGACTCGTCATCAACTTACCGGCTGAGGAGGGCCGGCCAGCAGCGGGATCGCCCCACCGCAAGACGGGGACGCAAGCGCCTCGCCGAGACAGGTTAGATTATCGCGGATAGCAGGGTGGATAGGGAACCCAAACGTCGTTCAGCTATACTTATCGTCCCGCGTGACTCGCCGAAGCGCGGAAGGATCTCGCAGGCGAATGCGTGCCTGACGCCGATAATGATAGACCCAGCCGAGGACCTCCACGCGGGCACCGATCAGGCCAGAAAGATACGCAGGATCGAACCGCCCTTGGTCTTCCGCGGCAATCCGCAGTTTCAGCGGTCCCGCCAGGTCGATCCATATTGACCGTCTACCGAAACGCACTTTCTGTACTCGGCCCACGAGCCTCATGAAGCCCGCGGCGTCAGGCCTAAGGGCCGTGGCTTCAAGGGGAGGCAGGCTCCATAGGCCCCGGCCGTGGGTTCTGGCATCGGCGGCCGCAGCAGCATAGCAGCGATGAAAGCGGTCATTGGGCGGAACAGTGATCGGGTAGGCCAAGCCCAAGCGCAGCAGCTGCTCACTCAAGTTGTGCCCACCCCGGCCGTACAGATTGGCCAGCTCACGGCCGTGGCGGTCGAGCCTCTCGCGGCCCGGAGCGACGCGCACCGACCAGCCGGATCTGGAAACGGCTCGCCGCAGGGCGTCCTTTGCCGCTCGTCCATAGGGCATGTCCGGCGTGCCCTCGTGGCCAATCTCGGGGGCATCGATCCCAATGAGGCGCACGCGCTCCCCGTCGACCAGCGTCACCGTATCTCCGTCGATGATGTAGGCGACACGCGCAGACTTGGCCCCCGGGGGGAGCGGGCAAGTGGCGCTTGCGCCAAAGGACAGCAGCAACGGGAGGCAGGCCAATGTCGCACGCCCCCGGCTACGCAGGCGGTGAGCCTTACCGGCCGTACTTGCGGCGGAACTTGTCGACGCGGCCAGCGGTGTCAACGATCTTCTGCTTTCCCGTGTAGAACGGGTGGCACGCGGAGCACACCTCAACGTGTAGGTTCTTGCCCAGGGTGGAGCGGGTGGTGAACTCGTTCCCGCAGCTGCAGACGACCTTGATCTCGGCGTAGTCTGGGTGAATACCTTCTTTCATCGCAACCCTTCTCGCACCCCGAAGCCTTTGGCAACGCGTTGATGAATATCTAAAAATACCAGCAATTATCCCCTGCTGCAAACGCGGCTCCGGTCGCGGAGTGGAAAGGCCGCCTTCTCCCCTCCGGCTGACGTTTGCGCAAACAGGTTTGTCAGGCGGGGGCGAAATACTGGACCAGATCGTCGAGAAACAGCCTCCCCCGTTCGGTGGGCCGGATGCGTGCACCTCGCCGCTGCAACAGGCCGTCGGCCAGGGCGCGTTGAAAATAGGGGTCGATGCGGACAAGCGCAAGCCCCGCGTGTCGCTCGAACAGCTGGACATCAAATCCCTCCGTCAATCGCAGGGCGTTGATGGCGAACTCCAGCACGATGTCTGCCGGCTCAAGGGCGCACTCGCCCGCTCTCATCCTTCCACTGCGCCCGGCCGCGGTCAGGTAAGCCTTGGGATGCCGTGGCTTTCGCCACCGCCCAACCTTGCCGACGAGGGGACGGGTCACCTTGCCGTGGGCTCCCGCCCCAATCCCCAAGTAGTCCCCGAAATGCCAGTAGTTCAGGTTGTGCCGGGATCGCAAGGCCACCTTCTGGGCAAAGGCGGACACCTCGTACTGTGCGTACCCCGCTCCTGCGAGTATCTCGATGCCCTGCTGGTACATATCGGCGGCGAGGTCATGCGCCGGCAGCAGCGGTGGTGCCGCGTGAAAGGGGGTGTTGGGCTCCAGGGTGAGTTGATAGTAGGAGAGGTGCTCGGGCGCCAAGGCGAGGGCTTGCACGAGGTCCGCTCGTGCCTCACCCAGGCCTTGATCCGGGAGGGCGTACATCAGGTCCAAATTGAGATTCGCGAATCCCGCAGACCTGGCCTGAGCGACGGCAGAGCGGACCTCCGCGGCTCCGTGGATGCGCCCGATGCGAGCCAGCCGGGTGTCCGAGAGGCTTTGGGCGCCGATGGAGAGACGGTTGACCCCGGCTTCGCGATAATCCGCAAGACGGCGCACCTCGCCGGTCCCGGGATTTGCCTCCAGGGTGACCTCCGCCTCAGGCAACACCTCGATGCGATGCCGAATGCCCTGAATGAGCCGGCGGACGGCCGAACCCGAGAGCAGACTCGGCGTCCCGCCGCCGATAAAGACGGATATGAGGGGGCGGGGCACATCCAGCTCCTGGATCTCTCCCTCCAGGTCGAGCAGGAGCGCATCGACATAGGCTGCTTCCGGAAGGCTGCCCCGAAGCGCATGAGAGTTGAAGTCGCAATAGGGGCACCTCCGCAGGCACCAAGGGATATGGATGTAGAGCGCTAGAGGGGGAGCCCCTTGGGGAAAACGGGGTGCATCTCCGACGGCTCCGTCCCGCAACGAGGTATCCGGAGTACCCTCAGGGAGCCATTCCAGCGGCCGACTCATGCCCTGGAGTCAGGTGACGGGCTCCAGGCGTGCGTAGGCCAGCACCAGCCACTTGCTGCCGACCGCCTCGAAGTTGACCTGGACGCGGGCGCTCGTGCCTTTCCCCTCCGTATCGAGCACCACACCCTCTCCGAACTTCGGGTGCGATACCCGCTGCCCGAGGCGAAAGCCGCCAACCTGTTCCTCAGGGGCCTGGGTGCCCCTGCCGGGGCGCGAGACGCCGCCGCCGCGGACCTCCTCGATCAGCACTGGGGGGATCTCCCGCAGGAACCGGGAAGGGAAGGGATAGGTCTCGCTGCCGTGCAGGCGCCTGCTCTCCGCATGGGTGAGATAGAGCTGGTGCATGGCGCGGGTCATGCCGACGTAGCAGAGGCGTCGCTCCTCCTCGAGCCGATTCGGGTCCTCGGCGGACATGCTGTGAGGAAAGAGTCCCTCCTCGACCCCAACGACGAAGACGATAGGGAACTCCAGCCCCTTGGCGCTGTGCAGCGTCATGAGCTGCACGCCGTCCTCGAACTGATCCGCCTGGGCCTCCCCCGCCTCGAGGGCTGCGTGCGACAGAAAGGAGCCCAGGGGGTCGCCCTCCTCATCCTCCAGCTGGCGGGCAAAGCGCCGTGTGGCATTCACCAGCTCCTCCAAGTTCTCGATGCGGTCCACGCCCCTGCCGTCTCTTGCCTTCCTGTAGTGCTCCCGCAGACCCGCGGCCTCGAGCACCTGGGCGCAGAGCTCCGAAAGCTCGGTTCCGTCGCGCGCGGTGCGTTGGTCCCTGACCAGGGACAGGAAGCCGCCGAGCGAGCCCGCAGCTCTCGGGGACAGCGTCCCCGAGGCCACCAGGGCCTGCGCCGCCCCCCACAGGGAGGTGCGCCCGTCGCGCGCCTGTTGGCGGATGGTGTCCAGGGTCTTGGTGCCGATGCCCCGGGGTGGCGTGTTGACCGCCCGCTCGAAGGAGGTGTCGTCCTCGGGATTTGCGATCAGGCGCAGATAAGAGAGGGCGTCTTTGATCTCCGCACGCTCGAAGAAGCGCAGGCCGCCGTACACGCGGTAAGGGATGGCGCTCTGGATGAGGGCCTCCTCGAACAGGCGCGACTGCGCCGTCGTCCGGTAGAGGACAGCACACTCGGAGCGGCGGTAGGCCTCATCCTCCACGAAGCGGCGGATACGATCCACCACGAAGCGTGCCTCGTCCACCTCGTTGAAGGCGGCATAGCGGCGAATGGGCTCTCCCGCCCCGTCCGCGGTCCATAGGTTCTTGCCAAGGCGCGTCGGATTGTTGGCGATGAGCGTATTGGCGGCGTCCAGGATATTTCCGGTCGACCGATAGTTCTGCTCCAGGCGCACCAAACGCGTACCAGAATAGTCGTTCTGAAAGCTCTGGATATTCTCCACCCGTGCCCCCCGCCAGCCGTAGATCGACTGGTCGTCGTCGCCCACCAGGAACAGGTTGTCATGGTTGCCCGAGACGAGCCTCAGCCATGCATACTGGATCGCGTTGGTGTCCTGAAACTCGTCCACCAGAATCGCGTGGAAGCGCTCGCTGTAGTGGTGGAGGATGTCAGGCCGTTCCCGCAATAGCTCGAGCGCGCGCAGCAGCAGTTCTGCGAAATCCACCAGGCTTCCACGGCTGCACGCGGTCTGGTACTCGCGGTAGACGTCGATCATCCGTTGCATGAAGAAGTCGCCGCCGTCGTCCAGGTGCTCCGGGCGCAAGCCTTCGTCCTTCTGTTTGTTAACGAATCCCTGGACTTGGCGCGGGGGCCAGCGGGACTCATCCAGCTCCAGCGACTTCAGGACCCGGCGGATCAGACGATACTGGTCGTCCGAGTCGAGGATCTGAAACTGCTGGGAGAGGCCGGCGTCCTGCCAGTGAGCCCGCAGGAAGCGGTGGGCCAGCCCATGGAAGGTCCCCACCCACATTCCTCCGATGGGCGCATGCAGGATCTCTTCGATGCGGGATTTCATCTCCCGCGCCGCCTTGTTGGTGAAGGTGACCGCCAGGATGGCCCAGGGCGGTATCTGCTCTACCCTGATCAGCCAGGCGATGCGGTGGACCAACACCCGTGTCTTGCCGCTGCCGGCACCGGCCAGCACCAACAGGTTACCCATAGGCGCGGTGACAGCCTCGCGCTGGGCCTCATTGAGGGAATCGAGTATATGGGAGACGTCCATCGGCTCATTCTAGCAACCCAGTCGGATGGTCCCCACAGTTGCGCCCTGCAGAGGCAGTCCGCCGCAACGGGGCTCCGGGGCTCCGACTCTCCATGGTCCCGATGTCTCGAACGTGGGCGCTATAGTATCCTGCCGTGGAGCACAAGCGTCTGTTTCATCAACCACCGCATCGTAATCCGTATCCAGTGACCGTTCTCAGCAACGACACCTTCCTGCGCGCCCTCCTGCGCGAGCCCGTGGAGTACACGCCCGTGTGGATGATGCGGCAGGCGGGCCGCTATCTCCCGGAGTATCGGGCCACCCGGGCCCGCGCTGGCAGCTTCCTGGGGATTTGCAGGAACCCGGAGCTGGCCTGCGAAGTCACCCTCCAGCCGCTGAATCGCTTTCCCCTGGACGCTGCGATCCTGTTCTCGGATATCCTCACGGTACCGGACGCCATGGGCCTTGGGCTGTACTTCGCCGAGGGTGATGGCCCGCACCTTGAGCACCCGGTGCGGGACGCGGCAGACGTGCGCCGCCTGGGGATGCCGGACATGGAGGATGACCTGGGCTACGTCATGGACGCGGTGGCCCTGATCCGCCGCTCACTTGGGGGGCGGGTCCCGCTGATCGGCTTCTCCGGCAGTCCATGGACCCTGGCGACCTACATGATCGAGGGCGGTAGCGCGAAGAGCTTTGCGCGCTCCAAGGGGATGATGTTCGATCGGCCGGAGCTGATGCACGAGCTTCTCGCAAAGGTCTCAAATGCCGTTGTCGCTTACCTTAACGCGCAGGTCGCCCGGGGCGCCCAAGCCCTCATGATCTTCGATACCTGGGGCGGGGTGCTCACCCCGCGGGACTATCAGGAGTTTTCCCTCGCTTACATGAGCCGGATCGTCACGTCGCTGACCCGCGAGGCAGACGGGCGCCCTGTGCCGGTGGTCCTCTTCACCAAGGGGGGCGGCCAATGGCTGGACCGGATGGCGGGGACCGGCTGTGATGCCGTAGGTGTCGACTGGACGGTAGACCTCGTCGATGCCCGCCGCCTGGTACAGGATGAGGTGGCGCTTCAGGGTAACCTGGACCCATGCATCCTATACGCGTCGCCTGAGCGCATACGCCGCGAAGTCGAGGGGGTGCTCGCCAGCTACGGAGCCGGTCCCGGCCACGTGTTCAACCTGGGCCACGGCATCCA
>Ga0307440_1001746_pt1 | contig 10456 bp, 6 predicted proteins | sample SalMarWE160410MG_FD_202150 | JGI IMG/M metagenome (GOLD analysis project Ga0307440, IMG submission 202150) | Salt marsh sediment microbial communities from the Plum Island Ecosystem LTER, Massachusetts, United States - WE1604-10 | ecosystem: Environmental > Aquatic > Marine > Intertidal zone >... | reverse complement strand
CCCGGGTCGGGTTTTCCTCCTCGAGGATCAGGCGCAGCTCGGAGAAAACCCGACGGCCACTGAGCCGTTTGAAGAAATCCATCTTGACGGCGTTTTCAATCAGGCCGGCGGTGAGCTTGCCGATACTGAAACCAAACCGTTGCTCGAATCGGATGGCGCGAAACACGCGGGTCGGATCCTCAACGAAGCTGAGGTTGTGAAGGACCCGGATCACCTTCTCTTTGAGGTCCTTCTGGGCCGAAAAAAAGTCGATCAAGGTGCCGAAGCGTTTCTCGTTCAGCTGGATGGACAGGGTGTTGACGGTGAAATCCCTGCGGAACAGATCCAGTTTGATGGACCCCATCTCCACGATGGGCAGGGCCGCCGGGAACTGGTAATATTCAAGCCGGGCCGAGGCTACGTCAATCTTGAATCCGTCCGGGTAGATGATGACCGCTGTACCGAATTTGGCGTGGGTGTGGATGCGGACGCCCGTCATCTTTGCATACATTTTTGCGAAGCCGATTCCGTCGCCCTCGATCACGATGTCGATATCCTCATTGGGCCGATAGAGAAACAGATCCCGGACAAACCCGCCCACCACGAACGCGCTGACACCAATATCATCCGCCGTCCTGCCGATGTGCCGCAGCAGGGACAGTAGCTTGGCCGGCAGGCGCTCCACCATAAATTTGGTGACATTGCGGGTCCTGGCAGGCACTGGCTCCTGCATCGGATCCAGGTGCCGGTCCTTGAAATGTTGGTCCCTTCGTACCAGGGTGTTCAACAGATCGGTCCGGGTGATGACGCCTCGGATGCCGTTATCGTCCAGGACGGGAAGGACCCGCTGCTTGTTTTCAATGATTTTGTTCTGCACTTCCCATAAAGGGTCTTCTGGTGAAACATGGGCTGAATCTGGAGACATATACTCCCTGACCGGCACCTCTCCCAGGGCGTGGAAGAGCGCCTTCTCGATGACCTGCCGGGTGATGTAGCCGGCCAGCAGCGGCGTCCCGTTATGGTTTTCGGTCACCACCAGGGCGTTGATGTTGTACCGGGTCAGAAGGTCCTTGGCCGTCCTGCAGGAAACGGCCGCATCTACGGTGATGGCCGGCGAGGACATCAGATCCTTGGCGCGACGCTGGGATCGGACCCTCTCATAGAGCACCTGGACGAGGGTGTGCTCCGCCTGGGCCAGCGTCATCTCCTTGATGGTCGCGGAGGCGGCGGCCGAATGCCCCCCTCCGCCGAAGAGCTTCATGATGCCCCCCACGTCTACCTCCGGGATGCGGCTTCGGGCAACCATATAGATCTTGTTTCCCATGGCCGCCACCGCAAAGATGGTGTCGAAATTTTCAATCCGGACCATCTTGTGGACAAGGAACGCAAAATCCGGCACATAATGGGCGCTGGTCACCGTGGTGACGGCGATCTCGACGCCATTGATGTGGTAGTGGGTGAGGCGGTGAAACATCTCGTTGAGAATCTCCAATTGCTCGGGGCTCATCTCCCGTGAAATCAGGTCCGATACCGTGTTGAGATTGGCGCCCTTGGCCAGAAGATGCGCGGCCGCCGTGAAGTCTTCCTCAGTGGTGGAGGAAAAGGTGAAGGCACCCGTATCCTCGTAGATTCCCAGGCTCAGGATAGTGGCTTCCTCGGGGGTGAGTACGATCCCTTTTGCCTTGATAAGATCGGTTAGAATCGTTACGGTGGAGCCCACCGGCCGGATCACCTCGTGGTGGCCGTGGATATCGTTTTCCATATCGGGGTGGTGGTCGTAAATGTGGATGGAAAGCCCCGGCAGATTGAGAAGGGGCGCCATGGGGCCGATTCGGCTGGGCTGGCGGGTATCCACCAGCACGAGGGTGTTGATGCGCGCCGGATCGATGTCCTTGAAATCGATGATGCTGTAAAGATACACCATGGATTTGATGAAAAATTCCCTCAGGTTTTTCTCCTGGGACCCTGGAAAGACAACTCGGGCGCCGGGGTAGAGCTTCTGGGCCGCCAGCATCGATGCCAGGGCGTCGAAATCCGCATTGACATGGGTTGTAATGACCGTCAGGTCGCGCGTCGCCTCTTTGGGCGATTTTTTCGTCAGGGGGGTGTGGCTCATGGGAGGAATAAATCCCAAATGCGGTGCGCTGTCAATTACCTATTGAAAGTTGTACTAAATATTCCTATGGTAGGATCACTTTGAATCTTTCGCCGGCTTTATTAAAAGAACTCGATGGACTATCGATATATATTCGGGCCGGTGCCTTCCCGGCGGCTGGGAATGTCGCTGGGAGTGGACCTGATGCCCCATAAAACCTGTACGTTGGACTGCGTTTACTGCGAGTGCGGCAAGACGACGCACCTGACCCTGGCGCGCAAGCCTTATGTGGCCGTGGATCGGCTGCAGCAGGAGCTGGCCAGCTTCCTGGAAGAGGCGCCGGAAATTGATTTTATCACCTTTTCCGGCGCTGGGGAGCCGACCCTTCACTCCTCCATTGGGCAGATCGCCCGGTTTGTCAAGCGCCGGTACCCCCGTTACCCGCTGGCCCTCCTGACGAATGGAACGCTCTTCCATGAACCGGAGGTGCGTGCGCAGGTCGCGGATATCGACTTGGTCATCGTTTCGGTGGATGCGGCCTCGGCCTCCGTGTTTCGCCGGGTGAACCGGCCCCATCCGGGGCTGGATCTGGCGGCGGTGATAAAGGGGCTCGTCGCCCTGCGACGGGAGCATCCGGGTCGGATATGGGCCGAGGTTTTCCTGGTTGCCGGGGTCAACGACCGCGAAGAGGAGGCCCGGTGCCTGGCGGATTTGTTGGAAAGGATCCAGCCCGATCGGATACAGCTCAATACCTTGGATCGGCCCGGCACCGAACCCTGGGTTCAGCCCCTCGATGCGGAGGCCATGGCCCGGGTTGCGGCCTGCATTCCCAAGGCCCGGTGGACGGGGGCGCCGACCGTCCCCCTTGCCCCGTCTGAACAGGAGGAGGGGCTGCTCTTGCCGCGATTGCTGGCCGCCATCCGTCGAAGGCCCAGCACGGTTGCGGATATGGCGGCCATGCTGGGGGTGTCGGAGGCCAAAATCCGTCCGCTTCTCGATACCCTGCTGACGAACGGGGAGGTGGCGGCACAGACCATGGCCAGGGGGATTTTCTATACCGCGAAGAACAGATCGTCGCGCTGACGGCGGCCGTTGTCCGTCGCACCGGGGGGCGTGCAAAAAAATGAACGGTATGTCGTTTTTCTTTCACGGCTGCGGGATAATATCCGAGGGGTGCCGAAGGGTCACCCCGGCTATCCCAGGGATGGACCAGATGGCATGAAATGTGCTTTTTTAGGCAAAAGGCAAGAGGTGCCGCAAACGGGAGTTAAAGGATTTCATCAACTGCCCGATAATGTCTATATTTGCAACTGAAGGAACCAACCAGCTTGAGGAGGGGGCATGCCGGTTTACTTGTGGGTGGGTAAAAACAGGAAAGGTGAAGTTCAAAAGGGAGAAATGGAGGCCCTCAACCAGGATGCCGTTCTGGCCAGTTTGACCCGGATGCACATCGCGCCCACGAAGGTCAAGAAAAAACCGAAAGACCTTTTTGAGAATGTGGCGTTTCTACAGCCGAAGGTCAAGGCCAAGGATATCATTCTTTTTGCCAGGCAGTTTTCCACCATGATCGATGCGGGGCTGCCCATTATCCAGTGCCTGGATATCCTCCAGTCTCAACAGGAAAACGCGACCTTCAAGAAGGTCCTCCGCTCCATCAAGGAATCCGTGGAAAGTGGATCCACTCTGGCCGAATCCCTGCAGAAGTTTCCAAAGGAATTTGACGACCTCTTCGTGAACATGATTGCGGCAGGGGAGGCCGGCGGTATTCTGGACATCATTCTCAGGCGTCTGGCCGCCTATATGGAAAAGGTGGCCAAACTCAAGGGCAAGGTCAAGGGTGCCATGGTGTATCCGGCGGTCACCCTGAGTATTGCCGTCGTTGTTCTGACCATCATCCTGGTATTCGTAATTCCCGTTTTCCAGAAATTGTTCTCTGACTTCGGGGGGCAGCTGCCGGCCCCCACCCAGATGGTCATCAACATCAGCAACTTCGTGAAATCCAACATTTTATACATAATAGGCGCCGTGGTGCTGCTATTCATCGCCTACAAGAGATTCTACAAGACCCAGAAGGGGCGGGGCTTTGTGGACAAGGCCGTGCTGAAGTTCCCCGTTTTCGGCATGCTAATCCGTAAGGTGGCCGTGGCCAAATTCACCCGCACCATGGGAACCATGTTGACGAGCGGCGTCGCCATCTTGGAGGCTCTGGACATCGTGGCCAAGACCTCCGGTAACAAGACGATCGAGAGCGCCATCTACAGTGTGCGCGCGGCCATCTCCGAAGGCCGCACCATGGCTGATACCCTGGTGGAGAGCGGTGTTTTCCCGAGTATGGTCTGCCAGATGATCGCCGTGGGGGAATCCACCGGCGCTTTGGACTCAATGTTGAATAAAATCGCAGATTTTTATGACGAAGAGGTCGACCAGGCGGTGGAGAACCTGACCTCGCTCATCGAACCCTTCATGCTCGTGTTTCTCGGTGTGACCATTGGCGGGTTGGTCATCTCCATGTACCTGCCGATCTTCAATATGGCCTCTGTCATCAAGTAAGATCGGCCATGAGCGCACAGGGGGAGCTCTACCGAAGGCTCAAATGGCTGACCTTTTTCAGACTGCTGTTTTCAACCGCCCTGATGGGGGGAGCCGCCTATCTGCATGCAGAGGGTGACTCCTCCTTTTTTACGCCGCCCCTTCTGGCCATATACGGCCTTTGCATCGGGGTTTTCACCCTTTCCATCATCTATGCCCTGCTCCTGAAGCGCTTGAAGCACTATCGGGCGTTTGCCGCCGTTCAGGTCAGCATCGACACGGTGATCGTTTCCCTGATGATTTACCTGACGGGAGGGTTCTCCAGCAGCTTTTCCCTCCTCTATCTGGTGATCATGATCTACTCGAGCATGCTGATCTATCGCAAGGGCAGCCTGATCATGGCGGCACTGTGCAGCATCCAATACGGCATCATGGTGGATCTGGAGTATTACGGTGTCATCACCCCCCTGGTGTCACCGGGATCGGCGGGCGCGCTGGAGGAACAGTGGCGCTACGTTCTTTTCAAGATCCTCATGATCGCCATCGGTTGCTTTTCCGTGTCGTTCCTGAGCAGCCTTCTGACGGAACAGTTGCGCAAATCCCGGCGGGAGTTGTCGGACATGGAGGAGCATCTGCGGCGGGTCGAGAAATTGGCCACCGTGGGGGAAATGGCCGCCGGCCTGGCCCATGAAATCAAGAACCCGCTGGCCTCCCTTTCCGGCTCGATCCAACTGATCCGGGAGGATATTCCCTTCAGTGAGGACCATGACCGGTTGATGAAGATCGTCCTGAGGGAAGCGGATCGGCTCAATTCCCTGCTGAGCAATTTTCTTCTGTTTGCCAGGCCCCAGGCCCGCAAAATGGAACGGATCGAGGTGGAAAGGGCCCTTGTCGACAGCGTTTCGTTGTTTGAGAAGCACATGGGCAGCTCCAGCCGCATCCGTATCGATCGCTCCTTTGCGCCCGGGATCTGGGTCGAAATGGATCCCATGCATCTGCATCAGGTGATGTGGAACCTGCTGCTCAATGCCGCAGAGGCCATGGGAGATGACGGTCGGATCAGCATTTCCTCCCTTGAAAACGGCGATCGCAGCGCGCGCATCAAGGTCTGCGATACCGGGTGCGGTATTCCTGAAAACAGGGCCGGGCACATTTTCGACCCCTTCTATACCACCAAGAGCAATGGGACGGGGCTGGGACTGTCCATTGTCCACCGGATTCTGGAAACTTACGATGCCAGGGTCTCGGTGGACAGCGTCCCCGGCAGCGGCACCACCTTTATCCTCGATCTCAAGCGGGCCGCCGCACCCGCGTGAGGGGGCCAGAGCCCGTATTTCAACTTGACGCCCTGCAGCGGCTTGTATATAGAAGCTGTCGAATATTTAGATGGAACCGGGAACCGGGCATTGACCGGTTCGGCCGGATCGAAAGAGGGTTATGCCAGGCGACGCCATCCAGACTCTTGGGGATGGCGTTTTTTTATGGGAGGCGGCCATGGCGCGACTACTGGCGATCGATAACTACGATTCCTTCACTTACAACCTGGTGCAGATGTTCATGCCCTACCCGCTGGATATCCAGGTGGTCCGCAGTGACCGCATCACGCTGGCGGAGGTGGAGGCCGACCTCCCGGATTATGTGCTCATAAGCCCCGGACCCAAGGATCCGGCGCATGCGGGCATTTCAAAGGCCTTGATCCGTGCCCTCTATCGGAAGCGGCCCCTGCTGGGTGTCTGCCTGGGGCTTCAGTGCATGAACGAGGTCTTTGGCGGTGAAACGGTCAGGGCGCCCCTGCCCATGCATGGAAAGACGTCGACCATCCGCCATGACGGCTCGGGCCTCTTCGCCGGGCTTCCCTCTCCCTTCAAGGCCGCCAGATACCATTCCCTGATGGTTGAATTGCATGCCAGCGAGCTGCTGGTCACCGCCCGGAGCACAGACGGGGTGGTGATGGGGATCCGTCATCCGGTCTATCCGTTGCACGGGGTGCAGTTTCACCCCGAAAGTTTTTTAACGGTGCACGGCCACCGGATCATCCAAAATTTTTTGAACCTGGGACCGGTGAATCCCGATGAAAATGAAGCCGACGCTTGAGGAAATAGTCGGAAGGATATCCGGCGTTCAGGTCACGCCCATGACCCTGACGGAATCCTTCGAAACCCTGGCCGCCCGTTTTGCCGCCCGCCCGGGGACCGTGGTGCTCCTCAGCGGGGCGGATCTGGACAGCGCCCGCTACCATATGCTGGGAATCGATCCCTGGCTGACCCTTACCGTGAGGGCCGGCCGGCCGGCTCTCACGGTGGAAGGGGTTACCCATCATCCGGCGGGGTCCGCCTTCGATGTTCTCGGGGCCTTGACCCGGCGGTTGGCATTGCCTGCGGAGGCCGTTTCGGGATCCGCAGATGGGGCCTGCCCCTTGCCGGTCGTTGCCGGCCTCTTCGGCTACCTGGCCTATGACTTGAAGGATGTGCTGGAGGAACTGCCCAGAACGGCAGTGGACGATCTGCGGCTTCCCAGCCTGTTCATGACGGCCCCTTCGGTTCTTGTGGTGCACGATCGCTTGACCCGGTCGACATGGCGGTGCATTCCCCTGCGTGCCGATGCCAAGGACTCCCAGGCGCCCGGCACCCTGGTGGATCGATTTGAACGGGCGCTGCGATTGCCGCTGTCTGCCGGTTCCTTTGAGGCGGATCGGGCATCCGCCCGATCCGGTTTCAGCCGCAATGCGTATATGGCGGCCGTGGACCGGATAAAGGAGTATATCGTGTCCGGCCACGCCTACCAGGTCAACCTGTCCCAGCGCTTCGAAATGGATTTCAGGGGGGACCCCTACCGCCTGTTTTCGACCCTCTTCGAGATGAATCCGGCCCCGTTTTTTGCCTATGTCAACGCCGGAGACCATCAGATCGTGTCCACTTCACCCGAGCGCTTCATACAATTGGCGGGTCGCAGGATCGAAACCCGGCCCATCAAGGGGACGCGCCCCAGAGGGGAAAGCAGGGCCGCGGACGAGGCCAACCGAAATGCGCTCGTCACCAGCGCCAAGGATGACGCCGAGCTATCCATGATCGTGGATCTCCTGCGAAACGATATCGGAAAGGTTGCAAGGGCCGGCTCGGTCCGGGTGGTGGAACATAAGCGGGTGGAGGCCTACCGGAATGTATTTCACCTGGTCTCCATTGTCGAAGGGGAGCTGGCACCGCCATTCGATGCGGTGGATCTGATCCGGGCCACCTTCCCCGGCGGGTCCATCACCGGATGCCCCAAGATCCGTTCCATGGAGATCATCGATGAGTTGGAACCCTGCAGGCGCCATGTTTACACCGGCGCCATCGGGTACATCGGCTTTCACGGCACCATGGATCTTTCCATCGCCATCCGAACCGCCACGGTGGTGAACGGCAGGATGCTCTTTTCCGTGGGGGGGGGGATCGTCTTCGATTCCAACCCTGGAGATGAATACGAGGAGACGCTCCACAAGGGGCAAACCCTCATGGCCGCCGCCGAGGCGGGTCGGGGGAAGGCCTCTCCCGTGGTGTGGTTCAACGGCCTTTTCCAGCGTCAGAGCGAGGTCGGGGTACCCCTTACCGATCCGGGCCTGGCTTATGGATTCGGTCTTTTCGAGACCCTCAGGGCAGTGAACGGACGGCCCCTGCGGCTGGGCCATCACCTGGCGCGATTCGAGAATTCATGGCGTCAGCTGTTCCAGACGGACCCCCCGGATGTGACCTGGCATCGGATTATCGAGGCGGTGCTGTGTCAGAATGGGCTGCACCACACCACGGCCGCTGTCAAGATCCTGGCGACCCGGGGAGACCGGGAGGCGGCGCCATACACCCACCAGCTGCTCGTATCGGCAAGACCCTATGCGCATCGCCTGTGCGGCAAGGAACCGGCGGGGCTGCATCTGGCCCTGTACCCCGAGGCGCGGCAGACGCCCTTGGCTGACCATAAGAGCTTGAACTATCTATATTATCTTCTTGCCGGCCAATGGGCCAAGGCCCGGGGGGCCGACGAGGCGCTCATTTTGAACCCGGACGGGACCGTGTCGGAAACCAACACCGCCGGGCTGTTGATGGTCACGGGGCAGCGGATCCTTCGTCCCCTTTCTCCCCATGTACTGCCCAGCATCATGCAGGAGCGGGTGTGCCGCCTTCTGAAGGACTGGGGCTATGGGGTGGATATTGCCCCCCTTACGCCCAGCCAGCTCCAGGAGGCCGATGCGGTGCTCCTGACCAACGCCCTCATGGGTGCCGTACCGGCCCTTTCCCTCGACGGTTCGGCGTTGGCAGGACCGGGGGAACTCTGGCGACGGATCAATGCGACGGTCCTGAGTGCTGAGTGATGGAAGTCCTGGAAAGGAATATCTTGCCTCCAGCGAAGCAACGGGTTTACCGGCTTGGTATTTTTTGCTAATCTGAATTTCTTCTGTACCTATAAAAAATAGTGACAATTTATCGTTGCGGTCAGTGAAACCGGCACCGATCTTCACTCTATCCTGAGCAGGGGGGTTGATGTTTCAAACCAGCAGGGGATGTTTTATCAGCCACCGGCGAGTCAGTTTCTGGAGGAGCGCTGATTTATAGAGCGGACGCTGGCGGATGCGACCGGAATCCTTTGCCGGGAAAAGGGGGTGTCCCATGAGCTTCAAGATGAAAGTCGGTTCGATGCTGTTCGTTCTTCTTTTATTCGTCACGGGGATTGCCGCCGCACAGCCCAGGGCTGCCGTCCTGGATTTTCAAAATAAAACGCCCAATGGCGGTTGGGCCGTCGGTCAGGGGGCTTCCGACATGCTGGCCACGGAAATCGTGAAAAGCAGAAAGTTCCGCGTCATTGAAAGGGAAAAACTCAAATCCATCCTTAAGGAACAGGGCTTGAGCCTATCCGGTGCCATCGATCCTTCAACAGCGGTGAAAGTCGGGAGGCTTCTGGGGGTAGAATATATCATCACCGGCGCGGTAACGGAATACGGCCAGAGCCGTTCGGGCGCTTCCGGCAGAGATGTGCGGGTGGGAAAAACAGGATATCACGCCGCTGTGGACGTACGCATCGTTTCCGCCACCACGGGAGAAATCGTTTTCGCGGATAGCGGATCCCACAGCGAATCCTCCATCAGACTGAGATTATTCGGCTACCGTGTCGGAGAAAAGTTTAACGAAAAAAAGGCAACGGATACCCTTCGGGGGGCCATCAAGGACTTCGCCGCAAAGATAGATGTCGCAACGCTGACCGGATACGGCATAGGGGCCGGGGGGACTCTCGGAACGCCGAGGCTGAAGGGAGCCAAGATCGCAGATGTAAGCGGAAATACGGTCGTCATCAACCGCGGATCCGGCAGTGGGCTCAAAACCGGCCAGACCAAGGGCGTGTATCGTCCCGGCAGGGTGATCAAAGATCCGGATACCGGTAAGGTGCTGAAGCAGAATTTCGATCAGGTGGGACAAATCGAGCTGACGACGGTCGCGGAAGGCTATTCGGAAGGCAGAATCGTATCTGGCAGCGGATTGAAAGTGGGAGACATCGTGAAATAAACCCCATCGTTGCAACAATGGGGGAAACCGAAACTGCTGCAGCGTCTCGATGGGGCGGTATTGGGCAGTTGGGGAGAGAAGGGGCTACCCCCCGCTTCCTTTGGGATCAAAAACATACCCGACCGATCGCAGGCTCTTGAAATAAACAGGCTTTCTGGGTCTGGTCTCAAAGTATTTTCGGAATCGGACGATGAAATTGTCGATGGTTCGCGAGGACGCCTGCGGGGAGTAGTCCCAGCCGGCTTCCAGCAGACGCTCTCTTGAAAGGGGTTTGCCCGGATTGGCGATAAAAAGCCTGAGCAGTTTAACCTCCTGCTCGGTG
>Ga0307440_1001745_pt1 | contig 10456 bp, 8 predicted proteins | sample SalMarWE160410MG_FD_202150 | JGI IMG/M metagenome (GOLD analysis project Ga0307440, IMG submission 202150) | Salt marsh sediment microbial communities from the Plum Island Ecosystem LTER, Massachusetts, United States - WE1604-10 | ecosystem: Environmental > Aquatic > Marine > Intertidal zone >... | reverse complement strand
CGCTCTCGAGTGCCGCCTGGCGACCGATTTCCGGATTGGCACCCGCGCCGAGCCCTTCGGTCAGACGCTCCCCGATCTGGATCCGTTCCTGGGCCTGGGAAATATCCAGAGCCTGAATATCCGTATTGGCGGCAATGAATTTGACCCCCTGAAGGTTGGATTCGATCATGTTGTTGATGGCGTTTCCTCCGGCGCCTCCCACGCCGATGACCTTGATTCGCGCTGACTTCTCATTCTCGACAAACGTAAACATGTGTTTTGCCCCCCTTTTAATGAAATTAACCTCAACAATTAAACGACATCCTTGAACCACCGTTTCATGCGCGTCATGACTCGGTTGAAAATATTGGAATCCCGTATTCTGAACTTTCTGTTGCCCTGGTTCCTGGCACCGAATAGCACCAGCCCCACGCCCGTAGCGTACATGGGGTTGTTGACCACATCCACCAATCCACTGATTCCCTGGGGCTTTCCCAAGCGGGTCGGCAGGTTGAACACGGACTCGGCCACCTCGCAAAGCCCCTCCAGGAGCGAGGAGCCGCCGGTGACCACCATGCCGGAGTTGACGAAAGGCTCCATCCCCGCACGGTAGATCTCCCGCTTGACAAGGGTGAAAATTTCCTCCATGCGCGGCTCCAAGATCTCGCCCAGGATCTGCCGCGGAAGCTTTCGGGGCTTGCCCCCCCCCATCCCCGGCACCTCGATGGACTCATCACCGCTGATTCGCCTGGCCACGCAGGCACCATACTTGCGCTTAATTTTCTCGGCCTCCGCGATGGGCGCGCGGAGGCCGATGGCGATATCGTTGGTCAGGTTGTTGCCTCCCAAAGCCAGTACGAAGGTGTGCCGGATGTTCTTGTCGGAGAAGATGGCCAGATCCGTGGTGCCGCCCCCCAGGTCCAGAAGCGCCGTTCCCAGCTCCTTTTCCTCGCTCGTCAGCACCGCCTCCCCGGAGGCGAGGGACTCCAGCACGATATCGGCCACATCGAGACCGGCGCGGTTGGCACACTTGACGATGTTGTGGGCCGATGTCACCGCTCCCGTGACGATGTGAATCTTGGCCTCAAGCCGCACCCCGGCCATACCTACCGGATTTTGAATCCCCGCCTGGTCGTCCACGATATACTCCTGGGGCAGCACGTGGATCACCTCCCGGTCCATGGGGATCGCCACGGCCCGGGCCGCATCGGTCACCCGCTCCACATCGTGGGCCGTCACCTCCGATCCCTTGACCGCTACAATTCCCCGACTGTTGAAGCCCGTGATGTGGCCGCCGGCAATGCCGGCGTAGACCGATGAAATTTCACACCCCGCCATCAGCTCGGCCTCCTCCACGGCTTTTTTAATGGAATCCACCGTGGATTCGATATTCACCACAACGCCCTTTCGAAGCCCGATGGAGGGGTGGGTGCCGATGCCGATGATATGGATGTCATCGCCCAATACCTCCCCCACCACCGCACATATTTTAGTCGTGCCTATATCCAGCCCGACAACAATGTTGTCATATGCCTGCACCTAGCCCTCCTTGAATTCACCGGCCGAATCATTCTGCCTGATGGGGTTGACGACCACACGCCTGGGATTCGCCAAATCGATGGTGGTAAATCCTCTCCATCCCGGCTGCTGATCGAATCGACACAGCAGGGTTCCTAAAATCCTCAATTTTTCCTTCAGATGCCGGTATCCCAGTTTCACCGTCCGCCTGCCGCCGGAGACATAGAGGGTCAAGCCCAGATCCGGGTCCACCTGGATGCGGCTGATCTGCCGATCGGGCAGCACCGCCCCCTTTTCCCTGCCCAGTTCCAACGTGGTCATCACGGCATCGAACGCGGAACTGCCGCTGCTATGGGGCAGGCGGATATCCGAAAAGCTAAGCCCTGTAACCAGGGGCAAATCATCCGGGTCTGACTTCTCCCAGGCTTTGAACACCACCCCCCGGGTGTTGATAAGAAACTTGCCCCCGAGATCCAAGACGGCCAGGGGGTGCTGCTCGCGGATCCGAATGGTCAGGGTGCTGGGAAGCTCCCGGGTCACCTCTGCCGCCGCAATCCAGGGATGACGCAGGAGCCGCTTTCGAACCAGATTCAGGTTGACGGCCAGGATGTTGACCGGCGGCACGATGCCGGCCTGTCGCAACACCTCCGGTTTCGAGAGCCGGTCAGCGCCGATGATTCGGATCTGCCTTGACTTGAAAAAATCACACTGGGTGACCACGTCATACGCCAGGACAAAACACAAACTCAGGCAGATAAGCCCTGCAAGACCGCCCGTGGCCATCAAGGCGCCCCGGAGACCACGACGCCCGCGTCCCTTCGCCCCTGTTCCGCTTCGGGGGCGCTTCCTGTTCGGTCGAACCCGTTTAGTCCCCAACAATTTTCACCTCCGGTTCGAGCTGAATGTGAAATCGATCCCACACCGTCCCCCTGATGCGTTCCATAAGGGAAAGCACATCGGCGGCCGTTGCCCCGCCCGTGTTGACGATGAAGTTGGCATGCCGCTCGGAGATGCAAGCCCCGCCGCAGCGCTTTCCCTTGAGGCCGGCCTGTTCGATCAATTGCCCGGCGGGGGGCCCCAGGGCCGGATTCTTAAAGATGCATCCGGCACTGGGGGCCCCCAGCGGCTGGGATGCCGCACGCAACCGCATGACCTCTGCCGCCTCGGACCGCAATGCGGCCCGGTCCGCCAGGATCAATGAAAAGGAAGCCTCCACAATGATCGCCGGCTGCCACCCGGGCACCTCACCGGGCAGCGCCTCCCAGGAGAGCCGCCGATGTTCGGCGTGGATCGCCTCGCGCCCCAGGCGCCTCGGTTCCGCCTTGCCCGCGAGGAGATCCACGGAAAGGAGCCTGTCGGCCATGCAGCCGGCGGCGGTGCCCGCGTTCATGGTCAGCGCCCCGCCCAGGGTCCCGGGAATGCCCACGGCGAAGTTCATCCCCGCCAGTCCCTGGTCCATGCAGTGGCGGCAGAACCGTTTGAGCGGTATACCGGCCCCCACCCGCAAGGTCATTTTTCGCCCATCCGATGCGACCCTTTCAATATGTCCCAGACACCGATTCATCAGGATTACCAGACCGGAGATCCCCGCATCGGTCACCAGAAGATTGGTGCCGCCACCCATCACCCGGTAGGCAATCCCCCTGTCCCAGGCCCCTCTGACCAGGGCCGCCAGCTCCGCCAGGCTTTCGGGAATCACCACGGCTTCGGCATCCCCCCCGATACGAAAAGAGGTATGGGAAGCCATGGGCACATGGAAGTGCACCCGGTTTTCAAAGCACTGTCTCAGCCACTGCCGATGGGCTGCATGGAGTCGGGTCGTCATGGGGCTCCGTCAGGCTTCCCGGTCTTCAGCGCCGACGCTGCCAGGAGTTCATCCAGCAGGCGCTTGCCGATTCGCCACACATTCCCGGCCCCCAAGGTCAGGAGCAGGTCATTGGGTTTCAAGGTCTCTTTCAAGAGGGTTACCGCGGCCTCCTCGTCGGCCACGAACTGCGTTTCCCGGTGCCCATGGGCCTGGATGGCCTCACACAATCCCTGGGAGTCGACCCCCGTGACGGCCGTCTCCCCTGCCGCGTAAATGGGCAGCACCATCAGAACGTCCGAGTGGTAGAAGGCCCGGGCGAATTCCTCGAACAGCGACGCGGTCCGGGAATGGCGGTGGGGCTGGAACACCACCACCTTGCGCCGATCCGGCCAGCTCTCCCTGACGGCCCGGAGGGTCGCCTTTATCTCCGTGGGATGATGCCCATAATCGTCCACCACCAAAATGCCGCCGCACTCCCCTTTAACCTCCATTCGCCGCTGGACGCCGGCCAGGGTCTCCAAGGCCCGACGCATCACCTGGAAGGGGATCTCCAACTCCATGCCCACCGCGATGCTGGCAAGGGCGTTGTAAACGTTGTGCTGGCCCGGGAGGTTGAGGGTCATCTCGCCGAGACGCTCACCGCGACAAATCACCTGAAACCGGCTGGTGAGCCCCTCGAAGCTGATGTGCCGTGCCTGGAAATCCGCCTGGGTACTGAGCCCGTAAGTGACAAAGGGTTTTTGGATCTGGGGAATCAGCGCCTGCACCGGCTCGTCGTCCAGACAGAGCACCGAGCGGCCATAGAACGGAATCCGGTCCAGGAACTGGAGGAAACTCTCCTGAACCGCCTTCAGATCCGAATAGAAGTTCATATGCTCCCGGTCGATATTGGTCACCACCGCAATGGTGGGGGACATTTTCAAAAAGGACCCGTCGCTTTCATCGGCCTCGGCCACGATGAATTCGCCCTGCCCCAGCAGGGCATTGGTGTCGATGCTGCGCAGTTTGCCGCCGATCACCACCGTGGGATCAAGCCCCCCGCCAGCCAGGATGGCGGCGATGATGGAGGTGGTGGTGGTTTTGCCGTGGGAGCCGGCCACCGCAATGCTGTACTTGAGCCGCATCAGTTCAGAGAGCATCTCCGCCCGGGGAATCACCGGGATTCCGGCATGCCGGGCATGGATCACCTCGGGATTTTCCGCCCCCACGGCGGAGGAGGTCACCACCACGTCCGCGTTGGTCACCTGGGAGCCCTCATGCCCCAGAAACACCGTCCCCCCCAGTTGGACGAGCCGTTGGGTAATCTCGCTTTCCCTCAGGTCCGAGCCCGTGACCCGGTAGCCCAGGTTGAGCAGCAGCTCGGCGATGCCGCTCATGCCGATGCCGCCGATACCCACGAAATGGATGTGATACTTTTTTCGGTACACGCGCTATCCCTCTATTTCCTCCAGGTAACGGTAACAATCCGTCACGATGGCCTCGGCCGCTCCAGGCCGTCCGAGCTGCCGGGACTTGGCCGCCATATCCGCCAGAACCTCCGGGTGGCCGGCATAGTAGGCTATGCGCTCGGCCATGAAAGCGCCGGTCAGCTCCTCCTGGACAATCACCTCGGCGGCCCCCGCCGCCGCCATGGACTGGGCATTCAACATCTGGTGCTGATCCGCCGCAAAGGGGTACGGCACGAAAAGGGCCGGTTTTCCCATGGCGGTCAATTCCGCCACGGTGGTGGCACCGGCCCGGCATACCACCAGATCCGCCTCCTGGTACTGCCGGGCCATATCCGTATAAAAGGCGGCCACCCGACCGGATACCCCCTGGACCTCATAAGCCGCGGTAACGGCAGCCTCATCGGCAAGACCCGTCTGGTGAATCCACCGGATCGAGGCATCCCGCAGAAGCGTCAGGGCATCCATCACCGCCCGGTTGAGGGCCTGGGCCCCCTGGCTGCCACCGCACACCAGGACGGTAAAGGGCTTTTTGTCGGGGCCCACCACGGTCTCCCCGCGCAAAACCGGCTCCTCGTCGGGGATCATTTCAGGCCGTACCGGGTTGCCGCTCACCCGCACCTTCTCGGGTGAAAAAACCGGCAAGGTATCCTCAAAGGAGACATGGATCCGGCCGGCCAGCCGGCCCAGCACCCGGTTCGCCAGCCCCGGCAGGCGGTTCTGCTCCTGGATCACGATGGGAATGCCCATGAGATAAGCGCCTATCACCACCGGACCGGAAACGTATCCGCCCACCCCCACCACCAGATCCGCCTGGAATTGATGCAGCCCCACCATAGCGCTAAGCGTTCCCAGAGGCAGCTTCACAAGCGCCCAGAGCGCACGCCAGAGCCCCTTTCCCTTGATGCCCGAGGCCGTGACGGCCGTCAGGGGAAAAGGGGTGTTCGCCAGAGCCCGTTGCTCCATCAAATTTCCCGTTCCCATGAAAAGCACCTGAGTCGTCGCGTTTTTCGTCAAAAAGGCCCAGGCCAAGGCGATGCCGGGAAAGAGATGGCCACCGGTACCGCCACCTGCCACCACCACGTGAAGCGCCCGGGGCTCATCGGAATCACTCGCCGCTGGCGTATGCTGAATGTCCATCTCGTTCATCGAGCTTTCCCGGCTCCCACTCGCATCAGAATCCCGACAGCCGCCATGTTCATCACCAGAGAGGTGCCCCCATAGCTCAAAAACGGCAAGGTCAGCCCCTTGGTGGGCAGAAGTCCCAACGTAACGCCCATATTGATCCCCACCTGAAGTCCGAGAGCCGTCGTCAGCCCCAAGGCGACCAGGGCGCCGAAGGGATCCCTGGCGTGCCTGGCGATGGAGATCCCCCGCCACAAGACAAGGCAATAGAGTCCCAGAATAAGGAGCACCCCAACCAATCCCAACTCCTCGCCGATCACCGAAAAGATAAAATCCGTGTGGGGCTCGGGCAGATAAAACAGCTTCTGGTATCCCCGCCCCAGTCCCACTCCCCACAGGCCGCCGCTGCCGAAGGCCATCAGTGAATGAACCACCTGGTACCCAGCATCCTGGTTGTATTGCCAGGGATTCATGAAGCTCATCAGGCGTCTGACCCGATAGGGGGCCATCAGGAGGAACCAGGTCATCAGGGGAACCGCCGCCAGTAGGGGCGCCAGCAGGTGTCGCAGGCGAACCCCCCCCACAAAGAGCATGATCCAGGTCAGGCTGCACAGGATCAATACCGAACCGAAATCCGGCTGCAGGGCGATGAGGCAGCACAGAACGCCCAGCACCAGAATATGGGGAACCACCCCGATGGAAAAGCTCCCCAGCCGCTCCTTCTTTTTGGACAGGGAATAGGCCAGGTAGATCACAAGGGCGAACCTGGCCAACGCCGATGGCTGAAAGCTGAATTCGCCCACGTGGAGCCAGCGGGTCGCCCCCCCTGCCCGCCACCCGAAACCGTGGATCAGCACCACCGACAGTAAACATACGGCGAAGATCAACAAGGGGTAGGCCAGGCGCTGCAGGAGCCAGGTAGGAATCCGCCGGCATATGACCAACGCCAGGATCCCCACAAGGGAAAAGACCGCCTGCCGGTCCAAAAAGAAACGGTCTGTACCGTAACTCTTGAGCGCCACGGCCGAGCTGGCGCTGTAGACCATCACCACGCCGATCCCCACCAGGAAAAGCACCGGGAACAGAAGCCAGGCGTCGTACGCAGGCGCCATTGCGCTCCCTTTGACCTTATCCGGTTGTCCATCGGCCATGGGTTTCCTGATCCTCCCTCACATCCGTTTGCGAACAGCCTCGATGAAGCAGTCCCCCCGGTGTTTATAGCTCGTAAACATATCGAAGCTGGCACATCCCGGGGAGAGCAGCACCGTGTCCCCCGGCAAAGCGGCCGCCAGGGCCATTTCCACGGCATCGTCCATATCCCTTGCCACCCGTGCCGGTACGATCCGCCCCAGGGCACGGCCAATGACCTCTCCGGCCTCTCCCAGCAGGATCAGGGTCCTTACCCGGCGTTTCACCGGTCCGACCAGCCGTTCAAAGACACCGCCCTTGTCACGGCCCCCCATGATGAGCACCAGGGGACGGTCGAAGGCCTCGATGGCACGCTGAACGGCATCCACGTTGGTTGCCTTGGAATCGTTGACAAAAAGGACCTGGCCGATGGTACCGACGGGGCGCATCCGATGGGCGAGCCCCTCGAACCCGGAAAGGGATGCCTCCACATCCGCCGGCGCGACACCGAAGGCCACGGCGGCCAGGCAGGCAGCGGCGGCGTTTTCCAGATTGTGCCGCCCGGGAAGCTGAAGACCGGACAAATCGATTTGTTGCCCCCGCCGGCCCGGGGTGTTCAGCGCCAGCACCAGTCCTTCCAGGACGGCCCCTTCGTCGGACGCCGCTTCGGAGCCATAGAGCCATCTGCGGGGACGGATCCCCTGGCTGACGCTACGAGAGAGGGTATCGTCCCCGTTGACCACGGCGATGTCCTTTTCCAACTGGTTGTGAAATATCCGGGCCTTCGAGGCCGCGTAGGCCGCCATGTCCGCATACCGGTCCAGGTGGTCTTCAGTAATATTCAGCAGCACACTCACCGCCGGACGGAACAGATGCGTGGTATCGAGCTGAAAGCTGCTGATTTCCGCCACAACGGCATCCATTCCGCCGGTCACGGTCGCCGCCTCCACCAGGGGCGTTCCGATATTGCCCCCCACGAACACACGGCGCCCCGCGCTTTTCAGGATATGCGCCAGGAGGCTTGTGGTGGTGGTCTTGCCGTTGGTCCCGGTGACCGCCAGGATGGGGACCGTGATCAGGGAGGCGGCCAGCTCCACCTCGCCGATGAGGGGAATCCCCCGATCCCGGGCCGCCCGGAGGGGCGCAAGGGTCTCGGGCACGCCAGGGCTCACCACGATCAGGCCGGCTCCTTCAAAAGCCCCGGGGTGGTGCCCCCCCAGCGCCATCCGGACCCCCAGCCCTTGCAATTCGCTCATCCGCTCCCTTGCCGCCGGGCACTCCGAGGCATCGCTGAGGGTCACGTGAGCCCCTCCAAGGGCCAGAGCCCTGGCTGCGGAGGCCCCGGACTGGCCGAACCCCACCACCGTCACCCGCCTCCCCCTGATCGGGTAGGGGGGAATCGCTCCGTTTATGGCCGCCAGTTCGCTCATGGATTCCATCACCTCAACTTCAAGGTACTCAGGGACAACAGGGCAAGGGCAATGGCGATAATCCAGAAGCGAACGATCACCTTGGGCTCGGCCCATCCCTTCAATTCGAAATGGTGGTGAAGGGGTGCCATACGAAAGAACCGGCGCCCCCGGGTCATCTTGAAAAAACCCACTTGAAAGATCACGGACAGGGCCTCGATCACAAAGAGCCCCCCCACCACCACCAGGAGGATCTCCTGTTTAGTGATGACAGCCACGGTACCAAGGGCAGCGCCGAGGGGCAGGGAGCCCACATCCCCCATGAACACCTGGGCCGGATAGGCGTTGAACCATAAAAAGCCCATGCCCGCCCCTGCCAGTGCACCGCAAAACACCGCAATCTCCCCGCTTCCGGGCACGTGGGTAATCTGCAGGTAACCGGCCAGTTGCGCATGCCCGGCCAGGTAAGCGAAGATCATGTAGGTTGCCGATGCGATGATGACGGGGCCGATGGCCAGACCGTCCAACCCGTCCGTCAGATTGACGGCGTTGGCGGTGCCCACGATGATCAGCGTGGCAAACAAGGCATACCCCCACCCGATATCCGGCGAGAAGGTTTTTAAAAAGGGCACGGTCACCTGGGTTGAAAAATCCGGCACCAGGACCACCAGGATGCCCACGGTCAGTGCCACGATGCTCTGGAGGGTGAATTTCCCCCGGGCACTGAGCCCGCCGCTGTGCTTCTTCACCTGCTTGAGATAATCATCCAGAAATCCGATGGCTGCCGTTCCGGTGGTGGCCAGCAGCGCGAGCCAGACATAGGCAATATCCAGGCGGGCCCACAGGAGGGTTGAGACGCACACGGAGAAGATAATGAGCAGCCCCCCCATGGTGGGCGTGCCCGCCTTAAGAAGGTGGCCTTTCGGTCCATCCTCCCGGATATATTGCCCCACCTGCATCCGAGCGAGCCTTTCGATAACCCAGGGCCCTAGCAAGAAGCAGATGAGAAAGGCCGTCAACGCCGCATAGATGGTCCGAAAGGTGATATACCGAAAGACGTTGAAGGCCGAAATGCTGGTATGCAGCGGATATAGTAGATGATAAAGCATCGCTCACGATTCTGTTTAAAAGTTAACGCCCCAACCACCCCTCACAGTTCACCGTCCATCCTTCACAGTTCACCGTTCACAGTCCCTTCCCCGCCGGCCCAGGCCACCAGATCCGCCACCAGTATGTCCATGGCCGTGGCACGAGATCCTTTGGCCAGCACCCAGTCACCGGGTTCCAACCGTTCCTGTAAATCCCTCAGAAGATCCTCCCGGGAGCCCACCAGGACCTGCTCGGCCCTCATGCCGCCGGACAGCGCTCCGGCAGCCACCTCTGGTGCGAACACACCGGTCGCGGCCAGCCGGAAGATACCCGCCCGTGCTGCTGCGGCCCCAATCTGCCGGTGAAGCGCTGCCGCCTGATCTCCCAGCTCCCGCATGTCCCCCACCGCCAAGAAGGAGCGTCTCCCCCTGCTCAGGTCCGCCAGGAGCATAATGGCGGCCCGCATGGAACCGGGATTCGCGTTGTAGGTATCGTCGATCACATGGATGCCGACTGCCGTATCCACGATCATGGACCTGCCGGACACCGGCTGAAAGGCCTCCAGTCCGGCCTTGATCTTCCCCGCGGGAACACCCAGGCAGCAGCCTACGGCCGCTGCGGCCAAGGCATTGGACACCATAAACCGTCCAGGCGTCTGGAGTGTCACCGGAAGCGCTTCCTCTGGAAAATGCAGGGTAAAATGGCTACACCGGCCCTTCACCTGAACCCCCTCCGCCCGGATTCCGGCCGACGGGCTCATTCCGAACCCCAGAACCGTGACAGGGCTCCGACGGGCCAATTCGAGGCACCGGGAGTCGTCGAAATTCAGCACGGCGGTTCCCTCCGGTGCCAAGGTCTCCAGCAGTTCTCCCTTGGCATCCCGGATCGACGCCATGGACCCCAGGCCTTCCAGGTGGGCCGGACCGATATTCGTGATTACGCCGACCCGGGGCCGG
>Ga0307440_1001743_pt1 | contig 10460 bp, 13 predicted proteins | sample SalMarWE160410MG_FD_202150 | JGI IMG/M metagenome (GOLD analysis project Ga0307440, IMG submission 202150) | Salt marsh sediment microbial communities from the Plum Island Ecosystem LTER, Massachusetts, United States - WE1604-10 | ecosystem: Environmental > Aquatic > Marine > Intertidal zone >... | reverse complement strand
TCGCGACGGAGGTGGCCCGCGTCCTCATGGGCAAGCACAAGCCCACTTATACGCCTCACGTCCAGACGGGCGATTTCGTCGTCGTCGTGAACGCCGAAAAGGTCCACCTGACGGGCAAGAAGTGGTCGGACAAGATTTATTACCATCACAGCATGTACCCGGGCGGGTTGCGGGAACGCACGGCGAACGAGATGCGTGCCAATCAGCCTACCCGGATGATCGAGAAAGCGGTTCGGGGGATGCTGCCGAAGAACCGCATCGGAGATAAGCTGATTCGCAAGGTGAAGGTGTACACCGGGGAAAAGCATCCTCACCAGGCCCAGAAACCCGAGCCGTTCCCCGTGACTTTGCGCTAAATAGAATCCAGGAGTCTGATACATGAGCGTTATCCAGTACCAGGGAACCGGACGGCGAAAGACCTCCGTGGCTAGGGTCTACCTCCGTCCCGGCAAGGGATCCATCTCCATCAACAAGCGGGAGTTCGACAACTACTTCCCGAACCCCATGCACCGCATGCACATCCAGAGCCCGCTGGCTCTGACCAACACGCTGGACAAGTTCGACATCTACGTGAACGTCAGAGGCGGCGGATCATCGGGCCAGGCGGGCGCCGTCCGCCACGGTATCTCCAGGGCTCTCCTCCAGTACAACACGGAGCTCAGGGGAAAGCTGAAGGGTTCGGGGATGCTGACGCGTGACGCCCGCGAGGTGGAGAGGAAGAAATACGGCCACCCCAAGGCACGCAAACGGTTCCAGTTCAGCAAGCGTTAATCGTTCGGCGGGATGGAGGCCGGATGGCCCGGCGCTCTCCGACCTCCCTCTCCGCTTTCGTTCCTAGACCCTGTTTCCCGCGGACAGGAAGGGGCGGGCAAGGCCCCCAGAGTGTGGAGGTCTGGCCCTGAGGCTATCCGCCCCGTTCGCGGCACGCCAGAAGGAGGCTACCTTGGCGACCATTACCATGAAAGAACTGCTGGAGGCGGGTGTCCATTTCGGCCACCTCACCCGTAAATGGAACCCGAAGATGAAGCGCTACATATTCGGTCAGCGCAACGGCATCCACATCGTCGACCTTCAGCACACACTCCGGGAATTCAAAAAAGCATCCGATTTCGTTACGGACGTGGCCTCCAGGGGCGGCAAGGTTCTGTTCGTCGGCACCAAACGCCAGGCGCAGGACGGCATTCGCGAGGCCGCGGAAAAGGTCTCCATGCCTTTCGTAACGGAGCGCTGGTTGGGCGGTACGCTGACCAATTTCCGTACGATTCAGAGCCGCATCCAGCGTCTCAAGGAACTCATGCGCATCGAGGCGGACGAGAACGCCGAGACCAACCTCACCAAGAAAGAGCGTCTCCTCCTCATGAAGGAAAAGGACAAGCTTTACAAGATGCTGTCCGGCATCCTCGACATGGGGCGACTGCCTGCGGCCCTCTTTGTCATCGATGTGAAGCGGGAAAAGAACTGCATCCGGGAGGCCAAGAAGCTCGGCATTCCCATCGTGGCGGTCGTGGACACGAATTGCGACCCCGACGACGCCGACTTCCCCATCCCCGGCAACGACGATGCCGTAAGGGCCATCCATCTGTTCTCCGGCAGGATTGCAGATGCGGTCCAGGAGGGCAGGGACCTCCACCAGGCGCACGAGGAAGCGCGCGCCGAGGAAGAGGCGATGGCCAAGAAGATAAAGCAGGACACAACCGGCGAAGCCGTCGACGAGGAAGAGCTTCCCGAGGCCAAGAAGACCAAGGCCGCGGAGAAGAAGGACGCTGGCGCCAAGAAAGCTCCCCGCCGTGCTCCCGCCCGCAAGACCGCCCGCAAGGGCACCGGAAGCAAGTCGGAGGAATAAGAAGATGGCAATTACCGCAAAAGCGATTCAGGAACTGCGAGAGAAGACGGGCGTGGGCATGATGGACTGCAAGCGCGCCCTGCAGGAAGCGAACGGCGACATGGACGAGGCCGTCAAGGTCCTCCGCAAGAAGGGGATGGCCACGGCACAGAAGAAGAGCGTGAGGGCCGCATCCGAAGGCCTGGTTCAATCCTGCATAGCCCCAGGGGAAAAGGCGGGCGCACTGGTCGAGGTCAACTGCGAGACGGATTTTGTCGCGCGGACCGACGACTTTATCAAGCTCGTCGACGAAATGGCAAAGCAGGTTTGTGAAAACGCGCCGGCCGACGAGGCGGCCTTCCTGTCCCAGCCTTTCTCAGGCGGGCCTTCGGTGTCCGTGAAGGACGCCATCGTGGAAAAGGTCGCCAAGCTCGGTGAAAACATCCAGTTCAGGCGTCTCGTGCGCTTTGAGGGCGACCTCGTTGCCTCGTACATTCACGCGGGCGGAAAGATCGGCGTTCTCATGCAGCTGGGCTGCGAGTCTCCCGCCGATGCTTCCGCGCCCGAGGTCTCGGAGGTCGTGAAGGATCTCTGCATGCAGGTGGCCGCTTCGGCGCCGCGCTTCGTCTCCCGCGACGATGTGACGCAGGAGATCCTCCAGAGCGAGCGCGAGATCTACAGGGATCAGGTGCTCGCCCAGGGGAAGCCCGCCAACATCGTTGACAAGATCGTCGAAGGCAAGATGAACAAGTATTACGAGGAGAATTGCCTTCTCGAACAGACCTTCGTCAAGGATCCTTCCAAGAAGGTCCAGGCCTACATCGACGAGGCGGCGGGAAAGCGCCTGAAAGTCGTCCAGTTCGCCCGGTTCGTTCTCGGGGAGGGAACGCCGTCCTCCTCCTGCGGGGCGGAGTGAAGCCAGATGAATCAAGCAAGGGCGGCCGGTGAGCCGCCCTTGCTTTTTCAGGTGTGACGGTACCGACTGAAAGGAGTGCCCATGCCCCAGCCCGTGTACGAGAGAATTCTCCTCAAGCTGTCAGGCGAAGCCCTCATGGGTGAAACGGGATACGGCATAGACCGCGGCGCCGTTTCCACCGTCGCTGAGGAGGTCAAGGAAATTCACGGCATGGGCGTTTCGGTGGCGCTCGTCGTCGGCGGCGGGAACATCTTTCGCGGCATACAGGCCGACGAACAGGGGCTGGAGCGGGTCACGGCCGATTACATGGGTATGCTCGCCACGGTCATCAACGGCCTGGCGCTTCAGGACGCTCTCGAGAAGAAGGACGTCAGCACCCGGCTGATGACGGCCATCGGCATGCACGCCCTGGCCGAACCCTACATTCGGCGCCGCGCCATAAGGCACCTGGAAAAGGGACGCGTCGTCATCTTCGCCGCCGGCACGGGAAATCCATACTTCACGACCGACTCGGCAGCCGCCCTCCGTGCCATCGAGATCAAGGCCGACCTGTTGCTCAAGGCCACCAAGGTGGACGGCATCTATTCCGCCGATCCGAAGAAAGACCCTGACGCGGTTCTCTACCGGACGGTTTCCTATCTCGAGGCCCTCGAGAAAAGCCTCAAGGTGATGGACGCCACGGCCATCAGCCTGTGCATGGAAAACAGTATCCCCATCCGTGTCTTCAACCTCTTCACGCCCGGAAACGTCAGGGGCATCGTCGAAGGAAAGCCCATCGGCACGGTCGTTCAGTAGGGCGATCCTCCTTTGTCGGTCCCGCCCGCACCGTTCAAGGCTGCTTCGAATCTGCCTGCCGCCGCCCGGACTGTCGCGTGATCGCGTATTGATGCGCTTCCCGGAAACATACATAATGTTCTCTTGATGGTACTGCAGATTCAGGAGGCCGAGTATGGTAAAGACCATTATTAAAGAAGTGGAAGAGAAGATGAAGGCGACGCTCAGCGCGACGCGCCATGAGCTGTCGACTCTTCGCGCAGGGAAGGCCAACCTTTCCGTTCTGGAGCCTGTCAGGGTCGACTACTACGGTTCCAAGGTCCCTCTCAACCAGGCTGCAACCCTTTCCGTTCCGGAGCCGCGTCTTATTCTCGTCCAACCCTTCGATCCGAAGCAGATAGGGGCGATCGAGCGAGCGATTCTTGAAGCGAACATCGGCATGACGCCCTCCAACGACGGCCGGGTCATCCGCCTGCCCGTTCCCCAGCTGACGGAGGAAACGCGCAGGGACCTGTGCAAGAGGGCTCGAGAACTCGGCGAAAAGGGCAAGGTCGCCGTGAGGCACAACCGCCACGAGGGGCGGTCCGCGCTCGAAAAGAGGGAGAAGGACAAGGAGATCTCCGAGGACGAAAGGAACAGGGGCTACGACCAGATACAACAACTTCACGACAACGCAATAGAGGAGATTTCCCAGTCCGTGTCCCGCAAGGAAGCGGACATCATGGAGGTATGACGTGGATTCCGGAAGGCGCGTCGCCGTGGCCCTGCTCGCCGGTGGAATGGGCATCCGAACGGGAGGCGGTCTCCCGAAACCCTTTCGTCCCGTCCTCGGGAAGCCTCTTATCCTCTACAGCCTGAGGGCATTCGACGGGATGCCCGAGATATCCTCCATACGGGTCGCCATCCCCGAAGACTATGAGGGGACCTGGGACAGTATCCTGTCCTCGATCGAGTTGAGGGCATACAGGGGGAGGGTCTTCGGCGGTATCACGCGTTCGGCCTCGGCGCTCGCCGTTCTTCGCGCCCTCGAAGCAGACTCCCCGGATATCGTCCTCATACACGACGCCGCGCGGCCCCTCGTTTCCAGGTCGGAGGTGAGAAACCTGGTGGCGGCGGCCGAGGGGCGGACGGGCGCGATTCTGGCCGCCAGGGCCGTGGACACGCTGTGGAGGGTCGACGGCGACGGGCTGCTGTCCGACGGCGTGGACCGCAAAGCACTCGTCCGGGCCCTGACGCCACAGGCATTTCACTACGACGCCATCCGCGATGCTTACGAACGGGGGGTGGCGGACGGCTTCGAAGGGACGGACGATGCGTCGTTCGCGCTCAACTACGGGGGAAGCGTGGCCTGGGTGCCCGGCACGTCTAAGAACCTGAAGGTTACCTATCCAGAAGATTTTGCCCTCTTCGAGGCGATCCTGGGAGGAGAAGGATGCGCGTAGGCCACGGCTGGGACCTGCACCGCCTGGTGGAGGGACGTCCTTTCAAGCTGGGCGGCGTGTTACTGCCGCACGGCAAAGGCCCTGAGGGGCATTCGGACGGAGACGTGCTCCTGCACGCACTCGCCGACGCCATGCTCGGCGCCTGCGCCCTGGGAGACATCGGTCAGCGCTTTCCCGATACGGACCCGCAGTGGAAGGACGCCGACAGTGCGGATCTGTGCCGCTCGGTGGTGGAAGAGGCCAAGGGGCTCGGGTTTTCTCCGGTCAATATAGACATAACCGTCGTTGCGCAGGAGCCGAAGCTCGCGCCGCACCACAAGATTCTTCGCAGCAGCGTGGCCGCGATAGTCGGCCTCTCCGTCGAAAGGGTCAGCATCAAGGCCAAGACAGCCGAAGGCCTGGGGGATATCGGGGCGGGGAACGCCATCTCCTGCCACGCCGTCGTTCTCATGGAGGAGCGACCTGGAACATCGCGCTCCTGAGTCCTCTGCGTGGTCGTCGCAACGATGCCCGGGGGACTCGGAGGCGGTCTTGCTCTCATTTTCGGGATCTCATATTGCGGCTTTCGAGCTCCTGACGTTACAATACACCATGACTGCCGAAGGGGTTATCGATGGATGATATGCCGACCCTGGTCGTCGTCGACGACGACCAGGACACCTTGCACATCCTGGGACAGGCACTGAAAGCCGCCGGCTACCATACCCTCCTGGCGCAGAACGCCAAGGAAGCCCTGGGGCATATTCATGGAAACGACGTTCACCTGGTGCTTACGGACCTCGTCATGCCCGGCATGGACGGCGTTCAGCTCACGCGGGAGATCAAGCGCGACTACGCCGACACGGTGGTTATCCTCATTACGGCGTACGCGTCCATAGAGACGGCCGTCCAGGCCATGCGCGCAGGCGCCTTCGACTACATCACGAAACCGGTCATTCCGGAGGAACTTCTCCTGAAGGTGGGCAAGGCCCTGGAGCAGTTCAACATGCGGCGGGAACTCGGGGACCTCAAGCAGGAACTGTCCCGGAGCCGCCACCCTCCGAACCTGATCGGCGTGAGCGCCAAGATGCGGCAGGTCTTCCAGATGATCAGCCTCGTGGCGGAGCGTGACGTGCCGGTCGTTCTCACCGGCGATAGCGGCACGGGCAAGGAACTGGTGGCCAGGGCCATCCACGCCCTCAGCAAGCGGTCCTCAAAGCCTTTTGTCCCCATCAATTGCGGCGCCGTTCCGGAGACCCTGCTGGAGAGCGAGTTGTTCGGCTACATGAAAGGTGCTTTCACCGGCGCCGCGGCACCCAAGAAAGGCCTCTTCGAGGAAGCCGACGGGGGAACGCTATTCCTCGATGAAATAGGCGACGCGCCACATTCCATTCAAATGAAACTGCTCCGGGCCTTGCAGGACGGCGAGATACGAAGATTGGGCAGTACCCAGAGTATCAGCACGGATGTCCGGGTTCTCGTGGCGACCAACAAGAACCTCTCGGCCGAGATAGCGGCCGGCCGTTTCAGGGAAGACCTCTATTATCGTCTCAATGTCGTATCGCTGCCCCTCCCGCCCCTCAGTGAGCGCCGAGAAGACGTCCCCCTTCTGGTGGACCATTTTATCCATACGTACAGGGAGAGCATCAACGAGAAGGTCAAGGGCATTTCCGCCGAAGCGCAGACAAAACTCACCCATTACGAGTGGCCAGGCAACGTCCGCGAACTCGAAAACACCATCCGGCGGGCGCTCGTGCTGTGCAGAGGCGATCTCATCCAGCCGGAGGACATCGTTCACATGGGGGTGGACATCTTCGGGACCGACGGATCCGGAACGGAATCCCGCGGGCTTTCATCGGCGCTTGAGACCTTCATGCGCGCCTACTTCATCGAGGCCCTCGACCGCAACCACGGGAACATCAAACAGGTCGCGGAGGATGCCGGCGTATCCCGAAAGAACGTTTATGAGCACCTCAAGCGATTGAACATCGAGCCGGCCGCATTCAGGGGGCGATCATGAAGCCGGACAACGAGAGGCTCTTTTTCGAACACGACATCGCCACTCCCCTCACCAACCTCCACGGCGCGCACTATCTGCTCAAGCTCTACCTCAAAGAGCGGGATACCGAAGTGGAGGAATCGCTTCGCATCCTGGAGGCTAACATACGCAACATCGAAAGGATGTTGGGGTGGTACTGGCGAACGCGCGAACTGGACGGTGCGCTCCAACCCGTGACGCCGTGGGAAGCCGGAGACCTCATACACCGGCTTGCCACACGCGTGGGTGACGAGGCGCTTCCCGTGAGCGCGCCGGAGGAGTCGACCCTCCACGGCCGCATCGCGGTTCCCAAGGACTTGCTGGATGTCGGTTTACTGGGCGCGGCTCTGACCCTTCGATCTGCCTCCGGAAGCTCGCCCCGTTGGACTTTCGAATCGGCGGACGCCTTCTGTCGCGCCCGTTACGAACTCGAGGGGGACGAGGAATTCCTCGACCCCGTGCGGCTGTTCAGGAAGGTCTTCTGGCCGTCCGGCGTGCCCGTGGCCGCCTGGGTCGACGCGGGATTGCCCTATCTCCAATGCGTGCTCGAAGGCTTCGGTGGAACGCTCGAACTGACCTGGAAAGCCGACACCTGGAGCCTGGAAGCCACCATCCCGACGGTTCGATGAGACTCGTCCTGATCGTCGAAGACGACGCGCATATCAGACGGGTCCTCCGGACGCTGATGGAGCACGAGGGATTCGAGGTGCGCGAAGCCTGCGACGGGCTGGAGGGTCTGGACTCGGTTCTCAGGGAGGAGCCCGCCTGCATCGTTACGGACACCATGATGCCTAGGATGGACGGCCTCAAGATGCTCGAATGCATCGCTGCCAAGGGGCTGAAGGTGCCGTCCATCGTCGTGTCCGCGGCAATCGGCCTCCCCGGCCTCCAGGACCTCGAGAAGATGGGCGTAGTGCAGGTTTTCGGCAAGCCGTTTTCTTTCGATCAGCTCATCGACCTCGTGCGGAAGGTCGTAGGCGGCGCCTGATGGATCCGGTTCATGCCGGGAGTGACGATCAGCCGGCGCCTGTCCGGGGGGCGGCCCGTTCTCGCCGGCCGGACCTCAGCTCCTCGAGCGAGCACCCGACCTGCGGCAGAAGGCGGTAGAAGAGATCCAGGGGAAAGCCCACCACGTTGTGAAACGATCCCTCGATGGCCTTTAGAAAGATGGCGCCGAGTCCCTGCGCGGCGTAGGCCCCGGCCTTGTCCATGGGTTCGCCCGTGGTCAGGTACCAGCCTATCTCTTTCTCGCTCAGGTCGTGGAAGGTGACCCGGCTCTCGCTCAGGCCGACGGCCCGCATGGATGGACCCCTCAAAAGGCACACGCCGGTCAGAACGGTGTGAGTGGCGCCGGACAGCTTCCTGAGCATGGCGGCGGCATCCTTCGCGTCGAGGGGCTGGCCGATGGGTTCGCCCTCGTAAACCACTAGGGTGTCTGCGCCGATGACCAGGGAATCGTGGTTGTACTCGCGGGCCACGAATTCGGCTTTCGCGGTCGCCAGCCTCACCACCTGGCTGGCCGGATCTTCGCCCGGAAGCCTTTCCTCCGCCACGCCGGAAGGCACCACCACGTGCGGCACGTTCACGAGGTTGAGCAACCTTCTGCGTCGCGGGCTCCTCGATGCGAGAATGACCGGAATCACTTTAGAAACCTGACCACGAGGAAGATGCCCAGCAAGAGTCCCACCAGGGTGAGCGGATTGACGCTCAGGGTGAGGCCGAAGACGATCTGAAGAAAGGACAGGTCAAGGTGCACCGGCTGCTTGAAGCCTATGGAAACGCCCTTGAAGAAAATGTCGTGAAAGACGCCCGAGGGCAGCAACAGGCCAACGACCTGACCGAGAATAGTCCCTATGACGGCACCGAGCATGAGAACCAGAAAGGCGCCGAACCATCCCAGTTTCACTGCAGGGGTCCCGCCGGCGTGGGCATGTCGGCCACGGGCACGGGGCCGAAGCTCTTCTCGTACCGGTCGAGGTTCTCCGACAGGGTTCGGACGATCTGTTTCAACGCCGTGGGGTTGGTGAGCAGGCGGGCCATGACCTTGACCTCGGGTTTGCCCGGCACCATCCTGCCGAAGTCCATGACGAATTCAGCCTGGTTGTGGAAGACGGAAAGGAAGTTCACGTAAATCCCTTCGGCCGTCTTGTCGTCGACCTGTATCTTGAGTTCGAAGTTCTGTTTTTTCTTATCCACGGTCTGCCTCCTCAAAGCCCGATTCTAAGGTCTTCTCTCCACGTTCGTCAACGCGGTCTCCGGCGTCTTCCCCGAGGGCCGCCGGGACGTGCCTGGGGGTTCTGGAAAGCACGCTGCATTCGACGCCCCCCTCTTTCAATGCCAGCGAGAATTCGTCGCCCACCCCAAGGTCGCGGGCGTTCTGAACGAGACGTCCCCGTTGGTCAAAGGCCGCCGCGTAGCCCCTTCCGATGACGGCCAGCGGACTGAGCGAATGGAGAAGCCGCACCAGCCCCTCGAACGAAGACCGGCTCCGGTCCAGGCCGGACCTCATGGCACCCTCGAGACCCTGGCGCGCAGAGTCCAGACGCATGTCCAGGGCCGAGAGCCAGCGCTGGAGACCCTCGGGCGAAAGCGCCCTCCGGCAGAGGGCTACCCGGTGCACGTCCGCGGTGATCCGCGCGGCCAGGACTCTGCCCGCGGTCTCCGAAAAGCGGTCGCAGGCTTCCTGTGCGCGCTCGAATCTCTTCAGCACGAAGAGGCCGAGCCGCTCCGGATGGCAGGCGCCGAGCCTCTCTTCCAGAAGCGCGAGCCGCCCGGTCATCAACCGCACGATCCGGCGCCCGGCGTCGCGACCGCTCTCCAGCGCAGCGTCGACCCTGGCCGTCAGGAGTTCGGCGGCCACCGAAGGTGTGGGCGCTCGCAGGTCGCAGGAGAGGTCCGTCAGCACCGTGTCCACCTCGTGGCCGACGGCTGATATGACGGGGACAGGGGACGCCGCCACGAGCCGGGCCAGGCCCTCGTCGTTAAACGCCCAGAGATCCTCCATGGAACCTCCGCCCCGCGTCATGAGGATCACCTCGATGCCCGGCACCCTCGCCAGTTTCGCCAGCGCTGCCTTAAGACTCGCCGGAGCGGAGGCGCCCTGCACGAGCGCGGGGGAGATGACCACATCGAATCCGGCATTCCTTCTGCGCAGGACGGAGAGCACGTCCCTCAGTGCGGCGCCCGTAACGGACGTGACGACGCCCACGCGCCTCGGAAAAGGCGGGATCGGGCGCTTGCGGCCGGGGTCCGTCAGGCCCTCCTCCATGAGACGCCGCTTGGCCTGTTCGAAAGCCATCTGCATGGCGCCCACGCCTGAGGGTTCCATGAACGTGACGTACAACTGGAGGTCGCCCGAGGCCTCGTAAAGCGAAAGTTTGCCGCGGGCCAGTACGGTCATGCCGTTCTCGGGTTCGAAGGGAAGGCGTGCGGCGTAGGTGCGGAACATGACCGACTTCAGCGCCGAAGATTCGTCCTTCAGCGAGAAGT
>Ga0307440_1001742_pt1 | contig 10462 bp, 10 predicted proteins | sample SalMarWE160410MG_FD_202150 | JGI IMG/M metagenome (GOLD analysis project Ga0307440, IMG submission 202150) | Salt marsh sediment microbial communities from the Plum Island Ecosystem LTER, Massachusetts, United States - WE1604-10 | ecosystem: Environmental > Aquatic > Marine > Intertidal zone >... | reverse complement strand
CCCCTGATCCACAAAGCATTTGAGTATGTTCCAAGACCTGTAAGCGAAAAAATGGAAACCACAGGAAAGAGGGTGCTTGTTCTGACCGATTCCATGGAAAAGGATATCAATCTGAAGCGGATGATTCATCGGTTTACCGAGACCTTTTCACAAGATATCGAAGTACTCAATTTACATGATATCGATATCAAGGGGGGATGCCTGGGCTGTATTCAGTGCGCATACGAGAACAGGTGTGTCTATGGCGACAAGGATGGGTATATTGAGTTTTTTGAAAAAAAGGTAAAGCCTTCCGATGTCCTCGTTTTAGCAGGATCAATCAAAGACAGGTATTTATCGTCATTGTGGAAACTCTTTTTCGATAGAAGTTTTTATAATAATCACGTGCCGGTGATGCAAAACAAGCAACTGGGTTTTCTTATTTCCGGGCCATTGCAACAACTGCCGGGACTTCGACAGGCATTGACAGCCTTTTATGAAATTCAACAGGCCGGGATAGTGGATTTCATAACCGATGAATGCTGTATTTCCCAAGAGATCGATGCCCTTATAGAGAATTTGGCCAAGAGACTCATACGCTATTCAGTGGAGGACTATATAAGACCTGCGAATTTTTTGAGCGTGGGAGGTAAAAAGATCCTCAGGGATGATGTATATGGCCGGTTACGATTTCCCTTTCGAGCCGACCACAAATTTTACAAAAGAAATGGTCTCTACGATTTCCCGCAAAAAAATTATAAGGCACGAATCGTAAATGTGATTATGAATTTTCTATGCTCCATCCCCTCTATACGAAAAGAAATTTACACTAAGCGGATGAAGCCTGAAATGATAAAACCCCTGCAAAAGGTTGTGGAAAAAGAATAAGGAGAAAGCCACAGGAAATGCGCTCTGATTGTCGGCAGAGGAAACTCCCTACTTTGGGGAAACATCCATCGGTTTTAGTATCGCTTTGAGATCAACCTTTCGGGAAAGCTGTTTTTGGCTTGCCATGATGCGCTCTGTCTGCTCCCACCCTTTTTTATCAATAGTTCCAATAGCGACAGCGGAGTCCGGCTGAACCAGCTCCCGTGTAATCCGCAGCTGCTCTTCCAGGATTTGCCGCGGCGTATCGGGATCGTATTTTTGCAGGGTTCTTACGGCTTCCTCCTGATTTTTCGGATCAAGCGCCTGCTCCCAACCGGTTAGCAGGGCCGTTAAAAACCGCCTTACCAGCTCCGGTTTTTCCCTTAGTGTGCGAGCTTCGGTGACAACAGAGTTGGCCACGAATCTCACGCCGAATTGTGCCGGATTAAAATAGGCGACCTTTTCTCCTGCCTTTTCAAGTTTTGCACTGATAATAGGCCCCTGGGCATTCCGATAGACCGGCCAGAGTTGCACCTTATGGCGATAAAAAGGTATATAATCGTAGCGGACGCTAAAAAGTGTCACTTCCGAGCTGTTGATGCCCGCTTCAGAAAGCAATGTACGCATGATGGTTTCATCGTTGCCCCCGTATGTCACGCCGATGATCTTTCCCTTCAGATCCGAAAGGCCTTGAATCCGAACCTCAGCTGGACGATACATCCATTGCAGTGGATTGACCTGGAACAATTGAGCAATCACCACCACCGGCGATCCTTTGACCCGGGCCCGAAGTACCTGGTCTGCGGATGCTGCCCCGAAATCCGCATAGCCAAGCTCCAGCTCCCTGATCGTATCCCGTTCCGGCCCACCTGCCTTGACAGCAACGTCAAGCCCCTCCTTTTCGAATAGATGGTGGGTTTCGGCATACAGTGCACCGATAACGCTGACATTACGGAGCCATTTCAAGCGGTAGCTTACTTTTTCGTTGGCTAAGGCACTGCATATAAAAAATGTCGACATCAAGAACAGTACGCAGACAGATAGGGTTAAAGGTTTGGCTTTGTTCTTCATGGTCACTCCTTGATCGACATAAAACAGTTGTTTTTCCATCATTACCCTTATCTTTTTCAGCAGGGGAGTCACTTTCCAGTCCAGGCCCGTTTTACGGCAGCTCCCAGCAATTCCAGGAAGGCCTGGTATATGGCTATGGTAATGCCAATCAGAAAAAGGGCGATCAAAATCTTGCCCATATCGCTTTGGTACAGGGCGATCCGAATACTGTATCCGATCCCGGCATTAGCAGCGATGAATTCCCCGACAATGGTCCCGGCCATGGCCAATGTGGCACTACCAGCAATTACCGTCGTCAGTTGGGTCAGGTTTTCAAAGGTCCTGATCTTGACCTCCAGCTGCCAGCGCATACGGCCGGTAACCCTGTAAAAGTGCTCTATATCGTCAACCGGTTTGGACATTATCCCCAAAACCGAGAGCAGCACCGGAAAATAACAGATCATTGCCGCAATCAGCAGGCGGGTGAGAAAACCGTCACCGAGCAGGATGAAGAGAATCGGAGCCAGCGCGACTATGGGGTACGCCTGAATATTGAAGGCCGCAACCTTGATGAATGAGCCGAACCAGGTGGACTGGCGACCGAGGATCCCGATAATGAAAGCCATGATGACCGAAAGAATCTGGCCGATCACCGCCACGGTCATGGTGTTTAAGGTGGCAAGGCTGTATCGATGGTACTCTGCGGTCAGGATGTGGAACATGCCAGATGGTGCCGGTATGACGTAATCGGAGAGCCCAAGACTATATTTCAGCAACATCAGGCCGCCAATAAACAGGAAATATATGATAAAAAACTGAAAGATACGTCTATACAGCATTCATAATCTCCAGCATTGCAGCATCCAAAGCCGTGGGCGAAAGGTCTTCCCCCCTGCGAATGTTGCACCCCTGTATCATAACGGTTTGGGGAATTCTGCCGTTATTACAAAAAACCAGGATCGAGTCGCAGAATTTGGAAACCTCTATGACGTTGTGTGAAATATAAAGAAAATAACGATCGGGGAACATATCCTTGACAGCCAGGATTATCCTCTCCCGCGTCAGTTCATCGACATTTGCCAGACTTTCATCCATGATCAGCAGATCACAGTCCTGTAGCAGATAACGGATAAGGTTCACCCTATTCTGTTGGCCCATGGAAAGCTGGTCAAACCGAGATGTAATGCAGTCGGATAATCCGAAAATCTCCACCAGTTCATCCTTTTGGGCGTGCATGGGCGGCGAGATCACCCGCGTCAAGTGACGGTCCACACCGGACCACCCCGGAAGCCGCTCTTTATTGTGCGAGTAGAGGAGCGTTTTAAGACCGGCGGTTGAAACCCTTCCGGAGTATCCGGCGATATCACCGGTGATAATTTTGGCAAGAGATGTTTTTCCTACCCCCGAAGGGCCGAAAAACGAATGGAATCCAGGCGTTGTCAATTGAAACGACACATCTGTAAAAAGCGGCCGTTCTGCTCCGGAATAGGTGAAAGCGATATTGTCGCAGATAAGGGGCATACTCTTATTTACGGACGAAACGAATGATCACCTTGTACTTCTGCGTATCGATATCCCTGGGCAGTTGGTCGCCGTCGGGAACGAGAATTGTGAGAACCCGGCCTTTTCGGGGATCGGTCACTTTCTTCCCTCGGCGTTCAACCCCGGAAGGTCCGGCTATTCCTTTTCGCGGCGGGCGGATATGCAGCAACTGCGCTTCCACAACAGGCCCTATCTCTCCTGTTGGTTTTGGTGGTGACGGCCCGAGCGGCGGTATCGAGCCAACGATTATTTCCATAGCGACTTCCCCTCTTTGCGGCTATCGCCTCTCTGGTTCATGGCAGGGTAATCAATTCATCGATTCAACCATACCTCCCTTCAATATAATCAGCTGTTTTCCCATCTCTCGGTGTAACAAATATCTCTTCGGTTGTCTCATGTTCAATCAGTTCTCCCAACAGCATGAAAGCACACTCATCACTGGCTCTACGGGCCTGGGCCATGTTATGGGTTACAATCAGGATTGTATACCGACCCCTGAGTTCCCATATCAGCTCTTCCACGGCCTCCGTCCCTTTGGGATCGAGAGCGGAACACGGTTCGTCCATCAACAGAACTTCCGGTTTGATCGGAAGCAAACGGGCTATACAGAGTTTCTGCTGCTCTTCCAGGGAAAGCGATGTCGCCTTGCGTTTCAAATGATCCTTGACCTGGTCCCAGAGCAGAACTTGCTTAAGAGCCTCTTCGACAATTTGGTCCTCCCGAGCTTTTTTTGACTTCACTACAAACGGGGTATGGAGTTTATGGCCGAACAGGATATTCTCCCTGATGGACAGTGGAAGCGGGTTGGGTCGCTGGAAGACCATCCCAACCTGTTTCCTGAGCTGCGCCGGTTCAACTTCCGGGGCATAAATATTTGCCCCTATGACGTTAATGGTCCCCTCAACCCTAACGTAGCCCAACCTCTCATTTATTCGGTTGATGCTTCTGAGCAGGGTGGACTTTCCACATCCGGACGGCCCGATCAACGAGGTTATAATTCCTTTTTTAATCCTCATATTTATATCGGTCAAGGCCTGGAACGTTCCGTACCACAGGTTCAGGCCGACAGTTTCCACCGCATATTTTTCATCTTGTCCCGTCATATCGATCATGGATCTCAACCAAACCTTCCGTCTATATAGTCTTTGGTTCGCGGGTCTTGTACCTCTCCTGCAAACAGGTCTTCGGTGAGGCCCACTTCGACCACCTCTCCATCCAGGAACAGAGCCGTGCGGTCGGCAAGCCTCCTTGCCTGCTGCACCAAATTGGTTACCAGGATGATGGTCATTTCCTGTTTCAGCTCCTTCAGGACGTCTTCGATCCGCATGGTTGTAACCGGATCTACCGCGATTGAAAACTCATCGAGCATCAACATCTCCGGCTCCTGGGCAAGCGCCCGGGCAATAGTCAAACGCTGCTGCTGGCCGCCGGAAAGCAGGCTGCCCAGCGAATCGAGTCTGTCCTTCACCTCATCCCAGAGCGCGGCCCTGGCAAGACATTTCTCGACAATGATATCAAGTTCCTCCTTCGAGGTAATCCCGGCCAAACGTGGAGCAAAGGCAACATTTTCATAGATGGTCAGTGGCAGACCTACCGGCAGTGGGAAAACGACTCCGATCCGTTTGCGCAGGCTGTAAACATTGCGCCATTTGCCTATATCCGTTCCGTTGAAGAGGACCTCACCAGAATATTCCATCGAAGGATCAAAAATATCCATCCGATTCAATACCTTTAGAAACGAGGTCTTGCCGCTGTTTGCCGGTCCGATAATACCGAATATCTCATGTTCACGAACATTGAACGAGACATTGCGAAGCACGGTCCTGCCACCGTAGCTGACGGAAACATCGTTGACCTCAAGCTTGTTCCTTTCCTGTTCAGATGTCTCCATGATCCTCTTCGTCCCTTCCTACCATTTTTTCTTCCCCCGCAGATAGACACGGAAGGCAATGGAGAGTGAATTCATTATCAGCACCATCGCAATCAGGACAAACGCGACACCATACGGCAGATCCTCGGGGACGCCCGGCACCTGGGTTGAAATGACAAACAGGTGCAACGACATGGCCATGGTCTGGTCAAAGACCGACTCAGGCAGATGCGGCAGGAAGAAGGCAGCACCGGTAAACATGATCGGCGCGGTTTCACCTGCCGTTCGTGAGACCTCCAGGATAATACCAGTCAAGATACCGCTTAGGGAGTTGGGAAGGACCACCTTCCAGATGGTCTGCCATTTTGTTGCCCCCATATTCCAGCAGGCTTCGCGAAAGGACTGCGGCACCGCCTGCAGAGACTCCTTGGTCGAGACGATGACCACCGGCAGGGTCATGATTCCCAGGGTCAGGCTTGCGGCGAGGATACTGGTTCCAAACTTGAAAAAGAGGACAAAGGCCCCGAGGCCGAACAGGGCATAGACGATGGATGGAACCCCTGCCAGATTTATGATAGCCAGATTAATGATCCGGGTCAGCCAGTTATCCTTTGCATATTCACTCAGATAAACCGCAGCGGAAACCCCGAGGGGCACTGAAAACAGCAAGGCCACACCAACCAGCCAGACCGTGCCGATCAGGGCCGGAAAGATCCCGCCGCTGGTCATGCCGTCGGTCGGTTTGGTGAAGAGAAAGTTCATACTGACCATTGATCCGCCCTTATAGGTGAGAATGGCCAGGATCATGATAACCGGCAGGATGAGCAGACCGGTCATGAGAATGAATAGAATCCTGACAAGACTTTCTATTCTCCTGTTGCGGATATTGATTTCAGTTGCTTCAAACATACCGCCTACTCCTTGCGTACCCCGCGCAGGACCAGATCTGCCGTCAGATTGATCAGGAAGGTTATCAGGAAGAGGAAAATCCCCAGGGTGAACAGAGCCTGATAGTGATCGGAACCAACCGCGGTCTCTCCGAGTTCGGCGGCAATGGTTGCGGTCATGGCGCGAACAGAATCGAAAATACTGGTGGGCATGTTGATGGAGTGCCCCGTGGCCATCAGCACCGCCATGGTCTCACCGAACCCCCGTCCGACACCAAGCAGAACCGCTGCCACCAAACCATTTTTCCCAGCCGGCATCACCACCTTAAAAATCACCTGCCATCTGGAAGCGCCCATGGCCTCGGCCGCTTCCCTGTAGCGATCGGGTACCGCTTTGAGGGCATCTTCAGCTATTGTCGTCATGATCGGTGCCGACATCAAACCAAGAATCAGACCGGCATTTAAAATGTTCAAACCTATCGGAACATGAAAGATCTTTATGATCAGAGGATTCAGAATGGATAGCCCGATGAATCCCCAGACAACGGACGGGATAGCCGCTAAGAGCTCGATCAGGATCTTCAGGAACTCCCGTTTTCTTCCGGTGGCAAACTCACCTATATAGATAGCCGCTCCCAAGGAAAAGGGGATGGCGACCAGCATCGCAAAACCGGTGACGCTTGCCGTACCGGCCATCAGGGCCAAGGTCCCGTAAACCGGTTTGATCTCTGAGGTTGGGGTCCATTTGGGAGAGGTGAAAAATGTTTTCAGAACAAAAGGCTGATGGTGGGAATTTTTAAGTATGAGTTGCTCATAGGGACGGGCCTGTTCAGCGCCGATCGTGGTTTCGACCGCTTTGATAAGCTCTTTGGAAGTATGAAACGGTTTCCCATCCATAGGTGACAGGGCATCAAGCAGGTCATCCGGCATCCCTTTGTCTTCGAGAAGATTAAAAAGGGGCTCGTTGAGCGTATAGTTCGATTTTAAGACGAACCCGATCCCCTCTTTGGTAATAAAGACGAAGATCCCGATTATAAAAATAATCGCCGATATTCCGGCTATGAAGACCACCACTTGGACGAATTTGTCCACGAACCAGGCCATATTGCGCCGATCATCATAGGCGGATCCAGACATCCTGTCAGTTTGGCCCACAGACAGCCTCCTTGCCCCTCATGATTTCCATCAGGTCGTGGATCTTCTCCGAGAGATAGACAAACATCTCTTTGAAAGCCCTATGTTTTTCCTCTCCCGACGCTGTCAAGACAACCGGTGGCCCTTGCCATTCAAGGGCCACGACATTAAACGGCAATGCAGAGATATACCCCGAAACCGGCCCCTGCAGGCTGATGATCACATTGAATCCATCCAGTCTCGGCAGCATCTCGATGGTGGAAAAATTGCTTGATTTGAAATCGATTCCATACTCCTGCATGAACTGGGAGAGATCAGCATCTTCCTCCCTGGCCGGAACCCGCCCGGCACGGTCGAATATTCCGCATCGGGAAAAAGATTTCAGGCCAATGGCCTCTGCCATCCGACACAGGTAATTGTCGGATTCGGCAAGAAAGAGGATCCTGACGGGTTTTCGTTTCTTGGTCTCCCCCGAAACGGCAAAGAGCGTTGTCTCACAGATATTCTTGGACAGATCGCTGACCCTCTCGAGTGAATAAAAAACCGACAGCAGCCCCAGGAGATCACGAAGAGGCCAGGTTGCCTTATTTTTCTCATCGGAGAGATCGGCAAAAGCATTCTGAAAGGTATGGTCAGCCTGGGAGTCAAGGAGTTTCGTACTTCGCGCCAACTCGACATTTTCATGGTTAAAGGAGGCAATCGCCTGGTGAAGCATATGCCTGGATTCCTCCTCGAGCCGCATCACATGCCGTGTCATCTTTTCATCCAGAGGCTTGGTCAGATTGACCGCCACCTTGGAGATGCCTACAGCCTGATCACCGATGCGTTCTAAAAAAATGCAAAGATGGAGAATCGAGGACACCCGACGGAGGTGCCCGGCACTGGGAAGATGCCTGGCGATGAAGGCATAGCACAGTTTTGTGATCTCTTCATTGTCGCGATTGATGACATTATCCTTGATAATTGTCTCATACGACAAAGAGTGGTCTGCAGTCAGCAGAGCCCGGATTGCATCCCTGATTGCCGTTTCCGCCTTCAGTGCCAGATCAGCGGTCTTGTTTCGAATCAAGGAGATATCGTGTTCCAGACGTTCTTCGTAATGACTCATAGACTCTCCCGTTAACCTGCGGCGCCCCAAGGTGCACCTATGGCCGACAGAATTTCAAGATCCTATTTACATGTAACCGATCGGACGGGTGCATATCCTTTTTTCTTGATGATACACTGCCCTTCATCGCTCAAGATCCAGTCGATGTACTTTTTCACCTCGCCCTTCGGCTTACCATTCGTGTACATGAACAGCGGCCGGGCAATGGGATAAGTCTTGTTGGATGCTGTCTTTTCCGAGGGCTCGACACATTTGTCTCCGTCCTTTTCCGAGATACACAACATCTTCACCTGGTCGGTGTCGTAGGCAAGCCCGCTGTAGCCGATAGCACATGGGGTTTGGTCAACCAGGTCAATAACGTCTTTGGATCCATGCATATCTCTGGAGCCGCTCTTGTAATCCTGTCTCTTCATGATCGTCTCACGAAAATAGGCATAGGTGCCGGAATTATTTTGCCGGCTGACCCGAATGATCTCCTGATTGGCACATCCCGGAACCTTGATACCCAGCTGATCCCACTTGACAATTTTTCCCTTCTCGCCATAAATCCCGGCCAGTTTGTCAAGGCTTATCTCGTTCAAGGGATTGTGTATATTAATAAAGACGGCAAGTGCATCATAACCCACAATAAACTGAACGGGATCATGACCGTTCTTTTTCGCCATATTCCGCTCAATCCTCTTGATCTTCCTGCTGGCGTTGGCAATATCGACGGTCCCGTTGATCAGGGCGGCAAAACCGGTTCCCGATCCGCCTCCGGTTACCGCTACCGAGACCTTGGGATCCACCTTCTGATAGGCCTCGGCCCACGTCTGGGCAACATTGACCAGGGTATCGGAGCCTTTATTTTGAATAACAGTCTCTGCAACAGCCGACGAGACCACCATCAAGGTCGATACCAGAATAACACTCAACAGCATGGCATTTTTTTTCATCGTCATTCTCTCCCTTTATATATCAAACAAATACACATAGTTACGCAAAAACAAAAACCTTCCCGTCGCTTCGGGAAACTTACCAGAAACCCCAGAATTTTTCAATCAACACCGGCGAGGTTTTTTTTATATCGGATAATATTTTGTATCCTCGGATCGGTAATTATGCAGACATCCCATGGCATCGAGCATGGAAATAAGAAAATTATTGGCACTGATCCTTCCCAACCCACCGCTGCAACACCCGATCTCTCCATATTCCCGGCACAGGTCTCTGCGGCCATGGGGGGCAAAAAGAAGAGAAGGTACCGAATCCCCGCAATGATCCCCCAACCTACTATCCGAGGAGTGATCTCCGGTAATGCCGATGACCAGATTATCGACAGGGACCTTTGACAGGGCCGTGTCAAACCGCTCGAGGAATTCCTTCTTGCCGACGGGATTGAAATCATGAGAACATATATCAGCCCCCTTGAGATGAATAAAAACCAGCTCATGCTCAGTCAAGGCATCAAGCCCGACCTGTATCTTGGCGTGAATATCGGTGTCGGCAAGAGCAGTGAATGAAGGAGAGGTGAACACGCTGTGTTTCAAGAGCCGACCCAATCCGGCTATGGTACAGTCGCCCGTTATCAAAGCGGCCTTCAGATTCAGATGGTGCAGGAGATTGTCAAGATCGAGGATTTCTCCTGCTCCCCGGCAGATTACGCCGTTCGCCTCAAGCTTTCCTTCCTTTTTTCGGATCTGGTTGAAAGGATGTCCGGAAAGTCGGTGAAAAGCTATCTCGGTAAATCTGTTCAGTGCATCGGCTGTCCTCTTGGCCTGCAGATTTTCAGAATCCAATGGCGCCACTGCCTGTACTTTCATTCTAAGGCCCGACATCGGATCGGAATCGGTAACTGCTGCTGAAAGATTCGTCCCGGAGAGATGCAGGATCGCTCTGTGCTGGGTCGCCGGATGGACTGAAGCCTGGATGCCGTCTCCCAGATCGATCTCCTGAAGACTTGAGGCCAGTTCAGCCACGGCCTGTTCGCCCAATCGTCCGGCCCGCCTGTTCCTGATCAGAAATCCGTCACCTTCCCTCTCAATG
>Ga0307440_1001740_pt1 | contig 10468 bp, 8 predicted proteins | sample SalMarWE160410MG_FD_202150 | JGI IMG/M metagenome (GOLD analysis project Ga0307440, IMG submission 202150) | Salt marsh sediment microbial communities from the Plum Island Ecosystem LTER, Massachusetts, United States - WE1604-10 | ecosystem: Environmental > Aquatic > Marine > Intertidal zone >... | reverse complement strand
GCTCTCATTGCCCGACGCACCCTGGTGGAGGCCTCGGGCAATGTGACCATCGACTCCCTCCAGGCGCTTTCGGATGCCGGCGTGGACCTGATCTCCGTGGGAGCCCTCACCCACTCGGCCAGAAGCATGGATCTGAGCATGCGCATCAGCCCCCTGGAGGAGGGAGCGGCCCTTTAGCCCGATGCATCGAACCCCATAAACGGCCCGTCAGCCCATGATTCCGATTCGCGATACGGCTTCTGCCAAGGTGTATCCGGTGGTCAACATGGCCATCATCGGCCTCAACGTGCTGATCTTCCTCTGGCAGCCTTCCCCGGGTCCGGCCCTAGAGCATTTCTTTTATCTTTACGGCCTTGTGCCCGCACGATACACGGTCCCGTGGATCAATCAGCACTTTACGACCGGCCAGCAGGTATTTTCCTTTTTTTCCTTCATATTCCTGCACGGGGGCTTCCTGCACATCCTGGGCAATATGTGGTTTCTCTATATTTTCGGGGAAAATGTGGAGGGCCGCCTGGGCCCCTTGCGCTATCTGGTGTTCTATCTGCTCTGCGGCGTGGCCTCCGGCATCGCGCATTTCACCTTCAATTCCCACGCCAACATCCCCATTATCGGCGCCAGCGGCGCCATCGCCGGCGTGATGGGCGCCTACATCCTTCTTTATCCGCGAGCACGCATCCTGACCCTCATTCCCATTTTCATCTTTCCCTGGTTCGTGGAAATACCGGCCTTTTTTTTCCTGGGCTTCTGGTTTGTCATCCAATTCATCAACGCCGCCGGAAGCGGGGCCCATGACAGCGACATCGCCTGGTGGGCCCATGTGGGCGGCTTTCTCGTCGGCATGCTATCCGTGAAACTCTTTCTAAAGCTGCCCAGCTTGGGACTGAGCGATCCCCTGCGCCGGGCCGCGGAGCGGAAAACCAGCAGCCGGCTGCAACTGGTCAGGACCGCCCAGACCGCGGCGGATTCCCACCTCCACGGCACCCTCAGCGTCACCCCTTACGAGGCGCTGGCCGGAACCCAGAAACTCATCAACATCTCCACTGGATTTCGCAAACAGCTTTTCCGGGTGAACGTACCGGAAGGCACCCAGGACGGCACGGTGCTGCGGTTGAAGGGGCTGGGCAAACCCCTGCCCGATGGCGGACGCGGGGATGTGTACCTCAGAGTGCGGGTGCAGAGCCGTTTACCGAACCGTTAGTTTGTAGGATCTCACCATCTTGGCGGGGTGATAGGAGTGTTTCGCCTTTGCCAGCCCGGGCATGCCCAGGTCGCTCTCCTTGTTGACATAGGGGTATGCCCTGAAGAGTCGGCGGGCGCATTCCCGGTCCAGGTACTGATAGAGGCCCTTGATGTGGGTAAAGGCCTTTTCAAAATGCAGAACGCCCATGGCGGGTGTCAGTCCGGTACCGATGCCGAGGGCCGAGACCTCGCCGTCCACCCGCAGGACAATGGAGTCCAGACCCAGGGCGGCGCTGTTTTCAATGGCGCATAATACCGCCTGCTTCTCACAGATCAACTCGCGGTCCGATTCGACTTCACAGGGATAGGCATCACACCATTCTTCTATGAACGCCTTGCAGGCGCCGGCCACGGATGACGTCACGGATTCGATTTCCACCCGATTGCGATCCACATAGACCCGCTCGAACTGATGAATGAGGTTGCGCTTCTTGGCATAGCGGTTCCCCTTGAGCTGCGCCAAGTCATCGGTTTTGTATATATAATTGGCCTCATCGGGCTGCTCGTCAATTCGGAAAAAGGCGCCCACCTCCTGCCATCCATGCTGCTGGATGTAATGATCCGGCACGAACCAGAAGGCATCCCGGCCCAGATTCAGCGCCAGATCCTGCAGTTCCCGGGGGGTGAACTCCCGGGTGGGGGAAAGGGGCAACAGCAGATGGCGGGACGCCTCGTGAGCCGTAAACTCCGAGCAGATCACCAGGGTATCCTCATTGAGATAGCCCAGGGGCTGATAATCCTCGTCCATCCAGGCCAGAACCGAGGTGGGGGTGTACTCGCAAAGCTCGTAACGCTGGTTTTCATAAAAGGAGACAAGGCGGTCATAATCCGATAAGCTAAGGGGTATTAAATCCATCATTCCTTCATTCTTCGTTCTTTAGGATCATCGGCAGGGAATCGGTCATTTCCGAAAAACCGAGCCGGCGGTAAAATCCATGGGAATTGCGCTCGGCGATGAGCCCCACCCAGCCGATGCCATCCATCCTGAGACGCGCCAGAAGCCCGGAGACAATGGCAGAGCCGATGCCCCGGCCCCTGAACTCAGGCAGCACGGTCACATCCTGGATATAGGCATCGCTGACCCCGTCGCTGATGGCCCGGCCCATGCCGACGAGGCTGCCAGCGCGAGCGGCCGTCAAGAAGCAGTGGCTGCCATCCACCAGCCGCAGCAGGTGCTCCGGAGCGCCGGGACCCGGATGCCACCAGCCGGCCGCCTCGTAAAGCAGCAGGAGCTGCGCGATCTGATCGCCCGTTGGATCTGTCAAAAATTCGTAAGTGGTCATGAAAGCTTACTGGGAGGCTTCTCGGTTGTGATACAGGCAGGTGACCTGATTGCGGCCGTTGGTCTTGGATTGGTACATGGCCTTGTCCGACCGGTGAACAAAGGCGGCAATCTCTTCCTTCAGGCAATATTCGGTAACACCGATGCTCACGGTGACCCCTTCGGTCCGGCCCAGCTCCGGGGTAAAGGTCTCGCATTCGATGGCGGAACGGATCCTGTTGGCCACGATTTCGGCCTCTTCCCCTGTGGTTTCCGGCAGGACGATGGTGAACTCCTCACCCCCGTAGCGATAGGCGGAATCCATCTTTCGGAGGCAGGAGCGGATGATACCACCAATGGCATGCAGGACCTTGTTGCCCTCCAGGTGGCCGAAAGAATCGTTGTATTCCTTGAAATGATCGATATCCAGCAGCAGCAGCGCCAGGGGGTGGCCATACCGGTTGGAGCGGTCCACCTCCAGCTCGATCTGGGTATAGAAATGTCGCGAATTGTACAGCTTGGTCAGGGAATCGGTGATGGCCAGCTTCTGGAGACGCCGGAGCATGTGAATCCGTTCCTTGGTGAGCTGCCGCTCGTTGATCACACGCTTTATCCGCAGCAGCAGTTCCTCGTAACGGATGGGCTTGAAGACGAAATCACTGGCCCCCTTGCTGACGGCCTCTTCATAGGAATATTCCTGGCTGTATCCGGTCATGACCAGCACATCGGTGTCGTAGTCCCGCTTCACCAGGTCCGTCAATTCGAGGCCGTTCATGCCCGGCAACAGGATATCGGTGATGACGATCTGAACCGGCTTTTTTTTCAGAAACTCCAGCGCCTCTTCGGCATTGTTCACGCTGAAGGCCTCATAGCCGGCCATCTCGATGAACTGCTGCATCGATTCGGTGATCCCAACATCGTCGTCTACTATGAGGATACGAACTTTCATGCCTTATCGATCGATTTGCGGATAATAAACGTCAGATTGCCAGTGTTTCCCGGGTGCCGGGCCGCTCCCTTCTTAAATAAGGAATTTCGGGGTTCGAAATCAAGATAAAAGTGCCCCCCGCCGCGTTCCTCAAGCGGTCGCTCACCGCTTGACAGCGCAACACCCCGTACATTATAAGGACCCGAAGCTTTGAAGACGCGTGAGCCGGACAGGGATAAAATTCGATTCTCCCCACAGAGCGGCCCTCTGCTGCGGGGATGCATCCTGCTGCCCTCCCACGGTTGATGTGCCATGTTGACTTTCTTGAAAACGATCTGCTAAAAGAATCCTTTTTTCCTAATTTTATTCAACATACCGGCATAAGCAGGCGCTGTCAACCGGCTTTTCGACGCGTCGGCGGCCGGCAGGCCCGAAGGGATCCCATCTGAGCCCCACTGCGGGGGCCGGATAGACCACAGATACAACGATTATGAAACATATACGGAATTTCAGCATCATTGCCCACATCGACCACGGCAAATCGACCCTGTCGGACCGTCTGATACAGGTGTCCCATATCGTCTCGGACCGGGATTTCAGGGACCAGATCCTGGACAGCATGGATATCGAGCGGGAACGGGGCATCACCATCAAGAGCCAGACCGTGTGCCTTCCCTATACCGCCGCCGACGGCAACCGCTATACCCTGAATCTCATCGATACGCCGGGCCACGTGGATTTCACCTACGAGGTGTCACGGGCCCTGGCATCCTGCGAAGGGGCCCTGCTGCTCATCGACGCCAGCCAGGGGGTGGAGGCCCAGACCCTGGCCAATCTGTACCTGGCCATGGAGCACGACCTGGAAATCCTGCCGGTCATCAACAAAATCGATCTGCCCTCGGCGGACATCGAGCGGGTGAAGGGTCAGATCAACCAGGACCTGGGCCTGGACCCCGATGCCGCCCTCTGCGTCTCCGCCAAGGAGGGCACCGGCATTACGGACATTCTCGAGGCCGTGGTGACCCAGCTGCCTCCCCCCAAGGGGGATGTCAACGCACCGCTAAAGGCGCTGATCTTCGATTCCCACTACGATCCATTCAGGGGCACCATCGTTCATATCCGTGTCTTCGAGGGAACGGTCAAGCCCGGTGACACCATCCTGCTGATGTGGAACCGCGCCACCTACCGGGTGGAGGAGGTGGGCCTCTTCCAGCTGACGCGGATGCCCCAGAAGTCCCTGTCTGCCGGGCAGGTGGGCTACATCATCGCCGGGATCAAGACCGTCAGCGACACGCGCTGCGGGGATACCATCACCCTGGCCAAAACCCCCTGCGCCCAACGCCTGGCCGGATTCCAGGAGGCAAAGCCGGTGGTCTTTTCCTCCATCTACCCCGTGGCCTCGGATGAGTATCCGGAACTGGTCGATGGGCTCGAAAAGCTGAAGCTCAACGACGCCTCCCTGATCTACGAAAAGGACAGTTCCGCAGCTCTCGGGTTCGGCTTCAGGTGCGGCTTTCTGGGGCTGCTCCACCTGGAGGTGGTGCAGGAGCGCCTGGAACGGGAGTTCGATCTGTCCGTCATCCTGACGGCGCCCTCGGTCCGGTACAGGCTCTTCATGAATGAGGGCAGCACCCTGATCGTGGATAATCCGGCGCTCTATCCGGATCCGACCCTGATCCAGAATGCCCAGGAACCCTATATCAAGGCGGCCATCATCGTGCCGGACCGGTACATGGGCGCCGTGATGAAGCTGTGCCTGGAAAAGCGGGGGATCAACAAGAATTACCAGTACCTGACCAGCGACCGGCTGGAAATGATTTTTGAATTGCCCCTTGCAGAAGTGATCTACGACTTCTATGATAAGCTCAAATCCATCACCCAGGGGTACGGTTCCTTTGACTATGAAGTGATCGACTACCGGGATACGGACCTGGTGAAGGTGGACATTCTGCTGAACGCCGAGCGCGTGGATGCCCTGTCCATGCTGGTCCACCGGGACCGGGCTGTCCAGCGGGCCAGAAGCGCCTGTGAGCGCCTCAAGGAGGAGATCCCCCGCCAGATGTTCAAAATCGCCATTCAGGGGGCCATCGGCGGCACGATTATCTCCCGTGAGACCCTCTCGGCCTTCCGGAAGGACGTCACGGCCAAATGCTATGGCGGGGACATCACAAGGAAACGTAAGTTATTAGAAAAACAGAAAAAAGGGAAAAAGCGGATGAAAATGGTGGGAAAGGTCATGATCCCCCAGTCCGCCTTTCTCTCCGTACTGAAGTCGGAGAAGGATTGACGGAATGAATTCAACACCCAAAACCATTGCAGAAAAAATTTTCGAAGCGCACCACGTGGACAACCCGGCTGGAGACATCCACGTCATTCGGCTCGACGCCGTCCTATGCCATGAAATCACAACGCCCGTGGCCATCGACGATCTGGTGCGTCGGGGCAAGGACCGGGTGTTCGACCCGGACCGGATCAAGGCCGTCATCGATCATGTAACGCCGGCCAAGGATTCCAAGACCGCCCTCCAGGGAAAGATGCTCCGGGACTGGGCCAGACGCCACGAGATCAAAGATTTTTTCGATATCGGCAGGAACGGTGTCTGCCACGCCATTTTTCCGGAGAAGGGCTTTATCCGCCCGGGCTATACGGTGATCATGGGGGATTCCCACACCTGCACCCACGGCGCCTTCGGCGCCTTCGCCGCTGGCGTGGGCACCACGGACCTGGAGGTGGGAATCCTCAAGGGCGTGTGCGCGTTCCGCTACCCGGCCACCCTGAAAATCAACATCACGGGTACGCTGCAGCCGGGCGTCTTCGCCAAGGACGTCATTCTGGCCCTCATCGGGAAACTGGGGGTCGGCGGCGCCACCAACCGCGTAATGGAGTTTGCCGGACCCGTGGTGGCCCAGATGAGCATGGAGAGCCGCATGACCCTGTGCAATATGGCCATCGAGGCCGGCGGCACCTGCGGCATCTGCAGTCCGGACATGACCACCGTGGAATACCTCTGGGAATTCATCGGGGACGAGTACGCCACCCGGGAGGAAGCCCTGGCCGCCTTCCAGGCCTTTTCTCCGGACCCGGACGCCGTCTATGACGACACGATCGATTTCGATGTCACCGATCTGTCCCCCCAGGTCACCTTCGGCTACAAGCCGGACAACGTGAAGCCGGTCAGTCAGATGACAGGGGACCCCATCGACCAGGTCTATATCGGCTCGTGCACCAACGGCCGGATAGAGGACCTGCGGGTGGCCGCCGGAATTCTGGCGGGGAAGCGGATCGCCGATTCGGTCCGGGGCATCGTCTCCCCGGCCACGCCCAAGATCTTTCGGCAGGCCCTGGCCGAAGGGCTCATCGAGGTGTTCATGAATGCCGGATTCTGTGTGACGAACCCCACCTGCGGCGCCTGCCTCGGCATGAGCAACGGCGTGCTGGCAGCGGGCGAGGTGTGCGCCTCCACCACCAACCGGAACTTCAACGGCCGCATGGGAAAGGGGGGCATGGTGCATCTGATGAGCCCCGCCACGGCAGCGGCATCCGCCCTGGCCGGCCACATCACCAACTCGGTGCTCTTCAAAGGGGAATCATAAAGGGGAATCATAAGGATAAGTGATGAAAAATTTCAGCGGGAACATTTTATTTCTCGATCGCTCGGATATCAATACGGATGAAATCATTCCGGCCAAATACCTGACGGAAATTTCCAAGGAGGCCTTGAAGCCCTATCTGCTGGAGGACCTGGACCTGGCCGGATTCGATTCCAAGCGGGATCTGGCGGATTGCTGCGTCATCGTCAGCCGTGAAAATTTCGGGTGCGGCTCCTCAAGGGAGCATGCCCCCTGGGCCCTGGAGGTAAACGGCATTTTCCTGGTCATCGCCGCAAGCTTCGCCCGGATCTTCAGGCAGAACATGTTCAACTGCGGCATGATGGCCGTCGAGCTTCCGGCGGACCGGATCGACAGCCTCTTTTCCACCTTTTCCGGAAAGCGAACCACCGTCACCACGGATCTTGCCAACCAGACCTTTACCTTCGAAGCCGATGGGGAAGCGGAAACCGTCTCCTTCACCCTATCCGGCTACGACCGGGCGCTGGTGACCGCCGGGGGATGGGTGGATTACGCGGACGCCCACTATTAGATTCTTACCGGTTCAATCTGAGAATCTATCCCTCACAATCGATGATCGGGATCGAAATCGCTACCGGTATCGGATTGAATGCCGGAAACGATTTCGATCCCGATACCGATTTGGATCCGAAAATTTCAATTATCTCTGCTCAGGGCATAGAGAGCCCTGTTCTCGATAGCGCCTATCCTCTCCATCGCGCAGGCCAGCACATCCCCCCGGGCTGGCGCACGACGGGCGGATTCCTGGAAAACCCGACAGTCCATACGCTCATCCTGTTTCGCATTCCCCTCCGCTCAGGACACCTACCGATTTTCATCACGGCTTGGCGGTGCCAATAGACGTGGCCGAAACGATGCCGCTTAACGGTTAAACGGCAGTTTCAGACGGCTTCAGGCTTATTTCTATAGAAAACAAATTACTTACGTGTTAACACCATAGGCCATCTGAAGGAACGTTTCGATATTCCAACCGAAATCGAGGGGTAGTAAGTCCGTGTCCGATGCACGCAGGTTCCAACAAGACTTGAGATGGTACTTATGAAATTTCTCCGAGGCCTTTCCATACGAACAAAGATGATCTTCATTATACTGGCGGCTGGTTTACCCATAGTGGCGGCAGCATGTTTCCATTTCTTTGTTCTCTACAATGCCGATTACAAGAAAACAGAGCAGGCCGTCATGGACACCGCCCGATCCATCGCCTGGCAAACCGATTCCCGGGTCGACGGCATCCACAGTCTCCTCACGAGCCTTTCCCAGTTACCGGAGGTCAGGAACCGGAACAAAAAGGAAGCCACCGCCATCATACGCAACATTCTTCACCATGATTCCTCGAGTATGAATATCACCCTGGCCGACCTTTCGGGGAATCCCATCGCATCGGGGAGGACGGTCACCACTGTGGGAGGGAAAAGATTCTTCCGTGACGCACTGCACACCCACCGCTTCAGCGTCGGGGGATGTCGCACCAGCGGAAACACCGGCAGACCGGCTTTGATTCTCGCTCTACCCGTGATGGATCCGGCAGGAAACCCCATAGCGGTTCTGTATGCCACCTTTGATCTGAATCAAATCTGCCGCTTCTTCGATACGCAAAACCTACCCCCCAATTCCAGCCTCAACCTGTGCGATTCCAAGGGGATGATACTTCTTCACTACCCCTATCAGAAAGGAGCCGAACCGGGAGACCCCGAAATGCCTCGTTTGCGCAGGCATCTGGCCGGTCCAACTGATAAGGGGGTTTTCGTGGATTATGGCCCGGACGGCGTCAAGCGACTCATGGCCTCCGAGAGGCTCTACCTCAACCATAAAAATCGTAACGAGACGCCTTATCTCTTCATCCGGATTTCAACGCCCGAAAATTCAGTCCTGGCAGGTGTCAATCGATACATAGTCAGGTCTGCGCTGATGTTCTCACTGGTGGCTCTCTTTGCGATCGCATTGAATCATTACCTCGTGGGCCGCTTGATCCTCTCTCCCATCGAACGGATGGCCTCCGTCGCCGGCACCATTGCAAAAGGGGACTTTTCCGTCAGGACAGGTCTGGAAAACGCAGGCACCGAGATCGGGCTGTTGGCGACATCCTTCGATACGATGACGGCGGCTCTCGACAGGAGACTCCACGAAAGATTGCAGGCCGAGGCCATGCTCAAGGCCAAGGAAGCGCAACTGGAGGCACTAATAAATAATCTTCCCTTCCACCTCTGGGCCATGCACCCTGATGGCCGCTACTTCATGCAGAACCGCCTGAGTCAAGGATGCTGGGGGGATTTCATCGGCAAGAAGCCCAGCGAAACATCGGTCCCTAAAGAGGTTCTGAATAAATGGCATCACAACAATTACAGGGCCTTTGCGGGCGAAGTGGTCAAGAGTGAGATGGAATACGATATCGATGGTGAGAGACATTTTTTTTACGCCATCACTGCCCCCATAAAATCAGATCGGTCCATTCTCGGGATCATGGGGGTCCATATCGATATCAACGACCGAAAAAGCCTTGAATCACAGCTTTACCAGGCACAGAAAATGGAAGCGGTGGGACAGCTTGCCGGAGGCATCGCCCACGATTTCAACAATATCCTTACGGCAATCATCGGATACGCGCATTTCATGTCCTATCGAATGGCTCCGGAGGATCCCCTGTATAAATATACCGGTCAGATATTGAAATGTGCGGACCGGGCCGCGGAATTGACACAGGGGCTCCTCGCCTTCAGCCGGAAGCAAATCATGCTTCCCCAAATTATCAACCTGAACGACCTAGTGGAAAATCAGCAAAGCATGTTGCGAATGCTCACCGGCAGTAATATAGAGCTCAAGCTGGATCTGATGGGGGAAGAGCTGTGCATCTCCGCTGACAAGGTCAAGATAGAACAAGTCCTTATGAATCTTTTGATCAATGCCAAGGATGCGATGCCCGATGGCGGATCGATCGTCATCAGCACCTCCTCGATGATCGTGACGAGCGAATTCCTGAATCGGCATGGCTATGGAACACCCGGCCAATACGCCTGCATTTCCGTCAGGGACACCGGTAGCGGAATGGACATGGAGACGCAACAGAAAGTTTTCGAACCTTTCTTCACGACCAAGGAAATTGGCAAGGGGACCGGTCTCGGTTTGGCCATAACCTATGGAATCATCAAACAGCATAACGGGTTCATCAATGTCTATTCCGAACCCGGCAGGGGAACGGTTTTCAATATCTATCTCCCGCTTGTGGACGAGAAAGCGGAACCCTATACGATCCTGGACGTCAAGAGCCTTTCAGCCGGAGGAAATGAAACGCTGCTCCTTGCCGAGGACGATCCCGAATTAGGCCATTTTCACAAGACCCTGCTTGAAGAGGCCGGGTATCGTGTCCTTACCGCCGTTGACGGTGAGGAGGCATTGACAACCTTTGTTGAA
>Ga0307440_1001739_pt1 | contig 10468 bp, 11 predicted proteins | sample SalMarWE160410MG_FD_202150 | JGI IMG/M metagenome (GOLD analysis project Ga0307440, IMG submission 202150) | Salt marsh sediment microbial communities from the Plum Island Ecosystem LTER, Massachusetts, United States - WE1604-10 | ecosystem: Environmental > Aquatic > Marine > Intertidal zone >... | reverse complement strand
AGATCTTGGTGGTGCTGATATCGGAGTGGCCCAGGAGCTCCTGAACCGCGCGGAGGTCGCCGGACGACTCCAGCAGGTGGCTGGCGAAGGAATGGCGGAGCAGATGCGGGTGGACCTTGCGGTTCGCGCCCTGCTCCGAGGCCCAGCGCTGCAGGCGCTGCTGGACGGTGCGGGGGTGGACGCGCGTGCCCCGGCTGCTGACGAAGAGGGCGCGCTCCTCGGACCCCGCATAGTTTGCGCGCACCCGCAGCCAGCGGCGGACCGCATCCAGGGCCTTGCCGCCAACCGGGACGCGGCGGGCCTTAGCGCCTTTGCCGATCACCTCCAGGGTCGCGTCGTCCATGTCGATGTCGCCCAGGTTCACGGAGACGAGCTCGGCGAGCCGAAGCCCCGACGAGTAGAAGAGCTCGATCATGGCTGTGTCCCGCAGGGCGAGGGGCTCGTCCGCGGGACGGTTCAGCAGGGCGCTCAGTTGATCCGCATCCAGCGTGGCCGGGAGCTTGCGAGCGACCTTGGGTGCTCGCACGCCTTGTGCCGGGTTGTGCCCCACCAGGCCTTCCCGCAGCAGGTAGCGGAACAGGCTCCGCAGGGCGGAAAGCTCCCGTTGGATGGTCTTCCCGGAGGCCCCGCTGCGGTGGCGCCAGGCGACATACTGGCGAACCGTTTGCTGGTCCACCCGGTCCCAGAAGGTGACCCCACCCCGCGTTAGCCAATCGCGGATGTGCGTCAGATCGCGCCGGTAATTGGTGACGGTGAGCGCGGACAGCCGGCGCTCGTGCGCCAGGTGGTGGAGAAAGGTCTCCAGCAGGTCCCCTGCGATCGGCTCAGGCATCGGCCTCGCGCAGAACCGCGAGCCTCTGGCTGACGATCTCCCCGAGCCGGTCGAGGAAGTCCGTCCCCATCTCAGGACGGAAGCGGTCCGCGTCGGCACTGCCGATGGCGAGTACACCGGAGCTGCCTTTTGCCCGGATCGGAATCAGGGCGGCGGATTGGACCGCATCGCCATGATTAGCGAACAGGGCGGCGTTGCGCTCGGCATCCAGGGGTCCGCAGAGGGCATGTTTGCGCCCGAGGAACTCACGGAACGCACTGACTATGGGATCGCCCTCCCCCTCGTCGCCTCCGACCGGGAAGAGCTTCAGGGTGACCGCCTCTGCCTTGAACTCCTTGCGCAGGGCGTCTCTCAGCACAGCCGTGATGCGCTGGACGTCCGACGCCGCCATGAGCTGGAGGATCAGCCCGTGCAGCCGGCTGGACAGGCTCTCATACTCCCGTGCCCGCGCGATGAGGTGTGCCAGGCGCCGTCGCTCCGTGTCGAGCTGCGTGCGCAGCACCGAGACCTGATGCTGGACGAGGGAGACGGCGCCGCCGGTTCCGTGGGGTATGTGCAGTCGCGCCACCAGGTCCTGGTGCCGCTCGAAGAACTCCGGGTGGGAATCCAGGTAGGCGACGATGAGCTCCTCCCCCATCTCGTCCACAGGATTGGACTCCTCCTCGGCCTGCTGCGTGCTCATAGCTCGATTACCCCGTCGAAGACCGATACGGCGGGTCCCGTCATCAAAACGGGGCGGGAGCCGCCGTGCCACTCTATCATAAGAATCCCGCCCGGCAGATTGACCCAGACCCGGTTTTCGAGCAGTCCCCAGCGGATTCCGACGGCCACCGCAGCGCAGGCGCCGGTACCGCAGGCCAGGGTCTCCCCTGCACCCCGCTCGTAGACTCTCAGTCGGATATGCTCCCGATCGATCACCTGCATGAAGCCTGCATTCACGCGCCGAGGAAAGCAGGCATGGGCCTCGATGAGGGGCCCCAGGCGCCCCACTGGCGCCGCGTCCACATCCTCAACCAAGAGCACCGCGTGGGGATTGCCCATCGAGACCGCGCCGATGCTCAGCTGCCGGCCATCTATCTCCAGCGCATAGCGCTCGGCTTCGGCTTGGCTAACAAAAGGGATCTGCGCGGGCTCGAACTCGGGTGCGCCCATGTTGACCCGCACCTGTGCGTCGGCCTCAACGTACAGCCTGATTTCCCCGGCCTTGGTCCCCACGGGAATCTCGGACTTCCGGGTGAGCCCTTGCTCACGGACAAAGCGAGCGAAGCAACGCGCCCCGTTTCCGCACTGCTCCACCTCGGAGCCGTCGGCGTTGAAGATCCGATAGTAGAAGTCCGTCCCCATGGTCTGTGGGGGCTCCACCAGGAGCAGCTGATCACAGCCGACGCCAAACCGGCGGTCGGCAATGGCGCGGCATTGCTCCGGCGTCAGCGCAACCTGTTGGCGAATGCCATCGAAGACGACGAAGTCGTTGCCCAGGCCCTGCATTTTTGTGAAGCGGAGCTTCATTTGTGGCTGCAACAGGTTTCGTGAATGGGTAAACGCTATGCAAAAGCGGAAGATACATCAACGACCTCACCAAGAGCACTAAGAAATTGTTCTTTTTGGTCCCGGAGGTGGCCCCTGCCGGAACGACGATCCCGGCGTTGTCTAGGCCGTCATCCCGGCAAGGAACGCCGGGATCCAGGCTCCAGGGAGGAGTTGCGGAAGTCTCGGTAGGTTACGCACCGGGTACCGTGGCGACTTCGTTGAGATGTGTATGGGGTTGATTCGTTGCTAAACGTCCACGACGCACCTCGCCGTCCAGGTCCCATCTGCACTGCGGGTCACCGCGAGCTCGGTGTAGGTGGCCCCTTTGACCTCGACCGCGGGATGATGCCGGCCCACGTCTACCGGCTCGCCCCAGGCCGTCCCTTGGAGCCGGTCCCCCGCCAGGGTGACTGCGAAGCGGCCGAAGAGCATGCCGCGGGTGGCCATCTCGTAGATCAGGGAATTCAGCCACTCCGTCAGCAGAAGCTCGGAGTCGGGTGCCTCGCAGTCGATGGCGATGCGCTGTGCAGGGCGTACGTCGGCGGGGTCGACGATCACCGCGGTGAGGGCGAGGGCCGCTTCCTCGAAGGCGCTGGCGAGGGTAGGCCCGCGTCCTTCCACGCCAATGTCGGCTCCATGGACGAAGTGAGTCCAGCCGGCGTCTTTGTGGTGCTCTGCAGTGGAGGAGGGCATAGTCTCAGTCGGCAGGGCTCGTTGCGGGGCGCGGTGCGCGGACGACGACATCCAGACCTTCGCGCGCACCTGGCTGCAGCGTTTCTGCCGCTTTGCGCAGGGCTTTACCCAGCTCGGCCAGATCCCCCTTTACCAGGTCATAGCCTTGGTGCCCAGGGGCTTGCTCCAGGTCGGCGATCGCCTGGGCGAGCTGCGCGATGTCCGCTTGTTCTGAATCGAAAAAGGTGCTGAGCAAGAATCTGGCTGTCTCCAGGGTGTAGCGAAAGCGCGCGGCGTCTCCCCGGTCGAGGGCACGCCGCGCCCTGTCGAGCTGGACCACCAGGCTGCCGGCGGCGGGGGCAATTTCTTGCGCCGGGACCCGAGGGTCGTACCAGCCGGCCGGCCCGCGCGGTTGCGCGAGCGCCGCCGCCTGGCCCCGAACCCTCTGGATACGCGCCACAAGCGCGTCACGGCTGCTGGGGGACTGTGGTTGCAGCCGCTCTCTCACTTGGCGGAGCGCCGTCTCCAACCCTTGTCCTGACCCGGGGCCCAGGTCCTTCAGCCGCGCCTGCGCGGCGGCCAGCATCTGGTCGGCGGCGGTCGGTCCCGCCCCCTGCGCCACCAGCGCCCTGCGCGCCTGGTCCACCAAGGCGGCCGCCTCCCGCAGCCGCTTGGCGTCCCGGGCATGCTCGACCACCTGCCGTGCCCGCGCGGATCGTTCTTTCTCCAATGCAGCCCGCTCGTCCGCCAATTTCTTGCGAGCGGCCGAGAGGGCCTCCGATTCCGCCTGCAGCCCTCGTTGCTGCTCAGCCAGCATGGCCCGGGTGCGCGCAATCTGCTCCAGGAGGAGCCGCTGGTTCTCCCGTGCCTGGCTCATGGAGCTCTCGACCCGCCATAGGTTGGAGTGCAGATTGGCCCAGTAGAACTGACCGACGATGACGCCGCCGATCACGACCAGCAAGGCCAGGGTGGACAGGAGGGCCGGGAGCCACAGGGTGCGCCGGCGGGTCATGGGCGGATCAGTTGATGCGGCAGAGGGCGGCGACAAGGGCCTCGTCGGCGGGGTTGTCGGCCACCTCGACGTGAGTGAAGCCCAGCAGGGCGGCGGTCTGGGCGGTGCGCTCGCTGACGACCACGAGCGGGGTGCCGATGAGGAGCTCCCGTCCTCGTTCGCCCACCAGCTCGCAGAGATTGAGGAGGATCTCGTCACTGGTGACGGTCACCAGGTGTACCTCGCGCCGCCAGCGGCTCACCAGCTGGGCCCCATCCCCCTCCGGGAGGGCGCGCCGGTAGACCTCTGCGTAAGCCAGCTCGGCGCCGCGCTGCACCAAGGTGTCCCCAAGCAGGGGGCGTCCGCCTTCCCCGCGTACGATGAGCACCCGCTGCCCAGTGAGGTCGGCCAGCTCCGCGAGTGTCAGCAGGGACTCGCTGTCGAAGCGCTGCCCGGGGACCAGATCCGGCGCACGGCCTGCGCCGGTCAGGGCCTGGGCGGTGCTGCGCCCGATGGCGGCGAGCCGGGAGGCCGCGGGCAGCCGCCCTCCGGGGAGCAGAGGCACGGCGCACTCGACCGCATTCTGGCTGATGAAGATCATCAGATCCCAGGACTCGGCCAGCAGATCCTGGGCCTTGGCCGGGTCCTGCGCGGGCTGGATGGCGATGGTGGGGAAGCAGATGGCACGGCCGCCCGCCTCCGCCACGCACCGACACAGGCCCGCCGCCTGCCCGGCGGGGCGGGTTACCAGGACCCCTTTACCGCCAAGGTCGCAGGGTGCTGCCATGATCGGTCACTCATGCAGGGCTTTGAGGATCTCGCCCGCCCCTTGCCCGAGGAGGTCTTCCGCCAAGGCGGTTCCAAGGGCCTCCGCCTCGGCACGGGGCCCCCGGCGCTCTGCGCGCAGCACCAGGGCGCCGTCCGGTGTGCCCACGAGTCCCCGCAGGAAGATGCCGTCGCCGTCCAGCACGGCGTGTCCGGCGACCGGCACCTGGCAGCCACCCATCAGGCGGTGGTTGATGGCCCTCTCAGCGTGCACGCGGTCCGCGGTGGCCTGATGGTGGAGGGGGGCGATCAGAGTGTTGACGCGCTGGTCGTCCGCGCGGCACTCGATGCCGATGGCCCCCTGGCCGATGGCGGGAATACTCTCCTCCGGCTCCAGGCGGTTGCGGATGCGCTCGCCGAATCCTAGCCGCATGAGTCCGGCAGATGCCAGGATAATGGCATCGAAGTCGCCCGCATCCAGCTTGCTGAGGCGGGTGTTGACGTTCCCCCGCAGAGGCTCGATGACCAGGTCGGGCCGGCGCTCGGAAAGCTGGCATTGGCGGCGCAGGCTCGACGTGCCGACCCGTGCCTTCTCCGGCAGCTGGCCGAGCCTTGCGAACCTGTTTGAGACAAAGGCGTCGCGCGGGTCCTCGCGCTCCATGATCACCGGCAGGTGCAGGCCCGGCGGAAAATCCACCGGCACGTCTTTCATGGAGTGAACGGCGATGTCCGCCTCCCCGGCCAGCATCCCCTGCTCCAGCTCCTTCACGAAGAGCCCCTTGCCGCCGACCTTGGCGAGAGGGGCGTCCAGTATCTTGTCGCCCTTCGTGGTCATCCCGACGATCTCGACGACGAGCCCCCCGTGGAGTCGGCGCAGGGCTGCGGCCACATGCTCGGCCTGCCAGATGGCAAGGGGGGACTTGCGGGTAGCGATGCGGAGCGTCTCAGGCATGGGAGTCCATCGTAAAGGGCAAGACCCGAATGGATGTGGGGCTTCGCGCCACTCGCGGCGATGGCGTCAGCGCCACCCGGGAGAATGTAAGTCGCTGCCGCCATAGCCGTTTCGCTCACCCCGACCCTCCCCTTGCAGGGATGGAGCGCGCTGCGCGCGGCCCTCAATGCTAAGGCGACGGACCCCGAGAGGCAAACGCCGCACCCCATGAAGTAGAATCGCGTCCGGATTCCCGTCTTCCGCGACCAGCGATGAACCTCAAGGACCTACCAGTCAAGCCCTGGGCCGGCCGCTTCAGCGAGCCCACTGATGCCTTCGTCGAGGCCTTTACGGCCTCCGTAGACTTCGACCGCAGGCTCTTCCGCTACGATATCGAGGGCTCGGTCGCACACGCCCGCATGCTCGCCCGCCAGGGGATCCTGACCGATGGGGAGCGGGACGCAATCATCGAAGGGCTCACGCGTATCCAGGAACAGATCGACGCAGGGGCGTTTCCCTGGTCGATTCCCCTGGAGGACGTGCACATGAACATCGAGTCCGCACTCACCCGGGAGATCGGTGATGCGGGGAAGAAACTGCACACGGGACGCTCCCGCAACGACCAGGTGGCAACCGACGTCCGGCTCTGGCTGCGGGCGGAGATCGACGAGATCCGGACAGCCCTGAGGCGCCTGCAGGGGGCCATCCTGGAGCTGGCCGAGCGCGAGGCGGAGACCATCATGCCGGGCCTTACCCATCTGCAGGTGGCCCAGCCCATCACCTTTGGGCACCACATGATGGCCTGGTTCGAGATGCTCCAGCGGGACCGGGAGCGGCTTGCGGACTGCCGCCGCCGCGTCAACCTGATGCCCTTGGGGGCGGCAGCGCTCGCCGGTACCACCTACCCCATCGACCGTGAGTACACGGCCGAGCTGCTGGGCTTCGAGCGACCTTCGGAGAACTCCCTGGACGCCGTCTCGGATCGGGACTTCGCGATCGAATTCTCGGCCGTCGCGGCGATCCTGATGATGCACCTCTCCCGGTTCTCCGAGGAGCTGATCCTCTGGTCCTCCGCGCGCTTCGGCTTCGTGGAGCTCGCCGACAGCTTCTGCACCGGCTCGTCCATCATGCCCCAGAAGAAGAACCCGGACGTGCCGGAGCTGGTGCGCGGCAAGAGCGGGCGCATCTTCGGGCACCTGATGGGTCTTCTGACCCTGATGAAGGGTCAGCCCCTCGCGTACAACAAGGACAATCAGGAGGACAAGGAGCCACTGTTCGACACCGTCGACAACCTGAAGGGCTGTCTGAAGGTGTTTGCCGACATGATGGGCCGGCTGGTCTGCAACCGGGAGCGCATGCGAGCGGCCGCCCGCGAGGGCTTCGCCACCGCCACCGACCTGGCGGACTATCTGGTGCGCAAAGGCGTCCCGTTCCGGGATGCCCACGAGATCGTGGGCAAGGCCGTGGCCCTCGGGGTTCGGCAGGGGCGGGATCTGGCGGAGCTGACCCTGGACGAGCTGCGGCAGTTCTCGCCGGCGATCGAGGCAGATGTCTTCGCGGTCCTGACCCTGGAGGGCTCGGTGGCTGCGCGGGACCATCTTGGGGGCACCGCGCCGCGGCAGGTGCGCGCGGCGGTTGCTCGGGGGAGGGTCGGCCTGGGCGAAACGAATACCTGAGCCTGCGCCGCTCGGACCGGACCCAGAGACGTGGAGGTCGCTTATGGCTGATTCGCTTGACCATCTTAACCAGCGCCTGTTGCGCTTTGCCCGCGAGCGGGACTGGGAGCAGTTTCACTCGCCGAAGAATCTAGCGATGGCCTTGGCAGGGGAGTGCGGAGAGCTCCTGGAGCATTTCCAATGGCTGACCGAGGAGCAGAGCAGTACCCTGGCTCCCGAGAAGCGGCGAGCAGTCGCCCACGAGCTCGCCGACATCCTGATCTACCTGATTCGCCTTTCCGAGCGCCTCGGCGTGGATCTGATCGCCGCCTCCGACGAAAAGATCGCCATCAACGAGGCCCGTTACCCGGCCCACAAGGTCCAGGGGGATGCGCGGCGGGCGAGTGAGTATGATGATTGAGGGCTAAGGGCTAAGGGCTAAGGGCTAAGGGCAGCTCACTCAGATTGTTACTCCCCTTCTGGCCTCGCCTGCCGGAGGGAGGGATGTCCCGGTGACTGCCTGACTACGAGACTGTGAGACTATTTCCATCTAGGTCGGGTTAGCGCAGCCTAACCCGACGATACGTGCTACGAAATGTAGCCGAATGTTGTGACGGATCGGCCAGCGGTGAACACACTCACGATCTCTACGCGTACCTCACGGCATCCAGGCTGACCACCGGCTCGTCGCCCACGACCTCGGCGCTGTGCACGACGCGGCGGGGGACGGCGAGGATGTCTCCGGCCTCCATTACCAGGGTGGTGGCGCCTATGACCATCCGGAATCGCCCGGAAAGCACCCCGTCGATCTTGTCCATGCCGTGATCGTGGGGCGGGAAGTAGGTCCCGGGCGGATAGATGTACTTGGTCACCTCGTAGCCGCGGTCCTGTAGCTTTCGGCGCATGTTGGTCTCGGAGAGGCTGCCGTCCCGCGAGGGGTTCCAGTGCTCGATCTGCATGCTCGTCTTCCCGCCTACATTGGTTCGGTTCATGTCAGGGGCCATGGGCTAAGCCGCCCCCGGGAAAGCATGTCCAAGACGCCGGTGACGCCCCGACCTATCGACATACTGCAATCGGATGCGATGCTACCCGCTACCCGCTACCCGCTACCCGCTACCCGCTACCCGCTACCCGCTACCCGCTACCCACTCCCGAACTGCATCCGCCGCGACGGAGAGATTTCCCTGCCACGTGATCCCCGACTCCTTCCGGGGCCGGAAGCTGTGCTCCCCATCCTCGATCCAGGCGAATCGAATGACAGGACTTAGTGAGTATGTGCTTACTTCCGCCTCGTTGCCGAATGGATCTCGCGTTCCCTGGCAAATCAGGGTCGGCGTGCGTAGTGTCTGCAGGTGCTCGATGCGGGGCCGATCCGGCTTGCCCGGCGGGTGGAAGGGATAGCCGAGGCACACGAGCCCCGCCACCGAAAGCTCATCCGCGATGAGGCTTGCCATACGCCCGCCGAGGGATTTGCCCCCGATGAGGAGCCGCGGCAGCTCGATACCTTCGGCCAGCGCGTGGTCGATCGTCTGGTGCCAGGCATCCAGCAGGACGGCCTGGCGATCCGGCGGACGGCGCTTGCCCGTCCGTTCCGTCTCCACCATGTAGGGGAACTGAAAGCGGACAACCCGAAGGCCGGCTGCGCCGAGCTCCCGCGCCATGGCCTGCATGAACCCGGAGCGCATCCCCTCGCCGGCTCCGTGGGCGAGTATCAGGTGCCGGCTCGCATCCGGCGGTCCGTCGAGAAGCCAATCGGGTTGGTACATGGCCTTGTCAGGCCGCGCTTCGCGGCCGCATCTTATCGGGTCTGCGATGACCACAGCATAACCAAGCAGGAGAAGGAGGCAATGCGATGAAGGCTATCGAGATGCGGGAGCCGGGGGAACCGGATGTCCTGAACCTGGTCGACCGGCCCACACCGACCCTCAGCTCACCCACCGGCATGCTGGTCCGTCTGGAGGCGGCGGGGATCAATCCCGTCGATACCAAGGTGCGCAGCCGCGGCGTATTTCTACCGGACGGACTTCCGGCGGTCCTGGGCTGCGACGGCGCCGGCGTCGTCGAGGCGGTAGGAGAGGGCGTCTCCCGCTTCAAGCCGGGCGACGCGGTCTGGTTCTGTCACGGGGGGCTCGGCGGGCCCGAGGGCAACTACGCTCAGTATGCCCTGGTCGACGAGGCGGTGGCCCAGCGCAAGCCGTCGAGCTTGGACTTTGTCCACGCCGCCGCCGCGCCCCTGGTCCTGATCACGGCCTGGGAGGCGCTCTACGACCGCGCCTCCCTCCAGACCGGCGAAACCGTCCTGGTCCACGCCGGTGCCGGCGGCGTGGGGCACGTCGCGATTCAGATCGCCCGGCTCGCTGGGGCGCGCGTCTGCACCACCGTCAGCGGCCCGGAGAAGGCGGATTTCGTGCACTCCCTGGGAGCGGAGTACGCGATCAACTATCGGGAGGAGGACCTGGTGCAGGCGGTCATGGACTGGACGGAGGGTCGCGGGGTGGATGTGGCCCTGGATACCGTGGGTCCGGACGTATTCGCAAAGACCATTCCGACGATGGCTTACTACGGCGACCTGGTCACCATCCTCGACCCGGGGCAGGTGGACATGAAGGAGGCCCGTACCCGCAACCTGCGCATCGGGTTCGAGCTGATGCTGACCCCGATGCTGCGAAACCTCCCCGAGGCTCGCGCACACCAGGGGGAGATCCTGCGCCGGTGCGGGGAGTGGATCGACCGCGGGGAGCTGTCGATCCAGGTCTCCCGGACCTTTCCCCTCGAGCAGGCCGCCGAGGCCCACCGGCAGATCGAGCAGGGGCATACCACGGGCAAGCTGGTGCTGACCATGGGCTGACGCGCCCTCCCCGCCCGCGATGCTCCGCGTCGCCATCCTGGCCGATACCCACGGTCACCTGGATACCCGGGTGGCGGACCTCGTCGCCGAATGCGACCTGGCCGTCCATGGCGGCGACATCGGCAACGCGGGGGTGCTGCGGGCGCTGCAGCCCCGACAGGGCCGGGTGATCGCGGTGGTCGGAAACAACGATTTACCCCGCAAGTGGCCCGAGCGCGAGCGCGATCTGCTCGCCGCTGTGCCG
>Ga0307440_1001737_pt1 | contig 10473 bp, 5 predicted proteins | sample SalMarWE160410MG_FD_202150 | JGI IMG/M metagenome (GOLD analysis project Ga0307440, IMG submission 202150) | Salt marsh sediment microbial communities from the Plum Island Ecosystem LTER, Massachusetts, United States - WE1604-10 | ecosystem: Environmental > Aquatic > Marine > Intertidal zone >... | reverse complement strand
GTCCCATGTCGAGCGCGGCCAGCATGAGGTTCTGGACGCCCATCATCGCCGCGGCGTAGTCCTCCTCGCGGATCTCCGGGTTGTCGTCGAGCGTCGTGGCCACCGCGATCATGGCGGGCAGCGCCTCGTGCGTGGAGGCGACCTTCTCGACCACGGCGCGGGCGGCCTCCGGATCCTCGACCCGCTTCGCCTTGCGGGCACCAAGCGCCTCGCCCCAGGCGCGCCGCGCCCCGGGGCCCAGCACGTAGAAGCGCCACGGCTCGGTCATGCGGTGGTTCGGCGCCTCGACCACGGCCTGCAGGAGGCGGTCGAGCTCCTCGCGCTCGATGGGGCGGTCGGTGAACTGCTTGATGGAACGGCGGGCGGCGATCGCTTCGAAGACGTCCATGGGCCTCGCTCGCAGGGGTTCGTGGGAACAGGGGTCACGAATGTGCAAGGTCGGGCCGCGCGAATCGAGGGGGCGGAGCGTGGGGGGGACCCCCGAGGGTCGTGCCGATGCGGGAACCGGCACGGCGCCGAGCGGTAAGCTCATCCGATCGCCGGGATCGGCCGACGGCCGATTCCACGGCAGTCGTGGCACCCTCCATCACCGGAAGGGAAGGGCCGATGCAATGGCCGGGCGGACATACGTGACGCGCCGATCGCGGGCGATCCGCCTCGCCCTCGCCTTCTTCGGCCTCGTCCAGGCCGGGCTTCCCCCGGTCGCGGCCTACGCGGACGCGCAGGTCCACCACGTCGCCGGCATCGTCCACGGCACGCATGTCGCCCGGCCCGACCGGAATCCCGGTCACGCGGCCGGGTCGCACGAGTGCCCGCTGTGCACCTTCCTCAGCCACGTCGCGGTCTCCAACGACCTGGCCATCCGGACACCTGCGGCGGCGGAGCTGGCCGACCGCACGATCGTTCCGCAGGGCCGGCCGCGCACGTTCGTCGCCTGGGACCTTCCTCGCTCCAGGGCTCCTCCACTCGCCTGAACGACCGCGCCTTCGCGGTGCGGTGCGCCATCCGATGATGCCTCCCGCGAACGTCCTTCGGGGCGTCGGGGCGCATCCGCGCACATCTCGTTCAGGAGAGAGCCATGCACGTACATCGACCTTCCAGTCGGTGGGCACGGTGGTGCCCGCCGATCCTGTTCGCCCTGCTCGGCGGCATCCCCACGGCCACGCCGGTCCTCGCCGCGAGGCCCGCGCTGGCCCCGGGCACGCCCCGGACCGCACTCCCCACCGGAGACCTCACGGGGACCGTATCGGACGCCGCCAGCGCCGAGCCCCTCGTGGGCGCCGAGGTCACGGTCGCGACCCGGGGGCACGTGGTCGCCGATCTGGTCACCGACGCGTTCGGCCGGTTCATCGCGCACGACCTCCAGCCCGGAAGCTACACCGTCCGCGCCCGGCTCCTGGGTTACAGCGCCGACTCGGTGGTCACGACGATTCCGGAGGGAGGCGGCGGAGTGACCGTGGCGATCCGGCTGGGCGCCGCGCCCCTGGGCCTGGCCGGGCTCGCGGTCACGGTCCAGGCCCCCCTGGCGGTCGACACGCGGACCGGTGACCAGGTCTACCAGCAGCACGCCTACCACGGGGCGCCCTCCAACACCACCTCCCAGATCCTCCAGCAGTCCATCGCGGGCGCCGCTCGCGCCCCGACCGGGGAGGTCCACATCCGCGGTCAACACGCCGAGTACACGTACTACGTGGACGGCGTCCCCGTCCCTCCGGGCATCTCGGGGAGCCTCAACGAGCTCTTCCAGCCGGCGATCGTGAACCGGATCACCTTCCAGACGGGCGGCTGGGACGCGGAGTACGGGAACGACAACGCGGCCATCATCAACGTGCAGACGAAGGTGCCGGCCGGCGGCTTCCACGCCGACCTGGGCGGCTACGGAGGCTCGTACGGCGATAACGGCCAGACGCTGAGTCTGAGCGGACACACGGGCCGCTGGGGCTGGTTCCTGTCCGGGACGCGCCAGGGCTCGAACATGCGCCAGAATCCGGTGGCGTTCGATACCCTGACCGACGCGCCCTTCAACTACCACAATCACGGCACGGACTATTTCACCTTCGGGAAGGTGGAGTTCGTGCCCTCCAATCGGGACCGGTTGAACGTGGACGTGAACTGGTCGCGCACGCGCTTCCAGGTTCCGTTCGACTCCGTCGAGGGCCTGCTCGACGACCGGCAACGGGACATCAACAGCTTTCTGACCGCGGGCTGGCGGCACCGCTTCGGATCGGCCGACAGCCTGTCCGCCTCGGAGGAGGGCTCCGACCTGTTCGTGGGGCTGTACGCCCGGCATGGGAGCCTCGCGTACACGCCCGGCGCGCTCGACCAGCCGACCTTCGTGTTCTACCCGGACACCACGCCGCTCATCGTGAGGGAGAATCGCTCCTTCGACACGTACGGCGTGCGGGCCGACTACCACGTGCGCGTCAGCCACGCGGCGGAGTTCAAGCTCGGAACGGAGGCGTCGACGACGAGTGGCCGCGAGGACTTCTCGACGGTCGACGCGACCGGGAGCCCGGGGCCCGCCTCCAATTCGGGCCTCGACGGCCACGACTTCGGGGTCTACGCGCAAACGGCTCTCACGCCGGCCGAATGGCTCGAGCTGCGGACCGGGGTGCGCTACGACGAGCACGCCGCGCCCTTCGCGGGAACGCGCCGGCAGGTGAGCCCCCGGGTCAAGCTCAGCTTGTTCGCCGGCCAGGGGACGACCTTCTCCCTGTACTACGGGCGGCTGTTCATGCCGACCCACATCGAGGACCTTCGGGCCATCACCACGGTCTCGCTCCAGGGAGACACGACATCGACGTCACCGACCCTCCCGGAGCGTGACGATTTCTTCGAGGCCGACCTGATCCACCGGTTCCCGCTCGGAATCGTGGCCAAGCTGTCGGGCTACATCAAGAACGCGAGCCCGGGTGTGGACGACAACACGGTCCAGGGCACCGCGATCGTGACCCCGGTCAACCTGGCGGAGGTGCGCGTGCGCGGGATCGAGGCGGCCATCGAGGTCCGGCCGCCGGGGCCCGTGTCGGGCTACCTGAACCTGGCCCTCAGCCACGCGTACGGCCGCGGTCCCGTGACCGGCGGCTTCTTCCCGACCGACGTGGCGGCCGTGCCGGGAGGCTGGTTCGACCTGGACCACGACCAGCGCGTCTCGGCCGTGGGGTCGGCCACCTATTCGGCCAATCGCTTCTTCCTGAGCGCCACGGGCATCTACGGCTCCGGTCTCGCCAACGGGGCGGACCTCCAGGAGCCGATCGGGCGTGGACTGTTCGACTTCAACCCGGGCATCCACGTCGACCCGAACTTCATCCTCAACGGCGCGGCCGGCTACTCGTTCGGGATGGGACCGGCCGTCGTCAGCCCGCAGCTCTACGTGAACAACGTCCTGGGCACCCACTACCTGCTCAAGGGCGCCTTCTTCAGCGGTGCGTCGGTGGGGCGCCCGCGCAGCGTGGAGGTACGTCTCAATGTCGCGTACTGATGACGGAGTCCGGAGAGGAGGCCCGGTGAGTAGCTGTTCGGGGTCCTGGAGCGCGACGCGCCTCAGGACGGCCGTGATCCGGGCGGCGGCCGTGGGCGCGGGAGTCCTGGCGGCCGCGTGCGGCTCCGGCGGCGGTCCGACTTCCGTCAGCAGCACGACCAACGTCGTGAAGGTCTCGCTGAAGGCTGGGCAGAGCCAGGTGGCGTCGCCGGCTGGAAAGGTGCTCGAGCTGGACATCCCCGCAGCTCCGACCGGAGGGGCCGAGTACCGGCTTGCCGTGCAGAGCGCCAGCCGGACGGCGAGGGCCATGACCTCGATGGAGCTGAGCGCGTCGGTGCCCGGAGCGACGGCGTCGATGTCGCCCTCCATGTCCGAGGGCGTGTCCTCGGCCTGGTCCGGTTGGGCCGGCACCCCACCGCGATGGGCACGGCGGGACCGGTGGGAGACGGGCTTCCGGCAGCGGGTCCGCGAGCTCCTGCTGCGGTCGGGCGCGCGACCCGCCGGACGCCCCGGGGAAGGGCTCCACGCCCGCGCGGCGCTCCTGGGTGGGGGGGCTCCGGCCGTGGGAGACACGCTGCATTTCAGGTTCGCGATCTCCGACCGGAGCTCGGGGACCCTGACCTGCCAGGTCGACAGCTCGGTGGTTCCGAGCGGGATCACGGCGGTCGTCCGGCAGGTCGGCCAGCGCGCCATCTTCGTCTCGGACACGGGGGACTCCGGAGACTTCACCGGCTCGCAGTTCCAGACGCTGAGCGACGATGCCGACCAGTACATCATCCCCGTCGACAGCGCCTATTTCGGCGCGCCCGCCGACCTGGACGGAAACGGGCACGTCATCGTGCTGTTCACCCGGCAGGTCAACCTGCTCACCCCGAAGGGCTCCTCCACCTTCGAGGGCGGCTTCTTCGTGCCGATCGACCTGGCGGACTCGGCGGGCACGAACGGGTGCGCGACCAGCAACGAGGCGGAGCTGGTCTACCTGCTGGCGCCCGACCCGGCCGGGGCGGACGGTGACACGATCTCCGAGACGTTCGCGTTCAACAACGCGATCGACGTCACCGGGCACGAACTCTCTCACATGATCCGCGCCGAGGACCGCATCATCAAGGGCGGGGGCACCTTCTCCGACCTCGAGGACACGTGGCTCGACGAGGGCCTCGCGCACCTGGCCGAGGAGGTCATCGGCTTCGCCTACGCCGGGCGCTCGGTGCGGCAGGACCTGGACTTCCAGGACATCCGCGCGTCGCAGCGTGACCTGGAAGCCTTCAACGACTTCCAGATCGACGACTTCTCCCGGCTCGCCTACTACATGATGAACCCGAACGGGACCGAGACCCTCACCACTTCGGACCCGGGCGGTACGGCTTCCCTGCGCTTCCGCGGGTTCGCGTGGATGTTCCTGCGCTGGCTGGGCGACCAGTACGGTCCCTCGGGTAACGGGATCGTGTCCGGGAGCGATGAGCAGAAGCTCTTCCAGCGCATCGCGACGGGCGGCCCGGGCCACGAGAAGGGCGTCCAGAACATCCTCGACGCGATCCGGACCGTGGATGGCACCTCGGTGACCTGGGACAGTCTCATGGCCGATTTCTCCATCATGCCGGCCGTCGACGACACGACACCGGACCTGGCGTCCAGCCGGGAGGAGGAACCGAGCTGGAACCTGCCCGACCTGTATAGGGGGTTGCACAGCCAGCTGTCCACGTACCCGCCGTTCGCGAAGCCGTATCCGCTCGCCGTGACGACGTCCGGGTTCGCGTCGGGTACGTTCGACTTCGACGTCGACGCCTCGGCCGCGAAGCACTTCACCTTCAGCGCCAACGGGTCGGCGCCGGACCTCACCCTGCGGCTCACCGACGCCTCGGGAGGAGCCCTGCCACCGAGCGCCGCGGCCCAGGTCACGATCGTGCGGATCCACTGAGGTAGGGGAACGGGCCCGGCCGGCGCGGGGCGAGTGCGCGCCGGCCGGGTCTCGGATCGACCGGGGCGCGCCTTTCCGTGACCGGTTGTCGCCTCTCATCTTGCCGGGGCTACACGCGGCATCCTAGGTTGCGAGTCCGCTGCTTCCTGTCCGAGGTGGGAGGCGTGTGTAGGTCCCGCGAAGCCGAGGTCAGCCGCCAGCTTGCCCGCGCCCATGGATGAACTCGCCGACCGTCTCAGGAGCGCTCTCTCCGGCCGCTACGAGATCGAGCGCGAGGTCGGGCGCGGCGGTATGGCGACCGTGTACCTGGCCCGGGACGTCCGTCACGGGCGTCCGGTGGCCGTCAAGGTCCTCCACCCGGAACTGGGGCTGAGCCTCGGGCCCGAGCGCTTTCTGCGCGAAATCCAGATCGCGGCCCGGCTGCAGCACCCGCACATCGTGCCCCTGTACGATTCGGGACAGGCCGGGGACCTCCTCTACTACGTGATGCCCTTCGTCGAGGGGGAGTCGCTCCGCCAGCGGCTGCAGCGCGAGGGCCGTCTGCCCCTGGAGGAAGCCCTCAAGGTGACGCGCTCGGTGGCGTCTGCGCTCGACTACGCCCATCGGCAGCAGGTCGTGCACCGGGATATCAAGCCCGAGAACGTGATGCTGCACGATGGGGAGGCGATGGTCACCGACTTCGGCATCGCCAAGGCCGTGAGCGCGGCGGCGGACACGCTGACGCGGACCGGCACCGCGGTGGGGACGCCGCAGTACATGAGCCCGGAGCAGGCGGGCGGCGAAGGCGACATTGACGGGCGCAGCGACATCTACTCGCTCGCCACGATGCTGTACGAGATGCTCACCGGCGGCGTGCCGTTCACCGGCAGCCAGCAGGCCATAATGGCCCAGCTGTTCACGGCTCCGGTTCCCTCGCTCCGCGACCGCCGGGACGACGTCTCGAACACGCTCGAGCAGGTGGTCCAGAGGGCGCTGGCCAAGGAGCCGGGCGAGCGCTATCCGACTCCGGCGCAGTTCGCGGCGGCGCTCGGCGCGCCGGAGGTGCTCACGCCCGCGGCGAACCCGGCCGCTTCCCGCCGCGGCAAGTCCATCGCCGTCCTGCCGTTCGTGAACATGAGCTCCGACCCCGACAACGAGTACTTCACGGACGGGATCGCCGAGGAGATCATCAACGCGCTCACGAAGGTGCAGGCCCTGCACGTGGCGGCCCGCACCTCCGCCTTCGCCTTCAAGGGCAAGAACCAGGACATCCGGAAGGTGGGCGAGCAGCTGGGCGTGACGACGGTCCTCGAGGGGAGCGTGCGCAAGGCGGGCAACCGGCTCCGCGTGACCGCGCAGCTGGTGAACGTCGCCGATGGCTACCACCTGTGGTCGGAGCGTTACGACCGGCAGCTGGACGACGTGTTCGCCATCCAGGACGAGATCTCCGAGAACATCGTCAGGGCGCTCCGGGTCGTGCTCAGCGACAAGGAGAAGCGCCAGATCGAGAACAAGCCGCCGACCGAGAACGTGGAGGCCTACGAGTACTACCTGCGCGCGCGCCAGTACTTCCACCAGTTCCGCCGCGCCGGGATCCAGTACGCGCGCCGCATGTTCGAGCGGGCCGTCGAGGCGGACCCGGGCTTCGCGAAGGCCTACGCCGGAATCGCCGACTGCTGCTCGTTCATGTACATGTACTGGGACGGGAGCAACGCCAACCTGGAGGGGGCCGACTCGGCCAGCGCGAAGGCGCTGGAGCTCGGGCCGGAGCTGGCCGAGGCCCACGCGTCGCGGGGATTCGCGCTCTCCCTGCGTCGGGAGTACGACCAGTCGCGGGCCGAGTTCGAGCGGGCCCTCGAGCTGAACCCCAAACTGTACGAGGCGCACTACCTGTATGCCCGCGCCTGTTTCCAGGAGGGGCGCCTGGAGGACGCGGTGCGACACTACCAGGAAGCTGCCCGGGTTCGGCCGGAGGACTATCAGGCACTCCTGCTGATGGTGAATCCGCTTCACGGCCTGGGTCGACACGACGAGGCGCTGGAAGCGATGCGGAAGGGCGTCGAGGTCGTCGAGCACCACCTGGAGCTCAATCCGGACGATGCGCGCGCCCTGTGCCTGGGCGCGAACGCGTTGATTCAGCTGGACGAGAGGGAGCGCGCGCTCGAATGGGCTCAGCGAGCATCCAAGCTCGAGACATCGGATCCGGGCGTGCTCTACAACGTGGCCTGTGTCTATGCTCTCGGGGGCATGTCGGACCGGGCGATCGAGTGCCTTGAGCGGGCGATCGAGAACGGCTTCGGCCACCGCGAGTGGCTGGAGAATGACAGCGATCTGGACTCCCTCCGGGCCGACCCCCGGTTCAAGGCGCTGCTGCAGAGGTTGTAGGGAGAGAAGCCCGGCGCGCCACGCCCGGAGCGTTCGCGGCGCCTTCGCTGGCGGGCGCGCCCCCTCTCGGAGGCGATTCCGCCGGTGGTCGCAGACCGAGTCCCCGCTTTGGGAGCTGCCGACATGCTCACGTTCGCCCTCCGCCGGCCGACGTCACTCCTCGTCCTTGCCCTGTCGGCCCTGGCCCTGGCGGCCCCGGCGCTCCGGGCCCAGGCCGCCGCCGACACGGCGGCCTCGGCCGCGCTCGGCTACCGGCGCAGCGAGGTCATGATCCCGATGCGGGACGGCGTGAAGCTGCACACCGTGCTGTACGCGCCGAGGGCCCGGAGCGCGCCGCTCCCGATCCTCCTGGAGCGCACGCCCTACGGCGTGGACGGCTCGGACCGGGCCTTCCGGGTCGCGTTCAGGGACCTGGCCGAGGACGGCTACATCTTCGCCTTCCAGGACATCCGGGGGAGGTTCGGCTCGGAGGGGCACTTCGTCATGCAGCGGCCGCCCTGCCCGGCCCCGGCCGACTCGTCCTGCATCGACGAGGGGACCGACACGTGGGACACGATCGACTGGCTCGTCCACCAGGTCCCGGGCAACAACGGGCGGGTGGGGATGCTCGGGGTGTCCTACCCGGGCTGGCTCACGGTCATGGCCCTGTTGCACCCGCATCCGGCGCTCAGGGCGACCTCCCCGCAGGCCTCCCCGGCCGACATGTTCATCGGGGACGACTTCCACCACGGCGGCGCCTTCCGGCTGAGCTACGGCTTCGAGTACGCGGCCATGATGGAGACGGGTAAGGTGACGACCCAGTTCCAGTTCCCCGTCCACGACACGTACGGGTGGTACCTGCAGCTGGGCGCCCTCTCGCACGTGGACGAGCGCGTACTGCACGGCAGGATCCCCACCTGGGAGGACTTCGTCCACCACCCCGACTACGACGCCTTCTGGCAGCGGAACGCCGTCGCTCCCTACATGACGAAGGTCACGGTCCCGGTCCTCAGCGTGGCGGGCTGGTGGGACCAGGAGGACTTTTACGGCCCGCTCACCATCTACAAGGCGCTCGAGGCCCACGACGGGCATTCCGAGAACTATCTGGTGGTGGGCCCGTGGCGGCACGGGGGCTGGGCGGGCGAGGCGGGGGACAGCCTCGGGGCGATCCGGTTCGGGAGCGCCACCGGCGAGCACTTCCGCCACGACATCGAGGCGCCCTGGTTCGCGTACTGGCTCAAGGACAGCGGGAAGCCGCCCGCGGGCGAGGCCTTCACGTTCGAGACGGGCTCGAACCGGTGGCGCACGTGGGCCCACTGGCCGCCGCGCCAGGGGGTGACCGACCGCGACCTCTACCTGCGCGCCGGCGGCTCGGCCTCCTTCGAGGCGCCGCCGGGCGGTACGAACGGCTCCGCGGCCGGCACGACTCCCGCGGAGTCCGCCGCTGCGGCCGGCGCCCCGCCCTTCGACGCGTACGTTTCCGACCCGGCGCACCCGGTCCCCTACCGGCGGCGGCCCATCGAGCCCACCTACGACCCCACCGGCTCGGGCTGGTATACGTGGCTCGTCCAGGACCAGCGCTTCGTGGACGGCCGTCCCGACGTCCTCGTCTGGGAGACGGCGCCCCTGGACCACGACGTCACCGTGGCCGGCAACGTCGTGGCCCACCTGTTCGCCTCCACCTCGGGCGGCGGCGCCGACTGGGTGGTGAAGCTCATCGACGTCTACCCGGGGAAGGTGGCCGACCGGCCGGCCATGGGCGGCTACGAGCTCATGGTGGCCAAGAACGTCCTCCGGGCCCGGTTCAGGAACGGCTTCGAGCACCCCGAGCGGGTGGTGCCCGGGAAGGTGACGCCCTACCGGATCGACCTCCTCGACACCGACCACACCTTCCTGAAGGGGCACCGCATCATGGTGCAGGTGCAGAGCACCTGGTTCCCGGTCATCGACCGCAACCCGCAGACCTGGGTGCCCAACATCTTCGAGGCCACCGACGCCGACTTCCGGAAGGCCGTCCAGCGCGTCTACCGCTCGGCGACCTACCCCTCCCGGATCACCCTGCCCGTCGCCGGGGACGACGCCGGGGGCTGACAGGAACGGCGGTCCCGGCGGCGCCGTTTGAGGAGCATGGGCCGCCCTCACCCGGAGGGAGCACCATCGAGCCCGGAGGACGACCCACCGAGCGCGGAGGCAGCATGACCGACCGCCGCACCTTCCTGAAGCTGATGGCCGCCGGATCGGGCGCCCTGCTCATCGGCGTCGACCTCGCCTGCGCGTCCGGCGGAGGCTCGGACGCCGGGGGCACCTCCTTCGAACCCAGCGCCTGGCTCCGGGTGGACGGGGACGGGTCGGTCCTCATTCGGGTGGGGAAGTCGGAGATGGGACAGGGCGTGCGGACGTCCCTCCCCATGGTGGTGGCCGAGGAGATGGACGCCGACTTCGACCGGGTGCGCATCGAGCAGGCCTCGCCGGGGCCGGATTTCACCAACCTGGGCACGGGCGGCAGCTACAGCCTGATGGGGAGCTGGGATGCGCTGCGGCACGCCGGCGCCCTGGCCCGGGTGCTGCTCGTGGCCGCGGCGGCCGCTCGCTGGGACGTGCCGCCCGGCTCGTGCCGGACCGAGGCGGGCGCCGTGATCCACCCGCCGTCCGGGCGGCGCCTGTCCTACGGGGAGCTCGCCGGGGAAGCGGCCGGGCGGCCCGTACCCGAGGAGGTGCCCCTCAAGCCGAG
>Ga0307440_1001732_pt1 | contig 10482 bp, 8 predicted proteins | sample SalMarWE160410MG_FD_202150 | JGI IMG/M metagenome (GOLD analysis project Ga0307440, IMG submission 202150) | Salt marsh sediment microbial communities from the Plum Island Ecosystem LTER, Massachusetts, United States - WE1604-10 | ecosystem: Environmental > Aquatic > Marine > Intertidal zone >... | reverse complement strand
GGGATGGGCGCGCGCCAGGGGATCTCCTCGCAGATGGCCAGCCACTTGGCGTGCTGGTTGTACATGGAGTCGATGACGTGGACAAAGGCCTCGTAGGTGGCGAAGAACCCGTGTCGGCCCGAGAGCACATAGCCCTCGTACCAGCCTTCCAGGGTGTGCTCTGAGAGCATCTCCATCACCCGCCCGTCGGGTGAGAGCTCACCGCCGTCGGCATCCTCCGGCTTGTACTCCTCCAGCCAGAGCTTCTTGCTCACCTCGTACACGGCATCGAGCTTGTTGGAGGTGGTCTCGTCCGGGCCGAAGACGCGGAAGTGCTCCATATTCCTAGCCATGATGTCCCGCAGCATGACGCCGAGGGGCTTGGTGTTCATGGCGCTCACCTGGGCAGGCTTGCTGACCTCCTGGGCGTATTTGCGGAAGTCCGGCATCCGCAGGTCGCGCCGCAGGAGCCCTCCGTTCGCGTGGGGGTTCGCGCTCATGCGCATGTTGCCCTTGGGGGCCAGTGCCTTCAGCTCAGGGATCAGCTTGCCTTTCTCGTCGAACAGCTCCTCCGGCTTATAGCTCCGCATCCATGCCTCGAGTTGCCTCAGATGCGCTGGGTTCTCGTGCACCCCGGCCAGCGGGACCTGGTGGGCGCGCCAGAAGCCTTCCACCTTGTGGCCGTCCACCGCTTCCGGCCCGGTCCAGCCTTTCGGGCTGCGCAGCACGATCATCGGCCAGTGGGCGCGGGTCGCCTTGCCGGAGGAGCGCGCTCCGTGCTGGATCTCCTTGATATCTGCCAGGCACCGATCGAGGGTCGCGGCCATCAGCTGGTGCATGGTCATGGGGTCGTCCCCTTCGACGAAATGGGGCACCCAGCCGTAGCCGCGCAGCAGGCTCTCCAGCTCTTCTTGGGGGATGCGCGAGAGGATGGTCGGGTTGTTGATCTTGTAGCCGTTCAAATGAAAGATCGGCAGCACAGCCCCGTCCCGGATCGGGTTCAGGAACTTGTTGGAATGCCACGCGGTGGCCAGGGGACCGGTCTCGGACTCCCCGTCGCCGACCGCCACCGCCACCAGCAGATCCGGGTTGTCGAAGGCGGCACCGAAGGCGTGGGAGATGGAATAGCCGAGCTCGCCGCCCTCATGGATGGAGCCGGGGGTCTCCGGGGTGCAGTGGCTGCCGATGCCCCCCGGGAACGAGAACTGCCTGAAGAAGCGGCGCATCCCTTCCTCGTCCTCGCTTTTGTCGGGGTAGATCTCCGAGTAGGTTCCCTCCAGGTAGACCGGCGCCAGCACGCCCGGGGCCCCGTGACCGGGGCCGGCCAGGAAGATCGCCTCCTGGTCATGCTCGACGATCAGGCGGTTCAGGTGCACGTACATGAGAGCGAGACCGGGGCTCGATCCCCAGTGGCCAAGCAGCCGGTTCTTGATGTGCTCGGGCTTCAGCGGCTCCTTGAGCAGCGGGTTGTGCATGAGATAGATCATGCCTGCCGCCAGGTAGTTACAGGCCCGCCAGTAGGCGTCGAGGTTGGTGAGGAGGTCGGGGGAGAGGGTTTCCTGGGTGCTTTCCGAGCGAGGAAGAATGGCTGCCATGGTGGTATCTCCTTCGTTACCGTCCTATTGCTGACCATGAAGGCGCGCGCAGTGTTCCCGGTCTCGCGTCGTCTCCCGGGCGCGGCCGGGACAGGGGTGGCCGCCGTGGCTCTTCCAATCAGGACATTGCCACGTCCCCTTTGGGCCATCGCCGTTCGGGTTGCGATCACGCCTGATGCGCTCCCCAACTCCCTTGGGAGGAGGGCAGGTCCAAGATAACAGGTCATGTTGCGGGGAGGGTCCCGGCCTCATGACCCTTCTCCCACCATAGTAGAGATCTCCGGTGAACGAAACATGACCGTTGACCCACCTGGCGCCGTGTCGAAGTCCCTCAGGAACGGCTGCGCGGGCAGCTATTCAAGGTTGCAGAAGTCTTCGCGCGTACCCGCTGAGCCCCAGATACGTAGGAGCCCGCTTGCGCGCGACCGCGCCCCGCAAACCCCATGGCCCGTAGGAGCGAGCTTGCTCGCGATCACCCGGCTCAGAGCAAGCGTGCTCGCGACCGTCCCGCAAAGGCCAAAGACCGTAGGAGCGAGCTTGCTCGCGATCAACCGGCAAGCCTGCACTTCCCACGCGATTGCCCTCGTCCGGGCGTCGCCCAATCGACCAAGATTGCGCCAGAATATTGGTCAACAGATCAACTGCTGCACAGGTCGCGAGCAAGCTCGTTGCTACACCGGTTGGGAGGGTGCAATGGTCAGGGGCGCGGGGCACCGGGCGCTGCGTAAAGGACGCTTCAGCGAGCCCGGCCGCACCTATCTGGTCACCACCGTTACGCATGCGCGCAGGCCGCTGTTTCTCGACCTTTATGCGGCGCGCTCGGCCATTGCGGAGCTCAAACGGTGTCAGACAGAGGGCGAGGCGGAATCACTCGCCTGGGTGCTGATGCCGGATCATCTGCACTGGCTGGTTACTCTGACGGGCCGCCCGCAACTCGGGCGGCTGATGCAGCGTTTCAAGTCCCGATCGGCGATTGCGATCAACCGGCGCCTTGGGCGCGAGGGCAAAGTTTGGCAGAGCGCTTACCACGACCACGGTCTGCGCCGAAACGAGGATCTGCAGGCGGCGGCCCGGTATCTGGTGGGGAATCCGTTGCGGGCCGGGCTGGTCGAGCAGATTGGGGATTATCCGCATTGGGATGCGGTGTGGGTTCGTTAGAGGTTCCGCGCCGGTGGCGGGCTGGTTGGCGACAGGTCGCGAGCAAGCTCGCTCCTACGGATTCCGGATCAATCGGGACCTCCTGGAGATCTCAGCGGGGGCTCACAGTCCGGCCTGGCTGCCCACCGCCGGGACTCGTGCGATTTTCCAGCTGGCAAGGGCGTGGCTCCAAAACTCCCCGCGGTCGCCCAGCGGCTCCGGGAAGGGATTTTGGTTGAGGAACGCCCAGGCGCGCAGGAGGGACGGGAGCGGGTTGTGCGGGTCGATCGGGGCGGCGGCCTCGGCTTTGCTGAGCTTGCGTCCCGCGGCATCCAGTGCGAGGGGCAGGTGGCCGTATTGGGGAGTCGGGAGCCGCAGCTGCTGCTGGAGATAGATCTGGCGAGGGGTGGAAAGCACCAGGTCCGCTCCTCTTACGACTTGGGTGATCCCCTGGCAAGCATCGTCGACGACTACGGCGAGCTGGTAGGCGTGGAGACCATCTGCCCGGCGCAGGACGAAATCGCCGATCTCGCGTGCCAGGTCCTGATGGACCTGTCCTTGAATGCGGTCGTTGAAGCCGATGGGTGAGCTGCCGATCCGGACGCGCAGTGCCCTCGGGTTCCGCCCCTGCGGTAAGCCGTTCCGACAGGTGCCCGGGTAGATAGGCCCTTCCGGACCCCGCCGTCCACGGTGGGCGATCTCGGAGCGGCTGCACGCGCAGGCAAACAGCAGTCCGCTGCTGCGGAGCTGATCGAGGGCGTCGGCATACGCCGCGGTGCGTCGGCTTTGATAGAAGATCTGGCCGTCCCACTCGAAACCGAACGCATCGAGAGTGCGGAGGATGGCGTCCGCGGCTCCGGGCACCTCTCGCTGCCGGTCGAGATCCTCCATCCGCACCAACCAGTTGCCGCCGTGACGGCGTGCGTCCAGGTAGCTGCCCAGGGCGGCGACCAGCGAGCCGAAGTGAAGGGGACCGGTGGGAGAAGGGGCGAAGCGCCCCCGATAGGGAGAGAGGTGCTGCGGCGACTGCACGCGCGCGGGTGCTGTACCAGAAGGCTAGCAGGGCACCGGCAGGTTTCGAGGCCGGCCGACTTTGCGGAAACGAATCACGGCGCTGCAGCCCGAGCGCCGCTGGAAAGCGGGATCGACCAGCCGTTGAAAGAGCGGTTCACCACGAAGCGCACGAAGAAGCACGAAGGGAAACAGGGTCCAACCCGAGACCTTACCATCACGCATGCTCACCGGACCAGCTACGGGTACAGGCGAGAACCACATGAAAAGCTTCGTGCTCTTCGCGTCCTTCGTGGTTCAACTTCCGGATCGAGGACCAAGCTCTTCCTAGCCCCGCTGCTTCTCGCGGATCTCGTCGAGGGTCTTGCAGTCGATGCAGAGGGTGGCAGTCGGCCGGGCCTCGAGCCGGCGGATGCCGATCTCCACGCCGCAGGCGCTGCAGTAGCCATATTCGTGGTTGTCCAGGCGGTCCAGCGCCTCGTCGATCTTCTTGATCAGCTTACGCTCCCGGTCGCGGGTGCGAAGCTCCAGGCTGAACTCCGACTCCTGGGTCGCCCGGTCATTGGGGTCCGGGAAATTGGTCGCCTCGTCCTGCATGTGGTGGACAGTGCGATCCACCTCCTCCATGAGGCTGCGCTTCCAAGCCAGAAGGATGTCCCGGAAGTGCTCCTCCTGTGCCGGACTCATGTACTCCTCTCCCGCCCCGGCCTGATAGGGTTCGAATCCCAACGCCTTCGCGCCTTGTTTCTCCGCTTCGGTCATGCACGTTCCCCCGAAGGTCCTGCCGATGGATTTGGCGACTTCGGCTTGGGCGTTCCGCGCAGCGCTCGCCCCACAGCCGGCCGACACTCGAAAAACGCCGTTTAATACCAAATCGATATCGCCGCAGCAACAGATTTCTTAGCAAAGTGATAACGGGCAGGCAGGGGTCAAGCAGCCGAAGCGTGCGTGGCATCTCAGGGTGGGGTAGTCTTCCCGCCCTCTGGACAATGTTTCCGGTGCCTGGGGTCATCCAATCCCCTCGGCGTTCATGGCACCTTGGCGGTTCGACGGATCGAGGAGACTTGCACCTTGGACCTTGCGGCCCTGATCTTCGACGTCGATGGAACCCTGGCCGACACGGAGCGGGACGGGCATCGACCGGCCTTCAACGCGGCCTTCGCGGAGGCAGGGCTCGACTGGACCTGGTCCGTCGAGTTGTACGGCGAGCTGCTCAAGGTGACGGGCGGCAAGGAGCGTATTCGATACTACATCGAGCGCTTTCGGCCCGATTTCGGCCCAGCCCAGGACCTTGCCGGATTTGTCGCCGATCTGCACCGACGTAAGACCGAGCACTATCTGCGCATGCTCCGAGCTGGTGCCATCCCCCTGCGGCCGGGCGTCATGAGGCTGCTCCGTGAGGCGCGCAACGCGGGGATTCGCCTGGCCATCGCGACCACGACCACACCCGAGAACGTCACCACCCTACTGGAATGCAGCGGCGGGCCGGACCTTCCGCGCTGGTTCGAGGTGATCGCCGCCGGGGACGTAGTCGCGGCGAAGAAGCCGGCACCGGACATCTACCAGCTGGCTCTACGAGAGCTGGGGTTGCCCGCCAACGCCTGCGTTGCGGTGGAGGACTCGGCCAACGGACTGCGCTCGGCTTTGGCCGCCGATATCCGCGCCGTGCTCATCGTTGTGAGCTCCTACACCCGGGGGGAGGACTTTTCGGACGCCACCGTTGTGGTGGATGAGCTCGGGGGGCCAGGCGCGTCCGCCCACGTCCTCCATGGGACATTGGATGGGGCCGATTACGTTGACCTTGCCGTCCTCCGTGCCCTGCGCGGTCGCGCGTGCGGGACACGCTAAGCCAGTGATTCGCTCGCCTACCCAGGTCTCCACGCGGGCCGCTGCCGTCGAGCCTTTCCATGTCATGCGCCTGCTGGCCCGGGCGCGGACGATGGAGGCCGCGGGCCGCCGCGTGGTTCACATGGAGATCGGGGAGCCTGACTTTCCCACCCCTGAGCCCATCGTCGAGGCGGGGCGCCGGGCCCTCGCCGCCGGAAGGACCAAGTACACCCCGGCGCGCGGCCTGCCCGAGCTGCGCAAGGCGATCGCGTCCTACTATCAGAGCAGGTACGGCGTCACCGTAGACGCTGAACGCATCCTGATCACCCCTGGTGCCTCCGGCGGTCTGCAGCTCTTGCTGGCGGCACTCCTCGACCCTGGGGATGGGGTGCTCATGGCGGATCCCGGCTATCCGTGCAATCGGCACCTGGTGCGGCTTTGCGGCGGCGAGCCGCAGCCGGTCGCCGTCGGTCCTGAGAGCAACTATCAAGTTGTTGCCGAGCACCTTGACGCGGCGTGGCGCCACAATACGCGGGTCGTCATGGTGGCGAGCCCTTCAAACCCTACGGGCACGGTGCTCGAGGCGGGCCAGCTGGCACGGCTCTACAGAGGGGTGCGGGAACGGCATGCGCACCTGGTCGTCGACGAGATCTATCAGGGACTGGTCTACGGCGCGGCGGACTACACCGCCCTGTCTGCCGGCTCCGATGGACTGTTCGTCGTCAACAGCTTCTCCAAATACTTCGGCATGACGGGTTGGCGGCTGGGGTGGGTTGTCGCGCCGGAAGACTGTATCGATGTCCTCGACCGGCTGGCCCAGAACCTTTATCTCGCCGCGCCGACCCTTTCCCAGTATGCGGCGATGGCCGCCTTTGAGCCGGAGAGCCAGGCCATCCTCGAGTCGCGGCGGCGGGAGTTTCAGCGACGGCGGGATTTCCTGCTGCCTGCGCTGAGCGACCTCGGGTTCCGCTTCCCCGCCGCTCCGGAGGGTGCCTTCTACCTGTATGCCCGCTGTGACGATCTGATCCCCGACAGCGAGGCATTTGCGGCCCGGCTGCTGGATGAGGAGGCGGTAGCGGTAACCCCGGGGCTGGACTTCGGCTCCAATGATCCGGGGCGATACTTGCGCTGTGCCTACACCACGGGAACCGGTGAGCTGGAGGAAGGCGTCCGTCGGATCCGGCAGCTTCTTGCCGAAGAGGGCGGGCTCGGATGAGCATGGGACTTCCGCTGGTGGCGGGCACTGCCGGCCGTCGTCTGTCGACGACAGAAACGACCAACCGGCCTGAAGGTTGCGTGGCGGCCTGACCGTGGAGTAACGGGCGAAAGCCGAGTGCCCCTCTTCTCGTGGCGGTCCGGCTGGGCAAATCGGGTTCATGGCAGGGCTTTTGCCTTTCTATAAGGGCGAAAGGCCAAGGCGATAACGCCGGGCATTGTGCGATAATTCTGTGGGCATCGGCCAACGGTGCGTCTCTCGCGCCACAGTGTGTGAAACGGCTCGCTGTTCCCGTTGTAATGTCTGCGCTATCTTCGGGGCCGGGTGTCCGCTCGGCCCACCAACCCGCGGCTCCACGACGCCATCTACGGATTGTTGCGGAGCTCGGTGCCAAGTGAAGGGAGAGGGGTTTCGTGTCCAAGAAGAAGGTCCTTCGTACCGCGATCTTGATATCGCTGCCAGTCGTTGGCATGCTGCCCGGGTGTGCCCACTACCCGTACGCCCCTCCGGCCACCTACCAGCTGACCTCGTCGTGGAAGTACGAGATCGGCCCGGGCGACTCGGTGGAGATTTATGTGTGGCGCTATCCCGAGGTCAGCAAGACCGTGGCCGTGCGGCCGGACGGGTATATCGATGCGCCGCTTGTGGAAGATGTCCATGCCGCCGGCAAGACCCCTGCAGAGCTTGCGCAAGACCTCGAAGAGAAGCTTTCGATCTACCTTCGTAATCCTCTGGTGAACGTCATTGTCGGCAATTTCGTCGGCGTCTATCCGGAGCAGATCCGGGTCCTGGGGGCCGGCCTTGGCGGTGGCGGTGGCGGTGGCGGCGGCGGCGGGGGAGGCCGGGCGATAGCGATTCCCTATGTGGACGGCATGACGCTGCTTGACCTCATGATCCAGGTTGGCGGGATCAGCGACTACGCTGCCGGAAACCGGGCGGTGCTCACACGGTTCGTTCAGGGTGTGGAAAAGCACTACACGGTCCGCCTCGATGATCTCCTTCGCAACGCAGACCTGACGGCCAATACAGACATGCGCCCTGGGGATATCCTTCTCATACCGGAGTCTTGGTTCTAGGGGTCGGCCGAGCTTTACGCATCTCCGCCATGGAAGAAATCATCAGACTTGCGCTCTTTTATCTGGCCGGTATCTGGCGCTATCGGTGGTTCACCCTCGCCGTTGCCGCGGTGATTTGCCCGATCGGATGGGCATACGTGGCTACCATGCCGGACGAGTACGAGGCGACCGCAAAGGTTTTCGTCGACACCCAGTCCGTCCTCAACCCTTTGCTGCGCGGGCTGGCGATCGAGACGGACGACAACCGGCGCATACGGATGATGACAACTGTCTTGTTCAGCCGGGAGAACATGGAGAAGCTGGCACGCATGACGGACCTGGATTTGCGGGCCAAGACGCCCCACCAGATGGACGACCTGGTGTCCGACCTCAAGAGCCGGGTGAAGCTCGACGTCGCCGGTGAGAAGAACCTTTACACGATCAGCTTCGAGGACGCGAACCCGGAGCTCGCAAAGCGGGTCGTGCAGTCCATGCTGACCATGTTCGTCGAATCCAATCTGGGCGACAGCAGGCAGGATCAGGATGCGGCGGAGCAATTCCTGCGGCGGGAGATAAAGAGCTACGAGCAACGGTTGGACGAGGCCGACAGGCGACGCAAGGATTTCAGGGCCCGCCATATCGATGTGTTGTCGCAGAAGGGCGGCTACTACGATCGTCTCGACGATGCGAGGCGTCAGCTCGCTGCGGCGCAGGAGCAGCTTAAGCTCTCGAGCAAGCGCAAGGATGAGTTGGCCGCTCAGCTCAAGGAGGTGGGGGAGGAAGGCTACGACCAGTGGGTCGATCAGTCAGCGCAAGGCATCGCCTCCCCGACCGAGGACCGCATCAAGGATCTGCAGAACCAGGTCGATGGTCTCCTCCTCAAGTATACGAATAGGCATCCCGAGGTCATTGCTATTCGAGAGGAGATCGCGCGGCTCAAGATAAAGGCGAAGAAGGAGCGCGAGGAGTACCTGGCCGCCCAGAAGACCCAAGCGGCGTCGGACGACCAGACATCCTCGGCGAACGCTAATAACCCCGTCTATCAGCAGATGCGGCTGGTGTTAGCGCAGGCGCAGGCAGACATCGCTTCGCAACAGGCCAAGGTTGCGGCCTTGAAGAAGCAGGTCACCGACCTGGGGCAGGACGTCGACCAAGGGCTTAAGATCGATATGGAAGAAAAGCAGCTCAATCGCGACTACGGGGTCCTCCAAAGCAATTATCAAGCCCTGACGGAGCGGCTGGAGCAGGCGCGTCTCACCGGCCAGGTCGACACGAGCGTGGATACCGTGCGCTTCCGTGTCCTGGATCCGCCGAAAGTCCCGCAGAAGCCGTCCGGGCCAAACCGGATCCTGCTCAGCTCCGCCGTGTTCGGCGTGGCACTGCTGGCCGGCCTGGGAATTGCGTTCCTTCTGTCTCAGCTGCGCCCCGTGTTTGAGGATCGCCGCCAGCTGAACGAGTCCCTCGGCATCCCGGTGCTTGGCAGCATCAATATGATCTGGACGGACACGGAAAAGAAGAAGCGAAGGGCCACCAACCTCGTCTTCGTCGGCGGGACGGCCGCGTTGGTGGTCGCCTACGGCTTGGTCATGGCGTTCTTTTTTCTTGACCTCAATCCGTTTGCGAAGCTAGTTGCGTAGCGGGTAGCGGGTAGCGGGTAGCGCGGAGGGATGGGAGCGTGAGCATTATTGAGAAGGCGGCGCAACGCCTGACAGAGAGGGACGACAGGCCGGATGCGAGGCCTTCGCCCGTTGGTCTCGCTGATCCGGGCGCGGCCCCCGGCGGGGGATTTGTGCCGCCACCGTCTCGTGGCAATGGGGCCAATGGCAGCGATCCGAGGTCCGCCTCGTCGGCAGAGCCCATGATCAGACTGCGGGAGCTTGGGATCGAGATGCTGATGTCTCCCGAAGCGGGCCGCACAAGGACGGCGGAAGAGTTCCGTATGATTAAGCGGCCCTTGCTCGTCAACGCCTTTGACCGCAACGCCGCGCATCAGGCCCACCCCAACCTGATTATGGTGACCAGCTCGGTGCAGGGTGAGGGCAAAACCTTCACCTCACTCAATCTGGCCGTCTCCATCACGATGGAGCTGGATAGCACCGTGCTCCTGGTGGATGCGGACGTCGCGCGGCCGGGTCTGTCAAAAGTCCTCGGCATCGGTGATCGGCCGGGCCTCCTGGACTATCTGGTGGACGAGCGGTCGGATCTGTCCAGCCTGCTGTTACGAACCGACATCCCGAAGCTCACGGTGTTGCCCGCGGGGACCAGGCACAAGCGCTCGACGGAGCTCCTCGCGAGCGGGACGATGAGGCGAATGCTCGATGAGTTGGCCTCGCGTTACTCGGACCGGATCGTTTTGTTTGACTCACCGCCGCTTCTGGAAACGAGCGAGGCGAGCGTTCTCGCATCGCAGATGGGGCAGGTCGTCATCGTCGTCGAGTCCGAGAGCACATCCCAAGGCCTCGTCAGGGAGTCCCTTGAGCGGTTCGAAAACACCGATAATGTGTATTTGGTCCTCAATAAGTGTAAAGAGAGTCTTTTTGCCGGCAAGTATGGCTATGGCTATGGCTATGGCTATGGTTATAGCTACGGCTCGTATGGGGAGCAGCAGTAGATCTTTAGTAGCGGATAGCGGATAGCGGATAGGGGGTAGCGGATAGGGGGT
>Ga0307440_1001731_pt1 | contig 10482 bp, 7 predicted proteins | sample SalMarWE160410MG_FD_202150 | JGI IMG/M metagenome (GOLD analysis project Ga0307440, IMG submission 202150) | Salt marsh sediment microbial communities from the Plum Island Ecosystem LTER, Massachusetts, United States - WE1604-10 | ecosystem: Environmental > Aquatic > Marine > Intertidal zone >... | reverse complement strand
TCTCTTACTGGTCGTCCTGATCGTCGAGACGGTGGACACCGGAGGTGGATGGGCCGGCTTTGATTGGGCCGGAATCCGAAGGCAGGAGTTTCCGGATGCCGGATTCCGCCGGGGACGCCTTGTGGACGCCCGAGTCCGTGAGGCCGGGTCCCCGCGTCGCACCATTGTCGACCGGCGCGCCCTTCTTGAGGACGTTGAGCATGAAGACGCTCAACCAGATTGCCGCGGCGAACAGGACCAGGAAGAGGCCGATTGCACCCCACTGCGGATGGGTTGCCGTCCTGGCCACGTCGTAATAGGTTCTGAGAGCGGCGTCCCGGATGACGTCCCTCATCACGATCATGCACAGGAGCGTCACGACGAGGGCGCACGCCGCCCCCCAGAGGTAGCGGCCGGGCTTGAGGGAGTTGATGCCGAGCAGGGCGAGGGCGAGCGAAGCGAGGCCGGCCAAGAGGCCCAGCCCCAGAGCGATGCTGCCGAACATGTTGCCACCCATGAGGGCCGTCATCTCGTCCTTCGGCAGGTCGACGAGCCACCAGAGGCCCACCACCATGTTGACGATGGTGGCGCCGGCGAACCACGTGGCGCCGCTGCGGAACTGCCACCGGCCCTGCTCGGGCTCGAACCTTATTCTCCGGGCGCCCCTGATGGCGAGGTAGAGCCCCGTCACGGCTATGGCCCCCAGGAACATGTGGAGGAACCGCGGCAGGACGGTCGGGTCCACCAGGTTCAACTGCCAGCCGCCGGGGTGCGCCAGGTACTTGTCCTTGAAGCGATCCGGTTCCAGCATGAGCGTGAAGATGTTCACCCATACAAAACCTATGTAGCCCAACAGAAAGAGATTGACCAGCGAGAGCCAGGGTCGCAGATCCCCCAGGCGTTCCCACCACCTGGCCATGGCGTACATTAGAGAATAGGCGGTTATGAGGACCGGAATGATCAGGATGAAGGGCGTCCCGAGAAGGATCGCGGAGGTGTAGAACAACGGCCCGTAGAGCACCTGGACGAAGAGCAGCGGCGCGACGCCGAACAGGATCGCGAAGGCCGTGACGTAGGGCAGGATGACCACGAGCCGCCGCGCCGCGGCCAGGTGCTTGGCCTTGCCCTTGAAGGCGAACACGGCGGCGAGGAGATTGCCGCCGAGGATGAGGTTCATGAAGATTACGTGGATAAGGAAGGTCACGTAGAGCAGGGTCTTCAGGAACCAGATGGGAGCAGGCACGGGGATGGCGTCCACGGGCGGAATCGGGGTGATCATTTTGCCCTCCCGCCCTGCGCCGCGAGGAATTTCGCGAGGGCCTTCTCTTCAGCCTGGGAGCCACTCCACGGAGGCATCTTGTCGTTCACGGAATTGATGGCCTCGATGACCGCCGCTATGTCGTCCGGCCTCTGTCCCTTGAAGAACGACCCGACGGGCCGGAACGATCCCGCAAGGGTGTGACACGGCCCGCAGCGCCTGGCCCAGACCGAGGCGCCGTCGCGCGGGACCCCGCCGCGCGGCGCCTTCTCCAACAAGTAGCGTGCGACGGCCTGTGCCTCCTGCTGGGTTCCGGGAAAGGGCGGCATGCCTCCACGCATCAGGTCCGTCCTGTAAACGAGACCGCCCACGAAGGCCGCGTCCAGCCCTTTGAGCCTGGGGGCGACCGCGTTGGAACCGGAAACCGCATTGTGGCAGGCGGAACAGGCTATTCTGAAAAGCTCTTTCCCGGCGGCCGCCTCGTTCGACGGCGTTATCGTCTTTTCTCCCACCCACAGGGAGGCCGCGAGCATGCCCTCTTTGCGGTCCCGCGCCAGGTCCCTCACGGCCACGTGGTTGATATAGAGGTAGTCAGTGATGGTGTACGGCTTCCGCACGGACTCCCGCACCCATTCGGTGGAACCTACCACGCAGAGCCCCATGAACAGGAGCACCAGCGCGTAAGGCTTTCCCAGCAGTCTCGGCCACACCGTGCTCACGACGAGCACGAGGACGGCGACCAGGGCCGTCGCACCGAGGAAGAGCAGCGACGCCTCCCGCACCGAGGCGATGAGCCTGACCAGGTCTTCGTTGGCCTTGGGGAGGCTCCTGACGAACCAATAGCCGGCGGGCAGCAGCAAAATGGCGGCGGACCACGCCCACGTTCCCGCGTATTTCGCCACTTCGGCTTTGAGGATTCTGTCCTTGCTCCAGGAGACGGTGACGAGCGCGTAGAGGCCCGCCAGCACGACGCAGATGAGGCTGCGCACGATCAATTGCGACCAGTAACTCGGGTTGAAAAAGGCCGAGAGGAGGGAATGGTCGGCCAGCCACCGGCCCGGAGTGAGCTGGAAGGCGAGGATGCCGTTGATGGCCACGAGGCTCAGGTAGGCGGCGGCGAAGTAGATCCATCCGATGAGCATGTGCTGCCTGCGCGAAACGCGGCTCACCCACGTGCGGTTGTAGACGATGATGGCCAGGATCTCGACGAGGAAGAAGACCCACTCGATGGCCCACACCCAGACGAAGAGATGGATCAGGTGGCTTGTGGCCTCCGGGCTGATGAGGCCGATGGTGAACCAGATGCCGACACCGGTCGTGGCGCCGAAGACGAGCGTTAGAAACGTAAAGAAACGCGTGTGCTTCTTGAGCCACTCCAGAAGGGCCGGGTCCTCGCTCTTCCTCGCCCGCCCTTCGGTGAGAACGAGAAAAAGACCTCCGCCCACGGCGAACTGGGCTATGAAGACGTGGATCACGCCGATCACGGCGATGATCCACCTCGATCCGAAGACCACTTCCCAGACGGGGTAGTTCATGCTTCCGGCTCGTCCCTCAACAGCCCCCCTGCAGAGGGCTACTTCAGCGTGTTCTTCGCGATCACGAAGCGCTGGACCTGGTTGGTGCCCTCGTAGATCTGGGACAGCTTGGCGTCACGCATGATCTTCTCGACGATGAAGTCCTTGGAGTAGCCCTCGCCGCCCATCACCTGAACGGCATCGGTCGCGACCTCCATGGCGGCGTCCGTGGCGTAGTACTTGGCCATGGCGCTGTAGGTCCCGACCTCCTTGTCCTGGTCCGTCAATATGGCCGCGTTCCACACGAGGAAGCGGCTCGCCGTGATCTTGGTGAGCATCTCCGCCAGCATGAAGGATACGCCCTGGAAGGCCACGATGGGCTGGCCGAACTGCTGGCGCTTGACGGCCCATTTCCTGGCGACCTCGTAGGCCTCCCTGGCCATCCCCACGGCCGCCGCGGCCACGCCCGACCGGGTGCGGTTGAAGGTCTTCATGGCCACGATGAAGCCCATGTTCTCCTTCATGATGACGTTCTCCGCCGGGACGGCCACGTCCTTGTATTCGATCTCCACCTGGCAGGACGCACGCTGGCCCATCTTCGGCAGCTCCCGTCCGATGATCACGCCGGGCGTGTCCGCGGGCACCACGATGGCCGACATGCCCCTGGCTCCCCGCCCCGGGTCCGTGTTGCAGAAGACGGTGTGGTACATGGCCTGCTTGCCGTTGGTGATGAAGCGCTTGTTCCCGTTGATCACGTACTTGTCGCCCTGGCGCACCGCCGTGGTCTTGACCGCACCGGCGTCCGACCCGGCGTCGGGCTCGGTCAGGCAGAACGCCGCGAGTCCGCGGTTTTCGATCAGGTGGCCGAAGATCTTTTTCTTGAGGTCGTCGCTTCCGCCCACGAGCAGGGGCGTTAGGGCCAGGTTGTTGGCGTCGATGCAGATCCCGATGCCCGAGCACGCCGCGCCCAGCTCCTCGCTCGCCAGGCACCCGTCGAAGGCGTTGTGCCCGGCGCCGCCGAACTCCTTGGGTATGGCGCCGTTGATGACGCCCTCGTCGTAAGCCTTCTGCACGACGGGCCACGGGAACTCACAGCTCTCGTCGTACTGCCTGGCCACCGGGCGGATGTACTTGTCTGCAAAATCTCTGGTCTTCTCGACCAGTTCCTGCTGTTCGGCGGACAATTCAAAACTGACCATGGTATCTCTCCCCTTCTCTTGTTAGGAGCCGTTGCCCGGCCGCCCGGCGAAAGACGCCCGGCGACGCGGTCTTATACCTCAAAAGGATCGTGGTGAATCCCACTGCTCTTACCGGACGGTCCGTCAGCGGATCAAGCCCTCGATGGGACTCGACGCCGTCGCGTAGCGCTTCATGGGTATGCGTCCTGCCAGAGAGGCCTCGCGCCCTGACTCCACCGCCTTGCGCATGGCCGAGGCCATCATCACGGCGTCCTTCGCACCGGCCACACCCGTGTTCATCAGGATACCGTCCACGCCCAGCTCCATGGCCCGGCAGGCGTCGCTGGCGGTGCCCACGCCCGCGTCCACGATGACGGGAACGTCCATGAATTCCTTTATGAGCATGATGTTGTTCGGGTTCTGGATGCCCATGCCGGAGCCAATGGGCGCGCCCAGGGGCATGACGGCGGCCGCCCCCGCGTCGCGCAGCTTTTTGGCGTTCACGAGGTCGTCGTTGGTGTAGGGCAGGACCGTGAAGCCCTCCTTCACGAGGATCTTCGTCGCTTCGAGCAGGGCGTCGTTATCGGGAAAGAGCGTCTTCTCGTCCCCGATGACTTCCAGCTTGACCCAGCTGGACATGCCCGCCTCCCGGCCGAGCCGGGCGGTCCGGACGGCGTCTTCCGCCGTGTAGCAGCCCGCCGTATTCGGCAGGAGGAAATACTTGTCCGTATCGATAAAATCGAGCATGGAAGCCTTGGTGCGGTCGAGTTCCACCCGCCGCACGGCCACGGTGACCACCTGCGTGCCCGACGCCTCGAGCGCGGCGCGCATGGTTTCGTTGTCCTTGTACTTTCCTGTCCCCAGGAAGAGCCGGCTCGAAAAGGTCTTGCCGGCGATGACCAGGTTGTCTTGAGCCATGTGATCCTCCGGTAAAGGAGTAGGATACCACTACTGGCGCCGGGCGAAAATGGAGCGCGAGGCCCGAACCTCGCATCAAAGAAAGAGGCGGCCCGAAGGCCGCCTCCGCGAGAACAGTCATTACGAAGGTTGCAGTTTAATTAAACAGAACCGTGCGGTCGGCCTGCGCGCAGGCGAGCCCGTACAGGTTTCGGAAGCCATTGTAGTCTTCGGGCTTGATGACGCGGGCCGGGAGGTTGATCTCGCACGTCCCCTTGATCACGCCGTCCTTGTTAGTCCAGGTTTGCCCGAGGCTTCCGGCGGCGTTCGTCAGCGAAAGATCGCCAGGGACGTAGAGGGGCTTGACGTCCTTTGGCAGCTTCACCTCGATGCTCACGCGCTCGGAGCCCGGCCACTTCAGGACGAGTGGAAGGCGCCTCGCCCCAAGGTAGGGCTGGTGTATGCCTTTCAGGCTGGATCCGGCAGGAATACCAAGGGTCAAGGCTTTCGCCTTCTCGCCCTTCCCGGGCGCCGGCCGCTTGAAGGAGATCGTGAGGCCGACGCCGGTCGGATCCAGGCGCCGGACCGAATAGCCCGTCATTTCCGCCCCGGGCAGGGCCGAGGCAAGAAGCTTGTCCGCGAACGCCTTCTGTTCCTTTTGGCCGCCCTGCATTTCAAAGAAAGGGCTGTATTGACCGGAGAAGGTGAACAGGCCGGTGCCCTCGAGTGAAAGGTCCTCCGCGGCCTTCGCTTTGAGGCTCACGGAAAGTTCGTTGGGCCCGTCGAAGGTCATGGTGTGCAGCTCGCCCATGCCCGGGATCAGCGGCAGCCCCTTCATGGGGACGAAATCACGCTGGGACCGCTCGGTGAGCGTCGCGGCCGGGTCGAGCCACAGCGGCTGTTTGCCCATCTCGACACGGACGAGGACCGTGTCCATCTGGGCCATGCACGGCACGAGGGCCGGGTCGACGCCGCCCTCCACCGTGGGCGTGCCCGCGGCGACCGCGCAGTCGAAACCGGCGTGTTTCAGCATGGCGCACAGGAGGACGGCCTTGTCCAGCGCGTGCCCGTAGCCGCTGTCGTAGACGTCCGCGGCGGTGCGTGGCGTGAACTGGAAGTCGTAGAGCGGCCAGCGGACGGTGTTGATGTCCTCGGCAACGTAGTCGTGGAGCTTGACGACCTTCTCGAAATCGCCCTGCACGCCCTCCAGGAGCGCGTCGACCTTCTTGTCGAGGGCGGGCGAGGTCTTCTCGTCGGCGGCCTTGACCAGCCCGCCGATGATAGAGGCCTGGTGGCCCCAGTTCGGACACGTCGTAAAGACGAGCGTGGGCAGGAACGCGTCTTCCGGTCCTCCCCGTTCGCCGCGCGGAACGAGTGCCACGTTCTTGAGCGTCCACGTGTACGTCACGCTTTCGCCTTTCTTCGCGGTCCTGGGCTCGGCCTTCGCGTTAAACAGCCTGTAATGGAGATCCATGCCGTCCGGCACGGTTACGGACACGGTCCGCTCGAGGGCCGGCTCGTCTCCGGCGAGGACCTCGACGCCGCCAAGGAAGCGGCGCCACGGCTTCTTGTCGGTCAGGGTGTAGACGGTTTCCGTCACCGCGTTGACGTCCAGGCCCACCTTCGTCATGACCATCTGCCGCCAGTCCGTGTAGGCGGGTGCCTTTTCGAGCTGGAAGGGCGTCATTTCGTTGAAGCTGTTCGGCTTGGCGTCCACCACGCGGCCTTCGGGCGTGTAGGTCCGGTACGTCTCTATCTTGAGGTCCTGATCGGTCTTGTTGAAGGCGACCTTGGGATCGCCGATGGCGTCCATGCCGTGGTAGGTGAGGATCTTTTCGATCCTGTCGACCTTCTTCTGGATGCGCCCGTCGGGCATGAGCGTGTACGCCGTGTGCTCCGAGAGCACGAGGACGTCGGCGTTCGGGTAGTCCTTCGCCGTCGGCGTCCCGGCGAAGCGTGCGGGGAGTGCGGCCTGGGCGGCAACGGCGGACAGCACGAGGGCGGCCGAGGCCAGCGCCCGGATCGTGGCGAATCTATGCTTTCCAGCGTGGTTCATGGCTTCTGTTTTCATCCTGGCCCCCTACCGGCTCACGACGACGAACGCGCGGCCGAAGTCGTTGGACGCGTCGACGGCCGACTTGAGGCCGCCGTACTCGGACGCGGGGATGATCTTCTTCTTGATGACGAGTTGCTCCTTGAGCGAGAGGCGCCCCGGCGTGGAGCCCAGCTCGGCCGAGAACGCGGCGGCGGGCTCGTCCACAGCGCCGGCCTTCGGCCCGGCTTCCAGCCGGTACCCCTTCGGCAGGGCGATGGATTCGCGGTAGTTGAACTCGCGCGTCGCCCTCAGGAAGATCCCGTATCGGCGCTTGTCTCCGTGCACGGCGGCCATGAAGTCCGTCAGGCGCCGGCTCGACAGGATGTTCTTCGCCATGGGCGGGGTGAAGACCATCCTTCTGCCTGACACCATGGCGTATCCCGGGACCCTGTACTTGATCGTGATCTTGAAGGGCTTGCCGACATCTACCGGGTCCGTCGTCTCGTAGCTGGAGAGCTCGGCCCGGGGCGATATCTTGGACAGCCAGTGTTCGAAGGTGCCCTTGACGGCGTACGAGGGGCTGAACACCACCGCCCACCGCAGGTTCGTTTCGCTGTAGTGCCCGCCCGTGACGGTCAGCGTCCCCTCGAGGTTTCCCTTCTCGTCGATCCTTTCGTCCGCGGTGAGGTCCACGAAGTTGTCCGATGCCGGCGCGGGCGGCGTCTCCATGAGTTCCTCGCCCCTCGGCGACCCGATGACGTAGTTCTGCGGCTTCTCGGCCGAGGACCAGATCTCGCTGCTGAAGGGGCACCACGTCGGGTCGTAGAGCTTGTAGGTGTTCGGAGCGATCTCGGTGGCCACCACGCAGTGGTTGAACTGGTCGGCGGGCAGGTTCTCGACCCTGGCGCCCGCCATGGTCATGGCCGGGTAGGTGTGCGTGAAGCCCGCGGCCCTGAACATGGTGATAAGCATGCCCGCGATGTCCTTGCAGACGCCGGCCCTGTCGTTGAAGTCCATGACGCCGGGGTGGAGCGTGTAGCCCTCGCCCTTGCCCATGCTGATCCCGCTGTAGCGGATCTGGCGCGCGACCCAAGCGAGCAGCGCCTTGCGCTTCTCGTCGTCGGTTTTGAGTCCCTTGGTGATCTCGTCGACCTTGGCCTTGATGGCGTCGTTCCAGGCGAAGGTGTCCACGTCCTCGTTCACGTGGTAGAACCACCGCGATTTTTGTGGCCAGTCTTTCACCGTGGCCAGCACGAGTTTCGGCAGGCAGTCGGTGTCCTCTACCATCTTCGCTTCGCGCTTGACCGCTGGAACGTCCGTCTTCCACCACGTGTACGTGAGGCTTTTGTCGTCGAAGGAGGTCTCACCGGCCAGTTCGCCGTTGAAGACCTCGGCCCGTATGGGCTTGTCCCTGGGAAGGACGATCGTGTAGACCTTCTTCACGATGGGCAGGTCCCCCTGGAACAGGACAACGTCGTAGTAGTGGCCCCGCATGGGCGGGATATACTTTTCGTCGCCGGCCTGGGCGGGATCGTGGAGGTAGGCGATCACGAAGCCCTTGGAGTAGGTCTCGATCTCCACGGCGTCACCCGGGTTGAGCTTGGGCACCGATGCGAGCTTCATGCGCGGCCCCCAGTAGATCATGAACTGCGGCTGGGGCAGGTCGAGAATCCTCGAGACCGGGACGTCCTCCACCGAGCCGTCCGCGCGGTAGATCTTCAGCCCCCGGATCTCTGCGTAGGACGATGCGGGGTCGTAGTCGAAGCGCATGGTGGCATATTTCGCGGCGCCCGCCTCGGTCAGGACCTTGACGAGTTGCGTGCGATATACGTGGCTGAGCCCCGATTCCTCCACGTCCACGTGCGTCTTGTCCAGCACGACCACAGCGTCCGCGCCCGGATACTTCTCCGCCGTGACCGCCTTCAGCATTTCCCTGGGCCGGACCATGTCCTGAGCCCTCGGCGCCGCGGCAGCCAGAAACCCAACGGCCAGAAGGGCCGTCATTGCATACCAGGTACGTCGCATCTCCACCTCCCCGGAAAGCGGGACCTTCCGGCCCCGTCTGACTTCTTACTCCAGCAGGCTGTTTATTCTAACAGGCTGCCGGAGAATTCCCCACAGGTCGCCTTGCCTGCACCTCCATCCCGAATGCGGGGCACCGGCGACGGATAAGGAAAGGGCTCCCCGTATGGACGGGGAGCCCATGATGTGCAGAGTCAGACGCGACAGCCTACAGGTTCTTCAGCATGGCGTCGGCTTCCTCGCAGGTCTTCTTGACGCCGGCGACCGACTTGGCGAGGGCGGTCTTCTCCTCGTCCGTGAGGTCGAGTTCGATGATCTTCTCGACGCCGTTCTTGCCGATGACGGCAGGAACGCCCACGAAGAGGCCGTTCACGCCGTATTCGCCCTCAAGCTTGGCGCAGACCGGGATGATCTTCTTCTTGTCGAAGATCACCGCCTCGGCCATTTCGAGCGCCGCCCAGGCGGGTGATACGAAAGCGGAGCCGAAGCCGAGCAGGCCGACCACCTCTCCGCCCGCCTTGCGCGTACGGGCCTCGATCTTCGACAGGGTCTCGTCGTCGAGGAATTTCGTGACGGGGATGCCGGCGATCTGGCAGGAGCTGCGAACGGGCACCATGTTGTCGCCGTGACCGCCCATGACCATGGCGTTGACGTTCTCAACCGAAATGCCCGCCGCCTCGGCGACGAAGTAGCAGTACCTTCCGGAGTCCAGCACGCCCGCCATGCCGAAGAGCTTGTTCTTGGGCGGCGCGAGGCGCTTGTTCAGCGTGTAGACGATGGCGTCCAGCGGGTTGGCGATGGAGATGACCATCGCGTTCGGGCAGTACTTTTTGATGCCCTCGGCCACCTGCGTGGTGATTTTGAGGTTGATGGCGAGCAGTTCCTCGCGGCTGGGGAAGGTGCCGTCGGGTCTGGCCTTGCGGGGCACGCCCGCGGTGTTGATGACCAGTTCCGCGCCCTCGAGGGCAGAATAGTCCTTGGAACCCACGAGCTTGATGTCCTTGTGGATCGTGGGCAGGCCCTCCGAGATGTCCAGAGTCTTGCCCTTGGACACGGACTGCTTGTTGACCACCTCCTGGCGTTCCGGCGGATCGTTGGGATTCGGCATGGGCGCAGGGTCGACAAGGCCCACCTCGCGCGCCAGTCCCCGCTGGGCGACCTCCTGGGTGAGAACCCCGCCGATAAATCCTCCGCCGATGAGACCAATCTTCTTCAGCATCTCAAAGTCTCCTTTCACTATTTATCGTTGTTCCGCCCCCAGGCGCCCCCGGACCGCGAACGCGCCGGGTATCCGCCCAAACCGAGCCGCTACTATACCATGATCGACCCGGCGGATACCGTATGCAAGGGGAATGCCCCCAGTCCCACGGCAAGAGGGGCAGGACACGCTGTGATCGAGGGATCGAGTGACCAGGTGATCGAGTGAATAGACGCGGGCGGTCCACCGAAGGGGTCGGAGACCGGCGGCCGATCCTCGAAGGCCTTCCGTCTGCCGCATTCAAATCCCAAAACCCAAATCCCAATTCCCAAATTCGCCTAACCTTGTCAACGGTGAGGCGGGGGGGTATCATCGGACTCTCGGGGGCCGACGGAACGGGC
>Ga0307440_1001730_pt1 | contig 10483 bp, 8 predicted proteins | sample SalMarWE160410MG_FD_202150 | JGI IMG/M metagenome (GOLD analysis project Ga0307440, IMG submission 202150) | Salt marsh sediment microbial communities from the Plum Island Ecosystem LTER, Massachusetts, United States - WE1604-10 | ecosystem: Environmental > Aquatic > Marine > Intertidal zone >... | reverse complement strand
CTCCCTGGTCTGGGGCATAATCCCCTCATCGGCGGCAATGACAAAGGCCAGGAGATCCATGCCGGTCACCCCGGCGACCATGTTTTTTACAAACTTTTCATGACCGGGAACGTCAACGATACCAATTCTATGGCCACAGGGGAGATCAAGAAAGGCAAATCCGAGCTCAATGGTGATCCCCCTTTTTTTCTCCTCCTTCAACCTGTCGGTATCAATCCCGGTCAGGGCCTTAATCAGGCTCGTCTTTCCATGGTCCACATGACCGGCGGTACCAAGAACAATTTCACGCATAAGTGACTCGAATGACGTTTATATGAAAATCTCCCGGGAGCAACTGTCCTGCCGCGCCCAAGCGGTGGGCTTTAAGAGTTTGTTGTGGCAACCCGATCTTGTCCACCCATGCCAGCCTAACGGATATACGGGTTTTCTCTTTTTTCCTCTCCAATGGTAGAGCGATTTCCACCATACCCGTGACCTGGCCAGACGCTGGTATCCTCAGGGAGAATCATCAATCTGTTAAGTATCGATTCGATCAGCTGCCTATGTGATCCACCGGGGAAATCGGTTCGCCCGAGACCACCGACAAAGAGGGTGTCACCGGTAATCAATTCAGGCGGATTATAGAGACAGATTCCCCCCGGTGTGTGACCTGGGGTATGAATGACCTGCAATTTCTCTTCACCGATTTCGATGACATCCCCATCCCTTACGGTAATATCGACAGGCGGAGACTGTTCCATGCCAAGCATCGAAAAATAATTCTGGATTTCCGGTTTGAAAAAAAAGGAAGCGTCTTCTTCATGCATGACGATCTTGGCTCCGGTCGCCTCCTGAACGATTCGGTTGCCGCAGACATGGTCCGGATGACCATGGGTGGCGATAATATAGTCTATTGCAAGTCCCATATCCTTAACTGCTTTCAGAATTGCATTTTCGCTGCCGCCGGGATCGACTATTGCCCCTTTTTGGGTCTTTTCGCAACCGATAACGTAGCAGCAAACCCCCATGGATCCGACTATTAATTGTTTCAGTATCATAGATTTCCACGACAGGTTGAGAGACAGGTTTACCACAATGGAGAAACGGCACTCCGCCCTGGATTGCCGTTTCTCCATCGATGCTTTAATGAAAGAAAAGATCTGCTAAATGTTTTTTTATGTTTGGGGAAATATCAGAAGTCTCAGGACTTCGGATTACAGCCGCCGCTTCCACAACTACAGGCTCCAACTGTTTCCGCCATCTTTAAAGACGGAGCGGGGCCCTTCGGAGGTACCCGGCGCTCTACGGCAGCAACAACCTCGGCAAAGGCCTTAACGGCAGGGCTGTCCGCATCTGAAGACAAGTATGGCTGTCCATCATCACCTGCTATAACGACCTTGGGATCCATGGGAACCCGCCCCAGGAAAGCCAGGTCAAAATCACGCGCGACCTCTTCTCCGCCACCTGATTTAAATATATCCACCGTGGTATTACAGTTGGGACAGACAAAACCTGCCATGTTCTCGACAACACCAACAATCTCAACCCCGACAGTCTTGCAGAAATTTATCGACTTGCGAACATCGGCAAGGGCAACCTTCTGGGGCGTGGTTACCACAATGGCTTTGACATTGGGAATGGTCTGGGCAACGGAAAGAGGCTCATCACCTGTTCCCGGGGGAGCATCGATCACCAGGTAATCGAGCTCACCCCAATCCATATCAGACACAAACTGACGTATGGCTTGAATCTTCAGAGGACCTCTCCAGATGATAGCCTCATCCCTGTCCTGCATCATGTATTCAAGCGATACCACTTTCAGGTTGTCGTTATATTTAAGTGGCGGAATCAGCGAATTCGGGTCTGCAGGCGGATCGAGTATCCCCTTCATGTCGAGCATTCTGATAACATCTGGGCCATGAAGATCGACATCCATCAATCCCACCTTATGTCCTTTGGCTGCAAGGCTTAGAGCAAGATTCACGGATATCGTCGACTTGCCGACACCTCCTTTACCGCTCATGACAAGGATTTTATTTTTGATTTTTCCAAGCGATCTGGTAATCGCGTTTTCCTGCTGGGCCATGGCGGCCTGTTGAGCTTCGGGGGTCCCGCCGGCCCCACCACATGATGCTGCCATAATACTTCCTCCTTTAAGACAAACAGATTATATAAAATGCTCTATTTTCAGCATTGACACATTAAATATGAATTTGACACCCCTTACAGTAATGTCATTGATCGGAATTGCAAACTATTTCCATACCTGAAGTGGGTGGCTCAGCTTCAAAAAAAAACACCGTCAAGGCCTTCTCCGATACGGAACAACTGTTTTTGTTGCTTTCTTATCGATCAGATCGTAGTATGAGAAATTCCCAAGACGACAAATCATATCGAACTGTACAATGGAATTTACAAGATAATGGATTGTTACCAGAAAGGATAGAGACTCATGCTAGGTTGGTTCAAGAAAAAACGTAAGAAAAAAGATGATTCCACCCCTCTACCTGAAACTGACAGGATAGAGGAGATCCCCCAACCTGAGACTGAAAAGGAAGAAATCCCGAAAGTACAAGAAACCGAGCCTGCAGTAGAGGAAGATCCGGGAGTTGTCCCCGAATCCGAGGCTGAACCGAAACAACAGGAACCAGAAGAAATCCTCGAAGAAAAGAAAAAGGAACAAGCTCCTGCAGAACCTCAAGCAAAGTCGATGTTCAATCGTCTTTCCGAACGGCTTTCAAAAACCCGTAATTCCTTCGTCCATAGGCTAGATACCCTGTTTTTGGGGAAAAAGGAAATTGACGCCCAACTTCTCGACGATCTGGAGGAATTGCTCATAACCGCCGACCTGGGGGTTACCACGGCAATGGAACTCCTTGATAATGCACGGCGCAGGGTAAAACGAAAGGAACTCTCGGATCCCCAATCCTTGAAGGAGGTTTTGAAAGAGGATATCAAAAGGTTCATTTCCGAATCCACTAAACCAGCCAAGATGCCTGAGAGCGGGCCATTTGTTATCATGGTGATCGGAGTCAACGGCGTCGGCAAGACAACAACGATTGGCAAAATAGCTCACAAATTCATCAATTCCGGCCGATCGGTCCTGCTGGTTGCGGCAGACACCTTCCGAGCCGCCGCCGTATCCCAACTACAGATCTGGGGAGAGAGAAATAATGTAAAAGTGGTCTCTCGTCCCGAAGGATCTGATCCTTCCTCCGTGGTCTATGATGCCATGGAAGTTGCCAAAGATTATAGCGTGGTGCTCGTCGATACGGCAGGACGGCTCCATACCCAGTCCAATTTAATGGAAGAGTTGAAAAAGATAAAACGGGTCATGGGAAAAAAGCTACCGGGAGCCCCCCACGAAGTAATGCTGGTAATTGATGCAACCACCGGACAAAATGGGATTTCCCAGGCCAGGCTCTTCAATGCGGCAGTTGAAGTAACCGGGATCACCCTCACGAAGCTCGATGGCACAGCCAAAGGAGGGATTGTCGCAAATATCAGCCGCGACCTGAAGATTCCCATCCGTTTCATCGGCATCGGCGAGCAGCTCGACGATCTTCGCGATTTCGACCCAGATGAATTCATTGAAGCCCTTTTTCAAAACAAAATGACCGAGACAGATGATCCGGTCGTTTAAAACAAATCAAAGATCATGAATTACCAACGACGCGAACAACCAGGTTGCGGGGGGTGTCTTCTCATTCTCCTCCTCCTGATTTTTCTTTCCGGCGGCGCACCGGCACTTATCAATTTTCTTGGCGCTCTGATATTCTCTGGTCTGGCGGGAGTTCTCTTTTTTGTAGCACTTTTCTGGGGAGTGACCTACTGGATCCAAAGAAAAATTTCAACGTATGAATCCTCTCAGACCGATAGTCATAATCGATTTGTCTGGTTGCTGGTCCAAATCCTCGTTAATATCGCAAAAATCGACGGTCAGGTTACCAAGGAAGAGGTCTCTACCATTCAAAACTTCTTCCAGTACAATTTGAGGTATACGCAGACTCAGATGCTCTGGGTGAAGGACCAGATCAAGGAAGCTATTTCCTCTGGAACCACCTTAGACACCCTTTTGCAGGAATTTCGAGCGACCTTTGCCTATGAGCCTCGGCTTATCCTTCTGGAGCTCATTTACCAAATCCTGTACACCAAGACGACCGTTCCCGAAAATGAACTGCAGATCGCAAGAAATATCGCCCATTTTCTGGAGATTTCCAGCTACGACCAGCGGACGATAGAAGCAAAATACATGTATCGTAATCGACAGAACGCCGCGGCCTCCCGCGATGCGGCCGAACAGTATTATGCCGTACTCGGTCTTGAACCCGGTGCTGATATGGAAGCGATTAAAAAAGCCTATAGGAAGCTCTCCATGACGTATCATCCGGACAAGGTCCGCCATCTTGGCGACGAGTTCCGTTCTGTTGCCGAGGAAAAAATGAAGGAAATAAACGCCGCCTACGACTATTTCAAAAAGCTCAATCACGCGTAAGGAGGGGACATTATGCCTGTTTCAGAAAAAATGCTCAATTTTTCAAAAAAATCGTCAATGATTAGAAAAATGTTTGAAGAAGGAGCGAGAATGAAGGCCCAATACGGGACCGAGAATGTCTTCGATTTCAGTCTCGGTAACCCGGATGTCCCCCCGCCTGCCCAATTCAATGAAACTATCCGACGGCTGGCTACAGATGAAACGCCTGGAATTCATGCGTATATGCCCAACGCGGGCTATCTCTGGGTCCGTGAGTCGATTGCCGAACGAATGTCTGAAGAACAGGGTATATCCATAAACCCTCAGGACACACTCATGACCTGCGGTGCCGCCGGAGCCTTGAACGTAACCCTGAAGGCTCTTCTTAACCCAGGCGACGAGGTCCTTCTCCTGGCACCCTATTTCGTGGAATATAATTTCTATATCGACAACCACGGCGGCCTAGGCAAAGTAGTAAACACCGATTCCACCTTCAACATTGATCTTTTGGCCATTGAGCAGGCAATCACCCCAAAGACCCGTGCCATCATCATCAACTCTCCGAACAACCCCACCGGCCAGATCTATTCACAGGAATCACTTAATGCTTTGGGTGATCTCCTGCGGGACTGCGGCAACCGGCTTGGAACCACCATCATCCTGATTGCCGACGAGCCGTACCGAAAAATCGTCTTCGAAAACCACACAGTGGCAAGTATCTTCAAGGCATCGTCGAACAGCATTGTCCTCTCCTCCTACTCGAAGGATCTCTCACTACCCGGTGAACGGATAGGCTATCTCGCCGTTCACCCCGAGATAGCAGACAAGACCGTCCTGCTGGATGCCATGAACCTTGCCACCCGTATCCTGGGCTTTGTCAATGCCCCTGCCCTGATGCAGCGGGTCGTTGCCGGACTCAAGGGAGTTACAGTGGACAACTCCGTCTACGAAAAAAGACGGGAGATATTCTGTTCCCTGCTCCGGGATACCGGATACACCTTCGTTCCCCCCAAAGGAGCCTTTTATATCTTTCCAAAGTCGCCTATTGCAGATGATTCCCGTTTCTGTGAACTGCTTCAGGAAGAGAAGATACTGGCCGTTCCCGGGAGAGGTTTCGGTCTCGAAGGATATTTCCGACTCGCCTTCTGCACCGATGAAAAAATCATAAAACGCTCGGCCAAAGGCTTTGCCGCAGCAATGCAGAAGGCAGGATTTTAAACGGCCCTGTCGCTTAACAACAGAGCTTTTTACGATTTGCGCTGACTCGATTTATCGCGGAAAAAGAGCTGCAGGGGGACCTTGTCCAGTCCCAGTCCCTCCCGATATCTATTGACCAGATACCGCTGATAGGAAAAATGGATACCTTTCTGACTGTTGGTCATCACGACAAACTTCGGTGGTCGGGAGCCGATCTGAGATGTGTAATAAAATTTTAAACGTTTGTTTTTGTAAATAGGAGGCGAATGCTCCTCGACCGCGTCCCTTAGCAACCGGTTCAGCGCCGCGGTTGGAAAGGTACTGACAAACTGCCTGTAGAGGGAGCCGATGGTCGGAAAAAGACGTTTAATCCCATAACCGCTCAAAGCTGATACGCTCAGAAGCGGAGCAAAACCGACAAACGGAACGGCACGGCCGATATCTTCCAGCAACTGTTTCTGTCGCTTTTTATCCTTCTGCACCAGATCCCATTTATTGACCACCAGGATCAGCCCCCTATTCTGCTCCTGCGTATAACCAATAACTTTTGTATCCTGCTCGGTAATCCCGTCGGTGGCGTCGAGCAAAACGACGGCGATATCGCATCTCTCCATGGCCGCAAGGCTTTTCAGGATACTGAATTTTTCGATTTTCTCCTTGGTCTTCCCTCGCCTCCTGATTCCAGCGGTATCAATCAATAAGTAGGTATGTTTGCCATGGATCAGCAGGGTGTCGACGGAATCCCGGGTTGTCCCGGAAATTTCGGACACCACCATCCGTTCTTCACCTAAGATATTGTTTATAATCGAAGATTTGCCAACATTAGGTCGGCCGAAAAAGGCGATTTTGATTGTATTCTCAGGAAGATTAATATCCCCATCGTTTTCCGACAACTGCTCGGTTATACCATCCATGAGCGTCAAAAAACCATAACCATGTTCGGAAGATACGGCCCAGGGCCGATCGATACCCAACTCATAGAACTGTGCCAGAAGTTCGGCCTCATTCTCCGGCCCGTCGATTTTATTCACCACATGGAATATGGTCTTTTCCGTCCTGCGTAGAAGCTCGATAACTTCGTGATCGACAGGAGTCGGTCCCTCACGTCCATCCAACAGGAACAGGATAATATCAGCCTCATCGATGGCCGACATGGCCTGTTTGCGGATATGATTAACCATCTCATCATCGGCACTATCGTCGATTCCTCCTGTATCAACCAGTATGAAGAGTTTATCATTCCATACCACTCGCTCATAGTGCCTGTCTCTGGTCACGCCGGGTGTGGAATCGACCAAGGCTTTACGAGTCCGGGTAATCCGGTTGAATAAGGTCGATTTCCCCACATTGGGTCGTCCCACCAAAGCAACGATGGAAGAGGTTTGTTCCGGCATAGTTACTCCTTAATTTTGTCACGGACCGGTATGGCTGGATCAGAAATGCCGGTCACGCCGATATCGAATAGCCTTGCACTCCGGTTGAACAAGGCTTTTTTTCACACATTTGCCTTCTTCATGATAATTCTTCCTGCGGCACTTCAAATCGGTGCAGATAAAGAAGGATGTTATTACCTTAAAAGGAAAAAAATTGCACAACTTTCAGGGCCAACCCTTGTCGGTCTTTTCATTTCTTCTCGGCAAGGCGTCAAACCATAATTTACGCTCTTACGGAGACAATCGCCGATTCAACCATCTTTCTCAAAATATTGAAATCTTCGAATACCGGCGCCTGCAGTCGTATATGCAACATGGAGATGGCCGGGATGAGGTAGTCTTTGAAAAATGCCTTCTTCCGGATCTGACTTAGAAATGCAAAAGCCCCTATTATTTGAAGGTTCCTTTGTAAAGCCAGCAACGGGTATTGCCCCCTGAGGTCAACAACGGAAAACATGCGACCAATGGCCTCGGAGGTAAGATAATATTCAAAAAGTTCCTCCTGAAATTCAGGGTCGAGTGCCATGTAAGGATCAATGAGCAAAGAGGCAAGATCGTACCCTGGAGGACCCAGTCGTCCGGCCTGGAAGTCAATAAATCTGACTTCACCGTCTTTTATCATGATATTGCGAGATTGAAAATCGCGGTGCAAAAAGACATCGGGGACCTTTCCGTCTATACGGGAGGCCAGGGTTGCAAATTCATCGTCAATCCCATCAGGCATCTTTTTGCCCATCATATCAAGCCAGTATGATTTCAGAAAATATTGGGATTCCCTGGCAATCATAATATCTTTGTCATATCGTGGAGTATCCCAACACCACCCGGAATCAAATCCTTTGCCTCCTTCAATCTGCATGGAGACAAGTTGATCAATAATCAAACAATACCAAGATCGTAGGTCGTTGGTTCCTTTTTCTTTTAGCAGATCTTGGAGCCGCACATCGCCAAGATCTTCAAACAGAATACGCCCACTTTTCTCATCCCAACCGTAAATCTCAGGCACCGGCACCCCGGATCGCTTGAGATGTTTCCCGATAAGCCAGGCGGAACGGGCCTCTTCGAGGTCATTACCTTCAGCAACATTGGGAGCAACCACCAGGCAGAGGTTATTTCCTTTTCGGCGTACGCGGAAAAAACGACGACATGAACCGTCGCTATGCATTGGGAGAATTTCGCCATCCCGCATAAATGTTTTGCACTCTTCCGGGGCAATACATCCGGTTTGCACCAGGAGGTCGGTGACCGTTTTAAATTCTCCGAACTGATGTTTATTCATACCGCTCATAATACAGAGTAATAGCTGATCTTCACAACATGAATTACCTTAAACATCAACACATTCCTTAGAAGCAGAGGCTCTGCGATTTCTTTTCCTAACATCTGCAAAGAAATGAGAAAAACATGTTATTGATTGATAATATTGAATATTACATACTTTAACGATATCATTTTCTACGTATCTTCTCAAGAAAAAATGTGCTATGCGTTTGAAATCATCAGAATTCTCTTGATTTTTACGACTCCTATCTGCTAGAGTTTTTATCATTTGTATGTTCACTATCTGAAATGAATCAACAAAACATATATCACTCCGTGTCGGGAATTTTAAAACCGGTCCGGTCAGGGGAGGAAAAAATGGCATTCATGATCTTCAAGAAATCATGCATCTGTGCTTGTACATTTTGCGTAACCGTCTCTCTGCCTCTTTGGAGCCTTGCCGATACGGGAGCGCCAAAGCCGAAGGGTCCTGCAACAGTCACTTCAGTCGCCCAACAGCCGGTCGGGTACAGTTCAGACGGACAAACCCAACCCGTCAGACCGACCGAGCCGGTCACAAAAACTTACAGCACATCGGTCCCGGCTACATCGGATCCAACCGAGCCGGCAGCCACCGTCTCAAACCTTCCCGGAGGGGTAAGCAGCAAATCTCACACCTTTAATAAACAATCCTCAATCAATATCAACGATCATGTGGTCATGGTATCGGGGAGTATCTCTTTCGGATATGCCAACGGTAAATCACGAGAACTCGTGTACGATACGGACACCGGCCATAAAAACAGCGAACTGGACTGGCATCTTGACCAGGTTGCCATGGTTGGTCTCGGCGCCTCAATCAAACCGCTCAGTTGGCTGAGGTTTAACGGCAATGTCTGGTTCAAAGTCAACGACGGCAACGGCAATATGGATGACTATGACTGGATGGCAATCAACTATGACGACTGGACCCACTGGTCGCACAGCTCCTCTCCGGTAACCGAAGGCCTCATATATGATGTCAACATGGAGCTGACCTTCCTGCGCTTTACACAGACCTCATTTTTCGGAATCGTCGGCTATAAACACGATCATTGGAAATGGGAGGGGAACGGGGGAACCTATATCTATTCTACCTACTACATTCGCGACACGGTGGGCAGCTTCCCCAATGAAACGGTCATTTCCTACGAACAAACCTACGATGCCCCTTATATAGGCATAGGCTTCCACGCCAATCTGGATCCAGTCACGCTTACCGGACGTTTTATCGGCAGTACCATGGTCAGGGCAAGCGATGAAGACCACCATCTATTGCGTGACCTGGTCATTACTTCAAGTTTGGATGACGGCAAAATGTATGGGATAGATTTTGCCTGTACCTATAATTTCACCCAGCATATCGCTGCCACCGCGGCCTTTCAATACACGAAATTCGAGGAGATCAAGGGAGACAAAAACTGGAATTTCTTCAGTGAAAATAATCAGTTTAAGTACGGTGGCGGGCTCGATAACGAATCATCCCTATTCTATCTTTCCTTGCTTTTCACTTTATAAAAAAAAGAGCTTTCCAAATAAAAAAGGAGCCACCTAACGGCTCCTTTTTTATTTGATGACCACCGCATCCTGCAATTGACTTCCACCCGAAATCCTGGCCCCATCCCAGAGAACAACCCGCGACAGGCTTACATTTCGACCGACTTCGGTCTTGCCCATGCAGACCCAATCCTGCATCTTAACGGTTATATCTACCTGATTGCCTTCGGCAATCCAGAAAGATGTTTCCGGTTCGGGCCCCAATACCTGCCACCAGGGAATCTTTCCGGTCAACAATCCCTCGTGCAATGCCATGTAGTCCTCAATTGTTCCCATATCGGTCCAAAAAGAACCATCGACCCGTTTTGCCCAAAGAGAGATATTCTTCTGGATAAGTTGTCTGTAAAAATCAATGATCGACCATGTCTGCCCAAGCGGGATCTGCTCCAAATACTCGGGGTTTACTACCTGAAGACCGGTAAATGCCAATCGGAAACCCCTCTCCCCACCATCGAAGCCTGCAACCCGGTCGTTTTTAATTATTACCTTGTTAAAACGTGGATAATCATGCATGACCATGGTGATTGGAACCATCTTCAGAATG
>Ga0307440_1001729_pt1 | contig 10483 bp, 7 predicted proteins | sample SalMarWE160410MG_FD_202150 | JGI IMG/M metagenome (GOLD analysis project Ga0307440, IMG submission 202150) | Salt marsh sediment microbial communities from the Plum Island Ecosystem LTER, Massachusetts, United States - WE1604-10 | ecosystem: Environmental > Aquatic > Marine > Intertidal zone >... | reverse complement strand
GAGGACAAGGCTTCTCCGGCGGACCCTTCCTTCGAGGATTTCGCGATGTCTTCCGACTGCAGCATCTCCTCGTATTCCAGCGGGTGCTCTTCCTTGAACTCCTCCAGATCCATCCTTCCGTTCCACCAGGTCAAGCTTCCCGGGAACCGTTTAGGATTGAAGTGAACGTTGTAGAAGTGCCAGATGACGATGGCCAGCGTTGCGAGCAGGGCCTCGTCAGAGTGCGCCTCCATCGCGATGTCGTAGATGGACTTGCCGAACTGGTTTATGGCGAGGACCTTGAACCAGAGGATGTATCCCGAGGTTATCATCACCACCAGGCCCCAGTAGACGGCCCAGTAGTCGAACTTCTCGATATACGAGAACCGCCCGAAGAGCGGCTTGTCTTTCTTGACACCGAGAAAATAACCCATCTGATGGAAGAAGTCCTTGGCGTCCTGCAGCTTGGGTATCAAACGGCCGAAGTCGCGCCGCCCCGATTCGAAGGCCATGGTGTAAAAGATGTGATAGACGCCGATGAAAGTGAGTCCGACGGCGCCGATCCGATGAATGATCCTGGTCACCCCCGGCCCGCCCATGAGGTGTATGAGAAACACTGAAATGGCCGCGTCGTGGAACTTGATGGGCAGCCCCGTAACGATGAGTGTTATCGTACTCGCAAAGAGGATCATGTGCTGGATGCGCAGGTGGAGACTCAGCCGCTCCACGCTGCCGGCGGACAACGCCTTCTTCTTCCTCCGCTCGACCGCTTTCTGCCTCCGCCGCTGGCGATCCTCGAATGCCCTGTGGGCGCGGCGGGCGCCCGCGGCGGCGTCCCTGCCCAGGGAGTCGGCCAGACTGTCTCTCAGTCTCTCCAGTTGATCTTCCGTGAGGTCTTCGCGTATCTCTTTGTCCAGCGCATCGGCGAGTTCCCGTGCCACACCCTGGACGACGAAATCGGTGTCGGCCCGACGCCACCCTCTCGCGCCCTTGTCGCTCATGGTTCATTCTCCTCGGTGGGTGCCTCGGGGAGTCGAGCTTCCCTGGGCTTCCGTGCCTTGACCTGCCGAAACAGATCGAGGCCGATGTGTATGAAGAGGCCGGCCAGCGTACTCAGCGTCAAGATCTTGAAACCCAGCGCGACCCAGTAGACGATGCCGGCCGACCGGTCATCGGGATCGACGTGAATGCGGCCTTTTGCGAAGTTAGCGTTGGCCCCGTGATGGCAGCGCCCGCACGTCTTGGGAATGTTCTTCGGATTGACGCTGGAGCGGGGATCGTCCGGCGGCAGGATATCGTGAGCCGTATGACAAGACGCGCAGTTGGCCGCTTTCAAGACGCCGAATTCATTCGCGATGCCGTGAAAGGAGTTCTTGTACGTGCTGACCTGCTCCGCATTGATACCGTACTTCTTCATGATGACGATCTTTGCGTGGCACTTGCCGCACGTATTGGCCACGTTCGCCGGGTTCACCGAGGAGGACGGGGCGCTTGGACGCTGAATTGTATGTTCTCCGTGACAGTCCGTACAGACGGGCGCATCCTTGTTGCCCATGGCAAGCGCCTTCCCGTGTATGGACTCCCTGTACTGGCCGTATATTTTGATGTGGCACGTTCCGCAGGTCTGGGGGACGTTATCGTGGCCGACCCTCGATCGGGGATCGGAGCCGGGAAGGATGAAGTGTCCGCCGTGGCAATCCTGGCAGAGGGGCGCCTTCGGGTTTCCCGCCTTGAGCGCACGCCCGTGAACGCTGTTTTCGAATTCCATGTACTTCGATGTCTGGGGCGCTCCCATGGTGTTGCCCTGGTAGTGGCAGCGCTTGCAGTTGACTCTCTGGGGCCTTTCTTTGTGAGGCACTTCGTTCACGTCCGCATGACATTGCACGCAGTTCAGCTTCTTATGGACGGAGAGGCGCAACGGCGTAGGGTCCACAAAGAGGCCGAGAACCTGGCCCGATGGCAGGGTCTTCTTAAAGCCCGGCTTCCCGTGACAGGTGAGACACCGCAAGTCGTCCTGGGACCGGACGGGGACCGTGCCCAGGAGTGCTATGGACAGCGTCACAAAAGCGAATGTCATCCACCTCCCGGAAAGAAAGGATTTGGGCTTCATCCTGGCTGTCGGTCTCATTTCTGCTCCCCTTCCGTCATGCGGTCCCACTCTGCCGGATGCTGTTTTTTAAATCGCTCGGCTTTGATCCGCCCCGTCAGCCAGGCCGGATTCATGGGAAAGTTGCCGCCGGCCACGTGCACGTCGTACAGGTGCCACAGGATGAGGACCACAAAGATGAGCTGGGCCTGTTCCGAATGCACGACCAGCATGAGGTCGTAGATAGATTTCGGAAACAAGGCCAGAGAGGCCTGGGGCGACCACAGCACGAAGCCCGAGATCGTCATGATGATGCACCCCACGAAGATGCCCCAGTATTGAAATTTCTGCATGGGTGTAAAACGGCCGTAGTAGGGTGGAGCGCCTTTTCCCGTCAGGCCGTAGATCCATCCCTTCCAGCCCTCCGAGAAGTCCATCCGCTCGAAGCGCACCGCGCGGAAATCGTCCTGGTATTTCCGGGAAAAGAGAAGTCCGCCGAAGTGCACCAGGCCCGCGAAGACCAATCCTATGGCCGCCGCGCGGTGGAGAAGGCCCCTCCCCTTCATGCCGCCCATCAGTCCGATGAGGACCTTCGCCCAGGCCTGATCGTGGTAAACGAGCGCGAGGCCCGATGCGATGAGGAGGAGCAGACACACTGCCAACAACGCGTGATCCAGCCTTTGCAGGAGCGACATTCTCTCGACCGTGCCTTCCCGTCGCTTATCGCTCATCGCCCTCTCCTCCTTCTTCCCCCGTTCCCTCTCCAGCGTGGCTCTCCGGCGGCCGCTTCATCCTCAGCCGTCCGATGAGCCGGGCGCTGATGTGCAGCACGAAACCGGCCACGAGTATGCTTATGAAGAAGATGTAAAAGACCCTGACGAACCAGGCTCCCCTGGCGCCCTTCGGGCTGACCGCCTCGTGGAAGCGTACGTTGGCGAAATTCTTGCCCGCGCCGGGATGGCACTTGCCGCAGGTCTTCTGCAGGTTGGCCGGGTTGGTCCGTGACGCGGGGTCGCTCGACGGCAGGATATCGTGCGCCCCGTGACAGGACGCGCAGTCGGCGGCCCGCAGGTCCCCCATTTCGAGCGCCACGCCGTGGTAGCTCTTGAGGAAGGTCGAGACGCGATCCGCGGGCAAGCCGAAGTTGGCCATCAGGCGCTTGTCGGCGTGGCAGTGGCCGCAGGTCGCGGGCACGGACGCGGGCGCCACCGAAGAGCTCTTGTCCGTGCTGGCCTGGATGTTGTGTTCGCCGTGGCAGTCCGTGCACGTCGGCGCCGAGCCGATGCCCTTCGCCAGGGCCGCAGCGTGGATGCTCTTTTCGAAGGCGGTGTACACCGGCTTGTGGCAGGTGCCGCAGAGGTCGGCCACGGCCCGCTTGGCCTCGGCGTCGTGGTCGGTCTTTAAAGGCTTGACGTCGTGCGCGCCGTGGCACGTGGCGCAGGCCGGCGCCACGTTCAGGCCGCGCTGGGTGATGCCGCGGCCGTGGACGCTGGACGCGAAGGCCTCGATCCACTTGCCGCCCCCTGCTCGGCGGGCGTGGCAGCCGCCGCAGACCTGCATCTGCCGCTCGTTGGAAGCAAGGCTCCGGGCGCTTCCGGGCGCCGGGACGCGGTGCGTTCCGTGGCAGTCCGTGCAGGTGGGGCCTCCGTCACCGGCGTGGGGTCCCTCCGCCCAGGCCGCGGACTCCTTCGCGTGGCAGGTCCCGCAGTCCACGGGCTTCGGCTTGCCGTGGGGCACCTCCGTGATGTCCGCGTGACAGTCCGTGCACGCGAGGTCCTGGTGAGCCGACCCGGCGAGGGCGTCGGCGGCCACCTTCGGCTCCATCTCGGCGTGGCACGTCAGGCAATCCGATGAACTCGGTCCCGCCGCCGCCGTGCCGATGGTCAGGCACAGCGCGGCGAGCCCGCAGACGATCGTTATGTTGAATCTAGCTAGTAGGGTCCTCCTCCCCATCCTCCTCCTGCCCTTTCTCCCCCTCAATGTCTTCCAATGCCCTCGGGTGGTGGTGCTCGAGAGTCTTCCTGGTCATGCGCCCCGTGATCCAGGTGGGATTGAAGGGCGGCTTGTCCGTGTGGACGAACACCATATACAGATGCCAGATGATGATCGTCGTGAAGGCCAGAACGGCCTCGTAGAAGTGGACCATCTCGGCGGCCTTGAAACCCCATCCGGGAAGGAAGGCCGTAAAAAACTGCTTGAACCAGAGCACGAATCCGGTGGCGACCATGATGATGGTTCCCCACACAAGAGCCAGGTACTCGAGTTTTTCGGCGTATGAGAACCGCCCGAAATCCGCCTCATGCCGCTTGATGCCCAGGTAGTAGCCGATCTGATGGAAGAACTCCCTCACGTCGTCGAGGGTCGGCATGATCTCGCGGATGAAGCGCCGGCCGCGCTTCGTGCTCACCAGATAGACCACGTGATACAGGGCGTCGCCGATCATCACGACGGCCGCGGCGCGGTGCAGCCAGCCCCGCACGTCGAATCCAGCCGTGCCCCATTTGAAGGGAACGGCCCATAGGGAATGCGGGTACTTCAGCGCAAAGCCCGTGAAGACCAGCGTGAAAAACGTGGTTAGAAGCAGGACGTGCTGGATCCTCTCCGCCAGGGTCATCCTCATGTAGATGGCCACCGGATTGAGCATCTTGATGGTCAACCTGTACCGCCGGATGTAATCCATGATGTTGTGCAGGGCCAGGCCGCCCACAACCAGGACAATGAGCCAGATGTAGAAGGTCTTGATCCAGTAGAGAACCGGCGACGACGCCTCCGTCACCGTGCTGTGGATGTTGATGTTGGCGAAGGCCTTGCTGGCGTTCGGATGGCACTTGCCGCACGTCTTCTGCAGGTTGGCGGGGTTGATGGAGGACGCCGGGTTGCTCGCCGGGAGTATCTCGTGGGCGCCGTGGCACGACGCGCAGTTCGCCACGTCCGTATCGCCGTAGCTGTTGGCCAGGCCGTGGAAGGAGGCCTGGTAGGACTGGACCATGCCCGAGGGCACGTTGAAGCGCTTGGAGAGCCTGACCGACGCGTGGCACTGCGGGCACGTGGTCTGGGCGACCGTCGGCGGGTAAACGGAACTCGTGGGTCTCTTAGGCCCCTCGATGTCGTGTTCGCCGTGGCAGTTGTTGCAGGACGGCGCCTCGAGGTTCCCTTCCTCCAGGGCTTTGCCGTGGATGCTCTTCATGTACTTGGCTTCGATCCCCGAGTGGCACTTGCCGCAGGTCTTGGGGATGTTCAGCTTGAAGATGGGCGACTTGGGATTCGTGGCCGGCAGGATGTCGTGCGAGCCGTGGCAGTCCGCGCAGGTGGCCGCCACCAGCATCTTGCCCGACTTGAGCATCCGCCAGTGGTCGCTCTTCATGTAGTTCTTGAGCGGGTCGGCGATGACCACGCCGGCCGCCTTCATCAGCTTCGCGTCGCCGTGGCAGGCCCCACAGGTCCCGGGCACGTTCACGGGGTAGATGGAGGACTTGGGATCCGTCTTGGGCCGGATCTGGTGGGCGCCGTGGCAGTTGACGCAGGTGGGCGTGTAGCTGACCCCGCCCTTCTTACGCGCATGAATGCTCTCGTCCAGCTGCTTGGCCTCGTCCGAATGACACTTCCCGCAGTCCACCGGCGGCAGCTTCTCGGGGTGCGGGATCGACGTGATCCCGCCGTGACAGTCGGTGCATGAAAATCCGTCGTGCACCGAACCCTCGAGGCTCTTGGCTGTCACCTGGAGCGTAAGGTGTTCCTTCGCGATGGCCCCCAGTCCGTCTATTCCCTTAAAGACGGCCTTCTGCTTGGCCATGTCGGAGTCCGAGTGGCACATGAGACAGGTTTCGTTGCCGATGTCAGGCTGGGCCGCGCGGGCCGGCATCCCGGTGAAACACAGGCCCATCAGGCCGGCAGTCGCTATTCCTAGAAGTGAACGTCGCATTACTTTAACCCCCTTCTTGGGCCCATGAGTGCTCCAGAGGGTACAAGGTAAAAGCGGCGGCGGTCGGCGGGCAATCCCTGGCACGGCGCACCGGAATGATTGGGGCATATACCCCTCAAAGGTTTTTCTGGTGTCAATTTTTCCTACACGCAAGCCTAACTGCTTTATAGTCCACCGGGTTCACTCAGCTATTTGCCCCACCATAGGCGGAAGAACGTCAGAAGGCGCTGTACATGGTCGCCGTCGCTTCGGAAACTGCGGTCTTTCGGGAAGCCGCGGCCTCACCCGCCAAGAAGCGCCCTGAAGGTCCTGTCCCCCGGCGGCACGAACCCCCTGATTCTTTCCGGCAGCCGGTCGAGAGCGCGGTAGCGGGCGAGCGTGAAAAGCCTGCCGCCCTCCAGGCGCGGACCTCCCGGGACAAGTTCCCAGGGATGGAACCAGTAGACGGCCGGCCTGCCCTCCCTCTCGGCGCCGCGACGGATCTTCCTGAGCAAGGGCGCCGGAAGCACCCTGAAGGCGACCGTGCCGCCCGCAGGAACGGGAAAGAGCGGGTTGCCGGAGGTCAATGCGGGGAGTTCGAGAATCCCGGAAATCACCCGTGGTCGGCATAAACCCCACCCCCTGCCGGGCACCGCAAGACGGCTCGAAGAATACTCGTAGCCAAGTTCCGCAAGGATTTCGTATGGCCAGGCCCGGCGCGGCATGGACCAGGATGGCGCCCGGAAGCCTGCCACCCGGGTCCCCGCAAGGTCCTGGATACGCTCTTTGGAGCGCCTGAGGTCCTCCCTGAAAGCCTCGGGTGCCATGGCGGTTACGGGCACGTGGCGGCACCCGTGCGAGGCGGCTTCGTGCCCGAGATCGACGATCTGCCTTACGAGGTCCGGGTACCGGTCCGCCACCCATCCGAGAACGAAGAAGGTAGCCTTCGTTTTCAACTCATCCAGAAGATCAAACACCCTGTGGAGGGCCATTGGCAACGTGGGCGCAAGAGATCCCCATTTCTCGGCGCTTCGGCCCAGGGGGTGTTCGGGGGCGTGGAACCACTCCTCCACGTCGACTGAGAGGACGACCCCGGCCGGAGGGAAAGCCGAACGCACCCCCGCTGCAGTGAGAGCCGTCGTTCTATTTTCCACGCGTTTTCGGCGAGGCTTGAAGGGGGATGGTGAGTCTCCGGGGAGCCGGGCTGGGAATCATCCCGTGCGGCGGCGGCTTCTTAGGCTCTGCCTCCTCCTCGTCGTCCATACTCTCGTCCATGTCCTCCTCTTCGACGTTCTCCTCGTTCGTCATCTGTTCTTTCTGTTCGGCCGGCGGCGGCTGGAAAGTCGGCGGGGGCCGTTTGACGGTGGGATACATGGAGGGCACCCCCGGACGGGGGGGCAGCATGCGAGGCGTCGGCACTGGGGGGGACGCAGGCTGCGTGTGGGCCGGCGCGGCGTGCTCCGATGCGCTCACGGGTTCAGGCGAGGCCGTCATGTTTTCCTTGACGATCTTGAGGATGTCTGCCGTCCTGACGGCCATCTGGCCGGACCCGATGGTCAGGTAGGTCCAGTCCTTCTCCTCCCGGTGGTTCCTCACTTCGAGTGAGCGGTTATCGCGGAAGATCACCAGTTCTTGGGCGAAGAGGGAGATGGAACAAAGAGCAAGCACGCCAAAAACAATGAATTTCTTCATGCGTCCACCTCCACCGTGTGGCCCTTCTCGACGGGATAGGCGGTCAGAAGCCTCGCGCCTTCCCTTTCAAGGGCCTCTTCTACTTCTAATCGTGCACCCTCCGGGGTCATGAATGCAAGGCATCCCCCGCCTCCGGCGCCGCATACCTTCCCCCCGAGGGCGCCCGCCCTCAGCCCGCAGTCGATCAGCGCTCCCACAGCCGGCGTTTCGATGCCCTCCGCAAGACCCTTGCGAAGATCCCACTCCTGCCCCATGAGAACGCCTGCCCTGTCGAAATCGCCGTCAAGGAGCGCGCCCCGCATCGCCCGGGCCACTCCGGCTATGCCCTCGAGCCGCCGCCCGACGTCCTCGTCCCCGTCGAGAAAACGCTTCATGAGGCTCCAATTCGTATCGGCCGACAGACGGCTCTGTCCCGAATAAACCACCACGAGCCGCGCGGCGAGAGCCCTGAGCGATATCGGCAGGGGTTCCACTCGCGCCCCGCCCGGCTCCTGGTGGATGGCGAGCACGCCTCCGGTCACGGCGGGCCAGAAGTCCTGTACGCCCGTCGGGACTCTCAGGTGCGCGGCCTCGGCGTCTCTGCACGTGGCAACCAGGCCGGCGTCTCCCATCGATTTGCCGGTCGCCTCTCTCAGCGCGAGCGCCAACGAGGCTGACAGAGCGGACGAACCGCCCAGACCGCTGCCCGGGGGAACCCCGCTCGACGACTGGATGCTCCACCCACTCGTGACGCCGAAGGCGGTGCAGATCCGCTCCATGAGCGCCAGGCGTCCCGGCGGATCGCCCGGATGCCACCTGTAGCTCGTCAACATGTCCCTGGAAGCAAACCCCACGCCCTCCTCGCCATCGGGTCTGCACTCCACGGTGGCGGCCAGGCTTACGGCGACGTTGACCGTGAGGGCGCCGGGAATGATCTGGCCGACGGGCCAGAGATCGAGGCTCCCACCGGCCAGGTCTACCCTCGCGGCTGCTCTAACGGTGATCATCGTCATCCTCCCGAACAGTGCCCTGCTCGATTTTCCTTAATATAGGGCAAGTGCGCGAAGGCGCAGCCCCGCCCGACTCCGCATGGGGACCGCCTGGCGTACGGAATGCCCGCGACGGACCGTCCTGCACGGATCACCCGGGGTTCAGCGACCCGGCGATAGAGCCTCCAGGTGGTGCACGATCTCCCTCAGGTCCTTAGACCGGGGCCCGTAAGGGTCGATCGCCAGGGCCTTCCGGTAGTAACCGAGGGCCCTTTCCGGATCGTTCTTTCCGTTGAGGTAAAGCGAACCCAGCGTGGCGAGATAAGACGCGTTCCTGGGGGCCAGGCGGGCCGCACGCTGGTAGTAGGCGATGGCCTGGCCGACCCTCTTCTGCTGGAAGGCGATCCGGCCGAGGTTGGCTGCGGCCTCATCTCGGGCCGGATCCAGCGACAGGACCTTCGCGAAATCGAACCGCGCCTTCTCCCACCTCGAACGCGACGCGTCGAGCACACCCATCTCGAAGTAGACGTCCGCACTTTCGACACCGGCTTCCAGAGCGGGCTTCAAGACTTTTTCCGCCTCGTCGAGCCTCTCGTGCGCGATGAGAATCTGCGCGAGGCTCGAAATCGCTTCGGGCATGCGGGGGGAAAGGGCCAGCGCGGCCCGGTATTCCTTCTCCGCCGAACCCGCATCGCCGAGATGCTTGTAGGCCGTCCCCAGGTTGAGGTGCCCCGTATCCATCTGAGGCTTGAGGCGCACCTCTTCGGCAAAGCAGACCCTGGCCCTTTCGTACCGCCCTTCCTTGAGGAACTCGATACCGAGCATCGACAACGCGGGAACATTCTGGGGATTCTTCTTGAGAATGGCCAGGAGCATCTTCACACCACCCCGCGGATCGCCCGAATTCAGGGCCTCGTCGGCCCTCTTGAGATCGTCCTCGATCCCGATGGCGTCCTTCGGGTCGAGCAGACCGGGATTCGACGGACGCATGCCCGCACCCGAGAGGTAGCCGAGAGAGGCAAGTTGGCGAAGGGTCTCGGCGTTGGAAGGGTCCTTCAGGAGCCTCTCCATCTCCGACTGCTCGCCCCGGTCGGCCTCCGGGTAACCCTGCATTTTCTTCTTCAGGAGTGAGGCTTCGGCCGCGTCGGTATTCACGAGGTTGTCGTTCTCTGACGCTTTCCACCTGTAGAGTTCGGGCCTGGGGGCCTCGATGAATTTCCACGTTTCGTTCATTATCCCCCTCAGAGGCGCCCAGCCGTAGGTGAAGAAGCCCTGGTAGGATTCGATGTAGACCGACTGGGGCGCCAGGTAGCCGCCAGTCAGCAGGGGTTCGAGGCTCACGCCGTCCCCGCCCTTTCGGTCGATCCCGAGCAGGTCAAGGATTGTCGGCGCGACGTCGTCGAGTCCGCAGAGGTTCCCGATTCTTTGGCCGGCCTTGATGTGGCCCTTCCAGCTCATGAGGAGGGGTACGTGCAGGGCGTATTCGTAGAGGAAGATGCCGTGCTGCCGCTCGCCGTGTTCCATGAGACCTTCCCCATGGTCGGCGACGACGACCACCAGCGTGTTTTCCAGAAGCCCCTTCCGCCTGAGTCCTTCCAGGAGGGTGCCGACGTTCGCGTCCATGTAGGCGATTTCCCCGTCGTAGGGGCGACTCGCAAACTCCTTGCCGTAAGGCTCCGGGGCGCGGTACTCGTAGTGCGGGTCGTAATAATGCACCCACAGGAAATAGGGCGAACCGACGCCGGCCATGGTGTGCAGCGCGGCCTTCGTTACATCGGCCGCCCGCCTCTCCTCGGGGGGGCCTCCGCCCCTCGGCTCCAGCGTCATGTGGTCGTCGTACACGTCGAATCCCCGCGC
>Ga0307440_1001727_pt1 | contig 10493 bp, 11 predicted proteins | sample SalMarWE160410MG_FD_202150 | JGI IMG/M metagenome (GOLD analysis project Ga0307440, IMG submission 202150) | Salt marsh sediment microbial communities from the Plum Island Ecosystem LTER, Massachusetts, United States - WE1604-10 | ecosystem: Environmental > Aquatic > Marine > Intertidal zone >... | reverse complement strand
CCGTGGCGTCACCGACTAGGTTTGCGCGAATCCTTGTATCCAATGGGAAGGAGGCTGGCATGCACAAGGTGTGGACGCTGATCACCACCACCAGTCCGCTCGGTATCCCGCTGCTGCGCTGGGGAGTGGCGCTGTTGGTGCTGTTCGCATTCATCGTGGCCCAGCGTATGGCCGTCCGCGCCTACCACCGCCTGACGCAAGCCCTGGCCGAGCGCACGGAAAGCCGGCTGGATGACCTGCTGTTCGCGGCGGCCGAAAAGCCGGCCTACTGGCTGATCCTGCTGCTCGGCATCCTGGTTACGGTGCATGTGCTCAACCCGCCCAGAAAGGATTTCCCGTTGCTGGATCCGCTCGACCACGGCGTACGCATTGCCGCCATCGTGCTGGCGGTATGGTTCCTGTGGCGACTGATCGAGGGAAGCGCGGCGCACCTGGCCTCGCAGACCGGGCATGCCGGGGAAGCGATGGTCGATACCCAGATCGTGCCGTTCATCGCCAAAACCCTCAAAGCCTTCCTGGTCATCACCGGCGTACTGGTCATCGCCCAGAACCTCGGTTACTCGATCTCCGGCCTGATCGCCTCCCTCGGCATCGGCGGCATCGCCGTGGCCATGGCGGCGCGCGATACCATTGCCAATATCTTCGGCTCGCTGATGATCCTGATCGACCGCCCCTTCTCCATCGGCCACTGGATCAGAACCAAGGATTTCGAGGGCGTGGTCGAGCAGATCGGCTTCCGCTCCACGCGCATCCGCACCTTCTCCAAGACCCTGGTCAACGTGCCGAACTCGATCCTCGCCAACATGGTCATCGACAATATCGATGCCATGCCCAAGCGCCGCGTATCCATGCGCATCGGCCTGACCTACGACGCGCCGCGGGACAAGCTACAGGCCGCCATCGACGGCATCGAAGCCATCCTGAAGGCCCATACCGGCATCGACCAAGATTTCTCGATGGTGCGTTTCGACGAGTTCGCCGACTCCTCGCTGTCCATCCTCCTGTACTATTTCACCAAGTCGACACGCTGGGATGAGCATCTGCAGGTACGCCAGGAGGTGAATCTGCAAATCATGGCCCTGCTGGAAAAACTCGGCCTCGATTTCGCCTTTCCGACGCGCACCGTGTATATCCAGCAGAACACGCCGGCCGAAGCCGGGAGCGAGGCCTAGGTCATGCAGCGCGCCCTGATCGTGCTCGGTATCGTGCTGCTGCTGGCGGGGCTGGCCTGGCCATGGTTGTCGCGACTGGGGCTGGGACGATTGCCCGGGGACATCATGATCGAGCGTGCACATGTCCGTTTCTATTTCCCCATCGTCACCAGCCTGCTGATCAGCCTGATTCTCACCCTGATCATGTGGCTATGGCGCAAATAAGGGACTGGAACAAGACATATCATGTCACATTTTAGTGTGCATTGGCTCACATCCACCAACCGGGCGACCTCCTACCTTGGCCCGCGTGGACAGCTACGGGATGCCACTTGGCACCGGCCATCCACAGAGGCCCAATCCCAGGATTGGCGCAAAGGAGACCAACGATGAAGAAGACACAGATCAATCTCGCGCTGAACGCGCTGGCCCTGGCCGGCATGCTCGTCTTCGCAAGCCAGGCGGCCAATGCCGCATCGATTTCGGACTCGTCCCCGGATCCGACACCCGCCGCGGTGCACAGCGCGCAGTCTGTCGCCGATGACGCAACCCCGGATGTTGCGGATACCAACGAGATCGCGGACGTTTCGGACACCAACGAGATCGAGAACAACGTCGCTGATATCAGCGCCGAGGACATCAATCTCCCCGATGCATCCGAGGTCGAGGCGTCGACCGAGCTTGAGCAAGAGGGCCCGTCATCGAACTGAGGCCTGACAGGGTGCCCGCCGGCTCAGCCGGCGGGCACTTGCCGGTTTAACGAGCTATATGCCATATGTTGTTTCAGATTCACACAGTATCGTCAGAAGATTTATGCCAAGGAGATACCCCATGATTCCATCCCATAAGCAGTCAACCCTGCTGGCCGCTGCCGCCGGCCTGACGATGCTGCTGTCCCTGTCCGTTCACGCCCCACAGGCCCATGCCCAGGAAACGCGCATCACTGCCAGCATCACCCCCTCCTACTACAGCGGCACCTACGGCACCAACACCAGGACCGACATCTTCTACCTGCCGCTCAACTTCCTGGCCCGTACCGGAAACCTGACACTGAAAGCCACCATCCCCTATATCCGCGTGCACAGCCAGGGTGCGATCATTGCCGGCGGCGCCGTCGTCGGCACCGGTGGCCAAGCGAGGACCACCAGCGGCCTTGGCGATATCTGGCTGGAGGCGCGCTACCGCATCCGTCTGGATAACCAAGGCACTTCCGTGTCGCCATACGTCAAGGTGAAGCTGGGCACAGCCTCCAAGTCCAAGGGACTAGGTACCGGCGCCAATGATTACGAGTTCGGTGGACGCTTCATCACCCGCATCGGCAGACGCGTTTATCCCTTTGCCCAGATCGGCTACCGCATCCTCGGCTCATCAGCCGGCCTCGCGCTGAACAACTTCATGACCTACCGGGTCGGTGTCAGTTATGTCGTCGATGCCAGGAACATCGGCACGCTGCTGTACGACGGCCACCAGTCCTCACAGCCCGGGCTGGCTGCCGCCTCGGAGCTGATCGGCGCCTGGAACTACCGCATCCGCCGCGACAGCGACCTGCAGGCATTCGCCCTGCTCGGCCTCAGCAACGGTAGCCCCGACTACGGCGGCGGAATCAGTTACCTGTATCATTTCTGAAGCATCAGAAGCATTGCATGGGCGTCTTTTTGCGCTTGTACGAAGTACGAGGGAAAATCCGGGCTTGTCCGGCTGCTGACAACGGATTCTGACCCATCGATGTCGGCGGGCTGGCGGCGGCAACCTTACCAAACACCTCAGCCGCCGCTAGCCTCACCCCGATGAAACCGCTGGTCGATGCCTACGTGGACGGCGCCTGTTCCGGCAACCCCGGCCCTGGCGGCTGGGGGGTGCTGCTGCGTACCGGCGGCCGCGAAAAGGAGTTGTACGGCGGAGAGGCGGCGACCACCAACCAGCGCATGGAACTCACCGCCGCCATCGAGGCTTTGAAGGCCTTGAAAAAACCGTGCCGCATCACCATCCATTCGGACTCGAAATACGTGGTGACCGGCATGACCGAATGGATCCGTGAATGGAAACCCCGTGGCTGGAAAACCGCGGCCAAAAAGCCGGTGGCCAACCTCGAACTGTGGCAACAGCTTGACCAGCTGGCGGCCAGGCACGAGGTACGCTGGCAATGGGTCAAGGGCCATGCCGGGCATGCGGAAAACGAACGCGCCGATGCCCTGGCACGCTGCGGTATACCCGGCTCCAAACCCGATTAGCCGGCAGCGGACCGTACCGTGATCGCTTGGCAACTGCTGGCGCTGGTCATCGTCGCCAATGGCGCAGCCCTGGCCGGGCGTTTGTTGTGCAGGCACCACGGTGCCTGGCCGCTCGATTTCGGCCTGACGTTACCGGACGGGCAAAGGCTGTTCGGCGATCACAAAACGATCCGGGGCGTGCTGCTGGCTGTGGCCTGTACCATTCCCGCCGCCAAGCTGCTGGGCCTGTCGGCGGCCACTGGCATCATCATGGCACTGGCTGCCATGGTGGGTGATGCTGTTGCCAGCTTCATCAAGCGCCGGCTGGCGATCGCCCCCGGCGGCATGGCCATCGGCCTGGACCAGCTACCCGAATCGCTGCTGCCGCTCGCTATCGTCGGCCCCACGCATGGTCTGTCATGGCTCGCCATCTTTGGCCTGGGCGCGGCTTTCGTCGTCTTCGAACTCGTCGCTTCCCGGCTTCTGTACCGCCTGCACCTGCGCAACCATCCGTACTAGCCCCCGCAGCCAGCACTCAAGCGCGGCGCAGCGTGTGCAGCGTGATCTCCGGCGGACAGTTGTAGCGCACGCCGACAACACTGGAACCACTGCCGTTCGAGGTATAGCCGCGCATGGTGTGATGCTGCCAAGCCCCGCGACAGACCCGTCGCGGTGCTTTGGCATTGTAGTACGGCGTCATACCGCCGGGCAGGCAGATCTGTCCGCCGTGCGTATGCCCGCACAACATCAGATCGAAACCGGCATGTGCCGCCTGCCGGAAGATCTCCGGTGAATGCGCCAGCAGCACCGAGGTCGCCTCAGGTGGAATCTCGGTCGCGGCCTTCTCCAGGTTGTCGACCCGGTAGTAATGTGGATCGTCGATGCCGGCCAGGTACAGCCTCTCCCCCTGGCGCTCGATATAGGTGGCCTCGTTCAACAGCAGGCGGATATCCAGCGCTTCCATCTGCGGCACCATCTCGATGAAATCGTGGTTGCCGAGGATACCGTAGACCGGCCCCTTCAGTTCGGTACGCAATCGGGCCAGGGCCTCGATAGTCGCCGCGAACGAGCCGTAGGTGCGGGCGCGGAAATCACCGGTGAGCACGCACAGGTCATATTCCAGACCCCGCACCCGTCCGATCAGGGCCTCGGTGATATCCGGGTGCATGTCCAGATGCAGATCGCTCAGCTGAAGGATGGTATAGCCATCGAAGACCGCCGGCAGGCGTGCCAACGCCGGCTCATGCCGGCGCAACTCGATGGCCGCGGCATTACGCAGGCCACGGCGGTATAACCCGGTCAAGCGCAATCCCAAGCGGATCAGGCTGTGAATCGAATACCAGTTTTCGATGTGAAAGAAGTTGCGTCCACGGCCGAAGATCTGCGTCACATGCTCGCGCTCGATGCCGAGGCGTTGGCGCAGGTGCAGCCTGCCTACGCGGTCGGCCAGGCGTTCGTACTCCTCGTTATTCATGGCGAGGCCGATGGCGTGGCGAACCGCCGGCCACCATGAAGCGGCGGAGAGGCTGTGGTGGTCAGCGGCGGAGCCTGGACCAGGCGTAGCGTCACCGGATGCCCGCTCTCCTCGGACCCCGCCAGGTCGATGTTAAGTTTCTGACCGGTATTGCGCAGGAATATTTCCAGGTGATCCCCTGGATGCACGTTCTCGGCGACAATGGTGCTCTGGCCGGTATCGTCCATACCGGTCTGCTCCTGGCAGCATAGATCGAGGTTTGATCTGACGACCAGGCCCTTGGCGTCGGTGCGACGCAGCGCCGATGCCGGCAGGCGCATGGGCCTGCCGTTGCGCAACACACGGATCCACACATCGTGGCGCTTGGGTTCGGGAGCAACCCTAGGCCGTACCTTGCCCGTCTGCAGAAAATCCTCGATGAAGCTAAGGTTTGCCAGGTTCAACGCCGGCGTGTGGTGGTTTCCGACTATAGCTACGTTGGGTACGCCGGGCAGATAGGCCGAAGAGGTGGCAACGACGAGATCGGAGCTGGCGAACGACTTGTCGGCCACGAACACATTCAACGCCTGCACCCCGGACAGCTCCTGGCCCTCGGCCTTATCCAGCCGCCACAAAAAATCACTGCCCGGCAGCATCTCGTTGGCCTGCAGATTGCCGTAGGGACTGACGCTGGCCAGATCCACCAGCAATTCGGCGGCGTTGGTGCCGAAATGCGGGGTGGACAGGAACACCACACGCCGGATCGGCCCGGGGCCGTGGCGCAGCAGGTATTGACGTACGATCAGCCCGCCCATGCTGTGGGCGACCACGTCCACCTGCTTGAAGTTACTGAGAAACCGCTCGAGCTGTTCCTCGACGACCTCCAGCGGCGGGTAGCGGAACAGGGCGATGCCGGTATTGTAGGTGAAATAGTAGATGTCGCGGTGCAGCCTCGTCTTGACCTTTTCCAGCTGCTGCGCGGCCGGCCAGGTAAACTGGCTTCCATTCCAGCCGTGAACCAGGATGATCGGCGGCGCCTGCGGGTATTCCGGCTCCTGCAACTTGTCGATGGCACGCCACTGCCCCCACAGTTCGGCAGAGATATCCTTGTGCCCGGTGGCGCAGCCGCCCAGCACCAGCATCGAGGCCAGCACCGCCGTCGCCCTGAGTATCGCGCGCATACAGCAATCCTTGCCCATCGGTGGCGCACTGCCAAGTACGAGGCACTTGGCAAAGTCCTGCTATTGTGGTGTCATATAATTATGAAGATGCTGTTTGATCTTTTTCCGGTGCTGCTGTTCTTCACCGCCTACAAGCTCTTCGGCATTTATGCAGCCACCGCCGTGCTGATGGGCGCTAGCCTCGCCCAGACGTTGCTCTTCCGGCTGGCCCGCAACCGTTTCGAAACCACGCATGTGATGGCCATGGTGATGATCATGGTCTTCGGCGGCGCCACCCTGCTGTTCCATAACGCCGCTTTCATTGAATGGAAGCCCACCGTGATCAGCGGCCTGTTTGCCGCGGCTTTGCTTGGGGCGCAATATCTGGCCGGACGCAATCTGATCGAGCAGTTCCTGGGCAAGCGCTTGACCCTGCCGGCCGAGATCTGGGATAAACTGAACCTCGCCTGGGCCGTCTACTTCCTGTTTACGGCCACGGCAAATGCGTTCGTGATCCTAAGCTTCGACACCTCGGTCTGGGTCAGCTTCCACACCTTTGGTATGTCGGCCATCACCGGCACCTTCGTGCTGCTGCAATCGTTGTACCTAGTGCGATACATGCAGGTCGAGCAGCCCGAGAGCGACTAAACTCTCTTTACCCATTCGCACAAAGGGCCGGAAGTTACCTCCCCCGGCCCTTTGGTCGTTATGGTGCAAAAACTGGCCACTCCGATCCGCTTTCCGCAACCGGGCCGAAACATCCGGTCGGCAACTTCTGAGCCTCGCCCTCCGAGCCCCGCTTGCCCCGTGTCTGCCAGGCATGCAGAGTGAATCCATGAAGTCCCGGGGAGGGCGCCATGCGAAAACTGATCTACCCGCTCATGCTACTGTGGCTGGCCAGCAGCATAACCGGCTGTGCCTCGATGTCGAAGAAGGATTGCGAAAATGCCAACTGGCATGCCATCGGCTACAACGACGGGGCCCGCGGCATCCAGCCCGGCCACCTGAACGTCTACAGCCAGCGCTGTGCCGAGTACAAGATCGTGCCCGATGCGGGCGCCTATCAGGCGGGCTGGAATGAAGGCATCCGCAGCTATTGCACCAGCACCAACGGCTACAATGCCGGCGCCGCCGGCCTGGCCTACAATAACATCTGCCCGGCCGACGTGGCACCGACCTATCTGGCCGGCTACCGCCAGGGCATCGACCAGTACTGCACGCCCGACAACGGCCTGCGCCAAGGTCTGCGCGGCTATCCCTACCGCGGCGTCTGCCCCGAGGATATGGCGGACGCTTTCCTGCAACGCTACCGCCTGGGCCGGGACGTACGCCGCGCTCGCGACGAACACCAGGGCATCGAATACAGATTGAGAAAGGTGCGTCAGGCCCTGGCCGACACGAAGGATCCGAAGCGTTACCACGAACTGCTGGAACATCTGGCTCATCTGCGCCATGAGGACGAGCACAGCGAAGTGACGCTGACGGCGCTGAATGCCTGCACCAGCGATGACTGGTTCAATGCGGGACTTTCCGACGGCGAGGACGGCCAGCCCTACCGTGCCGGCGCCATCGCCGATCTGTGCCGCAGCTACGGCAGCTACCCCGACCTCGCGGGCTACCGCGACGGCTGGCAGCGGGGCAACGTCCATTATTGCAGCTACGATTCGGGGGTGTATGCCGGCCAGGTCGGGCTGGATTACCACGATGTCTGCCACGGCCCCGGTTACCTGCTGTTCTGGGGCGGATACATGCAGGGGCTGGGACTGTTCCGTGCCGGCCGCTACGAGGGGCATGCGCGCCCGGTATATCCGCACGAGACGCGCCGGGCCCCACCTCCGCCGCATCACAAGCACCGCCGGCAAGGAAAAAACTCCCGGCAGAATCACAAGCCCAAGGCCAAGCAGAGCGAGGCGGCAGCGAAACCAGTCGCCGAACGCCCGGCAGAGCTTAGGCACAGGACTCGACGCATGACCAAGGAACAGCTCAGGCTGCTGCGAGAGCAGGAGAAGAAACGACGCCGGAGACACAGCGGCGAAGACTGACACCAAAGGCCGGGGACCCCCGGCCTTTTTCTTTTCCCGGACGGCTACGCATGCCCCCGATCTCCACCCATCCGGTTGGGCATCGCCCATACCGTGAAATCGTCATGAAATCGTCTTGTGCAATGGTTATGCACAGGAGGAGCACCTGCCCGGACAGGGCGTGGGTGCGCCGTGCAAGCAATACCGTCCGGAGGGGAAGTGGTCAGCGGGGCGTTCCAGTCGCTGGTTCAACGACAGGAATGACTGATCACGACAAAGGGGAGCATGCGAATCGATATCGGCATCGGACATCTAGGACGCATCGGCTTGCTGGTGATTGCGGGAGCGGCGATGCCGGCGCTGGCCGCTGCGGCACCGGCTGATCGGGTGGTGCTGGCGGACAACGACACGGTATTGGCCGCCTGGCAGCAATCGGCCGGCGGCGGAGCGCAACCGGAGCTGGTCAAACAGGATGATGGCGGCACCAAGATTGAATGGCATGGTGGCGTGACACTCGACAGGTACACCGACAGCGTCAGTGGCGGCACGCAGCTGACCCCCATGCGTTCGGGCAGTTATTACAAGGCGGACATCCACAGCGATTTGCGGGCGATCTCGCCGGCTGGGGATACGGCCTTCGCCCAGTTCTCCCTGACCAGCACCAACGACCGCTCCGTGCTGAGCAGCCACGACAGCCAGATCAACAGCCTGGTCATCGGCCGCTCAGGGCAGAACTATGATTTCCGCTTCGGCGACATATCGCTGGATCTGTCGCGTCTGGCGGGTAGCACGGGCGGCATGCGCGGCGTGCAGGCGCAGAGGCGGTTCGGCACGTCCACCGTCGTCTCCGTGGCCGACGGCGTATTGACACCGAGTTGGGAGGAACTGGACAGGGCCGTGCCGCGCACCCAATACCTGCGCCATGCCTATGCCATGAAGCTGGAGCAAGGTATCGGCGACGCAACACGCCTGTTCGTGACCCATGAGGGCTACTCGGACGACCCGAACACGATCGACAGCAGCAACGCCTTGTTGACGGCGGCATCGGCCTCGTTGACCACTGCCGGCTTCAGCTATCAGAAGAATGGCCTTAACATGACCGCCGAGGCGGCCACCAGCCGCTGGCAGGAGAAGGGACAAAACGCGCACGACAGCAGGGCCTACGCTGTCGATGCCACCTGGAGCGGCCAGAGCTACGGCCTGTACGGCGGCTACCACGATACCGGTGTCTACTACGCCTCCCTGCCAGGCCAGGCCGCACCGGGGATACGGGAGACCTTCGTCGGCGGCAACTGGAGCGCTGCGTCATGGCTGGCACTGAATCTGGATCTGCGCCGCTCGCAGAACAGGGTCGCGAATGCCATGGCCTCTGGATCGTCCACCCTGTCCTCGACGCGCACCGACACGGTGTCGGCCCAGCAGAGCATCACGTTCGGGCAACGGCTGCCTGGGCTGGGCCTTGGCTTGCGCCAATCGGTGTCCAACATCAAGAACAGCGACGGCTCTAGCAGCCGCACCGCGGAATACGGGGCCAACGTGTCGTATTCAGGGCAACGCTGGACCAGCGGCATCGGCTACGACCTGAACAGGATCGACAACGCGCTGGCACCGCAATCGGCGGGTAGGACACAGACGTGGACCGCCAATCTGGGAACGAACCTTGAGTTCGGCGGCGATGCCTCCACACCGCCTGCCTGGACGGCGAGCATGAATGTGACGGGCACCCTGCAGCGTTATAAGTCAGGCTTGGGCACCCGCTCCAACGGGAGCAGCTATGGCTTGCAGATGCATGTGCAGCGCGGCCAATGGTTCGTCCTCGATGCAAATTACGGCGAGGCCTTCGTAAGTTCACCGCTGGCCGGCGGACCCACGGTGCGCACCCGTACCTACAGCGTCAGCGCCGCCCATCCGTTCGGCGCCCAGAACGCCATCCGCTTCTATCTGAACAACAACGGCACCATCTCCGGTGCAGCCAACCAGCTCTACAGCGAGAAGCAGGTTGGCGCCGAGCTGGTTTACCAGCTATGACCTTACCACAGGGGGCTGCGATGCTTAACAGATCCGTCATGACATTGGCCATGCTCGCGCTGCTATCGGCGTTGGCCCCATTCCATGCCGCCCGGGCCGCAGAGCAACCCGGGGCGGCGCCCGCCGGTTCGGCAACGCAGGCCCCGGTTGACGGCACGGCTGCACTTGTGGCGAATCAGGCCGAGGCGGACAAGGTGCAACAGGCCCTGGACGAGATGATCCGCGCCTATGAGATGGGCAACATCGCCATGATCCAGAACAATATCGACCCGACCATGCTCGGTTATCAGCGTTTTCTGAACGGCGTGCGCCAGGACGTGCTGATGCTGAGGCAGATCAGGATCCGCCTGCTCAACACCCAGATCGTGGTGGGGCCGGACGTAGCGGTCGTGCAGACCGACTGGCAGAAGCGCTACTTCGCCGCCGCCAATCTCGCACCCGGTGAGTTCAGCGGGCACAGCATCATCCTG